>Ga0256839_1005196_pt1 | contig 12178 bp, 10 predicted proteins | sample 354166metaG_FD_185968 | JGI IMG/M metagenome (GOLD analysis project Ga0256839, IMG submission 185968) | Hydrothermal vent microbial communities from Mid Atlantic Ridge, Atlantic Ocean - 354-166 | ecosystem: Environmental > Aquatic > Marine > Hydrothermal vents | place: Atlantic Ocean: Mid...
GTAACTTATCCGCTGCGAATAGTGGGCCGCTTAACAAGGCGAATAGGGAAAAACAGAGCAACGCTCTTGTAGGAGTTTTCATGCCACAATGGTATCTCATCTCACCCGGTAAAGTCGCTCAGATGATCTGTAAATTTGATTCAGGCCTGCGCCAAGAATCAACCCGCCCTACTCCTATTCTATTGTAAGTAAATCATTTTTTTCTAATCGATAATGCCATGAAAAATACCATGCTCAGAAATTTCATCAAAAATATTCATATATCCTAATAGCATAGTCCCAGAAGCAAACGCTAAAATCAGTCAGGAATCCCAGAAACTGGCATTTGCGACTCAACAGGAAACCCCTCTAACCTCTATTTCGGAAGACCACCAACCGACCCCCGTCCTTGCTGAATTAGACCCAGTACAATCAGCAGCAGATCATGCTCAACAGCGCGCGCCCCCTGCTCATCCCAACATAGTGGAGCGAACGCAGAGTCTCGCTATGCCCAGGCCTAGGCATATCGACGAGAACAACCACCTCACTCTCAAGCCCTTTGAAATCCCCAATCTGTGCAAAGCCGATGTTATGACGGTTTGTGTTACGAGGTGAGGTATCATCCAGAACAGAGATTGAATCTCGCAAATCCTCGGAAAGAGAAGACACCCAGGATTGCGCAAACGGTAAAGGCGAAAGTACGACGATGTCTCCCTGGTTGAATCCCTCGCCATCCACCAGGCTGCACAGCTCTTTCTCCAGAGCTTGAACAGCAGCACCTGCGTCAGCAACACGAACTTCACGTACCGCAGGACCATTACCAACCCCAGCATTACCCACATCAGCATCCAGATCACCTTGCATCCGTTGCAGGATTGGCAGTGAGTTTCGACAATTAGTAGTCAGTGGGATTCGTACCGGGCAAATACTCTCCAGATATTCATAGGCATCGGGCACATACGAGCCGCACAGGCCAGATTGATTGTTAGCGTCGTGAAAAAAGCACCAACGGCCTTCGCTTATGCCACCATATAAACAGCTATCCAGCTGGGCAAGCGCATCCATGTTCAGTATGTCCTGACCTTCATCGACGATCAGCGCATCGAATTTTTCGATGCCTACACGCTTAGCGGCAACATGAAGTGACTCCACAAGGCTGACGACCAGCCCGGGCAAGGCGTTCCGTTCCAAGAAGCGCTTTAGCCAAGGCGAATGACAGGCCAGCGCGGTTTTCATTCCAGATGCGCCCCAGCGCTTCGCCAGCTCAAGCGCCAGCATTGTTTTCCCTGTTCCAGCACCTCCGGAACATATTACCCGCGGATTGGCTTCGACGATATCGATCAACCTCAGCTGATCCTCTGTCAAACGAGCAATGCGCCTTTCGACTTCATGGGCAGAAACATGCAATCGCACAACAGCCTCGAAATCGGGTCGCAAGTGTTGTTGCAATACCTTCAATTGCGAAGGGGTTGCGGTAGTCTTACGAGTATCCTTCGCACGCCAGTACCGAATAAATCGCTCCAGCCACTTTTCGAACTGCCTGAAGTCCCGGCCGTCCGCGAGAATGGTGCGATCCCACTCCGCACTATCGGGAAGTCGCTCGACATCCGGCATGACGACGCCGTAACCGACCACAAAAGCATTGGAGAGCGAAGCGGGAAGCTTTCCCCTCAAACCGTGCAGCGCCCCCTCTGCCTGTTTGAACGGTGACTCCCGCAATTGCTCGGTTTCACCATACCGGTTCGTAGTTTCCCAGATGCCATCATGGCAGGATACTCCGCCACCTTTGATCTCCAGTACGAAAAGGCCATCCGGCCCGCATATAACAAAGTCGATTTCGCCAAACCGCTTATACTCATGCCGCGGAAGGTTGAGTGAGTGCATGGCAAACCAACCGCTCTGGTCCGGTCTAGAAAATGCCGCGCGTAGCAGGTCAAACATGCGTACTTCCGCATTACTGTTGGTGCCCAAGGGCTGGCTAGGAATCATCCGCACGATGAGTCGTTTCCGTTTGCCTTTTCTTCGATTTCTTGCAAACCTACAAGTTTCTCGCGCACTTTGGATTGGATCTGGAGGGCTATCGGCGGCCATTGCCCCAAACGGCGCATAAATTTGACCTTATCCACTTCTTCCTTAACAGTCGTTACCCTAGCTGGTAACACTACCTCCAAGCCTTTTCTTTCGAAGCTTTCAGGCAAATCACCCTCCGTCAGAGTGATGCGTATCTGAATGCAATCGTTCCAGTTGCATTCGCTCGCGAGTTTTACGGCTATTCCCTTCTGCATGTTGCTCCACTCACCGCTTGGTGAAGTAAAAAGTTCTCGCAAGGATTTCGGACGTGGCGTACTGATGGCAAGGCTTTCACCTTGTTTACGGTGCTCAGCATCTGCCATCCGAAAAGACACGTAGGCAGACAGATCCTGATTACGCAGCTCCTTAGGTAACTGCAACCAGCTATCGCGCACGCCAAACAGGATTCCAGCAAGAATATACTCGGCATCGTTTAATAATGGATGCGAAAATTCCAGTAGGTCCGTGCAGTGTTCACGAAGGCAGAACAGTAGTAAAGGTCTCGATAAAGACCCCTTGTGCCGCTCAAACAGTTCGGTAATTGTTCCTCCATCGAGGCCGAGTAAACCGCGCATGTCTGAAATCAATCGCTTCAGACGTGGACGGAATTCCTTTTCCTGCGGCTGATCAAGCGGCTTCTCTAGATACTCAAGCGCCACATCGATGGGCGTTTGCGGTCGCTCCTGCGTCTGCGCGCTGGTGAGCGATTGGACAACGCCCCAAAAGAGCCGGGCACGAGTATCTGCTTGCCCGGATATCTCACCCCCATCCATCCAGTTAGGAAGCTCGGCCAGTATGGGGTCGCTTTGGACCAGGTCATTATCTTTATCGCGCGCGGCTCCAGTTACTAATCCAAAGGCCGCAAGCCCCAGATTGCTACGATTAGCAGTGTGGTACAACATCGCAAGCATGCCGCCAAGCGCCTGTCCAAAAGCGGGATAAATATCACTACTATCCTCAAGCAACAGCCCTTGTGGCTGCTCTGCTGGCCACACCACCTCCGTATCGGAGGAAAACAGTGCTTCCGCAACCCCAATCCGATAAGGGGACAAATCGATGTTCGAAACATCATTGGCAGCACTTTCAAATGCTTGCCGACCCTCGGATGAGCAAAAGTTAATACTCAATAGCAATGCTGGTGGTAATGGTGCACGGACGAGGATAGCAATATCATCTTTGCGCTTTCTCGCAGCTGGTGATGCAACGACTCGCATACGTCCATCCCGAGACAACATCTGAACAGGGCTGGACAGATCACTCAAATCGAAAGACACGATGCAGGGCAACAAATGCTTACGTTCACTGGTAGCGTGATTCAAAACGTCGGCCGGAATCTTTACCTTGTCACGGAACAAGGGGATCCAGCCCGGATAGACATTTAACGGATCGGAATAGTACTTACCTCGAAAACCTGCGGGACCCATCACCATACCGGCAGCCAGCATGTAAAGCATGTTTTGATGGTTGGTTACAAGATGCCATATACGCGCCGACTTTCGTCGAGTTCGTGGCTTCTTTGGAGTACCTCTTTTCGTGGTCATAACCTACTTCCTGACAAGAGTAGTTGGATCAGTAGGCAGTAATCCATCCACGACGGGACAAATATTGCCAGTACGGAGCAGCATAACCTGTTCTCGGGCACGCGCCACCATTACATAAAACCGTGCTTTGAGCACATAAAGATCGCGTTTGGGTTGGTGCTGGTCGATATCAGCCAGGATGACAGTATCAAACTCCAAGCCTTTGCAGGACTGGGCGTTTATGACTATGAGACCACCCTGCCCGAAGTTTGGCATTTCCTGCTGTCCAGAAACGAAAGTCTGGATCGGCGGTTTGTCATTGTCGAGCTTTGGATTAGCACGAAGAAGCGCGTCATTGAATTTCATCCGCACTCTGTTATCTGGAGTGATGATTCCAATCAGCTTGCGTGGATTACGGTCACTTAACTGGAGGATATTGTCTGCAATCGCAGCCAGTGTTGCTGTATTCGCCGCACCATAAGTCCATAACTCAGGCGTCGCAGAAGCAGGTATCAAATCAGGCAGATCAGGCTTTGGGCTGGCCGGGTCGGCTGGATAAAAGTGCTGGGCAAGTAGTGCGATCGGTCGTGTATTCCGGTAATTTGTCTTCAGTTCCAGCGCTTCGCCCGGCTCAATTGCCAGCGTGTTTTCGATGTCTTGGCGTGAACTACATTTGTCGGGGTGAATCTGCTGGTTCTGGTCCGCCACCACGTAGAAATTCTCGAAGCCAAGATGAACCAGCGTTCTATAAAAGGTTGGTGGCATATCCTGCCCTTCATCGATAACGATAAATTTATCACTTTGATTGGGGATACTGTCCAGAGATTGCACCTGTTGTTCCACGGCATTCCAATCTATTGGGCGATATCCTCTCGGATAATCTGGTTCAAGCGTAGGAACATCGGTTGAGAGACGTCTTTTGAAGTGACGGCGAAACCAGCGATCCCAAGTCATCGCTGCGAAAGGCTGGTCACTACCGAACAAGTGGCGGTTTGAGTGATGCAACAATTGATTGTAAACGAGAGTCCCGTAGCTTCTATTTGCCTCTTTAAGCCGACGCGCACGGAGGAGAGCCACTACCGATTTACCGGTGCCAGGGCCACCGACAATCAGGTGCTGCCCCTCCACCGGCAGCGCTAGTGCCTCATCCTGATCCTTGTTCAAGTCATGAATACCGGGGAGACTGAATCGGCGAGTGCGGTCAATATGCATGTTCAGGTTATCCCAAAGAATGAAGGTAATCCATTGGCGGCATCGTCCTTAACAAAGCCGCGGTCCAGCAAGGTATTGCCGTATTCGCAAGCAGGCTCGGGTACCAGCGCACAGGCATGGCAGGCGGCGCGGTTCAGCAAGCCGGGGCCTTGACCTTCATGCTCGCTGCAAACCGGGTCAAGCGAACACCAGCGCGAATGCTCCAGTGCTCGAATCAGAATGCCTAGAAATCGTCGGGGTTCGCTAAGTTCAGCCAGTCCACCCAGTGAACCGGCAATATCAGGGACAGCGACATGGATAAGGATACCGGCCATAGGCTCCGGTACGTTGGCGCAATAGATTCGCTCGATCAGCGCCGCCGCCGGATAGCCACCCTCGGACTCGATTTGTCGCATCAGCAGGTGTGACAACGTATGCAATAACATGAAGCGTGTTGTCACCGGATTGGGGGCATCGCGACCGGATTGGGCAAATCGGGGAAGGAGTTGATCCAGTCGCGAAATAACCGCTGGTGACTGCTCCCAGACCTTGAGCTGCTCTTCATTGAGTGTGAAGAAGGTGCCCTCTCCATACAATTCAATGGCCGGCAACCATTCGGACTCCCCTACAATATCCGGTGGCACTATTTTTTCTCCACCCAGACGGGTAAAGCCCTTGAACACCTTCACCGCTTTAAGGCGATCCACGCGAACAAGATGACAAATACCGTGAACAATTTTCCGTTCATCAGCATTCAGGTCGACCGCCATTTCCAGCTCACGCCACTCGTCACTTCTATTGCGAGTCACCAGGTCTTCGTCCTCGCGCTGGTCGGGTAGCACCTCCAGGAATGCCTTAAACTCACTTTCCCGCAATTGCCCAGGTGTAAGGTTCTCGCCATACAGGGGATAGCCTTCGTCAAGATCAGTCAATGCGTTTTCGATATCCTTTGGCACACAGCGATATTCCGTCGCCAACGTCAGTATGATGCTTTTCCTTTCCAATGGCGTTCGTGCTCCGTCGATGCGACTACGAGCACCAGAATTGCGGTATAGACGATCCACAACTGTTCCCTTGCGTACGCGGGATTCCGGTGGAATCACTAGAACGGATTCAGCGACTGGCGCGTAAACCCGTGAGTCATTGGTCACCAGCACCTGCGCGAGGCCTTTGTCTCCTTCATCCGCGACCTCTAGCGGCGGAACCCGGTCGTCTTTGGTCCATGGCTGCATCCAGCCTTGGCCGAAGCCCAGTCGTTCATCACCCCGAAACCGGGTTTCAGCGCGGCAGGCGCCGCAACGTAAAATGCGCTCTTCGTAGCCACGTTCAATTAACCGTAATTTATCTGGTACTTTGCAGTTGCGTTGTGAGGGATCTCGAACCCCCTGATGCGCGAGAAAATGCCACGGCACATCGGCAAGGTACCCCTCTGAATGCGCAAGCACCCAAGTCACCTGCTCCAGCTTCGGGTGACGCTTGCAATCATGATGAATACAATGGGGTTTGTATTCGGGCTGATCGTTCCGCCACGGCCAACGATACATAGCGCCACAAGCCGGGCAGCGCATCCAAGAGGGAAATCGCGTCGCCGGTACACAGGCACCATCTACCTGTCCACTCGCCAGCTCTTTCGCCACAGGCGGCTCGCACAGCTGCTCCTCGATGCCCAGCGCAGCACGCACGCGCTCCACATACGGAATCTGCTTGCCGGCGGAGATGCCTTGGCGATCCGTCCATCGCCGCGTGTCCTGAACGACCACCAGTCCATTCACCCCACGCACGATGGCCCCAACGCCGCTATGGCCGAGCAGGTGTGACAGACGTATCGGAATCAGTTCATTGGCCATGGCTCATAGCACCTTGAGCAGGGCGGTGTTTTCGACATTGCGCAGGGATTGCAAGGTCGGCCACAGGCCACGAATCTGATCATCATGGTTGTACAACAGGCGATCACGCCCCTTCTCCTTGTCAGGCACTTGATACTCCAGTTGTCTTCGGGCTTTCCGGCAGCGTTCGACCTCGGCCTGCCATTCATAAATCAGGGCATCGATATGCCCGCTCACCTCACCACCCTGGTCGGACGCTGACAGTACGCAACGTCGTTTAAATTGCTCAACGGCTTTGGAAACTTGCGAATCACCTGGGTCAAAGTCGGCGGCCGTGTCGTTGTTCAGCAAGCCAACCCGACCGTGTCGCATCACAATGACCAGTGCTGCCGGCAGGGCTCGCAAGCGGGCCTGGTAGGTATAAGGTGTGACGCTGCTAGGCTCGACGAAGCGGTAGAAGGCTTCATGGTAAGGGCGGAAACTTTCGTAGTGTGATAGGCTGCGCGCCTGTTCTCGATAGTAGTTGGTGAACACCACTCCAGGCACCTCGCTGCGCCCCACACGGCTGCTGGCCTGAATATATTCCGCCGTGGTTAAGGGCTGGCCGTTGATAATCATTAGCGCCAATCGAGCCACATCAAGCCCAACCGAGATCATATTGGTGGCCAGTACGGCGTCTAGGCAGCCACCCTCTTCGCGCGTCTTGCTAAGCCGCGCAAAAATCTCTGCATTCTGCGCCGCCGTCTGCAAACTGGTGAGTTGGGCAATGCTTGACGTCGAGCGCCCCTGTTTATTCGCCTTTTCATTTTCCTGAGCCTCCGCGTCCGTTGTGCCAGACAACAACCGCATGAAATCGCGCACATCACTCGCAAAAACCGTGTGACTGTTCCCTACCCCTTTAAGGCTGCCGTGATACACCACTTGCGTCCACCAGGCATCCAGCAGCTCCCGCTCGTGCTGATCACTCTCGAACAGCACGTGCGGGGCCAACAGCAATGCCGCTGCCAGCGGTGCCAGGCATTGCTGACGGTTCATCATCGGAGCCAGATAGCCCACATAGATTCGGCCCGGGCGTTGCTCCAGCGGGACGATACGGGCGAAATAGGCATCGTCGCAACTCAGTCCCGGCGGAGGAAACACGGCGACTTCGCGTCCATAGAGTCGTTTCACCTGTTGATCCGCCATGCGGATGGTGGCGGTTGATGCAATGTACTTTGGATACACACCACGCAATTGAAGCACGGTGTCGATAGCGGCTTCGTACAGGCCAGCCACCGAACCTAGCGCGCTGGCGATCAAGTGCAATTCATCCTGGATGATGAGTTCCGGCGGTCGATGCTGTGTGCCGCCCAAGAACGCATTGGCTCGCTCTTCCCATGCCAGTCTGGCGAATTTATCCACCGTGGCAACCAACATAGTCGGCGGCTCAGCATACAAGGCTTCATCAACGATATTACAAGGCAATAAACCATCCATGGAGGCGCCAAAGCCGCAGCCCGGATTTCGGCAGAGAAAATGAAAGTGCTGCGAGGTGCTGTCGTAGTTACGGTCAGCCTCGAAGTCCTGCCCGCACCAGGGGCAGTGGTCAAGCACCAGTTCGGGCTTTTCGTTGGCGGCAACCGCCTTGTTTACAAGTTCGGCCGCTTTCTGGAAGGTGTTGGGGCTGGTGGCCTCACCCACCCACATGCCTATGGTAATTGACGCCGTTCCGAAATCATCGCGTTCACGCCGTATCAGCTCCAGCGCGCAGATTAGGCGGGTGGCGCGTATGAACTGGTCACGGGTCAACAGGCGCAGGGTATAGCGCATCAGGATCACGGTTCCGCCCCCGGTGTCGGGATGACGAAGACGCCGCAGCGTTATTTGGAATGCTATCAGGCCGAGATAAGCTTCGGTCTTACCGCCACCCGTCGGAAACCAGATCAGGTCAACCGTATCACGGAGTTCACTCTCCCCATTCGCCGTGGATTCCAGCGTAGTCAACAAGAAGGCTAACTGGAACGGACGCCAACGATAAGCATCGTCGGCACGGGGCTTGCCCTGTAGGTGATCATGCTGGCGCATCTGGTCCAGCATAGCGCGATTAGCCAAGGCAAAGGCCAACCTTGCCTGTGCATTATCGCCCAGCAGGTGTAGCCCCACCTGCATGCGCGAGACGGCTGCGTTCATGCGCCCGACCATGCGGCTTGCGGCTGAATGATCGTCAGCTGGAAGGCCTGGGACATTACCCTGTTGGTTGGCAACCCAGTTCGCGTATCCGCTTATGAAATCGTCCAACTCGGGCAGCAGGGTTGTATGAGCGCTGTCGATGTCGGCCAGTCGCGCCAGCGATAGTACAGGCTCACCCCCCGATCCCGTATCCGCTGTCATCTGCGGCACTTCTACCACCGGCATCGTTTCGGAGCGCAGTTCAACGACCTTGCCATCCTTCACCTCCCAGTTGGCGGCGCAGCCATGCCCAATGGCGTAGATATGCCGGTGGGCGTACTGGAGTTCGATTTCCTGTTCTTCCTGGTCTAGTAGGCTTCTGTCGACGCGGGGATAGACACCGACATCACCGGCATCGATCACGCAGCGTAGACTGGCCTCAAACAGGGTCCTCTTGGCCCGCTCAAAGACGTAGTCTCTGCCTGTCAGAACATCTGGGATCTCCTGCGCATTGCAAAGAGAAACCGTGACGATCCAGCCATCGACGAAGTGACGCCACTGAACGTCTACGCGTGCCTTATCAGCCAGGTTGTAGAAGCTCTGGCGCAGCTCTTTTCCAGGACAACTAATGTTCTCGAACTCTTCGTCGTTTCCTTGCTCGGAAACCAGTTCCCTGCGTTTCCAGTCGTTTTTGTATTGTCCTCGTTCATCTCGTTCTGTGCTTTCATACCTGACGGCACGGCTCAACACCTGGAACCGGATATCCTCACCCTTAATAAAGAACGAGAAACCGAGTGACGACGGTGGAATGTAACGTCGCACAACGGCGGGTTCGGCTAAGCTTTCGCCCGCAACATCACTAGTTACTTCTACCTCGTCGGCGTCTTCGCTGGCAGGGTCGACGCCTTCGCCCCATTTGGATGTAGGGTAGAGCGCACCGCATGGGAAACGCTCCGTAGGGAGCACACCACGGAGATCCGTGCCATCTGCCGCCGACTCAGGCGAGCCGACTAATTGCTTGCGCACCCAGTCTATCAGCCTCTTTCGTGGTTCAGTAAACATTGCCATTACACTTCTGTTCCGCCCTGCAATACTGCCACCCTAGGCTCATTCAAATTTCCCTGGCAAGAGTCCCTTTCGATAACGCCTGGTATGGCACCCATTTGCGTCGCCATCTCCGAGAACAGCTCGCTACGTACAAGAGGCCGGGTAACACAATTCATCAGTCAGCCTCCTTGCAGATCTGTTTGATGGCTTCATATACCCAACTAGTAACTGAACGGGTATCCCTGAGGAGACGGCCATAAGCTTTCGACTCCAGATGCTGGCGGATACGCTCGACCACCTTCTGGTCCACATGCTCCCGACCCAGCGTTTTCAGGGTCTGAACCACTAGGCCACTCTCCCTGAATTTGAAGGCAACTGTCAACAACATCTTTCAAGGCGGACTTCTTGAAAACTAGGGCGTGATTCCAAATTTCATACTCACGGCTTGGACCGTCGGAGAGGTAAACCCAGCACACCGGAACCTAGGTGGAAAAGCCCAGTAGATTTAGAGCCGCATCGCCGGAAGGCTGAATGCGCCAGTTGAATTTACGCGCTAAAGCATGAGCCACCTGATCGAGATCCGGACTCAATTGACGGTCCAGTAGGTTGTTATAGCGAGGATAGTCGTAGACCCCTCTACAGATACGGCGGATCTTGCCAGCCTTGGTCAGGCTGGAGAGTGCTTGGTGGATATTGGCCTCACTGAATTCAGACACAAAATCAGTCTTAGTAAAGACCCAACCCCTACCACACCCATATATCCGTGAAATAATTTTAATAAATACCTTGCGGCACCTGATAGCGCCATATTTTTTAGAAAAACAACATTGTTTTCTAAAACAAAAGCTTAGCAGATATATGGTATTGTGTGCAACCTGCATGGCTGAGCGCGGGGTAAGACCGATGCAGCACTTGAATGTTTCAGGTCGTTTGCAGGCAGAAAGATAGGCCTCGATGGCGGTAAGATTACTGCTGCCATCACTTTAGACGCTGCACTCTATTACTTTCTGCGCGAAATAAGAATGACATACCTTCCCTTCGTGGCCTAGGAGCCGATCATGCCTTTAATGGCGGAAAGCGGACTGAGTCCTTGCTCAAACAAATGATGATTAGTGCGATTTACACCATGCCAATATCAATCCGCCTCTCATGGTATCGATGCCTTACTACTTACTACTTACTACTTACTACTTACTACTTACTACTTACTACTTACTACTTACTACTTACTACTTACTACTTACTACTTACTACCGCACACAATAAAGCGGAGAAGAGCCTCAATAAGTCGATTTTATCATCAGTATTCAATGAGTTATTTTTCGACTAATTGATAATACCATGTTCAGATATTCCTGCTAATCACCATATAAATTACCTAGTGAACGCTGTCACGCTGCGCAGTAACCAGCCAAGTTGACTTCCTGGACTTCTTGGCATATGCTTAGACATATGCCATCTAAACTAGGGGGTACCCGAATGCCAACTCTTGAACGACATGTACGCCTCTTTCGCAACGGGCGCAACCAGGCACTACGCATCCCTCGCGAGTTCGAGCTGGAGGGTGAGGAAGCACTCATCCACAAGGAGGGTGACCGACTGATCGTGGAGCCAATCCGTAAAGGCAGGCTGTTAGCGCTGCTGGCCTCCCTTGATCCCTTGACTGAACCCTTCCCTGATATAGATGATGACCTGCCTCCACTGGATGATGTGCAGCTGTGAGTGCATCGCTTGCGTATTTACTGGATACTAACATCCTGTCTGACCTGGTTCGCAATCCGCAAGGCGTGGTAGCGGCACAGATCACCAAGGCAGGTGAGGATACCGTCTGCAGCAGCGTTATTGTAGCCGCAGAACTCCGCTATGGCGCGACCAAGTCAAACTCTGCAAAACTTGCGGAACGCATCAACCTGATTCTCTCCGCACTGGAAATCCTGCCGCTAGAAATACCCGCTGACCACCAGTACGCAGCATTACGCCATCACCTCACACGTCAGGGAACACCCATCGGGCCAAATGATCTACTGATTGCTGCACATGCTCTCGCAAGCGACCTTACGGTTGTGACCGCCAATGTCGGGGAATTCTCACGGGTTCCAGGATTAAAAGTGGAGAACTGGTTACAGACATAGCCAGCGACGCTTGCCCAAAACACATTCCAGTCGGCATCTACTTATGGAATGACATCAGAGTATGTTTCTCTTGCTTGATGCTGCCAGTCATTGCCAGTCATTGCCTGCCAATACCGGTCACTCCCACTCTATAGTGGCCGGTGGTTTTCCGGAGATGTCGTAGGTGACGCGGGAGATGCCTTCTACTTCGTTGATAATGCGGTTTGACATCACCTCTAGCACTTCGTAGGGAATGTGCGACCAGCGGGCGGTCATGAAGTCGACG
>Ga0256839_1005198_pt1 | contig 12174 bp, 12 predicted proteins | sample 354166metaG_FD_185968 | JGI IMG/M metagenome (GOLD analysis project Ga0256839, IMG submission 185968) | Hydrothermal vent microbial communities from Mid Atlantic Ridge, Atlantic Ocean - 354-166 | ecosystem: Environmental > Aquatic > Marine > Hydrothermal vents | place: Atlantic Ocean: Mid...
CCTACACCCGGCACTCATGAGGGGGCGTGTTTAGGTCATTTCGAGAACACGCACCTCCTCGTATCCCGTGGGCCAGACGCCTTGTTGCTGGCAGTTGTGCAACCGGCAGATCGCGGCGGCGTTCTCGAGTCGGGCCTGCTTGAGCGATGCCTGCGAGATCCGCCACACGCCGCAGCGGTACGGTTCTTTCTTTTCGATCGCGATGATGTGGATGGGCACCATCGTGCCGCCGAGCACGGTCGAGAGCACCGACTGGTAGAAGGCCATCTGGTGGACATACCCATATCGCCGGGCGTCGGCCTCGAACCATGTCAGGTCGTCACAGGTCTTGAGATCCACGATGCCGTGGTACCGATTCAACCAGTCGATCCGGATCTGGCAAGGATGGCCGCAGTACTCTGATCGGACTACCCCTTCCGCCTGCCCATCGAGAAGCAGTTGAGTGGCGGATAGATTCATGGAAACGCCCTCGGCCAGGCGACTTACAAGATCAGACTGAGATTCGGTGAGCACGGGCTTGCCTTGCTCGTTCGCCCATTCCGTGAAGGCCTTGGTGTTCGAGCCGAACGGCCTGCCCGTTCTCGGATTCACTGGCCCGCCAAATGCAAAGGCATTCTCATACTTCTCGTCCCCCTCGAGAATGCGAACATGAGCAGCGCGTCCCACGAGGTACGCACTCGAATCCTTATCTTCGATCAAACCATCGACTCGCTTGCGGTAGAGCAGAGGCGACTTGCGGAAGTCGGCGAGCAAGTGGCTTGATAGATATTCGCCACGGCGCGAGTGGTACACCTGCTCAGGCTCGGCGATCAGGCATGCAAGGTCGATCTGTGTTTCGTTTGTTTCTTCGGTCGGCATTTCAAACTCCATGAACTGACGCACGCTGTTTTCACGCTCGATGCGTCGTGCTCGTCCACTTGTTTATTTGCCGCTCGCTGTCATTTCTCGCCGCGTGAACCCGCAAACACATATGTGTGATTCGGGTTCACATGTATGTCACATGCAGAGCACATCTGCCCACGCATATGACCTTGCCCACACATCAAAACGCCTATAGCAATGACCCCGATGTAAGTTCAAGACTGTGTATATGAGGTCGAGAAAGTCTCGCCTCACCCAACTCCTCACGGACGAAAGGTTGAACGCACTATGGACGAACCAAGATACGACGGACTCATCGAACAATGGAAAGTTGAACTCGTCGAACGATGCGCACGCCGCATGGGATTCCTGGCCCATGAGATCGACGACCTCAAGCAGGAGATCGTGCTCGAACTCATTCATTTCAAGTTCGACAATTCCAAATCAAACGGCGCAAAAGAAAGCACGGTGGTTCAAGCACTCATCATGAACCAGCTCCGAAACAAACGAAGAGGATGCGCCAGGGAGTATGCCAAGATTGAACGCTACAAGCATCTGATGCCCCGCAACGCAGAATCGAGCCCATCGAAAACGCCGTGCCAACTCGATGTCCAAGACGCGTTTGATGACCTTAAACCAATCGAACGCATCGTCTGCGACCGCCTAGCCGAAGGCGACTCCGTCGAATCCATCCGTATACAAATGGGTTGTGGCTGGCACACCATCGACCGGGTCGTACGCCACCTCCGCGAGCAGTTCGGCGAGCTCGAACTCGACGGGTGGCTCGGCAAGTGAAGGCAAGCCCGAAAACATCGGTAGAAAATACGAAGATCGACAGAATCACTGCCGATCCGACTGGACTTTCCGCGCCTGAGAGCCAACCTCAGTGCGCCCCAAACACGCCACCGGAGCGTGCCCTCTCGACGGCGTGGGTCTCGGATGAACTCCTCGCGGAAACACGGGATGTCTGGTCCGAGGCCTACGGCTATGAGATCGAAGACGCAGAAGCGTTGGAGATTCTGATGAATGTGAAACGACTCGGTGAAGTACTCATGAGGGCGCAAAAGGAGATCGAACACATATGAATGTCATTGCATGGGCGCGAGTGTCGTCCAGAGAACAACGCGAGGGCTACTCGATCGACGCCCAACTCCGCGCGATGCGGGATCGAGCGGCCAAGTCCGGGTGGACCATCATCCGGGAATTCGTCGTCGCCGAATCGGCGAAGCGTGGGGCCGAGCGAGTCGCCTTCAACGAGATGGTTCGGTGGGTCAAGGCTAACGCCAAACGAGAGAAGATCAATGCGATCCTCAGCCATAAGCTCGATCGAGTCTGCCGGAACATGCGCGATGCTGTTCGCATGCAATCGCTCGAAGATGAACGAGGCGTCAAACTGGTCTTCGTCGAGAACCAGTTCGGACCCGGTGCTGCCGGGGTCTTGTCGTTCAACATGATGGCGGCTGTTGCCCAGTACTACAGCGACAACCTCCGCACCGAAGTACTCAAAGGCTTGGACGAAAAGGTCAAGCAAGGCTGGCCGACGGGTCTGGCTCCGTATGGCTATATCAATGTGAGCGATCGCGACGAGCCGGTGATCCCGGACCCCGACAAATCGAAGACCGTCATCCGCATCTACGAGCTGTACTCGAGCGGCACTTTCACATTCAAGTCATTAGCGGACAAGATGTTGCGAGAAGGCCATGTCTTCCGGGCAAGCCAACCACGATTCAACCGGACTGCCATGTCCTACATCCTCAACAACCGGTTCTACATCGGAGAACTCCACCGCAATGGGCAGGTGTACGAAGGCAAATACAGATTGCTCATCGACCGCCGAACATTCGAGACCTGCCAAGATATCCTCCACGGGAAGAACCGCCGAACCGGCAACCCCGAGATCATGCTCTCGAGCTGTGTACTCCGCTGCGAGTGCTGCGGGCATGCAATCACCGGCGAACGCATCCGGCGAAAGCTCAAGGGCGGCGGCCGAAACACCCACATCTACTACAAGTGCGGGAACAACAACCAACCCGAAGGCCACCCCAAGGTTCGGTGGAAGGAATCGGATGTCGAGGCCGCAATCATCCGCGAGTTTGAATCGTTCCGCATGCCGACACCACGGATCGCTGCATGGTTCCGCGACGCACTTTCTGCATCGTTCGAGGATGTCACCGTCGCCCAAGCACGCCAGAAGAAGTCACTGGTCAAGCGACGCTCGGAACTGACCAACATGCAGGACCGCCTTCTGAACGGCTATCTGGCGGGCACGATCGACGAGGCCGTCTACAACGCCAAGTCCGCCGACCTGAAACGCCAGGCAGAAGAGGTCGAACGCTCACTCGACGAAGCCGACAACTTCGAACCCGCCCAAGCCCAAGCCGCGTTGGCCGTCTTCGATTTCAGCCAGAACTTGGTCGATATCTGGCGCGGTTCGAACTTTGCCGTTCGGCGGGAGATTCTCGACTGCGTAAGTTCGAACCGTACCTTGAGCCCCGTAAGTCTCGCCCTGACAAAGAGAAAGCCCTTCGACATTCTTGCCGAAGGGCCGGTTTTGAAGAAAAGTCGGGGTGAGAGGATTTGAACCTCCGACCTTCTGACCCCCAGTCAGATGCGCTAACCAAGCTGCGCTACACCCCGGATTGGCTTGTCTCCAAGCCGGATTGAAGCATAGCACCCAAAGCCATCCTTGACCGCCAACCAACCTATCCTTGTGCATGACAATCCCGCCCACCGCCCCATCTGTCCTGATTCGTGCCGCCCGTGTGATTGATCCCGCCTCAGGCATGGACCAAATCGCTGATATTGCCATTGCCGCTGGTTCCATCGAGGCCATTGGGTCGGATATGGACACCATTGGCTATGACCGAGTGATTGAGGGGGAGGGCATGATCCTTTCGCCTGGACTGATCGACCCGCATGTGCATCTGCGTGAGCCCGGACAGATGCATAAAGAGGATATTGAATCGGGGACCAACGCCGCTGTGACGGGTGGATTTACAACGGTGTGTTGCATGCCCAACACTTCGCCAGCGTTGGACTCGCCTGAGATGATCGAGTTTGTGCGGTCGCGGGCCGAGCAGGTTGGGCATTGCCGGGTATTCAGCGTCGCGGCCGCAACCCAAGGCCGCAAAGGTCAACGGCTCGCCGAGATTGGCCTCTGCCTTGATGCTGGGGCCGTCGGGTATTCAGACGATGGCGATGTGATCGAATCGGCGTCCATGATGAAATCAGTCCTCCAAGCGGTCAAGACGACGGGCAAGTGCTTCATGCAGCATTGCCAGGAACTGACCCTCACCAGCGGCGCGGTCATGCACGCCGGAACAGTCTCGGCCAAACTTGGCCACAAAGGCTGGCCACGCGAAGCAGAAGAAATCATCATCGAACGCGACATTCGACTCAATAAATCCATTGGCTGCCACTACCACATCCAGCACATGTCCTCAGGCAACTCCGTCGAAATCGTCGCCCGCGCCCAGCGCGAGGGCATCCCCGTCACATGCGAGGCCTCCCCCCACCACTTGCTGCTGACCCATGAAGCCATCGAAACCCAAGGCACCATGGCCAAGATGAACCCGCCACTCCGCGAACAATCCGACATCGACGCCCTCAAACAAGGGATCGCCGACGGAATCATCACGATCCTGGCAACCGACCACGCGCCCCATACCAATGATGAGAAACGCGACACGCTGGCGGGGGCGCCGTTTGGGATCATCGGGCTGGAGTCGGCTCTGGGCCTGTACCACAAGGCCCTCGTCGAAACCGGAATCATCGACTGGCCCAAATTGATTGAGTTGTTGACGATCAATCCCGCTCGTTTGTGCGGGCTTGATTCGATGGGGCTTGGGTCGATCACCGTTGGGGGCCCAGCGGATTTGACGCTGATTGACCCGGATTGCTCGTGGACGCTTGGGGAATCTGATCTGGTGGGCAAGAGCCAGAACACGCCGTTCCTTGGGTGGACGATGGGGACGCGATCGGTGATGACGATTGTTGGTGGGGATATCCGCAATGAGCGGGCATTCTCATCGGTCCATTGAGAGACTGCCGACTGGGGCGTGCCCTAGAATCGCCGATCAGAACAGCCAAGGGAATTGACCCTTGAACACACCTTTGAATGGAGTCAACACATGAGCGTCAAAATCGGAATTAACGGGTTCGGTCGCATCGGTCGCCTGGTCCATCGCATCGCCGCAAACACCCCAGGCATCGAAGTCGTTGCAATCAATGATCTCGTCCCTGCCGACAATCTTGCCTACCTGCTCAAATATGACACCATGCACGGGCGTTTCCTGATCGACGGCAAACCCGCCGACATCTCCACAACCGATGATTCAATCACCGTCAACGGATCAGTCGCCAAAACGACCGCAGAACGCGACCCCGCAAAACTCGCATGGGGCGATATGGGCGTGGACTATGTCCTCGAATCCACCGGATTCTTCACCGCTCGCGATGATGCACAACTCCATATCGACAACAACGGTTGCAAACGGGTCCTCCTCTCAGCACCAACCAAAACCCCCGACACCGTCCCCACCTTCGTTCACCGCGTCAACTGTGGCAAATACAACCCAGACACCGACACCATCCTCTCCAACGCCAGTTGCACCACCAACTGCCTGGCACCGATCACCAAAGTCATCATGGACAACTTCGGCATGATCGAAGGCCTCATGACCACCATCCACGCCGCCACCGCAACCCAACCGACGCAGGACGGGCCATCCAAAAAGGATTGGCGCGGCGGACGCAACGCCTACATGAACATCATCCCATCATCAACCGGAGCCGCCAAAGCCGTGGGACTGTGCCTGCCAGACACCGTTGGTAAACTGACGGGCATGGCGTTCCGCGTGCCCACAGCCGATGTCTCCTGCGTGGACCTGACCTTCCGCACAGAGAAGGCGACTTCGCTCAAAGAAATCAACGCCGCGATGAAGGCGGCTTCTGAGGGCCCAATGAAGGGCGTCCTGGCCTACACCGAAGAAGCGGTGGTTTCAGCGGACTTTATTGGTGATCCACATTCTTCAATCTACGACGCGACGGCCGGCCTTGAACTCAACAGCAACTTCTTCAAGATCGTCTCGTGGTACGATAACGAAGCGGGCTACGCCCACCGCTGCATCGATATGCTCAAGATGATGGGCGAGAAGGACGGGCTCTAAAAAGACGGGCTCTAAAAGAGTCGAATATCATTGAAAATCTGAGCCGTCCGCATCGTTGCGGGCGGCTTTTTCATATGCCCTCCCTACCCTTGCTCCATGCGATACAAATGGACAATCTTGCGGGCTTCACGGTTTCTCCTCGATGGCGGCGGCATGTTTGGGGTCATCCCCCGCGTGGTCTGGTCCAAGTCCATCCAAACCGATGACAAAGGCCGAATCGAACTGATGCACAACTGTGTTCTCCTCGAATCCGAAAAACCCGACCCAATCACGAAAAAACCCCGCCGCTACCTCATCGAAGCGGGCACCGGCGACAAACTCAACGAAAAAATGTCATCCATCTTCGGACTCGATGGACGGACGGTGGAATCTGAGGTCATTGCCGCAGGTGTTGATCCGGCCGACATCGAAGCCACCATCGTCTCCCACCTCCACTTCGACCACGCCGGAGGGCTCACCCGTCGCTGCCGAGAAAGCGAAGAACCCGATTGGACCGCCACCAAACCCGGCGCCGCTTCGGGCGACTCCAACGATGTCAAGTTCACCTTCCCCAACGCCGAACTCATCGTCCAACGCCGAGAATGGGTCGATGCTCGAAACAACGATTCGGTGATGACCAAGACCTATTACCGCGACCATATCCTCCCGTTTGAAGACGACCGGATGCCCTTGAGCGACGGCCGACCTCGGCTTCGGCTCATCGACTCGCCCCGCGCCTTCCCGCTCAACCGCAAACCCTCCAAAGGCGAACTCCCCAAAGCACCAATCCAAGAACGCATGACCGAGGTGTTGCCTGGCATCCGAACCTTCCTCGTACCCGGGCATACCTGGGGCCAACAAGCCATCCAGTTCGAGGACACCACCGGACGGATCATCGTCTTTACCCCTGATGTGATGCCGACACATTATCATGTCGGGCAGGCGTATTCATTGGCGTACGATGTGGAGCCGTTTACTTCGATGGTGACCAAAAACTGGTTCCTTGCAGATGCCGCCAAACTGGACTGGACGCTGCTTCTGGATCATGAGCCCGGCAATCCGCTTTATAAGGTCAAGAACAACGAATCGGACTGGTACGAACTGGTCGAACAGACCGTCTAACCCCCGGCTGACCCGCATTGTCTGATCTATAATCCACCAAGCCCATGACCACCGACACGACACCCGCCATCCCCGAACCCACCTCTGAGCCCAACACGCCAACAGAGCACTCGGCCAAGAAAACCGAAAGCGTGGCCGCCGACACCCCCAACGATTCGGGACAAGCCACCAACACGAAAAAACCCAAAAAACCAAAACGATCATTCTTAGAAAGAGCCGAAGCGTTCTTTGAAAAACTCTCGATGCGGAACAATTTTTGGAACCGCGTCTGTTCGATGATCTGGTTGCCCTACGCCTTCCGTTCAGGCATCACCATGCAGTCGGATGCGAGCACCTACCGGGCAACCCTCCCCTTCCGTCGGTTCAATAAGAACTGGTACAACGCCATGGCCGGCGCGGCCTTGCTGGGCAACTCCGAAATCGCAGGCGGCAACTATGTCTTCTCCGTCTGTGGCGGCGACTACACCGTCGTCTGCAAACACCTCGAATACAAATTCCTCCGTCCATGTCACGGCCCGGCCGAATACCGCATGACCCCACTCGACGACCTCCACGCTCTGGTCGCAACAGGCAAAGAGTTCAACATCGCGGTGCGGATGGATATTGTCCAGGTGTTGGTGCCTCTGAGCAAAAAGAAGATGGCCGATGAAGTCGATGATCCAAACGCCAAGCCCACCAAACCCAAGCGGGTTGGGCGATGCACCGCGACCTTCCATGTGACACCCAAATCACAACACAAAGCCAAAAAACTCCGCGGAACCAAGCAAGCATGAGCGAGCAATCGCCACATGGACCTACGCATCTGACCACCAATCCAATACTTTGGGGGGCCTACCTCGCATGCTCATGGACATGGTGCATCGGAATGTTCTTCCCGATCCTGCTGCTGCGTGACTTTGGATGGGTCGGGGTCATCGCCTTTGCCATTCCCAACATCATCGGAGCGGCGGCGATGGGCTGGGTACTCCGCTCACGCGAGAGTTCTATCCGATTCGCAGAAAGACACACCAACGCCCTGTGGTGGTTCTCGACGATCACCATCGGCTTCCATATTTTCTGGATCATCTGGCTGACTTCATTTATCCGCGAGGCGTTGGCGATGCCCGACGAATACCTCTTTGGTGCCGGGGCCATTGCCATCGCATTCGCTCTGTCAACCAGACGATTCATCCAAGTCGGCAAGGCCCCGCAACTGGCGATGCTCCTTTGGGCTCTCAGTGCTGCGGTGCTGGTGGCCATGCTCGTCCGCCCTGAACCCCAATCCGCCCTCGACGCCCTGGTCCAAGCACCCAGAACCAGTTCCGGGGTGGAATGGTTTATCCCCGTGTCGATCTTCGGCTTCTTACTGTGCCCATATCTGGACATCACCTTCCACCACGCTCGCCAAAACCTGCCAACCCAACGCGCTGGCCGAATCGGTTTCACCATCGGATTCGGCGTGTTCTTCGCATTGATGATCCTGCTCACAGTTCGCTATGCAGGCGTCATTGAAGCGGGAATGCAAGGAACAACATTATCAAACACCCTCTTGCCCCCTTGGCTCGCCGCCGGGGTGCTGACGCATCTGTTGTGCCAATGGATCTTCACCGTCCGAGTGCATCTTAACCGGATGGCAACGCTCAAACCCCACCGACTGCTCGGCCAACAAACACTCTTCCTCGTCGCACTGATCTCCGGACTTGCTGGCTTTGCGGCCCCAAAGATCGCCGACTACGCCGGGCTCAGTGCCGGGGAAATCGGCTACCGAGGATTCATGTCCTTCTACGGCTTGGTGTTCCCGGCCTATGTCCTCTACCGGGTCATCCGCGCCCATTCAACCGAGATTCCGCTGCAACGCTGGATGATGTGGCTGGCCATCGGCGTGGCGATGCCCATGTTCTGGATGGGATTTATCGAACGACAATCCATCTGGCTTGGACCTGGTATGGTGATTGTGATCTGCGGCGCTTTTGTTCTCAAAGGCAAGCAAGACTCGACGATTCAAGTGTGATCACACTTTGAGGCCTTGATTGGTTGCCACGATTCGGGCGTTGCGGTGCATCATCTCAAGTTTGGCGCGTTTCATGGCTGAGCCAGTAAAGGCGGCACGCCGATCGTCTTCGGTCCAGCCCAGCACTTCAAGCAGATCAAATCGATCGCGGGCCGATTCATAGATGGGATTGATCGGAAGAGCATCGGGCTTTGGTGAGTTGTGGGGGCAGACCTCTTGGCAGATGTCACAGCCATAGATCCAATCGCCGATCTTGGATGCCAACTCAGGATCAATCTCGCTGCGATGTTCAATCGTCAGATACGAAATACACCGACGGGCATCGACCGAGTACGGCGTAATCGCGTCGGTCGGGCAGGCATCAATGCAGCGGGTGCATGAGCCGCAGTGATCTGGTTCTTGGTGTTGTGATTTGGGGGTGGTCAAGTCGAGGGTGGTGACGATGCCTCCCAGAAGCATGTACGACCCGGCTTTGGGGTGAATCAAGAGTGTGTGTTTGCCCGTCCACCCAAGCCCTGCCCGCTGGGAAAGCTCGCGCTCCAAAACCGGGGCGGTGTCAACAAAGACTTTGAACTCGGCCTCGGGGTGCTCGATGCGGAGTTGATCGGCCAGGGCCATCAGCCGTTTCTTCATGGCTTTGTGGTAGTCCTTGCCTCTGGCGTACCGAGCGATGCGGCCTTGGCCTGGCTTGATCGGTGGGTCGATGTTCTCGCGCCGGCTCGCATACACATCGGCGACCATCAAAACCGATCGGGCATCGTCGATGAGTTGGGCGGGGTTGTTTCGGAGTTGGGTGTTCCGATCCATCCAGTCCATTTGGCCATGCTTGTGGTCATGGAGCCATTGGGTCAGGGCATCTTTGTGGGCCGAGGGTTCGACGCTTGCGATCCCCGCCAGTGCAAAGCCCGATGCCAAAGCCCGGTCGATGAGTGGTATTGATTGGGAATCGTCCACCCTGTACTTTATGCGTTGGTGCAGCAGCAAGCTGAGCCACAGGCCACTTCATCGGCTTGCATCCACGCATAGAGCGCGTCGCTGGCGTGCTTGAGGACGGCGCGTGGATCACGCCCATCTTCAGGAACCCAGATTTTGGGGTATTTGTAGACGACCCATCCACCGAAGCCCATCTCATCGAGTTTGCCCACAACATGACGGCATGGAAGCACGCCATCGCCCAGCATCGTGGGGTTGTGCTCATCATCGACATCACTGAGCGTGACGATGTGCAGGTGATCCTTGAGCAGTCCGATGCCCTCGACGGGACATTCGCCCGCGAGTTTGGCGGCTTGAATGTTGTAGGACACGCCGAGCCATTGACTCGGGTAGGCCTCGATGAGTTCGAGGAGATCCGAAGCGCGGGCAAAGGTGCCGCCATTTTCGATGAGCAAGAGGGTGTCGGTATTGCGTGCGGTTTGGGCGGCAAGTTGGAGGCGTTCTCCGACTCGACGAATGCCCCAGGCGCGGGGTTCGATGGCGGGGAGTTGGTAGCCATAGACGCGAACATGGTGGATGCCCGCTTTGGTGGCAAAGTCCACGAATGCTTTGGCATCGGAGACGCCTTCTTCTTCGTTGACAAAGACATGGCCAATGACGGGGGGGAAGATCGGTTTATCGAAACGAACACCAGTTGCCAGCGATACAGGGGTCAGCCCGGCGTGGTCGAACTTGGCTCGGACCGCCGCCGGTTCAAGTTGTATCGGGTCGCAGAGCATTGGCGATTCTGGCTCACGGAATGAACGCATCTCCAGCCCAAGATAGCCCAGGTCGTTGGCGGTGTCGATGGCTTGGTCGAGCGTCCATCCAGGGCACACAGTTGTCGAATAGGCGATCTTCATATCAGCTTCCTTTCCGGTGGGTCAGACCAGTGAGTGTATCGCATATCGACCCACAGAGCGACCTTGACCGGGCTACTTCAACGGTTCTTGTGACCCTGGGAGTACAATTGAAAAATCTGACCCCACTCCCAGTTCAGAGTGGAGCTCCAACGAGCCGCCATGGGCTTCGGCAATACGCCGTGCTGTGGAGAGCCCAAGCCCAGACCCCGCAGTTCGAGTGGTAAAATACGGATGGAAGATGCGGGCTTGATCTTCAGGAGCAATCCCCGGCCCAGTGTCAATCACATGAATCGACATCGACGAATCTGGATTGCTCACAACCCGAAGGATCAACTCGTTGGTCCTCTGATCATCCCTGACCTGAGAATCCTTCATCGCATTGATAGCGTTGATCATAAGATTCAAAATCGCTTGCTTGATGTGGTTGGAGTCGATATTCACAATCAACGGCCCTGGAGCGGGATTGAGCCGAATCTGGACGCCGCTGGATTGGGCTTGGACATGATAAAAATCACCCAGTTGCTCGATGATGTCATTGAGATCAGTCGGCCGAAGATCAAGATGCAGTTCACCTGCGTACTGAAGAAAGTCTTCCAGAATCCCTCGAAGACGCTCGGTTTCATTGCGAAGCGCACCGATCCGGCGGATCATCCGACCCTTGTCGTGTTGGTCAATATCGAGATCTTCGACGGCTTCGCCGAGGAGTTGGGCATTGAGCCCGATCGTGGAAAGCGGATTCTTGATCTCGTGGGCAAGCCCGGAAGTCATCGAACCAATCTCAGCAAGCCGTTCTGCCGATTGGGCACGCCTCTGAGAAACCTTTGCCCGAGCAGCAGCCCGTGAAACCGCAACACGCGCAACCATCGCCGATGCCAAAGCACCAACGACCATCCCGAGAACAATCCAGATCAGAGCCATTCCAACAGCATAGAACCCCATCGAGTCCAACAGGACAACTAACTATGACAGAACCTCGATGACAGAACCTCGATGGATCAAAGTTTGGAAAACTACCGGCGAGGTGTACGCGAATAAGTCCGTTTGTTGACCACGACTTCAGGAGCATTGTCTGGATCTGAATCCGGATCTGAATCAGGTTTGGAATCAGAGTCATCCGAGTCGTTCGATTTAGGGGTATCCAATGGGACAACTTTGGTTGCTCGCCATCCCTTGTCACCATTTTCAGCGCTGTAGATCACCGGGGAACCATCGGCCAAGA
>Ga0256839_1005199_pt1 | contig 12172 bp, 12 predicted proteins | sample 354166metaG_FD_185968 | JGI IMG/M metagenome (GOLD analysis project Ga0256839, IMG submission 185968) | Hydrothermal vent microbial communities from Mid Atlantic Ridge, Atlantic Ocean - 354-166 | ecosystem: Environmental > Aquatic > Marine > Hydrothermal vents | place: Atlantic Ocean: Mid...
CTCGCGGCCGCGGTCCCGGGGCTGGCGGCCTCGCTCTCGCCCGGCGGCTGGGCGGCGGCCGCCGAGGCCATTCGCACCACCGACACCGTGGCCAAGGGGGCCTGGCGCACCCTGGAGCTGGACGGGCGCACCGTGACCGTGGCCGGCATCGCCAAGGGCTCAGGCATGATCCGTCCCGACATGGCCACCATGCTGGCCTTTCTCGCCACCGATGCGGCGGTGGCGGCGGCGGACCTGCAGGCCATGCTGCGGCGGGCGGTGGACGCCAGCTTCAACCGCATCACCGTGGACGGCGACACCTCCACCAACGATGCCTGCGTGCTGGCCGCCACCGGTGCCGCCGGCGTCCGGCCCCGGGGCGGCGACCTGGAGCGGCTGGAACGGGCGGTGGCCCAGGTCTGCCGCGACCTGGCCCTGCGCATCGTGGCCGACGGCGAGGGTGCCACGCGCCTGGTGACGGTGGCGGTGGAGGGCGGGCGCGACGAGGCCGAGTGCGAGGCGGTGGCCTTCACCATCGCCCACTCGCCGCTGGTCAAGACCGCCCTCTTCGCCGGCGATCCCAACTGGGGCCGCATCCTGGCCGCGGTGGGGCGGGCCGGGCTCGACGGCCTGGACGTGGCGGGCGTGGAGATCCACCTGGACGATGTCTGCGTGGCCCGGGACGGCGGGCGCGCACCGGGCTACCGCGAGGCCGACGGCGCCGCGGTGATGGCCCGCGATGCCTTCACCATCCGCGTGGTCCTGGGCCGGGGTTCCGCCGCGGCCACGGTCTGGACCTGCGACCTCTCCTGCGATTACGTGCGCATCAACGCCGAGTACCGCACATGAGCACCGCATCCGCCGGCTCCCCCGGCGACGGCGGGGTGGTGGAGGTCGCCGTGGGGGTGGTGTACGACGGGGCCGGCCGCATCCTGCTGGCGCAGCGGGCGGCCCACCTGCACCAGGGCGGCGGCTGGGAGTTCCCGGGCGGCAAGCTGGAGCGGGGCGAGACGCCGGCCATGGCCCTGGCGCGGGAGCTGCGCGAGGAGCTGGGGATCCAGGTGGGCGAGGTCCTGCCCCTGATGGAGATCCCCCACCGCTATCCCGAGCGCACCGTGCGCCTGCACGTGTTCGAGGTCAGGAGTTTCAGCGGCGAGGCCGCCGGCCTCCAGGGGCAGGGCCTGGACTGGGTCGCTCCCGGCGACCTGCCCCGCTACCGGCTGCCCGCGGCCGACCGCGGCATCGTGCAGGCGGTCAACCTGCCGGACCTCATGCTCATCACCGGTGCCTTCTCGGACGAGTCCGACTTCGCCGCCCGCCTGCGGAGCGCCCTGGCCCGGGGGATCCGGCTGGTCCAGCTTCGTGCCCCGGAGCTGGGCGAAGACGCCTTCGCCCGCCTGGCCGCGCTGGCGCGCGAGGCCTGCGGCGAGGCCGGCGCGCGGCTGGTGCTCAATTGTCCCGTGCCTTGGTTCCACCGGCTCGCCGCCGACGGCCTGCACCTGAGCGGGGCGCGGCTCATGGCCCTGGCGGAGCGGCCGGTGGCGCCGGGGCGGCTGCTGGGCGCCTCCTGTCACGACGCCGCCCAGCTGGCGCAGGCCGCCCGGGTGGGGGTGGACTACGCCCTGCTGTCGCCGGTGCACGCCACCGCCTCCCATCCCGGGGCCGCGCCCCTGGGCTGGGAGGCGTTTGCGCGCCTGGTGCGGGAGGTGCCGTTCCCGGTCTACGCCCTGGGCGGGCTCACCCGCGCGGACCTCCTCCTGGCCCGGCGCCACGGGGCGCGCGGCATCGCCGCCATCCGCGGCCTGTGGGACGCCCCGTGACACCTTCCCGTCTGGCTCGGTCCGCCGGACTCGTCCTGCTGGTGCTGGTGGTCGCCGCCGCCGCGTGGTGGGCCCGGCAGCGGGCGGCGGCGCCGGCCGCGGTGCTGCTGCCGGCGGCCCCCTGCGAGCCCCGCGGGCGGGCCTGCGAGGCCGCCAGCGAGGGGGTCCGGATCAGCCTGGAGCTGCCTCCCCGCGTGCCCTACCTGGTCCGGTTCCCCGCCACGGTCCGCGTGGGCGGAATCGAGGGCGTGGCGGGGGTGCAGGTGCGTTTCGCGATGGAGGGCATGGACATGGGCGTGCAGCCGGTGGCCCTGCGGCGGGCCGCGGCCGGCACGTGGCGCGGGACGGCCGTGCTGCCGGTGTGTGCCAGCGGCCGCCGCGACTGGACGGCGGAGGTGGAGGTCATCGCCGGCGGCGGGCGCTGGCGGGCGCGGTTCGGGTTCGCCGCCGGCGGCTGAGGCGCCTCACTCCTCGTCCCGGTCGCCGCCTGCCGGCCACGCCTCCCCGGCCGGCTCGCCGGGAATGCGGTGCGCCTCGCTGGCCCAGTCCCCCAGGTCGATGAGCCGGCAGCGCTCGCTGCAGAACGGCCGCCACTTCTCCGCCGGCACCCATTTCACCGGCTTGCCGCAGACGGGGCAGCGGACGGTCCTGGGCCCGGGGGAGGTCATGGCCGCGGGCCGGTCTCTTCCGCGGTCGCCGGCGGCCCGCCGTCCGGGGGAGCGTCCTTCTGCAGGTCCTCCAGGTAGCGCCGGGCCCAGCGGTGTTCCGGGTTGAGGGCCAGGGCCTGCTCGTAGTAGGCGGCGGCCAGCTGCCGTTCGCCGCGGGCGGCGTGCAGCCGGCCCAGCTGGACCGCGAAGATCTCCATGTCCGGGTGTTGCTGCAGGGCCTGCCGGCACAGGGCGATGGCCTCCTCGGTGCGGCCGGTGGCCCGCAGCACTTCCGACTTGATGGCGAGCAGGCGGGGATCGCCGGGGTAGACCTCGAGGCCGGCCTCCACCACTTCCTCGGCCGCCTCGTGGTGTCCCTGGTTGACCAGGACCTCGCCCAGGATCTTGTAGGTGGGGAACGAATACCGGGCGTAGCCGATGAGATTGCGGAAATGCTTCAGGGCCCGCTCCGTGTCCCCGAACCGGGCATAGTAGGTGGCGAGGTTGGACTCGGCATGGACGTTGGGGCCGGTGATGTCCAGGGCGTGGGTGTAGAGGGAAATGGGGGAGCGCCAGAACTGGAGGTGGATGGCCGTCACCACGCTGATCACCGCTGCAAAGGCGAGCCCGACGGCCTGCGCCAGGCGGCGCCGGCCGAGGTGTCGCAGCATGTCGAGGCCGTGGGCCATGGCGATGAACAGGCCGAGGGCGGCGATGTACATGTAGCGGTCGGCGAGAAAATGCGGCCCCGACTTGACGATGCCCGACAGCGGCGCGAGCCAGATCAGCATCCACAGGACCGCGAACAGGAGATGTGGGAAGCGGCGCCGGACGGCGATGGCGGCGACGGTGACCGCGACCATGAACAGGGCGGACGCGGCCACCGGCAGCAGGGCCGGGTCGCGCACGAAGGGATAGTAGAACGCGAAATCCTTGGGCAGCAGCAGCATGCGGAAGTAGGCGGGCAGGGACAGCAGGAAATTGCCGATGCGGACATACAGCGTCATCACGTCGGTGGTGCTCAGGGCGCCGGACATTCCGTGGGCCCGCACGGTGAGCAGTCCCACCACCAGGGCGATGGCGAAATAGATCCACTTGTTCCGCAGGGCCCGGGCCAGGTCGGCCCGGCGGCGTGGCACCAGGGGATCTCCGTAGCGGTACCAGTCCACCAGGATCAGGGCCACCGGCAGGACCACGCTGGTGGCCTTGCTCAGCACGGACAGGGTGAACAGGACGATGGAGGCGGCGAGGGCCCCGCGCTGGCCCCGTTCACGGTAGCGCAGGTACTGGAGCATGGAGAGGAACGCAAACGTCGCCGACAGCAGGCCCTTGCGCTCCGCGATCCAGCCCACGGCGCCCACGTTCACGGGGTGCAGGGCAAACAGGGTCGCTGTGAACAGGTGCACGAAATCCCTGCCGGGGACCAGCCGGCGCACGAGGAGAAACACCAGGAAGGTGTTGAGAACGTGCAGGAGCCCGTTGTGCAGGTGCATGCCGCCGGCGGACAGCCCGTGGACGTAGTAGTCCAGATAGAAGGAGACCAGTGTCACCGGGTGCCAGTTGGCGTTGACGATGTCGATGAGCAGGTTGCCCAGGTCGTCCAGGCCGAGGCCATCGGCCGCCCGCTTGTAAACATACAGTACGTAGATGGGGTCGTCGTAGTTGACGGCGGTGAACCGCACCGAGGTGGAATAGATGGCCGCGGTGACCAGCAGGACGAGCGCCAGCAGGCCCCAGGTGCGGCGCGAGGTGGCGGTTGTGTCGCGTGTCATGCCGGTGTCGGGAACAGCCGCCGGCCGCCCGGGCCGGGGGAAAACGATTGTAAGCGTTTATCGGCCGTTGCCGCGAGGATCTTGACCGCTCCCGCGGCGCCCGGTCTCACAGGGCACAGCAGGTGAGGGTGAACGGGACGTCCTCCCGGGTCTGGAGGGCGCGTTCCGCGGGTCGCGGTTGCATGAAGCGCACGGTGAAACGGTGGCGGCCGGCGCTGATCTCGGCGTAGCAGGTCAGGCCGGCCGGTACCTCCACCCGCAGGAGCTGGTACGGCACGCTGCTGTCCAGGGCCTGCTGGTAGAACCCCCCGGCGGCGGTGCAGGAGACGGGATCGCCGCTGCCGCGCAGGATGTCCAGGATCAGCGCCGCCGCCCGGGGTCCGGGCTCCAGGTCCCGGGCCCAGGCGGCGAGGCGGGCGTGGCGGTCGTCGTCGGGCTGCTGCAGCCAGTGGTGGAGCAGGGGCAGCTCGAAGTCGCAGGCCCCGCCCACCAGGCTGCCGCGCTGGGCGAGGGCGGACACCAGCTCCTGCTCCCGCACGGACTGGCCCAGCGGGCCGGTCTCCCCGTGCAGGAGGGAACGGGTCTCCTCCAGCCGCGCCAGGACGGCATCCAGGCGCACGGTGTCCACGCCGGGGGCGTTGAGCAGGCGGGCGAGCACACCCTGCTGGCGTTCCAGCTCCTTGATGAGCTCGGCCCGCAGCTCGGGCCGGGCCAGCACCTCCACCAGGTCCACCACGGCGTCCAGGGCCCGGCGGCTGGCCCAGGGGTCGCGCCCGGCCAGCGCCGCCCGCAGGCGGCGGCCCAGGTGTTCCAGGCGCAGCAGGGTGCGGATGCGCTCGTTGAGCGGGTGTTCGTAGACGACGGCCTGGGTCACGGGCGGAATCCGCAAAAGCAGGCATTGTGGAGCAGTGCCGCACGGGCTGCAACGGGTGGTCAGCGGGCCGCCGCCAGGTCCAGGTAGTGCCGGTGGAGGGCGGCCACCGCGCGGTCCAGGGCGTCCAGGCCGCCGTCGTTGGCGATGACGTCGTCCGCCGCCGCCAGGCGCTCGCGCCGGCCGGCCTGGGCCGCCAGCACCGCCCGGGCCTCGTCCGCGCCGATGCCGTCGCGGGCCATGGCGCGCCGCACCTGGAGGTCTTCGGGGGCGTCCACCACCAGCACCCGGTCCACCAGGTCGCGCTGCCCGGATTCCACCAGCAGGGGGATGACCACGACGGCATAGGGGACGTCCAGCTCCCGCAGGCGGCGCTCCACCTCGGCCCGGATGCGGGGGTGGAGGATGGCCTCGAGCCGGCGGCGGGCCCCGGGGTCGGCGAAGATCTTCCGGCGCAGCGCGGCCCGGTCCAGGCCGCCGCCGGGCTCCAGGATGTCCGGGCCGAAGGCCGCTGCGATTTCATCCAGGGCGGGCCGGCCGGGAGCGGTGAGCTCGCGGGCGATGGCGTCCATGTCGATGACGGGCACCCCGCGGGCGGCGAACCGCTCGGCCACCGTGGACTTGCCGCTGCCGATGCCGCCGGTGAGGCCCACCACCAGCATGATGCTCAGCCCGCCAGCCAGGCCAGGTAGGCGCGGTTGATGTCGTCGCCCCACAGGAGCATGATCCAGCCGGCGCCGGCCAGGTAGGGGCCGAAGGGGATGGGTTTCTCCCGCCCCTGGCGGCCCAGGGCGATGAGGGCGAGCCCGGTGGCGGCGCCGATGACCGAGGAGATGAGTACGATGCCGGGCAGCGCGCCCCAGCCCAGCCACGCCCCCAGCAGGGCCAGCAGCTTGAAGTCGCCGTGGCCCATGCCTTCCTTGCCGGTGACCGCCTTGAAAATCTTGTACACGCTCCACAGCACCAGGTAGCCGGCGGCGGCGCCGATGACCGCCTCCTGCAGGGGCACGAAGGTCCCGCCCAGGTTGAGGAGCAGGCCGGCCCACAGCCAGGGCAGGGTGATCTCGTCGGGCAGGTACTGGTGGTCCAGGTCGATGAAGGTGAGGGCGACCAGGGCGCCGGTGAGGAGCATGGCCCCCACGGCGGCGGCCGAGACGCCGAAGCGCCAGGCACAGGCGGCGAACAGGATACCGGTGAGCAGCTCCACCACCGGGTAGCGGGCGGAGATGGGCGCGCCGCAGGCCCGGCAGCGGCCCCGCAGCCACAGCCAGCTCAGGACGGGGACGTTCTCCAGCGCGCCGATGGCGTGGCCGCAGCGGGGGCAGCGGGAACGGGGGCTGACCAGGCCGAAGGGCGCCGGTTCCGGCCCGGGCAGGCCGGTCTCGCCCTGCTCGCGCAGGTACTCGAGGCACTCGCTGCGCCAGCGGGCCTGCATCATGCGCGGCAGGCGGTGGATGACCACGTTGAGGAAGGAACCCACCACCAGTCCCAGCACGGCACCGGCGGCCAGCCACCAGGCCGGTTCCGCGCGCAGGAACTGGAGCAGGTTCACCGGCGGCGGTGCCGTGCCTGGGCCGGGGACCGCGGCATCAGTGGCCGGAGACCACCTTGCCCATCTGGAAGATGGGCAGGTACATGGCCACCACCAGGCCGCCGATGAGGCCGCCGATGAAGACCATGATCAGGGGCTCCATGAGGCTGGACAGGGCGTCCACCGCGTTGTCCACTTCCTCCTCGTAGAAGTCGGCCACCTTGCCCAGCATCTCGTCCAGGGAGCCCGCCTCCTCGCCGATGGCGGTCATCTGCACCACCATGTTGGGGAACAGGCCGGTCTGGCGCATGGAGACGTTGAGCTGGGTGCCGGTGGCCACGTCCTCGCGCATGCGCCTGACCGCCTCGCCGTAGACCACGTTGCCCACCGCCCCGGCCACCGAGTCCATGGCCTCCACCAGCGGCACGCCGGCGGCGAACATGGTGGACAGGGTGCGGGCGTAGCGGGCGATGGCCGCCTTGCGCAGGATGGGGCCGATGACCGGGACCTTGAGCGCGAAGCGGTCGATGGCCTCGCGCAGGCGCGGCGAGCGCTTGAAGGCCTGGATGGCGCCCACGACGGCCGCGATGATGACGGCCAGGATGGCCCACCAGTATTCCGCGAAGAAGTGGGACAGGTCGATGACGAAGCGGGTCACGGCCGGGAGGTCGGCGCCGAAGCCCGAGAACAGCTGCTCGAACTGGGGGATGACGAAGATCATGAGGACCGCGGTGATGACGAAGGCGACGATGATCACCGCCGCCGGGTAGAACAGGGCCTTCTTGATCTTGCCCTTGATGGCCTCGGTCTTTTCCTTGTAGGTGGCGATCTTGTCCAGCACGCTGTCGAGGATGCCGGCGTGCTCGCCCGAGCGCACCAGGTTGCAGAACAGGTCGTCGAAGTGCACGGGGTGCTTGGCCAGCGCGTCGGACAGGTTGGAGCCCCCCTCGACGTCGGTCTTGATGCTGGTGAGCAGGGCCTGCATGCCCTGGTTCTCGTGGCCGCGGGCGATGATGTCGAAGGCCTGCACCAGGGGCACGCCGGCGTTCATCATGGTGGCGAGCTGGCGCGAGAAGATGGCGATGTCCTTGGCCCGGACCTTGCGCTTGCCGCCGAACAGGGGCTGGCTCTTCTTGCGCACCTTGGTGGGCTGGATGCCCTGGCGGCGCAGGTCGGCCTTGACCAGGGCGATGTTGGGGCCGGGCAGTTCGCCGCGCACCTTCTTGCCGCGGCGGTCCTTTCCTTCCCAGACGAATACGGTTTGTGCGGCGGCTTTCTGGGCCATGGTCATTCCTTCGTCACGCGGTTGATCTCATCCAGGGACGTGATGCCGTCCTTGACCTTCTTCAGGCCCGACCGGCGCAGGTCGGGAATGCCTTCCTTGGCCGCCTGGTCGGCGAGCTGCATGGCGTTGCCGCCCTCCATGATGATGCGGCCCATCTCCTCGGACACCGGCATGACCTGGTAGATGCCCACCCGCCCCTTGTAGCCGCCGCTGCACTGGTCACAGCCCACCGGGCCGTAGACCTTGAGCCCGGCCTTGATCTCCGCCTCGGTGAAGCCCTCCTTGAGCAGGGCCTCCCGGGGGATGTCCAGCGGCTTCTTGCAGTGCTTGCACAGGCGCCGGGCCAGGCGCTGGGCGATGATGAGGTGCACCGAGGAGGCGATGTTGTACGGCGGCACGCCCATGTTGGCGAGGCGGGTGAGGGTCTGGGGCGCATCGTTGGTGTGAAGGGTGGACAGCACCAGGTGGCCGGTCTGGGCCGCCTTGATGGCGATCTCGGCTGTTTCCAAATCACGGATCTCGCCCACGAGGATGACGTCCGGGTCCTGGCGCAGGAAGGCGCGCAGGGCGGCGGCGAAGTCCAGCCCCACCTTGGGATTGATGTTGACCTGGTTGATGCCGGCCATGTTGATCTCCACCGGGTCCTCGGCGGTGGAGATGTTGCGGTCCGGGGTGTTGAGGATGTTGACCGCGGTGTACAGGGTCACCGTCTTACCGGAGCCGGTGGGGCCGGTCACCAGGACCATGCCGTAGGGCTTGGCGATGGCCTCCATGAACAGCTTCTTCTGCTCCTCCTCGAAGCCCAGGGCGTCCACCCCCAGCATGGCCGAGGTGGGATCGAGGATGCGGAGGACGATCTTCTCCCCGAACAGGGTGGGGCAGGTGTTGACGCGGAAGTCGATGGCCTTGTTCTTGGACAGGTTCATCTTGATGCGCCCGTCCTGGGGGACGCGGCGCTCGGAGATGTCCAGCCGCGACATCACCTTGAGCCGGGCGGCCAGCCGCGGGGCCATGCCCACGGGCGGCGACGCCACCTCGTGCAGCACGCCGTCCTGGCGGAAGCGCACCCGGTAGTTCTTCTCGTAGGGCTCGAAGTGGATGTCCGAGGCGCCCTTGTTGATGGCGTCCAGCAGCACCTTGTTGACGAAGCGCACCACCGGGGTGTCGTCGGCGTCGGACTCGGTGATGTCGGCGGTGGCCTCGGCCTCGGTGTCGGCGAATTCCACGTCGTCCAGGTCGGAGTCCGAGACCAGGTCCTTGAGGGAGGTGTCGTTGGCCTCCATGGCCTTGTCGATGGCCTTGGCCAGCTTGTCGTCCTCCACCAGGATGGCTTCCACGCTCATCCCCACGTGGAACTTGATCTCGTCCAGGCCCTGGAGGTTGGTGGGGTCGGACACGGCCAGGAACAGCCGGTTGCCCCGCTTGTAGAGGGGCAGGGCGTGGTGGCGGCGCACCAGCTTTTCCTGCACCAGCTTGGTGATGGCGGTGTCGATCTCGATGGCGTCGATGTCCAGCAGGGGGACGCCGAACTCCTGGGCCGCCACCGCCGCCACCTGGCGGCCGCTGGCCATGCCGCTGCTCACCACGTGGCGGACGAATGGGACCTTCTTCTTGGCCGAATCGGCCAGGGCCTGGCGGGCGTCGGCCTCGTTCATGAGGCCGTCCTGGACCAGGCGCCGGGCCAGGCCGGGGAGGGTGAACTGGGTGTTGGGTGTGGCCATGGGTTACCCGTCAGTCTGGGCCCGGTGCGGGTCGCGGCCCGGCCCGGGCGCCGTTGCTCCACCTATATACACAAATTTCAATGGGTTGCAAAGCATCCTCGGCCGGGGATGGGATCCCGGTGGCAAATTTCCGGCCCATGGGAGGTTATCGGAAGGGAGCGGCCGCCACTTGAGCCGCGGGCCGGGGTCACTTGGTGATGGAGAGCACCGTGCCTTCCGCCGCCAGCTTGTTGGTGCCGGTGGCGGTGAGGGTGTAGCCGGTGCCCCCCCCGATCAGGGTGACGGTGTAATCGCAGTTGGCCCAGCCCGTGGTGGTGGGAACGTAGAGGTTGTTGCTGTTGGCCTGGAGCGAGGCCTTGTCGGCGCCGGCGAAATAGGTGTTGTTGGCGAGGAAGAACTCCTCTTCCGCGATCTGGATGGCGCTGGCCTCGTTCTGGCAGTCGGCGATGCGGCTGGAGGTGACATACCCCGTGTAGGCCGGGATGGCGATGGCGGTGACGGTGGCCAGCACCGCCACCACCACCATCAGCTCCACCAGCGTCATGCCATGGTTTCTCGACGGCTTGCAGGACATGGTCGGTCTCCTCCCGGTGGTGTCTCCCCTCACTTTAGCAGAACCGGCCGCCGGGGACTCACTCGGGGGTGAAGGTCTGCACCAGCGGCACGGGGTAGTCGGCGGCCACGGTGCCGGTGACCGGGGCGGCGGTGATGGTCACGGGCTGGCCCGGCCGGGGCCGGTTGGTGCCCGGCTCCAGGCCGTCGATGGCCACCTGCCCCGGGGCCGGGGTGGTGCCGGTGGTATAGGCGGGCAGGCCCGGGTCGCCGATGGCGAAGCGGTCACCGTCGTTGAGCTGGGCGATGACGTCGTCCCCGTTGCCCCCGGCGGCGATCTTGGCCGCCTCGGACTTGGTCACCCGCACCGCGTTGTGCAGGTGCTCCACCAGGCCCGTGACCTTGGCGTTGCGGATGTACCCCTGGTAGGCGGGGATGGCGATGGCGGCCAGCAGCCCGATGATGGCCACCACGATCATCAGCTCGATGAGCGTGAAGCCCTGGTCCTGGCGGGGTGCGCGCGGGAATCGCATGGGGACGCGGGGCCGGCCCGGTGCCGGCGGAAGACGAAGGAGGCCCGGGTCGGGGGACCCGGGCCTCGTCCTGGGTCGCCGGCAGCGGGACCCTTATTCCACGGTGAAGGTCACGCTGTTGACACCGGGGATGCGGCCCGAGGGATAGTCGGAGCTCACGGTGCCCGACAGCAGGCCCGCCGTGATCTGGATGGCATTGCCGGTGACCGGGCAGGCGTCGCCGTCGGCGTCGCTGCCCAGGCCGGCGATGGCGACCTGGCCCGCGGCCGCGGCGCCGCTGGTGTAGGCGGAGACCGCGTTGTTGCCCACCGCCTTCTTGGCCCCGCTGTCGGTCAACTGCAGGATGACGTCGTCGCAGTCGCCGGTGCCCTTGACCTGCATCTTGGCCGCCTCGGCCTTGGTCAGGCGGTAGGCGTTCTCCCAGTTCTCGATGAGGCTCGCCACCTTGGACTGCTTGATGTAGTTGTTGTAGGCCGGGATGGCGATGGCCGCCAGGATGCCGATGATCGCCACCACGATCATGAGCTCGATGAGGGTGAAACCCTGGGTTTTCTTGGACATGTCGCTACTCCACTCTGGTTTGGTTGTTGAGGCCCCAGTCGACCCGTCTCCTGGTCCTGCCCGTGCCGCCCCCGCCGGGGGCCGGCGGCGGGCCGGGCGTTCCCTCGCCCCGCCGGTCGCCGGACTGCATGTCTTAGTCGGCCGGGGCCGTCAAAACTGTAGTCCGCGTTCTGCCCGTTCTCTGCAGGCTTCGTGCCAGCTTGCGACACGGCTCACAGTAAGAGCCGGCTGCGGCGCGTAAAAGGCTTTTCCAAGTCAATGTTTTGACGGGCAAAGTCGCGGTTGCGGCGGCGGGCCGGCAGGGGGGCGGATGACCGCCGCCGGCGTGGCCCGCCGCGCGTGCCCGCCGCTCCCGCAGCGGCTGGCAGGGTCAGAAAGTGACCAAAATGGTCACCCCGGGGGCGGAGTTGTGAAACTACTCGATTTTTGAAATTTAACTCATTGATTGATTTGTATATTCCATAGCATACTTGGTCTATCCTTAGCAGGATCGTGCTGCCGGGGCCGCGGAGGCCGGCGGCCCAGACGGATTCGACGACAACCACATGCGCACGCGATTCCCAGCGCTTCCGGCCGCGTGGCCGGGGGCCGTGCAGAGCTTCCCCTGGCGCCGGTGGGCTGCCCGCCTGCCCCGCTGGGCGACGGTGATCCTGGTGCTGGCCCTGGCCGCCACCGCGGCCGATCTCACGTGGCTGCTGCTGGCACCGGTGGAGGCGCCCCCGGCGGCGACCGCGGCCACGGCGCCGGTGCCGGCGCGGCGCCCGGCCCCCGGCGCCCGGTACCGGGACGTGGCCAGCCTGCACCTGTTCGGGCGGGCCGCCGCGGGCCGCGCGGCGGCGCCGGCCGGGGCGGATCTCCGGGAGACCCGCCTGCGCCTGACCCTGCGCGGGGTCTTTGCTT
>Ga0256839_1005200_pt1 | contig 12171 bp, 14 predicted proteins | sample 354166metaG_FD_185968 | JGI IMG/M metagenome (GOLD analysis project Ga0256839, IMG submission 185968) | Hydrothermal vent microbial communities from Mid Atlantic Ridge, Atlantic Ocean - 354-166 | ecosystem: Environmental > Aquatic > Marine > Hydrothermal vents | place: Atlantic Ocean: Mid...
TTCGCATCATTCCACACCTGATTGACTTCAAACGCCTTTTGGTTTAAAACCTTGCGTTTGTTATCCTTGACACGGATTTTTAAAGTCTTCATGACTTTATTGTCGGGAATGATTGCTCTTTTCATATAGTTATGATACCATAGTTAAATGTCAATGCAAGAACTAAATTCACTTAATCATTGTGTGTTTACTATCGCGCCTATCCATCCACCACCAAATCAGCAAGCTGAATTTGGAAGTGGTATTTTGGCAACTTGGATAAATTTAGCAATCCAATAAGCATCCGTCAAATCTGCTAATCCAGTTGTTTTTTTTACACCTGTCGATAGGAACAATTGTAATACTTCTTCGGGTAAATGTGAAATCATTTCTTCTTTTTTGGAATTTCCGCTACCGGTTGCAAATTTCTTAACAGTAAGTGGTGAAATAATATCAACTTCTTTAAATAATACTTCTTGTATATACGTTACAATTACGAATTGTAATCCGGCTAAGTCCCGTGTAGCATTTCCACGCATGCCAAACGCTAATCCTTCTATTGCTATTATATCTGGGTTGTGTTCCTCAATCAGCTCCTTAATTCGCATAGTTATTACATGCGCACGATTAAAACTATTAGCTTTCTTATTCGTTTTAAAACACTCTGAATGTATAATATCATCATTGTTTAGAATGATGATACCACTTGATGTAAAACTTTGGTCAATTCCCATTACCTTCATAATATAGTTGCATTTTGTATATACATATATTGTAAACTATGCAATATATTATTTGATGTTTTTTGACAAACAGGGACTATATAATGCTCCTGTTCTACTAGATTCCAATAAAATCCTTTATTTGAATCTAGTAGCTTGCGTTTTGTCAACGTTTCCAATTCGTTTCCGATATTAATGGAGGCATTGATATCGGATTTCAATGTTGTCTTAGTTGAACGAATCATGGCAATATTTATCATCGAAATACTGCCGTGAGACATTATCCATAATATGATACTTTGATTATAAGATTTCCATAGCTCTGTCAAAATTGTCGGTATCAAGTGCTTCTTGGTTTAGAACGCTATCTTTGTTGGAATGTTCGCATTCTTTTTCAAGTAAATCAATCATTCGTGATACTTCAAGTACGAATGATGCGGCTTCCTCATCTATATCTATTTGTTCGTATATCTCATCTTCATCGTCTACTAACGGTGTAGTCAGTACGACACACATGTCGTTTTCATCATACGCTTTAAATGTTGCATTTATTCCACCATTTTCATATTCTACGGTAATATCGAAGTCCATTTCAACACAAGTTATTAATTTATATGCAATTTTATGTTCCAACGCGAATAAATCTAAATCATCCATACTATCATACTCTGCCGCTGTTAATACATTCTGCATGATATCCATAATAATAATTGTATCAAGATTGTTCATTTCATTCTCCGATGCTCTAATAATATCTATTTATGTAGATAATCGAATGTTGAGATAAATTGTAATTTAATCACTATTGACAACGGTTGAAAACCCATTTTTCATTTGAACTATTATTTTATCATCAAAAATATTACTTACTTCATCCCGATGTGAAATTATATAAAGTGATAAATTTTCCTCGCGGGCCTTCATTTTTAACATTCTTGCTGCATTTTGAACACCAATGCCATCTAAACCAACATCAAGCACTTCATCCAACATACAAATATTAATACTATTATTGGATTGCTGTAAAACATCCCTAAACGAAAACGACAATGCTAGATTTAACCGTGCCTTTTGGCCACTTGATAGGTTTCCAAAATCTAAATTCCTACCAAATTGCGTGATATTTGCTGTCATTTCTTGTGTAAATTCTACTCTATGTGGTAGACCTAATTTATTTAGATATCCATGTAGTTGTTGATTCAGAAACGATAAGTTTTTGTTTAAAAGTGCTTTTCTGACAAAACTGTCTTTTTTTGTCAACAACTTCAATAGATAATTTTGGTGATTGATAAGTTTATCTAATTGATTAATAGCGGTCAAATCGATTGGTTCAATCTTTGTGTTTTTTAGTTCATTTGCGGCTTCAATATGCGGATTAACATCTGATAACAGTTCAGAAAGTTGTTCCTTATATTTGATCAGATTATGTTTTATTTCATATAATTCTGATTCTGACTCTATTAGAAGTTTATCAACTGCTTCTTCGGTTGCATTGGATAGCTCAACCAAAGAAATGTTAGTTTTATTAATATTTTTATTTATTTTTGATATTTTATTTTCGTGTGACGATAGTGTTTTTTTATTACCGTTAAAATCAAACGTCTCGATTGTTTTTAGTTGTTCCTTAAATGGGTTTATCGTTTCTTCTAAAGATTTTAATTCATCTTTTTTATGACGCAAATCACTCGTAATTGTAATCAATTCTTGGGTAGTAAATAAAATACTATTTTCGACGACCGATTTATTTTTTTTAATCTTATCAATTTTTGCTCTTTCTGATTTTAATAACCCTTTTAATTTTTTAATCTTTATGTTATTTTTCTTTAAATCGTTTTCAGCCGTTGTTAGTTTTTTCTTACTGGCGGCGTAGTCTTGTTTACAATAAGGACATTTAGCATCCTTTAAATGTCTCACGGTAGTGGTAAGTTCAGTTACACTATCGGATGCCGTATTTAATTCTAATTCATTAGCAGCACATGATACCATAAGTACATCTATATCACTATTGTATTTGTCTAATTCTACATGCATTTTTGACTGTCCAACAATATCGATTGATGATAGTTCGCAAATTGTTTTTTTCAGTATATTCTTCTTTGCTAATAATTCAATATCAAAGTCATTAACCTTATTTGTCATAATAGCCTTATCTGCCGCCATTCTTTTAATTTCTTGCTTTAGTGAATCATATATTAATGTTTGCTCACGAAGTGCTTCTTTATGCGAACGTAATAAATCCGATTTCACGGTAGCATTATCATGTAGCTTTACTATGTCTTTAAATAAAGTCTCTTGCTCACTAAGCGGGAACTGTTCTTGCTCTTTAATTAACGCCTTAGTCGCTGCCACCCGCTCATTGTGTTCGTCTTCCCAGCGGGTCATGCGTTCATTAGCCGCTGATACTAATGTCTCATGTCTTTTGTGTTCTTGTTCAAGTTGTTGATTATGACTTAACTTAATCTCCATTGATTGTTTATTAGATTTGATTTCTTTTTTTAATAATTCTGCCTTGACCGACAATTGGGTTAAGCCGAACAATTCTTCCATGATTTCAGATTGTTGTCGTAGCGGTATATCTAAAAATGGCGTGTGTGTTGCGGTAAACGTTACTATACGAACGAATAATTCAAAAGGTAGACCCAAGTATGATACGATAAAATCATTGATATTATTCACGCTATCGGGTGTTTTATCGTGCAATTTTTCATCCAATGCCACACCCACTTCACGGACAAATACTTTTGCGTAATTGCCATTGCCTTTTTCTTTTCGTGCGCGTCTAACCAATATTGTCGTATTATCGACTTCAAATTCAACCTCCACGCGCATATCTTTCTTATTTACATTATTTACGAGATTATCCATTGAAATATTTGAAATGGGTTTACCATACAAACCGAATGTAATTGCGTTTATCCAACTAGTTTTACCAACACCATTTGCGCCGACCCCACCGGACGTGTTATCTAGGTCTTCCCCTACTATAAGCGTTGTTCCAGTGCTATTTAGCTTTATGATTGTGTCATTATTACCATATGACATAAAGTTTTTAATTAATAGTGATTTAAATTTAATCATGTGACTATATCCGATACATTAAACGTTGTTATAACTTTTGATAAATTTCAATAAGCAGTTGATTGTCAATATGCTCCGACTCGATTTCCGCAAACATATTAACTATCATTTCGTCAACGGTTCCAAGTTGTTCTGTGATATCACCTGTTTCGGTGTTTACTAAGGATTCAACTATATCGTCCGCTTCTTCTATTGTGAACTCACGTAAGCTATGAGTATCAATAAATTTTTGTTTTATTTCAATTGATTCTTCGTATGAAATTTCAATATCTGCAATGCACTTAACCCTAGCATTTTCAGGTAGAATAATTGAACCGTCTAATATAGCTGATAACTTGGTTTTGATATATTTTGGACATTCCTCCCAATCATGAAACACCATTTTATTCTTTGTATGGTCAAAAACCATCATTCCTCTTTCATTATCACCAGCATCCGCGAAATTGGTGGGAAAGGTGTTTCCAATGTAAGTAACGTTTCCGCTTGTTTGTCTTTTATGAAAATGACCAGATATAATATGCTTAGGTTTTGTAAAATTAGTGTGGTCGGGACCGGATTTCATAGTGATATTATACCCGGATACAATGAAATCTTTAAATTCAAAATGTCCAACCCAATATGGAACATTATTATATTCGGATAGGATTGGGTACTCTTCATGAAACAAAAACGGGCATAGTAATACACTGTCGCCAATATTCTCAATTACAGTCGGTTGGTCAATTATCGTAAAATTATTAAATTCATGAAAAGGTAATACCGAATATACATCACGATTATTTCGATGATATAGATCATGATTGCCTATTATCATATAAACTGGCAACCCAATGTTATTCAACTTAGTTGCAATTTCATATGAATATTTAAGCGTAGATATATTAATTGCAGCACGTGTCTCATGCCAATCACCCGCAAATATTATATGATCAACATCGCCTTCCTCCTCAATTTTATTACAAAACCATTCAATGTATTGAATACAATCCTCATTGTGTTGTTGTGAATTGGATTTTGCACCAATATGGATGTCGGTAAAATATGCACCTTTTTTTAGCTGTGTCATGATATTCCTATGGTATTTTCGGTTGATCGTCTTCATCCGTAATAGTTTGACTTGCCAAATCCGATACAGATTGTCCGTGGTCTTCTTCGTCGTGAACGTAATGTTGATCAACGGTATGTTCATTCGTATAAGTGTATGAAGGATTTAACCCATTACTAACTAACAGCTCGTCCCTTACTAATCTTTGTGTTTTTTCACGATTTAGATATTGCTTGAAAGCGTTTTGGATGCTCTGTGTGTAATATGCGAATGGATTTGAACTCCGTTCGGGATTAAACACTTTCCACGACTTGCACAGTGTCATCATTGCATATGCTTGCATATCCTCATTATATGAATAACCACCGAAATTTCCGGAGCGTCCATATTTAGCTGTCAATAACTGAAGCATTCTAGCCAATTTATCCGACATAACACCTGTTTTCTTACACTCTATAACTTCCGCCAATAAGTCTTTATTTTTTAAGTAAACCCCCTTTTTCTTTTTCGGTGCTACTTTTTTTTCTTTTGATGTCGCTTTTGTTGTATTCATATAAACCCACTTTTATTATTATTATTGAGTATTTCTCTTATTAATTTAATGTAGCATAATCGTTGAACTATAGCAACAATATATTATTTGAAAGTAAAGTAGTTGAAGCAACCACCACTAAATCAGCAAGCTGAATTTGGAAGTGGTATTCCAGCAACTTGGATAAATAAAAACAAAACAATAGGAATTTTAATGGAATTTATCAAATCTTTAAAAACTTTAATCGAGAAAGACGATCTAACTAAACTTCCCGATGATATTATTAAAAAACTTCAAAAATCCATTAGGGTTGGTGCAGCAGATTTATCAACAAAATGGGATAATACGTTGATTCTAGTAAAGAAAGCATTTGAAATAGAAGGTGTTCAGATTCCAACACCAGCTGAACGAACAGCGTTTTCACAATTTGAAGAATTATTATCATACGCGGTTAAACATTTAGCGGATGCTAGAAAGGGTACCGACGATTCTTGGCGTATGAGTAGCACTGTATTTCGTGAATTTAAAGAATCAATGGAACGTACTGTTCGTGTGCGGGTATATGAATTAGGTGAAAAAAAAGGCACTAGTCATACGGTTCAGGCAAAGAATATGCAGGCTGTTATTGATATGATTGGCGTACAAGCTGGAAAGAAACACTTTGACATGAATGTTGAACATCATGATGCTGGTTCATGTACTTGTAAATTTACGTATATGAACATTGAACGCCAATATAAAGTAAAACTCCAATTATTATCCTAGTTGCCGGAATACCACCACCAAAAACTTAGTTTTTTAAGTTGTCGAAACGATCGCAACTATATACATTAATCGTAACTATTATTGTGGTGCGCTCCAGAAATTTATATCGTTGGTGCTTCCGTCGGTTACAAACAGATCGGAACAACCGTATTCAATAGTGCCTGAATTAGCTTGTGTTAATGTATCGGATAAAGTCCAAGTTCCTGAAACTAAATCATAAATTTCTATAGTGCCATTCAAACTGACCGCAATCTGATTTAGCGGACCTTGGTGAATTGTGACACCCTGACTAGTGGCCGTGGGAAGATTCTGCTCAAGGGACCATGTGCCAGCGTTGTTGACATAAACATCTGTTCCATCGGAACCAAAAGTTCTACCCAGCACACAACGGTCATTTGTCATATCCATTCGGCGACCAAAACGTTGAAAAACGTTTGCATCAGTGATACGTGTATTAAACACCCAAGCACCTGCAACACGGTCAAAGAATTCTACAAAACTATTAGTAATATCACCAGAAGCAACCGCAAGTTTTGTTCCATCGGGTGATATCGAAATAGTTTCCCCGAACCTGTCACCATCGGCGGGTGCGGCACCACCTACCTGAATAGCACTTGAATCTTCCGTCCATACACCCGCAGTGCGTGTCCACGTATTTACCCTGCCGCGCTGGGAACCACCACCAGCAAAAGAGTGTGAACCAGAAACGGCCAAATTGCCGTCCGAACTGATTGCAACTGCAAACCCTGAAAAATCATTAGCAGCACCACCAGCAGGATTAAACTGCTGTTCGTATGTCCACACCCCGGCACTTACGGTTGCTATTGAGACACTTCTTCCCGCACCCCATGCAAGAAAAGCCGGATCCCCCATTATAATAGTCCCATCCTGCGCGATATCCACGGACTCCCCTAACCTTCCACCCCCAAGTACAACGGTGTCACCATCAAACATTGTCTGCTGTAGGTTCCAATTAGTACCATCATGCGTGTAAATTAGTACGGCACCATGTGTAAAAGGTGCGGCAAACCCTGCATTAGGATAACCACCTACTGCATATTTATCCGTAAGATCATCATATGTGGCCGCAATTTGTACGAAGCCCGACCCACCGGGTAGACTGAGACTATTGTCAAATGACCAAACACCAGTACCACCACACGCGAAGGGTGGTATACAGTTTGAGGCAAAGGTAAAGGTGTTGGACTGTGCGCACCATATTAACGGTTCACCGTCCGCCATCCCCGTGCAGTCTACATTTTCTAGTGTGCAAACATCGCTTAATGATAAGTCAATTACAGGTCCACGTGTTGATGTAGTCATTATAGTTTCCGTTAATATATAGAGATTCTATTTTATTTATCAAAATGTAGGAAATTATTTCCAATTCCGACAAGCTGAAATTAGAAATGGTAGTCCCAACTAAGTTGTTAACGCTATCACGAATTGAACAAGTTGATTTTGTGATAATGATATGTTACTATTATTTAATAAATATACTACCGGCACACACTATGGAATCATTACGACCTGATATAATGTTGGAAATCCTTGGGTGGATTGGGAGTGTTTTATTTGCGGTGGCGGCAATTCCACAGGCATGGAAATCATATAAAGATGGTAACAGTGATGGATTATCCACACTATTTTTATGGTTGTGGTTTTGGGGGGAAATTTTCGTTTTAATATACACTATTCCCAAATTGCTATGGCCACTATTATTTAATTATATATTTAATATTTTATTGTTATTTGTGATTTTACGGTATAAATATTTCCCAAGGAAGCCAGTTATTGATAAATGATTACCAATTAATCGTAAAAAGTAAATGGTATGTAAATCTGCATCATCTTGCTATGAATCATTATTTAGGTTACTAACTGTTGCGTTTAATGTAACAAAACTTGACAAACCGCAACAAACCGCGTTACATTTGTTGGTCGCCAACGCCGAAAGTCGTTATAATGACAATTGTATTGAATACTTCACTAAATATTACAAAATATATTTACCAAAAATTGGATATTGGATAATGAATACTATTATAAGACGCGCATTGGAACGTTATGCGCCTGATGTATTAAAGCTTGATTCATATGAACAAGATAAATGGAAGTTGCAGGATCATCCCGATATTGATGATGATGTGTGCATGTTCGTTCGAGACCATCTAAACCTTACGGATAATGTGTCAACCATCGCACAAAAACTTGCCTACAATAAAATTATGCTGCATTACACCGGTATTGGTAGTAATTATTTTATGTTAAATGAATGCGACTGGGGTTCAGATGTATTAGTTAATGAAACATTATATGAATTCAACACAAAACGACATATTTTTCGGGAGGGTGCTGTTCAAAGTAATAATGTGTTAACCAACCTATTTGCAGATTGGGCCCGCGTAGAGATAGATGGTAATTTTTTCTACTTGAATGTGGATAGTATCCAACAGTGGATATTTTGGCAGGTTGACGATGTTGTGCTGGAATGGATAGATACGAAAATACCCAATGAATATATTCCAGGTCCAGAGCATGGAATGGATACCGAACATGGTACACGGTGGGATATGGAAATTAACGCTTACGGTCGGGAGAACGAACATGATATAATACGGCGGTATGCTTATGATTTAACTGTCGAAATATATAAAAACCACACACGGTTAGATGATGCAGTTTATATATTCGATGATAATATGAATCAAGAGTACGATCCGCAGCTTCAATATGTGTTTGGTTCAATCGATGTCTTACGGCAAATAAAATTCACTACATTCGTTGAAGATTGCGCAGCGCTTCGGAAAGATCCACATGAATTATTTGCAATGAAAGATGATATTATTTCTCAAATAATTAATAAACTAGAAGCAAAACTAGATTCAGTTACTTAAAAATATTAGTTATTCTATATATTAGCTGAACATTTATATAGAATAACTAATATTTCAACTTACAATATATCAACAAACATATTGGCTATTGCCCGTCCTAACAATGGCGGTACTGCATTTCCAATCTGTCTAGTTATTTGTGTTTTCGATCCTGCGAATATAAAATCATCATCGAAAGATTGTAAGCGCGCACCTTCTCTTGGTGTTAATGCCCTATCCAATATTGGATGAATGCATTTATTTGATGCGGGGTTTACAAAATTTACCGTTAGGGTAACCGCTGGTTCATTCGGGTCAAGACGACTATAACAACTACTAAACCCCGATACATTGAGATATGCAGGAAGTGCATCGATATTACTTCCCGAATGTTTAATTATTTCCATCATTCTATTTGAATGATTGGTTGCGGTATGCATTGATAATATCTGGTTATTTTTTCTGCGTGCTGCTTGATATTCCGTCATTGTAGATGTTGTATATTTAATAGCGTTTTCGCCAGCCATTATTATTGGCAAATCGCCAATTGCTTCCATGGTAGTAATTGCAGAAGGAATTATATCTGTTGTATTGAATTCATTTTTGTAATATAATTTTGTTTTACTTTGATCTTTACTACCGATTGTGCGTCCGCGATATGTATGTGTTGGAGTCGGGAATATAATATCACCACCCCGCTCAACCCCAACCATTATAAATCGTTCGCGCTTCTGCGGAACACCATAATGCGCGGAATTAAGGATGCGCCATTCAGTATCATATCCAATTGCGTGAAAACAATTTTGCATACTTTCAACGGTTTGTCCTTTTTTATGGGTAGCTACCCCCACCACATTTTCCAAAACAAAGCATTTGGGACGAAAATAATTCACAAAGGATGCATATTCTTCGAATAAGCTATTTCTAGGGTCATCATCCTTAGATGATCTAAAAGGTCGTATTGAAGAAAATCCTTGACATGGCGGCCCACCTATTAGAATATCTAATTGACCCGGTGCAACACCTGTTGAAACCTGTATATCTTTTCTGCGAATTTGTCGAATATCACCAGTTATTCCAATTGCTCGGTTATGGTTTAATGTGAATGTGGATATCGCAATATCCAAAGCATCTATTCCTAATATCACGTCAAACATATCAGGTGCAAGCGATTTAATACCGTGTGAAAAACCACCGGTCCCGCAAAATAAATCAAATACTTTCATACTATCTCCTTAATGGATAATATTATCATGATATCATGTTTTATGTCCATAGTAATTTTGAAGCGACCACCACCAAATCAGCAAGCTGAATTTGGTGGTGGTATTTCGTCAACTTGGATAAATAAATATAATATTATGGGTAAACCTGGAGTTAAAAATGCATCCAATTAACATTATTCGGTTACAAGCTGGTATAGTTATTGACCAAGAATTAGAAAAAACACCACCAAAACAACGACTTGTTGAAGCGCGTGAAGCACCTAAACGCCGGGCTGATTTAAAAAAAGTTGATAAAAAAATATTAAAAACACAAATTCGCCATGTAAAACAAGGCATTGCGTTTTTAGAAAAAGCAATAGAACACCTAGGAAAAATACCGGTAACGGACTATAATGCGTTAATACCATGTGTTATTGGTGAGATTGAAGACCAAATTTCACCCGCTGATGATAGTGGGTTGGCCGCATATCTTGAAAATTGTTCAGTGCAATTGCGTAAAATAGAAGGTGAAGAAAATAGTCAAGCACGTAAGGATAAGCAGGAAGAAGAGTATGAGGAATACGAAGCATCCCGCGAAGCAACTGAAATGAATGCAGCTGCTGCTGAATATGATTCAACGCTTGAATGTGATCCCAACATGGCAAATGAAAACAAGGGATTTTCTGACTTTATATTAAGCCTGTCCGATGATAATCGCCAGCAATTAATCGCTGCCATGAATGTGTTGAAAAAAATTACAGATGGTAATGTAATAGGTGAAAGCAAAAAAGCACTGAATATTGTAACCGATATTGCTGGTAAACGGTTGGAAGAAGCTATGCATTATTATAATGTGAATTATTCCGGGTTTGTTGACGATGTTGATAAACCAATTAATGTGGTGGATGGAACAACCAACAATGAGCAAGTATGGGACGAAGCTGAAGAAAAAAATGAAAGTCCAGCGCAATTGAAAACTATGGATCAGCAAGATAATTCACCCGTAGATAAGACTGGTGATGATCTTTCAAATAAAATGCGAATTCCTAAGGATATTTTAAATTCATTGCGCACCGAAATCACTAAAGCCAAAAAAGAATCCGAAATGTTAGACGTTCGCGACAAGGATGCCTCGTACTTTTATCGTGACCTTGCTAAGGCGTTCCAGGATTTGTTAAATCATTTAGAAAAAGGCACAGTATATGATTTCAAACAGGCTCAAGTGTTTTCCCAAACTTTGATGGGGCCGATGTTGCACAAAATTCCAAATAAAGTTTGGAAATTCTTGACAAATGGCGGGGAAACACGTAGTCTAAAAAGCTACATGACCGATGTAAGTAAAGACTATCCAATTTTGGGCCCAAGGAATACAATTAAATGAAGCGCCCACTTCCAAATATGCAAGCTGACTTTGGAAGTGGTATTCCGACAACTTGACAAGTTTAATGGAATCAGCACTTAAGGCCCATTCGTGGGCCTTTTGTCTATCCAATGTGCGAATTGGAAAGTGAATTCTAGAAATTGGTTCAACAAACATCAAAGTATTAAGATAATCCTTGACATGAATTAATATATGTATATTATACCATGTGCATTTGGTAATTCCACTAAATGTAATTTTTTGAGGTGTGTATAAAATGAAGAAAATTCTTCTTGTAATGGTTATTTTAATTGCGTCTATGGGAATGGCTAGTGCAGCCGCAGTTTTTAGTGTCGTTGGTGGTGTTAATCAAAGTAATGTAAATGATCTTAGTTTAAATGGAATTCGCTCAAACTCTGTTTTTGGGCTTGGGTTGGAATTGACTACACTCGGATCACCATGGACAATGCATATGATGCATATTCGTGGTAATGGTACAAAAGACACTACTCTTGGTGGTCGTTATTACTGGTATAAACCCGAACGCACCGTACGACCTTTTATCCAAGTTGCCGGAATACCACTTCCAAATTCAGCTTGCTGATTTGG
>Ga0256839_1005201_pt1 | contig 12167 bp, 7 predicted proteins | sample 354166metaG_FD_185968 | JGI IMG/M metagenome (GOLD analysis project Ga0256839, IMG submission 185968) | Hydrothermal vent microbial communities from Mid Atlantic Ridge, Atlantic Ocean - 354-166 | ecosystem: Environmental > Aquatic > Marine > Hydrothermal vents | place: Atlantic Ocean: Mid...
GGAGGATGTTTTGTCTTTGTTTCCGATTTCATTGAGTTTGTCGAGGAGTCTGTGATAGGTGACACCTTCGACGGAGAGGGTGTTTTGTATGTTTATGTCTGTTTTGTTTAAATAATTGCTTGGCATAATCGGATGCTCGTGTGTCTTGTTTATGGATCGATATTTATTATGCTGCGTTTTTTGGTTTGGTTTTGATTCGTCTGCATGCGATGATGAGTTGGCGGATGTCGGCTGCGGCATCGCGGACGGCGGAACCTTTGGAGAGGGCTCTGTTTGCTTGGACTGCGATGTGGCCTATGGATTCGAAGCCGAGTGGTGCGGCGGAGTTTGCCAGTGATTGGCAGATGGAGATGCAGGCGTCGTAGTCTGATTCTCGGAGTGTTTTTTCGAGCGTGAGGATTGTTCTGGGGAGGTCGCTGAGGAATTTTCCGAGGAGTTCGTAGGCGGGGTCTGTTTCGGTGAGTGTGGTGTAGAGTGGACCACTGTCACCGTCTCCAAGGAGGAATTCTGCGAGTGCTTGGAGGAGTTTGTCTCGGGAGAATGGTTTGGTGATGAGTCCTGATGCGCCTGCCATTCTCATTTCATCGCGTACTTCATCTGAGGAATCTGCGGTCATGACGAGGACTGGTGCGTCGATGCCTTCGGCCCTGAGGACCATGAGGATATCGGCGGCGGTTTCTTCTCCGACTCTGTAGTCGGTGAGGATGAGTTCGCATCCTTTTTGGGCTCTTTTGAGGGCGGTTTCGGAGTCGGTTGCTACGGAGATGGAGAGACTGGTGTCTTCGAGAAGTTTGACGAGGAGTTGTTGATCGAGTTCTGCGCTGGTGATGAGGAGGATGGTGCCATGGAGTCCTTCGGGGTCGATGCATTCGAGTGAGTAGGCCTCTTGCATGGGGTCGAGTCCGAGGAGATCGCGTGTGGAGATTTCTTCGTCGAATTTGATTCCAAGTTCGTGTACTTTTCCACCGATGTGGTTGCATCGCATGACGATGCCGTCCATGTTGAGTTCTTGGCCGTTTTCGAGTTTGACGGCGATGTGGCAGCGGGATTTTGGGTAGACGAATGAGGAGTGGAGGACGGAGATGCCTCCACGGGAGATGTTTCTGGTTGCGACTGGGAGGATGACTTTGGAGCCGGTGGCGTGTTCGACGGTGAGGTCTGCGCGGACGATCCTAAAATCCCATCGGACGAAGTCGCGATTTGGGTTTGGTTTGTCTGGTTGGAGTTCATCTATTTTGTTCAACAAGGCGTTGAGTTCGCGGATACCGATTCGGAGTGTGTTGGCGACTTCGGGGTCATGGCTCATGATGCGATCCTTGTTGAGTGGGGTGTGGGGTTGGTTGTGGCGACCATATGATCCCTTCCGAGAGGCGAACAGGATTCAGGGTGTTCGCCTATGTCGGTATCGGGGATTGGGGTATTGGAATTTAGTGGGAATTTAGGGGGCGGCCAAGTATGAGAAGGTATGAGAAGGTATGGGAAAATGGCAGGCGGATCAGACATGTTTTGTGTCCGATAAGTTGTGGATGCCTTGGGTGTATTTGATTGTTATTGGTGTGAGGGGGGGTGAGGTTGGGGGGGGTTAGATGTCGAGGTTTTTGACTTCTAGGGCGTGGTCTTCGATGAATTTTCGTCTTGGTTCGACTTGTTCGCCCATGAGGAGGGAGAAGAGCATGCTGGCTTCTTCGGAGGCGTGTTCCCATTGGACGCGGAAGAGGGTGCGTTTGGAGTCATCCATGGTGGTGTCCCAGAGTTGGATGGCGTCCATTTCGCCCAGGCCTTTGAAGCGTTTGATTTCCATGCCTCGGCGGCCGATTTGGTGGAGGGCTTCGATGATTGAGGGGATGTTGGCGGCTTCGACGATTTTGGATTGTGATGTTGGGGTTGCGGATTCGTCGTCGGGTTTGACGGTCGCGGTTTTTTGGGTGACCCATGCGAAGCGTGCGGGGATGTTTTCGCCTGTGACGGATTCTTCTTGGGTGAGGCCATAGTCGTTGATGTCGAGGCCGAGTTCGTTGAGTTGGGTGAAAATGGCGTCGAGTTCGCGGTTTTCGTGGAGTTCGCGGAGGGTTGCTTGGGGGGCGGAGTCTTCTTTGAATTGGGCGGCGTATTCTGGTGAATCTGGGTCTGGTTTTGGAGAATTTTCGTTGTTTTTGGATTCAATGTCTTCGGCTTCTTGGGTGAGTCGCCAGCCCTTGGATTCGAGTGTTTCGAGGGCTTGGGTTTCTGACCAGGCGTAGATGTCTTCGGTTTGGGTGGAAAGTTTATGGGTTGGGAGGGTGCCTGATTGTTGGGGGTCGTCTTTGCGGGTTTGGAGGAGATCGAGGAACTTGACGCCTCGGCGTTCGGCGATTTCGACGAGATCGCCTAAGCGGGTGAGTTGTTGGATGGCTCTTCTTGCGTCTTGGCCTGAGATGGACTTGATGATTTTGGGTTCGATGCCTGGTTGGGCGTTTTCGATGTCGCGGACTTGGAGGACGGAGCCGTCGAGGCCCAGGTCGGTGAGGGCGTTTTCGAGGGTGCGTTCGTTGATGACATATTGTGATTTTTTGCCTTTGGAGATTTGGTAGAGGGGTGGTTGGGCGATGTAGATGTGTCCTCGGCGGATGAGTTCGGGCATTTGGCGGAAGAAGAAGGTGAGGAGGAGTGTGCGGATGTGGGAGCCGTCGACATCGGCGTCGGTCATGATGATGACTTTGCCGTAGCGGAGTTTGGTGATGTCGAAGTCGGCGCCGATGCCGCATTTGAGTGCGGCGATGAGTGTGCGGATTTCTTCAAAGCCAAGGACTTTGTCGATGCGTGCGCGTTCGACATTGAGGATTTTCCCTTTGAGGGGGAGGATTGCTTGTGTTTCGACATCTCGGCCTTGGGTTGCGCTGCCGCCTGCGGAGTCGCCTTCGACGATGAAGATTTCAGAGCGGTCCATGTCTTTTGTTTTGCAGTCGCGGAGTTTGTGTGGCATGGAGCCGGATTCGAGTGCGGATTTTCGTCGTGTGAGTTCTCGTGCTTTGCGTGCGGCTTCTCTTGCTTGGGCGGCCATGATGCCTTTGAGGCAGAGTTTTTTGGCTTCTGCGGGGTGTTCTTCGAGCCAGTTGTTGAGTGCTTCTTGGAGGGAGGAGGAGACGAAGGATTCGATTTCGGGGTTGAGTAGTTTTTCTTTTGGTTGGTTGTTGAACTGTGGGTCTGGGAGTTTGACCGAGACGATGGCGATGAGGCCTTCTCGGAGGTCGTCACCTGAGGGGTTGGTGTCTTTTTCTTTGAGGATTCCTGATCGTTTGGCGTAGCCGTTGAGTGTGCGTGTGAGTGCTGTTTTGAAACCTTGGCCATGGGTTCCGCCATCGACATTGTTGATGTTGTTGGCGAAGGTGAGGAGTGTTTCGTTGTAGCCATCGTGGTATTGGAGTGCGATTTCGCAGATCATGTTTTCGTTTGAAAGTTCTCTTTGGAGATAGATGGGGGAGGAGACGGTGTTTTTTCCTTTCATGAGGTACTGGACATATTCGAGGAGTCCGTTTTCGGCTTTGAAGGTTTCGTGTTTGATTTTTCCGTCTGGTCCGACGCGTTCGTCGGTGAGTTTGATGGTGATGCCTGGGTTGAGGAAGGAGAGTTCGCGCAGGCGTGTGGAGAGGGTTTGGTAGACAAAGTTGATGTCGTCGAAGATTTCGGTGTCTGGTTTGAAGGTGACGATGGTGCCTGTTGCTCGGTCGGAGTTTGAAGGGATGGGTCCGATGTCGTGGATGTCTTTGGTGACGACGCCTCGTTCAAAGACGATGCCTTTGATGTGTCCGTCGCGCCAGACTTCGACTTCGAGGAGTGAGGAGAGTGCGTTGACGCAGGAGACGCCTACGCCGTGGAGTCCGCCTGAGACTTTGTATGCGGAGTCTTGTTGTTGGAACTTTCCGCCTGCGTGGAGTTTGGTGAGGACGACTTCGACGGCGGATTTTCCGTTGAGTGTTGGGTCTTCGTGTTTGACTGGGTCTGTGGGGATGCCTCGTCCGTCGTCGGTGACTTTGACGGAGCCGTCGGGTTGGATGACGACGGAGACATAGGTTGCAAATCCGGCCATGGCTTCGTCGATGGAGTTGTCGACGACTTCGTAGACGAGGTGGTGGAGTGCGCCGATGCCTGTGCCACCGATGTACATGCCTGGGCGTTTGCGGACGGCTTCGAGCCCTTCGAGGACCTTGATTTGGTCTGAGGAGTATTCGCCTGAGTTGGGGGCGGTTGGTGGAGTGGTGGGGGGGGTGTTTTGATCGGTCATGGTGGTGCGGGGTCCATGGAGTAGTGGTGGTCCGAATGGTCTTGGGTGGGGTGTTGGGTGAGGGGATTGGATGGTGGGCTGGCTGGTGATTGGGGTGGTGTTTTCAAAGTTCTTGGTGGCGAGTTGGCAACTCTTTTCAAGGACAATTATCATAGGTCGGTGAATGCGAAAAATCCCGTATTTGACGGGGTGAAGTGGGTGTGCGTGTTGGGTTGTAAGGGTCTGGTATTCGGTGTTTTATGAAGGTTGATTATGGACGGATTTGGACGACGGAGATTCGTTCGACGAGGAGTTCGTAGACGATGGCGATGTCTTCGTCTGCCAGGCGTACACAGCCCATGGATTGGTTGTCTCCGATGGAGTCGGGGTCGATGGTGCCGTGGAGGCCATAGCCGGTGAGGTTGGTGTATTGGCCTGTGCCGTCGAGACCGAGCCAGTATTCGCCGATGGGGTTTTTGGGGTCGTCGGGTGTGTATCGTTCGGCGGCGTTGCGTGGGTTGACCCAGCCGGGGTTTTCGAGTTTGTTTGTGGAGATGGTGAAGTCGCCGATGGGTGTGCCGTTGTCGGTGCCGAGTCCGACATTGAAGGAGCGGATGAAGAGCCAGTTGTCTGGGTCGTTTGGTGAGCCGTGATAGATGTCCATGCGGTGCTGGCTTTTGTAGACGATGGCGTGGAATGGGCCTCGAACGAGTTTGAGGGTTTGGCCGAGTCGGATGCGGGCGGGGTTTGAGATTTTGTTGATGCGTTGGATGAGTTTCCAGTGGGTGGCGAGTTCTTGGCGTGAGGCGATTCGGGAGAGGGAGTCGCCTGATTTGATTTTGTATTCTTCGGTTATGGGGTCGTTTGGGGCGACGACGGGGCCGAAGATGAGGACGGCGTTGATGGCGGTGAGTTCGTCGCGGAGTTGCTGGGCGTCGCGCTGGGAGAGGTTTGGGGTGCGGAGGGTTTGGGAGAGGAGGCGACGGGCGGCGACGCGGTCGTTCTGGGCGATCATGCGGCGGGCGGTGTCGAGTTGAAGGGTGATGCGGTCGGCGATGGGGCGGGAGGTTTGGGATGGCTGGGTGAGAGATGGTTGGGTGAAGGTTGGATTGGTTGTTTGTGTTGGTTGGTTGCGGGTGGCGTTGAGGAGGGAGGAGGGGTCTGATCGAGTATTGGAAGGGGTGTTGGAGTTGTTGGTAGTGGCGAGGGTGGATTCGACTTCTTTTTGGGTGTCTGGTCGGTTTCCTGAGCCGGGGAGGGGGCGGGATTGGGGGGATTGGGGGGGGGTTGGGAGGCGTTGCTGATTTGGATGGGTTCGTTGATTGGGGAGTTGGTTTGTTGGGCGGGTTCGTTTTGTGCGATTTGGTCGGTGGGTTGGTCGGCGGATGAGGATGGTCGGATGAGTGCGAACCAGAGGATGAGGGCGAGGGCGCCGATGACGAGGATGGCGGGGATGAGTTTTCGGATGGGGGAGTTCTGGCTTCGGCGGTAGTGGACGGCGGAGGATCGTGCGGAGCGGGAGGATTGGCTTGGGAGACTCATGTGAGGGTTCTCGTGTATTGAGCCGTCGGGGTGACGACTTGGTGCATCGGTTGGTCGTGCGGATCTGTGGGGATCTGCTCGATGAGTTGTTCGTCGAAACATACGCCTATGAGTGACGGTTGGGTGCCACATTGGAGACGAGATTCGATCCAGCGATCATAGAACCCTGCGCCGCGTCCGAGTCGTTGGCAGGCGTGGTTGAATGCGAGGCCTGGGATGAGGGCGAGGGTGATTTGGGCGTCGGGAATGGGGGTGCAGTGGGCGTTGGGTGATCTGAGGGCGTATTGGCCGATGTGTAAATCTTTTTGTAGGGATTGAATTTGGACGGGGTGCATGGTTTTTTTGTCCCAGTCGATGGCTGGTAGACAGACTGTTTTGTTGTTTTGGAGGGCGTGGTTGATGAGGGGATCGAGGGAGAGTTCGGTGGGGAGGGCCGCGTAGCAAAGGATGGTGGTGGCGGCTTGGTAGAGGTTCGAGTTTGTTAGTTGAGTGCAGAGTTGCTGGCTTTGGCGGGTTCTGCTTTGGGGGGTGATGGCGGCGAGGGTGGTTTTGAGGGTGGAGCGGAGGTTGGGCTTGGTGGGGTGCACGGCAGATTGTATTGCATTTAGGGCTGGCATGGAGGTGTCGTGCTCTGCTCCTCCAAGTTTGGCAATATCAATGCCGGATGGAATCTGGTATCTAGCTAGTTGATCGAATAGAATGGACTTGAAAGCCTGAGTTGATCAGAATCTCTATATGAGGAAATGCCATGTCATCAAATGAAATGGGTCGGTTAGAACGGGTTGATTTACGGACTATTTGGAACAGTGAGCCGGGCGACTTTACGCCATGGCTCGCTGAAGAGAGCAGTTTGAAGCTTCTTGGCGAAACGATTGGTATTGATCTTGAGTTAGAAGCTCAGGAAAAAGATGTGGGTCCATTTCGTGCGGACATTCTTTGTAAAAACACAGTCTCCAATGAGTGGGTATTGATTGAGAATCAACTTGAGAAAACAGACCACACACACCTTGGCCAACTGATGACATACGCCGCGGGTTTGAACACGGTGACGATTGTGTGGATTGCACTCCGGTTTACCGACGAACACCGAGCGGCTTTAGATTGGCTCAACGGAATCACCGAGGATCGATTTGCATTCTTTGGCTTGGAAATCGAAGCGTGGCGTATCGGCGAATCGCCGATCGCTCCAAAGTTCAGTGTCGTTTGCAAGCCGAACGATTGGACGAAATCTGTCCATACATCAGTAGCAAGTGGAGAACTGAGTCATACGAAGCAGGTTCAGCAACAGTACTGGGCCGCATTATCACAGTTTTTGATAAACAATAACAGCAAGATAAAATCGCAAAAAGCACATCCAAGATATTGGGCTGACTTTGCGCTTGGTCGAACAAATCTTTTCCTGAGAGCATTTGCTAATACCCAAAACCAATGGATATCTGCGACTGTGGTGTGCAACGGTCCAGACGGCAAAGCGTTTTTTCATCTGCTGAAACAGGATATAGAAGCTATTGAAAATGAAATCCAATACCAACTTGTTTGGGAAGAACTCCCTGATAAAGAACAAAGTAGGATTGAGATTAAAAATGATAAAATAGATCCAATGGATCAGGCGAGTTGGCCCAGTCAGCATGCTTGGCTGGCCGCCCGACTTGAGGCTTTGCACGCTGTTTTTTCCTCACGTGTGAAGCTACTTGATGTCAGTGAGTATGAAGACGCCATCGATACGACTATGTCTTCGGCGAAATGATCTGATCTGTTTGCCAACTCAGAATGCCTTGTTGGGGCCAAATAAGGTGCCTGTAGGCCACCCGGACTGCCTTATTGCTGTTTCTTAGCCCTTGCGAGATCAAGGTGTTGTTTGAGGATTTTTTCGGCGCCGATGTTTTTGGGTTCGTAGTAGCGTTTTTCGACGCCGAGGTAGTCTTGGCCGGTGAGTTGGTTTTGGCTGTTGTGGGCGTATTGGTATTTTTCGGTTTCGAGGTCGCGGACACGCTCGCCTGACCCGTCATCTTTACTTTGGGGGGAGGTGTTGGAGTCGCGGAGGTAGATGGGGACGGGGAGGATGCGGTTGTTGCGGACATCGTCGAGGGCCGCGTCGATGGCAACATAGGCGGCGTTTGATTTTGGACAGCAGGCCAGGTAGGTCGCGCACTGGGCGATGGTGATGCGGGCCTCGGGCATGCCGATGCGTTCGACGAGGTCCCAGGCGGCCTGGGCGACCATGATGGCGCGGGGGTCGGCGTTGCCGATGTCTTCGCTGGCGAGGATGGCGAGTCGTCTTGCGATGAATCTGGGGTCTTCGCCGGCGTCGAGCATTCGTGCGATCCAGTAGAGGGCGGCGTCGGGGTCTGAGCCACGGATGGATTTGATCATGGCGGAGGCGGCGTCGTAGTGGCCGTCGGGGCCGTAGTTGGCGATTTTTTGTTGGATGGAATCTTCGGCGGTTTTTTTGGTGATGTGGAGGGTTTGGTTTTGGGAAGACACAGAAGACACAGGCGAGACGCCTGTGCCACGGGTGGAAGATAACACCGCGACTTCCAGGGCGGTGAGGGCTCTTCTTGCGTCGCCTTCGGATTTGATGGCCCAGACCTCCAGAGCGTCGTCGTCGATGGTGATGTTGAGGTTTGGATAGGCGGCGGGGTTGTGGATCGCGTTGGTGAGGAGTTCTTTGGTTTCGGATTCGGTGAGGGATTCGAGGCGGAAGAGGGTTGATCTTGAGATGAGGGCGGAGTTGACGGCGAAGAGGGGGTTTTCGGTGGTGGCGCCGATGAGGGTGATGAGGCCTCGCTCGACATCGGCGAGGAGGACATCTTGTTGGGATTTAGAGAAGCGGTGGATTTCGTCGAGGAAGAGGATGGTTCGTTTGCCTGAATCGCCGAGGATTCGGTGTGCGTCGTCGATGATTTCTCGGATGCGTTTGACGCCGACGGAGGCGGCGTTCTCTCGGATGAATCTTCGGGCGGTGGCTTTGGCGATGACTTCGGCGAGGGTGGTTTTTCCGGTGCCTGGTGGGCCATGGAGGATGACGGAGGTGAGGGCGTCGGCGTCGATCATGCGGCGGAGGAGTTTGTCGTCGTTGAGGAGGTGGGTTTGGCCGACCACTTGATTGAGGGATTGGGGGCGGACCCGGGCGGCGAGGGGCTCGACGGCTTTGAGTGCGGTGTCTCGGTTGGCTTTCCAGAGATCGGTCATACGGGAAGTGTACGGGTGGATTGTTGGGGGAAGATCGGTGGGTCTGTTGGTGTGGGGAGGAATTTGGATATTTTTTATATTTGAGGGGATCACTAGCTTTGCATTTGCTAACATTGTGCTGATGTCTCCCTTTATTTTCATAGTGATCGCTGCGGCGTGTGTCGTGGTTGGATTGATGGTTGCCGGGGGGCTGCACGGGCGGACGAAAAGGCCACAAGTCGGGGTGTTTGATGGGTTTATGTTCCTGATTGGGTACTTGTACTCACGGATTGTCCATCGTGCTGATTTTGTGGTTGAGGAGGGGGTTTTTGAGGATCTTGATGGGCCGATGATCGTGGTGTGTAATCATACTTGTGGGATTGATCCGTTTTTGGTTTCGGCGGTGATGCCTCGGCGGGTGTGTTGGTTGATGGCTGAGGACATGCGGGTGGGGTGGTTGGTGTGGTTTTGGAACTGGGCGGGGGTTATTTTTGTCGCCAGGAATCGACATGGGAAGTCTGGGATTCGGCGGGCGCGGACGCATCTGAAGGATGGTGGGATGATTGGGATCTTTCCGGAAGGTCATATCGAAAGGCCATATGGGAAGTTGCTGCCGTTCGCTCCGGGGGTTGGGGTGCTGGTCAAGCGGACGGGGGCGCGGGTGTTGCCTGTGGTGATTGATGGGACTCCGGATGTGGCGACGGCGTGGGATTCGATTTATACGAGTTCCAATGCTCGGGTGCGGGTGATGCGGCCGATTGATTATTCTGATTCGGGGTTGGGGAGTGCTGAGATTGCCAATGATCTTGAGCAGCGGTTTTTGGATTGGACGGGGTGGGAGCTTGGATCGCGGAAGACGCGCGAGGTTCAGCATGATGAGTTGACGGACGATGTTGTTCAATCAATCTCGGATGATTCTCGGCAGATTGCGTAAACCTATTTTAGTTTGAGGCGTTGTGCATGGACTTGAGGGCTTCGAGTCTTTGCTTGTGGATTGCGCGGTCGGGTTCGATGCTGATGAGGGCGTTGAGGTGGTGTTGGGCGGTTTTGTAGTCGTTGTTGAGGATGGCCATGCGGGCGGCTTGTTCTCTTGGGTGGGGATCGAAGGGGGCGATGTGGGTGGTTCGGATGGCTTTTTGAAGGGCTTTTTGGGTGTTGCCGGTTTGGGCGTAGAGGTTGGCGAGTTCATTGGCGTAGGCGATTGAATGGATTTCTCGCGCGTCGAGGAACTCGAGGTGGGGGATGGCGCGGGCGTGTTCGTCGGGTGAATCGCTGGCGAGGTGGTGGCGGGCAAGGTGACGGCGGGAGGTTTCGTCTTCTGGGCGGAGGGTGAGGATGTGGTGGAGGAGTTTGAGTTGATTGTCGTTGAGTCGGTCGCCTTGGTGTGTGAGTGCGATGCCGAGTCTTAGGTCGAGGAGGTCTGGGTGGTTTGGATATTGATCGAGGAGTTGGTCGAGTTTGGTTGGTGAGGGGAGGCCTGCGGCGGGGTCGTCGAGGAGGTCTTTGAGTGGTGGGAGGTTTTCGGGGGGGAGGAGTCCTCGTGAGTGGAGGTCTTCTTTGGCCCATTGGAGGAAGCCGGCGATGAATTCGGATTGGGAGAGGTTGAGTGTGTGTTCAAAGGCCTGGGTTGGGGATCGTCCGGTGGTGGAGGCGTCCATGATGTCGCGGGGTGCTTGTGGGCCGAAGTGTTCGATGAGGTATTCAAACATCCAGGCGCCTTGGGCGTAGGCGAGGTTGCGGTCGGTGGGTTTTTTTGGGCGGACAAAGGCGATGTTGATGGAGTCGAGGTCGAAGAGTTCGTTGGCTTTGAACGCGCTGGTGAGGAGATTCCATTGGTGTTGGTCGCGGGGGGCGTCTTCGTTGAATACGGCGTTGGCTTCGGTCATCCAGTGGATGACGCGGTTTTTGGTGCGTGAGAGGTTGACGGTGTGGGTGTATTCGTGTTGGAGGACTCTTGGCCAGTCGTATGGGCCGATTTTGGATTTTGGGCCTTCGCGTGGGGATTCGAATGCGATGACGGGGCCTGTCGAGGCGGCCATGGTGTGGATGGAGGGCATGCCTCCAATTCGTACGGCGAACCATTCGTGGTTGGGCATGAGTTCGATGATGGTTTTTTCTTTGGGTTGATGGTTCATGCCGCCTGGGATGTTGGCGGTGACACGGGTGTGGATGGCTTGAAGGATGTCGGGCATTTCTTGGGCGAGGATTTCGTCTGGGCCTGGTTTGTAGCGGATGATGAAGTGGGGGGTTTCGATGGTGTGGTAGGTGGCGAGTTCGGTGAGGAGTTTGAGGGAGTTTTGGGCGCGGATGTTGAAGGGGTCGAGTTTGATGGCGTCGGTGAGGGCAAGGCGGGCTTGGTCGTCTTTGCCGGCTTGAACGAGCATGAGTCCGAGTTGGAGTTTGGGTTCGCCCCAGTTGGGAGCGAGTTGAATTGTTCGGCGGAGGACTTCGGCGGCGTAGGTGTATTGACGGGATTCAGAGAGGGTTCGGCCGACCCAGAGGGCGGCGGTTGGGGAGTGTGGGAAGTCGTCGTTGTAGCGTTGGAGGAGGCGGTTGGTTGAAGAGATGCGGTAGCTGGCTGCGGCGGCTGCGGCTTCGAGGGCGCGGAGGGTTGGGTGGTTTGGGAATCGTGCCAGTGCTGGGTCGATGGCTTGTTCGGCAGCTTGGGCGTCTTTGCGGCGTAGGGCGATGCGGGCTCGGAGGATGGCGCCGGCGGGGCTGATGGCGGGGGATTTGTCTCGATCATCACTGAGGGATGCGGCTCGCGCGTCGAGGCCTGTGGCGAGTTTTTCGGCGTTGTCGAAGTCGAAGCCGTCGACGGCGATGTGTCCCAGCAGGAGCATGGGTTCAGCGGCGCGGGGGTTGAGGCGGAGGGCTTGGAGGGCGGTGGTGTGGGCATCTTGGTGGTTGTGGTGTTCGTAGAGGAGATTGGCTTCGACCATGCGGATGCGCCAGTCGAGGCGGTCTACGCGGTCACGGGCGTGGGCGATGAGGGCGTTGATGGCTTCGTAGTCGGCCTTTGCGCTGACGGCGGGGCTTCGGAGTTGGGTGAGTTTGATGAGGGCTTGGACGCCGATGGCGAGGTCTTTGGGGTCGGTGAGTTGGTGTTGGGTGAGTTGGGTTTCGATGGATTGGAGTTGGGTGATGGCGTTGTTGGTTTGGCCTAGGAGTTGGAGGGCGGAGGCGCGGATGAAGGTGGATTCGATTGTTTGGG
>Ga0256839_1005202_pt1 | contig 12167 bp, 8 predicted proteins | sample 354166metaG_FD_185968 | JGI IMG/M metagenome (GOLD analysis project Ga0256839, IMG submission 185968) | Hydrothermal vent microbial communities from Mid Atlantic Ridge, Atlantic Ocean - 354-166 | ecosystem: Environmental > Aquatic > Marine > Hydrothermal vents | place: Atlantic Ocean: Mid...
AGGCAGAAGCAAAGGCCAAGGCAGAAGCAGAGGCGCGCGCCGCCGCAGCAGCAGCGGCCACACTGGCCGCCAGCGAAAAGGCGGCGGCGCTTCCGGGCGCCTCCGAGGTCACGCCTCCCGTGGCGGCGAAGGCCACCGTGACACCGGCCATGAATACCATCGCCGAGGCGGATCTGGTGCAACTGGTGGAGCGGTTTCTCGCCTATTATGAACAGGGAGACCTGAACAAGATCATGTCGCTGTTTTACGCCAAGGCGCGCACGGATACGCAAACCACGCTGGAAGGCATACGCACGGAATATGAAAAGGCCTTCACCACGACAGACAAGCGCAACATGGTCTTCAGTGACCTGGACTGGAAACGGGACGATACCTTTGCCCGCGGCCACGGGAGATTCCAGGCCACGGTGCTGCCGGCGGGCACCGCGGCGCCGATTTTAACGGCGGGTGAGGTGACCTTGCAGGTCACGAAAGGGGACGCCGGGCTACAGATTTCCCGCCTGTATTTCTCCGACGTGAAGACCGTCGAGGGGAGCCAGCCGGCGGGCGGCAGCACAACCCTGACAGAGGCGGACCTGAATCCGCTGATGGCGGCGCTGGTAACCTATTACGAGGCGGGTGATATCGACGCCTTCATGGACCTGTTTTCCAGCGACGCCTCCAGCAATGATCGCGCCACGGTCGCGGGCATTCGCAAGGATTACCAGGGCCTGTTTGAAAGCACCGTGGCGCGCCGCATGGAACTGCAGAATCTGCACTGGATCCTGGAGGACGGCATGGCCCGCGGCGAGAGTGACTATGTGGTCGAGGTGCAGGCCGAGAAGCACGGCGGCGTCGAAGTCTACCGGGGCACCCTGTGGGTTCAGGTGGAGACGCGCAACGGCCTGGCGCGCATCGTCCATTTCGCCTTCGGGGAGTAGTTGCGCCACGGTGGCGCTCGGCTGGTTTCTGGACTAGCAAAACGCCCTTTGATGCTTGCATCAAAGGGCGTTTTTTTATTGGTTCTCCAACATTTCTCGTTATGCCGCAGAGCCGTGCAATGAGAAAAAAGACATTCACCACAGAGGCACGGAGACACGGAGAAAAAAGAATGGTTTCTTATGCCGCGCAGAGCATAGTGCAGGCCCTAGGGCCTGTACCCTGAATCAAGGGCGCGCTGAATGATGCGAACCCTTACGAAAAAAGCTTTTCTCTGTGTCTCCGTGCCTCTGTGGTAAGCACTTGCGGATGTTCTTGCAACGCATGGATGTCGAGCCCCAGCGCACGGGAGGCGTCCGCCGCGCCCGGGTTGGCGATTTATCGTTACACTGCTGAGCCGTGCTGAGAAAAAAGACATTCACCACAGAGGTACGGAGACACGGAGAAAAAGAAGAATGGTTCCTTATGCCGTTCAGGGCATAGTGCAGGGCCCAGGGCCTGTGCCCTGAACCAAGGGCGTGTGTCTGGATTCCGTTCTCCGCGGAATGACGCGAACCCTTACGAAAAAGTTTTTTCTCTGTGTCTCCGTGCTTCTGTGGTAAGCACTTGCGGATGTTCTTACAACGCGTGGATGTCGAGCCCCAGCGCACGGGCGGCGTCCGCCGCGCCCGGGTTGGTGATCACGGCGATGCTGGCGTTGTCGGCGCGCAGATAGGTCTTGCCGACGCGTTTCAGGTCTTCCAGGGTGACCGCCAGCAGGCGTTGGCGATAGCGTTGGCGTTGTTCCGGGGTGCGGCCGTGCAGCTGGTTGTGGAAGGCGTCCTTGGCCTCGCCGGCCGGTGAGCTGGGCTTGTCCAGCTGGCCGATGATGCCAAGGATGGCCTCTTCCAGCTGGCGGGGTTCGTGTTCCTCGCTGAGCAGCCAGTCGACGGCGCGGTCGAAGTCCTGCAGCGTTTCCTCCAGGCGCGGATCACGGTAGGAATAGAAACGGAAGCTGGCGGTGCTGCAGTCCTGGCTGGCGCCGCCGCCATAGGCGCCGCCCTGTTCGCGGATGCTGCGGTGCAGGAAGCCGTTGCGCAGGAAGCCGGCCAGTACCGTCAGCGGCGCGGCGTCCGGGTGCTCCACCGGCACCGTGGGGTAGGCCTTGGCGCAGAAGTTGACGGAGGTGCTGGTGGTCCACAGGGCGCGCACCGTTTCCCGTACCTCGGGCAGGCCGAAGGACGGGGTGTCCTGCGCCGGCTCCGCCGGCCACAGCTCGGCGGTATCCTGCTTCATCCGGGTCAGGCTCTGGGCCTCGCCGATGAGCAGGAATTGCCGCGTCGAGGCCATGATCCGCTGATGCAGCCGTTGCAGTTTGTCCGCCAGCGCGGCGAGGTTTTCCGCCTTGTCGAGGCCGTCGTCCACGGCCTTCAGGGTCTGGATGCCAAGCAGGCCGGAGTGGCGATGGCTGAGCGCGGCGGCGGGGCTCATGCCGCTGCTGGCTGCCTGCATGGCGAGGCTGTGGCCGCGTCCGGTGACACCCTGTTCGCGGCTGGCGCGCAGCTGCGCCATCAGCTCGCGGATGCGTGGCAGTTCGTCGAAGCGCACCTCGCTGAAGGCGGTGCGCAGCAGTTCGGCGAATTCACGGTGATTGCGCGACAGGGCCTTGCCGGAGAAGATCAGGTAGCCGGACACGCTCTGTACGTCGTCGATGCGCCCGCGCACGCTGCTGTAGGCGGACAGGCCGCCGCTGACCCGGGTCTGCCAGGCCTGGGTCTCGAGGTAATCGTGCGCGCCGCAGCCCAGTTCGGTGAGGCAGTGGGTGTAGTAGGGCAGCACATCGAGCAGTTCGTCGTCGAGCTGCGGCAGGCTGACCACGACTTCCTGATAGACCAGGCCGTTGGTGCCCTGTTCGAAGAGGCTGCAGGGGGTGTCGTTGATGGTGTCGGTCCTGCCCTGGGCGATGGGCATCTCGGCCGGCACGTCTTCCAGGCCGACCTTGGGCAGGATGTCGGGATCGTCTTCCTGCTGTTGCCGTTCGGCGAGCTGGCGGGCCTGGTCGACGATGTGCTGTTTTTCCGTCTCGCTCAGGCCGGCCTTGATGCGCGCCAGGCGGGCGCGTTCGTCGGCGTCGCGGCGCGCCGCCAGTCCGGTGTCCGGCTTCAGGGTCAGGCGCACGCGGTGCGGGTTGTCGAGGAACCATTCGCGGATCAGGGCGGGGATGAAGTCGCGGTCGCGGATGTCTTCGCGCAGCTGTTCGATGGCCTGGTCCAGATCCAGCGCTGCCACCGGGTCGCCGTAGTGGATGGCGGAGGGCAGGGCGTCGAGGATCAGTTGCAGGCCATAGGGGTAGTGGCCGCCGCCCACCTCGCGCTGGGCCAGTTCGAGCTGGTGCAGGGCGGACTCGACGCGTTCTTGGGGTACACCCTCTTCGGCCACCTCGCGCAGGGTGTCCAGCACCAGCTGTTCCACGGCGGCGGTGTGCTCGGGGCGGCTGCCTTCCAGGCCGGCCATGAAACTCATTTCGCGGTTGCTGTTTTCCAGTCCACACAGGGGCGAGGGGGCGCTGCCCAGGTCGGTGGTTTCCAGGGCGCGGCGCAGGGGCGCGGCGCCGTCGTCCAGCAACACGCCGGAGAGGAGTTCGGCGCGCAGTTGGTCGCGCAGATCGGTGCTGTGGCCGAGCAGCCAGCCGAGGACGATGTGGGTCTTGTCACCGTCCATCTCGGCCTCTTCCAGGGCATAGGCCTCTTCGACGGCGATGGGTGCGTAGTAGCGCTTTTCGTCGCCGACGGCGATGTGCTTGTCGGAGCGCTGAAAGCGGCTCAGGGCCTTTTCCTCGAAACGCTGCTGGTGTTCGATGGCGGGGATGTTGCCCGAGGTCATCAAGATGGCGTTGGACGGGTGGTAATGGGTGCGGTAGAAGGCCTTCAGTTCCGCGTAACTGAGATTGGGGATCTCCTGCGGATCGCCGCCGCTGTTGTAGTGATAGGTGGTGGTGGGGAACAGGTATTTGGTCAGGGTCTGCCACAGGGTGCTCACGGGTGAACTCATGGCCCCCTTCATCTCGTTGAATACCACGCCCTTGAACAGCAGCTCCGTGTCGGGGTTGTCGGCCTCGGCGAATTCCAGCCGGTGGCCCTCCTGGGCAAAATCCAGTTCATGCAGGGTGGAGAAGAACACCGCGTCCAGGTACACGTCCATGAGGTTGAAGAAGTCCTTGCGGTTCTGGCTGGCGAAGGGATAGGCGGTCCAGTCGCTGCTGGTGAAGGCGTTCATGAAGGTGTTCAGCGAGCGGCGGATCATCATGAAGAAGGGATCGCGCACCGGGTAGTGCTCGCTGCCGCACAGGGCGGTGTGTTCGAGGATGTGGGCCACGCCGGTGGAATCCGTGGGCACCGTGCGCAGGGCGACGAGAAACACGTTTTCGCTGTAGTCCGAGGCCAGGTGGTAGTGCTTGGCGCCGGTTTCGCGGTGTTCGTATTCCTCCACCGTGAGGTTGAGGGATTCGATGGGCTGGCTGCGCAGGTGCTGAAAGGCGGGGTGGTGCTTTGGAGTGGTCATGCGTGATGGTTTCTCGTTATTCGAACGTCGTTGGGATGGTTGCCGGCTTGATACTCGGCGAATGCGGCATTCTACCGTGATTTGGCGCCAGCCACAGCCTAGGACAATGCGGCGCGCCGGGGCGGGATGCTGCCGAGCAGCTTGGCGCAGGCCACCAGCCAGGCCCATTCCTGCTCGATGGCGTGTGGATCGACGTCCAGTGGGTTGAGCATGAACAGGTCGTCGATGACGTATTGCATCGACAGCAGGACCGCGGCGCCGGGTTTCTGCGACAGGGCCTCGATGGCGTCGGCCTTGCGGGTGAATTTTTGTGTCAGCTTGAGATCCTTGCTCATCTGCCGCAGTTCCTGCATTTTCAGCACGCTGAGGCGCTGCTGCAGAGGGATCTGCCGGCCACGCGAGGCGATGCCGGATTTCGCCAGGGTCTCGAACAACAGGCGGTCGGCATCGAAGGGCGGTACGTGCAGGGTGACGCCGGTTTCGCGGGCGTTGTAGAGGGTGAAGTGCGCCAGGAAGGCGTGGCCGCCGAAACGGGCCATCAGCGCGCGGTCGATGTGGCGCGCCTGGCGCGGGTCGCGGTGTAGCAGCAGGTTGCGCTCGGTGGGACTGAGGGCATCGATGCGCATGCCCGCGGGCGGCGTTGGCAGGCTGGCGGCGGTCACCGCGTCGGCGGCGTTGTGGAACTGTTCGAACAGGCATTGCAGATAGGCGTCCAGCTCCTGCACGGTGGGGCGGTTGAAGGCGAGAAAGGTCGCCAGCGCCACGCTGTCGGCCTCTTTCATCAGGGCGCGCAGGCTGCTGATACCGCGATCGTCCAGGCCCATGACGGAAAGGCCGTTGATCAGCGGTTTGCCCCGTGGCGTGGCCGCCTTCGCCGCCAGCCTGTCCGTCTCGAGTCGCTTGCCGATCTGCAGCAGCCACTGCTGGATCAGCAACAGGATCAGCACGGCGCCGGCGACGATCATCAGGGGGGCGGTGTCAGGCATGCCTCATCCTGTCCCGAAAGCGGAATTATTTCAACAGGATGGATAACCGATGCGGTTTCTGCTCAAGCTTTTTCATGGCGGGACGACAACCGCGATTGAAGGGTCTGCCTGTGTCCAGACCCCGGAGGTGAATGATGGATATCAGCAGCTTGAATGCAAGCACGCCCATGCCGGCATTGCCTGATGCGACGCGCGAGCCGCCACGCGATGCCGAGGTGGTGACGGCGGTGCGCGAAACCCAGGCCACCGAGCCGGAAAACAACGACACCCGTTCCAGCGGCGGCGACCGCGACGACCGCCCCGCGCCGTCATCGACGTCCAGCCTGGGAAGCTACGTCAACGAAACCGTCTGACGCTCACACGCCCGCTCCGGTCCGTTCCTCTTTCTGCCTGCCCGCCGCGATCAGCGGCGGCGCTGAATTCCAGCCATTTTTCGTTACGCGCCGTGCTTCAAGTCGGCGCTGATTCTGTCGATGTAGACGAAAGTTTTGCTAAGCTCTGACGCGCAATTTGTCCGCCCGAATTTTCTGTCGTCTGAACCCGCGGATTCAGGTGTCGATCAACCAGGAGTGATCAATCGTGTCCATAACCGCCTTTATCATCATTGCCCTGCTGGTGACGCTGGTCGTCTATGTCATTCTCATCTACAACAATCTGGTGTCCCTGAAGCACAATGTTTCCAAGTCCTGGGCCAATATCGACGTGCTGTTGAAACAGCGCCATGACGAACTGCCCAAGCTGGTGGAGGTCTGCAAGCAGTACATGGGCTACGAGCAGGAGACCATGGAGAAGATCATGCAGGCCCGCTCGCAGGTGGCCAGCGCCCAGCAGTCGGGCGACATCGGCGCGCTGGGCATGGCGGAGACGCAGCTGCGCCTGGGTCTGGGCGGCCTGTTCGCGCTGGCCGAGGCCTATCCCGATCTCAAGGCCGACCAGAGCTTCCAGCATTTGCAGGCCCGTATCAGCGGGCTGGAAAACGCCATCGCCGACCGGCGCGAGTTCTACAACGAGGCGGTCAACCTCAACAACGTGCGCATCGAACAGTTTCCGGATGTGATCATCGCCAAGCAGTTTTCCTTCAAGCCCTTCGAGCTGCTGGAGTTCAGCGAAGAGGAAAAGAAGGATGTCGACATCAAGGGTCTGTTCCATTAGCCGGCGATGCTGGATGCCGCGACCCAGTGGGTGAACCAGGCCGCGCCGCCGGCATTCTGGACCGCCTTTCTCGTTGCCACGGGGCTTGCCGTGGCGGCCTTCGTCTATGCCTTCGTTTTTCTGCAGCGGGTGCGGGCCATCGAGGACACCCCCACGGCAAAAATCCGCTCGGCGGCGCAGGGCTATGGCGAACTGTCCGGCCTGGCGCAGCTGATGGATGGCGCGCCCATCGTCGCGCCGTTGACCGGCAAGACCTGTGCCTGGTACCGCTACAAGGTGGAGAAGATGGGTGACAAACACACCCACGTGGTGGACGCCGGCAGCAGTGACGAACTGTTCCTGCTGGTGGGGCGCACCGGGCGCTGCGTCATCGACCCGGAGGGCGCCACGGTGATCACCCGCCACAAGGAGGTGTGGTTCGACCACCAGTATCCCCCGCGCAAACGTGGCGGCCACAGCGGCCTGTTTGGCTTGCTGGTTGGCCGCGTCGGCTCCCGCTACCGCTACACCGAGGAGCGCCTGCGCGACGGTGAACCGTTGTACGCCATCGGCATGTTCAAGTCCGTGGGCGGCGGCGCGGAATCCTTCAATACCGAGGCCGAGGTGCGCGAACTCCTGCGCCTGTGGAAGAGCGACAAGCGCGGCCTGTTGCAGCGTTTCGACGCCAATGGCGACGGCGAGGTCGACCTGCAGGAATGGGAGGCCGTGCGCAAGGCCGCTTATCAGCAGGTGCGCAGGGAGCAGTCACAGCGCAGCGTGGCGCCGCCCACGCACGTGATGTCGAAGCCGGTGCACGGCTCGCGGCCCTACCTGTTGTCCGCCCTGTCCGAAGAGGAACTGGTGAAGCGGTTCCGTCTTTCCGCCGCCGGCAGTCTGATGGCCTTCCTGCTGCTGGGCAGCGCCGCCGTGTGGATGGCGGCGGTGCGGTTTCATTAGTGAAGAAGGTTGGCGGGTTGCGGTGGGCGTGGACTTATCGAAATTCCTCGACCACGTTATTGGCGGACATCCTGCTGGATGATCCGGATAAACGCCTGGAATCCCGGCGCAACCGATTATGCGGCTGATTCATGTTCAATATCCCAGCCAGGAAACACAAGCACAGCAGGATGGCAGCCTAATGCCCTTGCCAATACCTTAGCCCTTTCAACACCCAGCTGGATTCTATCGTTTTCGATTGCGGAAATGGTGGATTGAGGGATGCCAGTTAGGTCCGCCAGCTCATTCTGGCTAAGCTCCTGAAGCTCCCTGAGAATTCTTACGGATTCTCCAACGGAAACCTCTATGGTTCTTTTTGCTTTTTTATAATCTTTCATGTTACTTCCTCCGATAATCATGGGGCGTAATGTTTTCCACTTGTACCAGAACTTTATCGCCTTCAACTTTATAAATGACGCGATATTGAAGATTCAACCGGGAGGAGCGATACCCCTTCCATTCACCAGTCAAGGACTCATCTCGTAAGCCCTTGATCTTCCTCAATCCCTGGGGGCCGGAAATGGCAACGATATCCTTCCATTTTTCATACCGTTTCAGCACATCGACTGGAGCGGATTTGAGGCTCTTGGCGACTCGTCTATGTTCATAGATTACCCACATACCATAAAAAGTATATATATCAAATATGGTATGTCAATGTCTGGGACTTTCGGATCGCATGCTACATGTCATTCTTGTTGGGAGAGTGCTGGGCGGGTCTAACAGGCGGCGTTACTCTATTGCAATTGGCGGCCCAGTGACAGGCCATAGAACAGGATAACCGGGGCCTGCACTGTGAGGATGATGCTGCGGTAGATCAGCGTTTCCAGTCCCGCCTTTTCGTCGTGTTTCTGCAAGGCCTCGGCGAGGGTGGCGGACAGCCAGCGCGCCAGGGCGTGGCCGGCGACGGCCATGGCCAACAGGGTGCCGAGGGCGGGCCAGTTGGGCCAGTAGTCGATCCAGTTTGGCGGCTGGGTGGCGGCCAGCCAGTGGAACAGCAGGCTGGCGGCGGCCATGCCCTGGATGGGCAGCACCAGCGCCGGCAGGCGGCCGATCACCGGCAGCAGGGGCAGCAGCAGGGAGAGGACGAAGGACAGGTTCACCAGACTGGTGATGCGGCCGCGCCCGGCGGCCAGCAGTTCCGCCAGCCTGGGCGCTTCGGCGAGGCCGAACAGGGTGGGGTAGGCGAGCAGGATGAATACCACCAGCGCCAGCGCGCGGGCGGCGGGGATCAGCAGGTGCTCGGCCAGCCAGTGGGTGCTTTCGACGTCACTGACGGTCACCAGCAGTCGTCGTCCCAGCCATTCCACCAGCAGCGCCACCACCGTGTAGGCGGTGAGCGCCAGCAGCAGGGAAGGGCTGGTGAGGGCGTCGAAGGTCGTCATGCTGGAACATGGCCGCAGCTGGGGGATGTTTCTTGAGCGCGGCTGGCTTGTGTTTGCCACAGGGGCGCGGAGGGCACAGAGAAATCACAGCGAAAACCATTTCTCGTAAAGCCGCTTGGCGCAAACCCTGTTTTTTGTTTCTCCGTGCCTCTGTGGCAGACCGAAAGTCGCCAAGTCGTGATCAACCCGTATTCCGCATGCCCGCGGCGATGGCGTTGATGGAGCGCAGCAGCGGATCCAGCCACTGTTCCCGCTCGGCCTCCGGCAGCGATTCGTCGCGGTAGCGTTTCAGCAGGGTGAGCTGGATGTGGTTGAGGGGGTCCAGGTAGGGGTTGCGGCGCATCAGCGACAGCTCCAGGCGGGGTGTCTCTGCCAGCAGATGCTGGTTGCCGGAGACGTTCAGCACCTGGTTGACGGTGCGGAAGAACTCGCCTCGGAAGGCGGTGTAGATGCGGTCGCCGGTGTCCTTGTCCTGACACAGGTTGGCGTATTCCCGCGCGATGTCCGGCTCGGCCTTGTACAGGGCCATTTGCGTGTTGCTCAGCAGGGCACGGAAGAAGGGCCATTCTTCGTACATCTTCTGCAGCTGGGCGAGGCGTACCGGGTCGTTGCCGCGCCACTGTTCCAGGGCGCTGCCGATGCCGTACCAGGCTGGCAGGGTGTGGCGTGACTGGGCCCAGCCGAATACCCAGGCGATGGCGCGCACCGAGGTCTTGGCGCGGTCGCCCTTCTTGCGGTGCGAGGGGCGCGAGCCGATGTTGAGCAGGCCGATCTCGGTCACCGGGGTGGCCTCGTAGAAGTAGTCGAGGAAGCCGGGGGTCTCGTCGGTGAGCTGGCGGTAGGCCTGTTCGCCGATGTCGGCGATCTCGTCCATCACCGCCAGATAGTCGCGGCGCTCCGGGGCGCCGGGCTGCACCAGGCTGCAACTGGCCTTGATCAGGCCGGTAATGCCCATGGTCAGCTCGTAGACGGCGGTTTCCTGGTTGCTGTACTTGGAGGACAGCACCTCGCCCTGCTCGGTGAACTTGATCTGTCCGTGCACGGTGCCCTCGGGCTGGGCGAGGATGGCCTCGTGGGTGGGGCCGCCGCCACGGCCGATGGTGCCGCCGCGGCCGTGGAACAGGCGGCACTGCACGCCGTGGGCGTTGGTCAGCCGGGTGACGCGTTTCTGCGCCTCGTAGAGATTCCAGCCGGAGGCGAGGATGCCGCCGTCCTTGCAGGAGTCGGAATAGCCCAGCATGACCTCCTGCAGGTTGCCGTTGGCGGCCAGCAGGGCACTGTAGGTCTCGTTCTTCAGCAGGCGCTCCATCACCGGCTCGATGTGCCCCAGGTCCTCGATGGTCTCGAACAGCGGGGAGATGGAGATGTGTGATTCGACACGCTGGTCGTCGATGTACGCCAGGCCCTGCAGGCGCGCCAGCAGCATCACCTCCATCACATGGCTGGCCTCGTGGGTCATGGAGATGACGTAGCTGCCGAAGGCCTTTTCGCTGATCTCATTGCGCATGGAGGCCATGACGCCGAAGACGTCGAGGGTTTCGCGGGTCGGCTCGCTGAGGCCCGGGTCGTTGGGGTCGAGGCCGGCGGGGTCGCGGATGGCGCGTTCCAGCAGGGCCAGGCGGCCGTCTTCATCCTGCGCCTCGTAGTCTTCCCCGCGCTGCCTGAACAGCTCGGCGACGGCCTCGCTGTGACGGGTGGATTCCTGGCGCACGTCCAGTTGCAGGCAGTAGAAGCCGAAGGTCTCCACCAGGCGGATCAGGTCTTTCAGCTTGCCGTTGGCGATGCGTTCGTCGCCGTGGCCGAGCAGTGACTGGTAGATGAGCTTCAGGTCGGCGAGGAAGTCCAGTTCGGAGTCGTAGCGATGTTCGATATGGGTCTCGCTGCGTGCCTCGCGTCCCAGCATCTGATCCTTGATGCGCACCAGGTTGCGCTCCAGGCGGTAGCGCATGATGCTCAGCTTGCGGCGGTAGGGTTCGTGGATGTAGCGGGCGGGTTTGTTGTGGAAGGCGAATTCGGCGAACTGTGCATTGTCGCGTTGCAGGCTTTCCGTCAAGGCCGCGCTGGGGGTGCAGAGCCTGTCCGAGTGGGTGAGCAGCTTGATCAGGTGCGGGATGCGTTGCAGGTATTCCAGCAGCACCGTGTGCGACTGCATGCGCAGGGCCATGACGGTGGTTTCCGGCTTGACGTTGGGATTGCCATCGCGGTCGCCGCCGATCCAGGAACCAAAGCGCAGGAAGCTGGGCACGTTGACGCTGTGCTCGCCGCAGACCCGCGCCATGGCGCGCTCGAAATTGCGGTAGGTCTGCGGCACGGCATCGAACAGACACTCATTGAAATAGGCCAGGCCGTAACTGATCTCGTCTTCCACCCGCGGACGGATGCTGCGCACCTCGTCGGTCTTCCACAGGATCTGGATCTGGCTTTCCAGTTCGTCGATGATCTCGTCGCGCTCGGCCTTGTTGAGGCGCGTGTCGTCGAGCTTCTGGTTGGTGACGAAGATGCGGCGCAGGCCGTCCATGATGGTGCGGCGCTTGGCCTCGGTGGGATGGGCGGTGATCACGGGGATATAGGCCAGCTGGTCGAGCAGGGACTGCAGCTTTTCAGGGCTGATGTCCTTTGCGCGCAGCTCGCGCAGGGTGGTGTCGAAGGAACCGGTCCACAGCTGGCCGCCGCGGTGCAGCTGTTTGCGGCGCTGCTGGTGGAAATAGGATTCCTCGGCGATGTTGACCAGGCTGAAGTAGACATTGAAGGCGCGCACCACGTGCACCAGGGTCTGCGGCGGGAGCGTCTCGATCAGCCGCTTCAGGCGCCGCCGCCGAGCGGGATTGTCCTGCTTGCGCAGGCTGATGAAGCCCTTGCGCAGGGACTCCACCGCGGCGAGGACTTCGCCGCCTTCCTGCTCTTTCAGTACGTTGCCCAACAGGGTGCCGAGGAGTTTGACCCGGGAACGAAGGGCCTTGTCGCTTGCGTTGCTGCTCATCTACGGTAAACGCCTTTTGGTTACTACTCTGGATTTTCAGCCATGGGATGGTGGGCTTTGTTCTGCCCGCTCGCAGTCGCTATGCTGTGCGTCGAATTTCCCGCAAGCGGGCCATTGGCTCGCGCGGGGAGCCGACAATTATACCGTGAACTCGGGGTTTTGCTTCATTGACATGTCTGTGTCGGTGGTGTAGTCGCCGGCTGGCGCGGTGATCAAGAGGTTTGCCTGCAA
>Ga0256839_1005203_pt1 | contig 12165 bp, 10 predicted proteins | sample 354166metaG_FD_185968 | JGI IMG/M metagenome (GOLD analysis project Ga0256839, IMG submission 185968) | Hydrothermal vent microbial communities from Mid Atlantic Ridge, Atlantic Ocean - 354-166 | ecosystem: Environmental > Aquatic > Marine > Hydrothermal vents | place: Atlantic Ocean: Mid...
AGGACTATCAGGACAGCGGCGAGGAGATCGTCGAACCCGTCCCCATGCCCGAAGGTCTGGTCGCCTGGGTGCAACAATGGATCGACCGGCACCATACCGAGGAAATCTTCGTCAAGCGCCGCCGCAACCGCGAGAGCGTGGACAAGACCGAGGACGGCATCGGTGACGCCCGCATCCGTCAGGTGGCCGACGTTTACCGCTCGCCTGCCAGCAAAAAGCGGACGATGCAATGAACGACGATCCCGCCTTCCTGTCCCGCTGGTCGCGCCGAAAACAACAGGCGCGCGAGGAGGTGGAGGAAACCCCGCCCGCCGAATCCGCTGCCGAAGCCCCGCCGGAACCGGAAAAGCCCGAGGCCGAAATCCTCGCCGAACTGGGCCTCAAGGACCCTGACGAGATGGCGGAGGGCGACGATTTTTCCGCCTTCATGTCTGCCGCCGTCCCGCAGGCCCTGCGCAACCGAGCCCTGAAAAAGCTCTGGCTGACCAATCCGGCCTTTGCCGATCTGGACGGGCTGCTGGATTATGGCGAGGACTTCACCGGCAACGGCGGCATCGTCGGCAAGATGGCAACCGCCTATCGGGTGGGGAAAGGCTATGCCGGGAAACTGGCCGAAAAAACCGCTGAAGATGACCCCGAACTGGTCAGCGAATCACCTGACGGGGATGACGGAAAAACCGCGGAATTACTCCCGCTGGAACTTTCCGCGGCCACTGTCGCCGAAAAAAAGTCTGAGGAAGTCGAGTCTGCCGTTCCCGAAAACGCCGGAGAAATTGCAACTCAATCGACAGGCGAGCGGCGTCAGGTTGTGCGAAAACGTATGAAATTCAGGTTCTAGACAATCATGAGTAAATCGCTCATATATAAGCAATTGATATTACATTCATTTTTTTGAATACAAGGAAGTTTTTCTAGGCATACCGACGTATACGGACTACACTGGCACAACTTCAGATAAAACGATTGTCGGAGGTTTGATGTGTCCAGTGCTGCGGAAACCATCGCTATCCCGGAAGAGGATCTGCTTCGTGCGGACCTCTATGACTTTCTCGGCGCGCTTCTGTCCCGCCCGCCCGAAGGGGCGCTTCTGGGCAAGGTGGCGGCGCTCGGCGGGGATGACACCGATCTCGGGCAGGGCATCAGGGCGCTGGCGCGTCTGGCCAAGGCCACCAAGACCGGCGCGGCGGAACGCGAGTTCAACGCCCTGTTCATCGGCATGGCCCGCGGCGAGCTTCTGCCCTATGCCAGTTTCTATCTGACCGGTTTCCTGAACGAAAAGCCGCTCGCCACGCTGCGCAAGGATATGCTGGCGCTGGGCATCGAGCGCGCCCCGAACGTATTCGAGCCGGAGGACAACATCGCCTCGCTATGCGAAATGATGGCGGGCATGATCCGCGGCCGTTTCGGCGAACCGGCGGATATTCCGCAACAGCGGGACTTTTTCAACAAACATATCGGCCCCTGGGCCGGCCACTTTTTCAACGATCTGGAGGGTGCGAAGAACTCGGTGTTCTACGCCCCTGTCGGTACCGTGGGTCGCGTGTTCATGGAAATCGAGAAAGAGGCATTCAGAATGGCGGGCGAGAACCCCGCATAACCGGTCGCACCTTCCGCGACCACACAGGAGGAAAAGCAATGCGTAAAGAGGAGAGCGGCGTCGATACCAAGCGCCGGAATTTCCTGAAACTCGCGTCGGCTTCGGTCCCTGCGGCTGCCGTTTCGGTAACCGTCGGAACAGAAGCAGCCGCCGGGACGCCGCCGGACACCGACGGCCTGCAAGACACCGCCCACACACGGGCCTATCTGGAGAGCACCCGCTTCTAGGCGGACGCCCTTACTACCCGGCGACGGTTGCGTGACGCCCTGACACCGGAAAACTTACAGGCCCGCAAGGGTTACTTAGGGAGATATGAAATGCTCAGGAAAAAAACCAGCGGGGTTGCGCGACGCTCCCGCACGGATTCGATCCTGTCACGGATTTCGGAAAAATCCATTGATCGCCGCTCGTTCCTGCGGTCCTCGGGTCTGACCATTGGCGGTCTGGCCTCGGTGGGCGCGCTGGGTGGCACCGTGACACAGGCTAGCGCCCAGACGGCGGTGGACAGCGCCGTTGAAACGGTGAAAACGATCTGCACCCATTGTTCGGTCGGCTGCACTGTTGTTGCCGAGGTCGACAACGGCGTATGGGTCGGGCAGGAGCCGGGCTGGGACAGCCCCTTCAACCTCGGCGCCCATTGCGCCAAGGGGGCCGCGGTGCGTGAACACGCCCATGGCGAGCGCCGCCTGAAATACCCGATGAAAAAGGTAAACGGCGAGTGGAAACGCATCAGTTGGGAAACCGCGATCAACGAGATCGGCGACCAGATGATGCAGATCCGCGACGAGAGCGGACCGGATTCGGTCTACTGGCTCGGCTCGGCGAAATTCAGCAACGAGCAGGCATATCTGTTCCGCAAGTTCGCGGCCTACTGGGGCACGAACAACGTGGATCACCAGGCCCGCATCTGCCACTCGACAACGGTGGCCGGTGTGGCGAATACATGGGGCTACGGCGCCATGACCAACAGTTACAACGACATCCACAATTCCCGTGCCATCCTCATCATCGGCGGCAACCCGGCCGAGGCGCACCCCGTCTCGCTGTTGCACCTGATGAAAGCCAAGGAGCAGAACAACGCCCCGCTGATCGTCTGCGATCCGCGCTTCACGCGCACGGCAGCCCATGCGGACGAATATGTGCGCCTGCGCCCGGGCACCGACGTGCCTCTGGTCTGGGGTATCCTGTGGCATATCTTCGAGAACCAGTGGGAAGACAAGGAATTCATCCGCACCCGTGTATACGGCATGGACGAAATCCGTGCGGAGGTCAAAAAATGGACCCCCGAGGAAGTCGAGCGCGTCACCGGCGTTCCCGGCTCGCAGCTGGAGCGCGTGGCCCGCACATTGGCCAACAACCGCCCCGGCACCCTGATCTGGTGCATGGGCGGCACGCAGCATACCACGGGTAACAACAACACCCGCGCCTACTGCATCCTGCAACTTGCGCTCGGCAACATGGGCACAACCGGCGGCGGCACCAACATCTTCCGCGGCCACGACAACGTGCAGGGCGCAACCGACGTCTGCATCCTGTCGCATTCGCTGCCCGGCTACTACGGTCTGTCCGCCGGCGCATGGGCGCACTGGGCCCGCGTCTGGGAGGAGGACCTCGACTGGCTCAAGGGCCGGTTCGATACCATCAAGGGGGCCGACGGTTCCGACAAACCGCTGATGAACCTGACGGGTATTCCGGTTTCGCGCTGGATCGACGGGGTTCTGGAGGACAAGGACAACATCGACCAGCCGAACAACGTCCGTGCCATGGTTCTGTGGGGCCACGCGCCCAACTCGCAGACCCGCGGGGTGGAGATGAAAACGGCGATGGAAAAACTCGACCTGCTGGTCGTGGTCGATCCCTATCCCACCGTCTCGGCCGTCATGCACGACCGCACCGACGGTGTGTATCTGCTGCCGGCCGCCACGCAGTTCGAGACGCGCGGCTCTGTCACCGCCTCGAACCGTTCGGTGCAATGGCGCGATCAGGTGGTCGAGCCGCTGTTCGAATGCAAACCGGACCATGACATCATGGCCATGTTCGCCAGCAAATTCGGCTGGGCCGACCGGTTCTTTCGCAATATCGCGATGGACGGGGAAAACCAGCCGAATGTCGAGGACATCACCCGCGAGTTCAACCGCGGTATGTGGACCATCGGCTATACCGGCTGGGCGCCCGAACGTATCAAGGCGCATATGGCCAACCAGCACACCTTCGACACCACCACGCTTCAGGCGATCGGCGGACCGGTCGACGGGGAATACTACGGCCTGCCGTGGCCCTGCTGGGGAACGCCCGAGATGAAACACCCGGGCACGCCGAACCTCTATGACATGTCCAAGCCGGTCTCCAAGGGCGGCCTGACCTTCCGCGCCCGTTTCGGTGTGGAACGGAACGGCGTCAACCTGCTGGCCGAGGGCGTGTATTCGCAGGGCTCGGAAATCCAGGACGGTTATCCCGAATTCACCATGGCGATGCTCAAGGAGCTCGGCTGGGACAAGGACCTGACCGACGAGGAACGCGCCGTGATCGAAGGGATTGCCGGTGACAAGACCAACTGGAAAACCGACCTTTCCGGCGGCATCCAGCGGGTCGCGATCAAGCACGAGTGCGCCCCCTTCGGCAATGCCAAGGCCCGCGCGGTCGTCTGGACCTTCCCCGATCCGGTGCCGGTCCATCGCGAGCCGCTCTACTCCAACCGCCGCGATCTGGTGGAGGACTACCCGACATACGAGGACAAGAAGTTCTATCGTCTGCCGACCATGTATGCCACCATCCAGAAGCAGGACTTCTCGAAGGATTATCCGATGATCCTGACCTCGGGTCGCCTTGTGGAATACGAGGGCGGCGGCGACGAGTCCCGCTCCAACAAATGGCTTGCCGAATTGCAGCAGGACATGTTCGTCGAGATCAGCACCCGCGATGCCAACAACCTCGGCATCCGCGACGGGGCGCAGGTCTGGGTCGAAGGGGCCGAGGGCGGTCGCGTCAAGGTCATGGCGATGGTCACCGAAAGGGTCGGCGAGGGCGTTGTCTTCATGCCGTTCCACTTCGGCGGACATTTTCAGGGCAAGGACCTGCGGGACAAATACCCCGAGGGCGCCGACCCCTATGTCCTGGGCGAGGCCGCGAATACGGCCATGACCTACGGCTATGATTCCGTCACCCAGATGCAGGAGACGAAAGTCACTCTCTGCAAAATTTCCGCAGCATAAGGAGGAAAGATTATGGCTAGAGTTAAATTCCTCGTAGACGCGGAACGCTGCATCGAGTGCAACGGCTGCGTCACCGCCTGCAAAAACGAGAACGAGATCCCCTGGGGCATCAACCGGCGTCGCGTCGTCACCATCGGTGACGGCAAGCCGGGCGAGCGCACGATCTCGATCGCCTGCATGCACTGTTCGGATGCCCCCTGCATGGCGGTGTGTCCGGTGGACGTGTTCTACCAGACGGCTGACGGCATCGTTCTGCACTCCAAGGACCTGTGTATCGGTTGCGGCTACTGCTTCTTCGCCTGTCCTTTCGGCGCACCGCAGTTCCCGCAGGCCGGCAACTTCGGCTCGCGCGGCAAGATGGACAAATGTACCTTCTGCGCCGGCGGCCCCGAAGAAAGCGGCTCCGAAGCCGAATTCCAGAAATACGGTCGCAACCGTATTGCGGAAGGCAAGCTGCCGATCTGCGCCGAGATGTGCGCTACCAAGGCCCTGCTGGCCGGTGATGGCGATACCGTCGCCACCATCTATCGCGAGCGCGTCGTCGCCCGCGGTTTCGGCTCCGGCGCATGGGGCTGGGGCACGGCCTATGACGCCAAGGCCGGCAACTAGGATATCTGCTCCGGCGGTTGGCCCCGTGCCATCCGCCGGACAGAAATCTACCATCGTGAAAGGCTGAAAACGTGACACCCCAAACGGTATTCCGGCGGTTGCAGGAAACGGGACAGGCGGGCTTGGGCTTTGCCCTGATACTGCTTTGCGCCCTGTGGCTGACCCTCGCGGGCAGTGCCGCCTATGCGAATTCCCACGTCCGCGCACCTGACAATGCGGTCAATTCTTTCGACGATCCCGACGCCGACGGCCCGCCCAATACACAGGGCAGCGAATCCCGCAGCGCCTTCTGGTCGGCCCTGAAGCAGGGCGACATCGCCACGACATCCTCAAGCACTGCCGACGGCAAGGCAATGCAGACCCTGGGCGAGCAATGGCGCCTGTTCCGCACGCAATACATCCTGAAATACAGCGGCTGGGTTCTGGTCGGCGTGGTCGGCTTGCTGATGCTCTACTACCTTGTCCGCGGCCCGATGAAGATCAAGGCCGGCCGCTCCGGCAAGACCATCCACCGTTTCAGCACCGTCCACCGCGTCGCGCACTGGTTCATCGCCTCGGTATTCCTGTTCCTCGGGCTGAGCGGGTTCATCATCATGCTCGGCCGCCCCGTCCTGACCCCGATTATCGGGCGGGAGGCCAACGCCATACTGACCAGCGCGGCGTTGCAGGGCCACAACCTGTTCGGTCCGCTGTTCATTTTCGGCCTGATCTGGATGTTCGTGAAATTCGTGCGCGGCAATTTCTTCCAGATGGTCGATTTCAAATGGATATTCAAACTCGGCGGGCTGCTCGGCGGTCACGTCAGTTCGAAAAAATTCAACTTCGGTGAAAAGGCGTGGTTCTGGTTGCTGATGATCGTCGGCTCGGTCATGAGCATCACGGGCCTGATCATGCTGTTCCCCTGGCTGTTCGAGGACCTGCGCTTCCTGCAAGCCTCAGTCATCCTGCACGGGCTGGGCGCGGTGACGCTTCTGGCTGTCGCCTTCGGCCATATCTACATCGGCTCGGTTGGTATGGAAGGCTCGCTCGACTCCATGCTCAAAGGTGAAGTGGACGAGAACTGGGCCAGAGAACATCATGACCTCTGGTACGAGGAAGTCACCGGCAAACCCGCCAGCGAACCCGCCACGAAAGGAGAGACCCCATGAGTTTTCTCGAATTCGTCGAAGGGCCGCTGTTCTATTTCTCCGGCACGGTTTTCGTTCTGGCCGGACTGTGGCGCATCATCGGCCTGATCCGTCTGGGTCGTCGCAAGGACATATCGGAGCCCAAGGGCTCTGCCGCCGCCGGATTTATCAGGGGCAACTTCCGCCATTTCTTTCCGCGCCGTGTGTTCACCAAATGGATGTGGATGCACATCCTCGGCGGTTATGCCTTCCATATCGGATTGCTTGTCGTGCTGCTGTTTGCCGCCCCGCATGTGGCGTTCCTCAGTGACCGCATTCTGGCGGGTTTCAGCTGGCCGGCCCTGCCGCGCTGGGGCTTCATCATTGCGGCCGAGTTCGCCTTTGCCGGCCTGATCGTTCTGTGGGTGCGCCGGTTTTCCAACCCGGTGATGCGCCTGATCAGCGACTGGGACGACCATATCGGCAGCTGGCTGACCTTTATCGTCATGCTGACCGGCATGTTTGCCCTACAGGAATCCCATGATATCCTGCGCGCGATCCATATGCTGATGGTCGATATCTGGCTGCTCTACTTCCCGTTCAGCCGCCTGATGCATGCTTTCACATTCTTCCTGTCGCGCGGCCATACCGGCGCCACCTACGGACGCAAGGGGATGATCCCATGAGCCAGAGCAAAGCGGAAATCGCGGTCGAAAAATTTCTCGAATTCACCGATGGTGAAGTCGCCTCGTTCTTCGAGTCCTGCGTCCACTGCGGGCTGTGCGCCGGCGCCTGCCCGTTCTATGTCAGCACGCAGGACCCGAAATATACGCCGACCTACAAGCTGCTGCCGATGGTCAAGGCCTATAAACGCGAAAAGGCACCGCTGTCGAAAATCCGCAAGATGTTCGGCCTCGCTCCCGATCCGGTGACCGAGGAGGAACTGCTGGAATGGGAGCCGCTGGTCTATGACAGTTGCACCATGTGCGGGCGCTGCACCACGGTCTGCCCGATGGGCATCGATATTGCCGGCACCATCCGCAAAATGCGCGAGGGCTATGCCGCCGCCGGTCTGGTGCCCGAGGGGCTGCAACGCTCTGCCGAGTTTGTCGAGAAAACTTCCTCACCTATGGGCGTGACGCTGAAGGCGCTGGAGGCGCAGATCAGGCATCAGGAAAAGGAAACCGGCATCCCGATCGAGATCGACAAAAAAGGCGCCGACTATATGGCGATCCTGTCCTCGATGGAGATCATGGGCTATCCCGAGATTATCGGCGCCTATGCCAAACTGTTCAAAAAGGCCGGTCTGACCTGGACGATATCGTCGGAGGCTTACGAGGCCACCAACGTCGGCGTGCAGATCGGTTCCGGTCCTCTGGCGAAATCCATCGTCAAACGGGTGGTCGATGCCGCCGAGGCGCTGGAGGTCAAATACGTTATCAGCCCCGAATGCGGCCACGCCTACGGCGCGATCCGCTGGGCCGGTCCGAACCTGATCGGGCGCCAGTTCAAGTTCGATGTCATCCACATTATCGAGTTGCTGGACAAGCTGCGCCGCGAGGGGCGGATACCGGCAGGCAAAAAGGACGGCCGCAAAATGACGCTGCACGATCCCTGCCAGCTGGTTCGCCGTGGCGGCCTGTTGAAGGAACCGCGGCGGCTGATGGATGACTCCTGTTCCGATTTTATCGAGATGGAAAGCTCCGGTATTGCCAACATTTGCTGTGGCGGTGGTGGCGGGGTCTCGGCCAACCCGCGGGCGGAGGAACTGAAGCTCGCCGCCTTTGGCCAGAAAGCCAAGCAGCTTACCGGTATAGACGATCTGGAAGTGGTCATCGTGCCCTGCGCCAACTGCCGCACGGTGTTCGAGGACGGGCTGGACGAATACGAGCTGAATTACGAGGTTCTGGGCCTTGGCGAACTGGTGGCGGCAACGCTTGAGGAATAAGGGTTAACGCCCTACCTTTATTTTCTATAAGCCTCTGGAAAGATTGCAATAAAAGGCATTATTGCCAGTTGGCAATTTTTCCGCTTATCCGCCGTTCGGAAAGAAAAGCTGCTGCCCGTTCATCCGGTAGGCCCCGATCAGCGCCTGCCCTTTTTCCGACAGCAGCCAGTCGATAAATGCCTGCGCACCCGCCGCGTTTACATGCGGGAACCGTTCGGGATTGAGCGCGATAATGCCATACTGGTTGAACAGTTCCGGCACGCCCTCGAACAACACCCGATAGTCCTGCTTGTCGCCATAGGCGATCCATGTGGCGCGGTCGGTCAGGGTATAGCCGCGCATCTCGATCGTCGTGCGGATGGTGGCGCCCATGCCCGCGCCGACCTCGCGATACCAGCCGTTGTCGATGGTTGGCATGGTGCCGAGCGCGGCCCAGAGCGCCAGTTCCTTCTTGTTGGTGCCGGAGTCGTCGCCGCGCGAAACGAACGGGGCTTTGCCGTCCAGCAAGGACCGTAACGCGCCATCGAGCGTTTCGGCCGACCCGAGGCCGGCGGGATCGTCTGCCGGACCGATCAGCACGAAATCGTTATACATCAGATCGAAGCGTTGCAGGCCATACCCCTCGGCGACGAATTTTTCCTCGGCCGGTTTTGCATGCACCAGCAGCACATCGGCATCGCCGTTCATGGCGTTGCGAATGGCCTGTCCGGTGCCGACGGCAACCACATCGACCCGCAGGCCGGTATCGGCCTCGAACAACGGCAGGATGTAGTCATAGAAACCGGAATTCTGGGTCGAGGTCGTGGACTGCACCAGAATACGGTTTTCGGCGGCGGAACCGGCGGTCGAAAAGGCCAGCAATGCGAAAACGGCAAGCAGGGTGGTGCGAAGGCTGGTCATGGGAATACCTATGCTTTCAGGAGCAGGCCCAGCTTAGCACCGCATGGGCCGGATGCAAGAATATTTCCCTTGTCACATGCCGTTATCCGCGCAGTTTCGCGACTCTGTGATGGATGCGGCGCATGCCGAGGTAGACGATCAACAGGATCGGCAGGGTCACGGCGGCAAGGACGGTGGTTTTGTCGATACCGAAGTTTTTCGCAATCGGGGTAAGGAAATACCCGGCCAGACTGACGGCATAATAGCCGATAGCGACCACGGAAAGCCCCTCGACCGTTTCTTGCAAGCGCAGTTGCAGTTCCGCGCGGCGGTCCATCTGTTTCAGGACCTCGTGGTTCTGTTCCTCGGTTTTTACATCGACGCGGGTGCGCAGAAGATTGGCGGCACGTTCGGCGCGTAGCGACAGGTCGGCAAGGCGGGCCTGTGCGGAACGGCAGGTGCGCATGGCGGGGTCGTAGCGGCGCATCATGAATTCGCTGAACAGTTGCTTGCCCTTGACGCGGCCCTCGCGCATCACCTGTATGCGCTGGTTGACGATGGCGGCATAGGCTTCGGCCGCGCCGAAACGGAAGGCGGTGGAGGAGGAAAGAAACTCGATCTTCGCCGACATTTCCAGCAGACGATGCAGGGATTCCGGCTGGTCGCTCCCGTCGTCCTCGGCCATTTGCTGCACGATTTCGGTCAGTTCGCGATCCATTTCGAATACGGTGCGGGAAACGCGCCGGGCGATGGGCAGGGTCAGCATCGAGGCGGTCTTGTAGGTCTCGACTTCCAGCAGCCGCTGGACGATTCGCCCCAGACGGCGGGGGCTGATGCCCGGGCGGGACAGGATGGCGAAGCGGTTGTGCCCGTTTTCGTCGATACGGAAATCGCCGGCGACCACCGCCTCGTCATCCGCCACGCGCGAGACGGTCAGGTTTTCCGGCACGAACCACTTCGGGAATTTCCGGTCGATAACCTGTTGCATTTCATCCTCGTCCGCGACCTCCTCGATCCGCACGATGGCCGAGGTCAGGATCGCGCCGGGGGCCTCGGCCAGCCAGTCCTTGGGGAAGATGGAAAACACTGTGCCGTTGAACGGGATGTCGGCGACGGAATCGGCAAAGATCGTGTAGCTCATGAATTCCGTGTGCAGCTCCCATTTCAGGAAGTTGCGCCCGACACGGCCGGAGTAATGGTCGGCATCCGGTGCCGGATGCGGTGCACCGTGGCGGTCGAGCAGGGCGAGCAGGTGGGCGCGGTCCTTGGCGCGGTCGCGCTCCACCGCCTTTTCCGGCATCTTGATGACGATATAGGCGGCACGGCACGGGGCCTTCAGTTCGGGGAAGGGACGGGCGTGCAGCTCGTTGTTCAGCTCGTAACGGAGCGGGTGGTCGGGGAGTACGGGAAGGGTCATGTTCCGTGCCTTTGTCAACTGCGCCCGAACAGGCGCTCGATATCGCTCATCTTAAGCTCCACATAGGTCGGGCGTCCATGGTTGCACTGGCCGGAATAGGGGGTTGCTTCCATTTCGCGCAGCAGGGCGTTCATTTCGGGGGCCGACATGCGCCGGCCGGTGCGGATGGAGCCGTGGCAGGCGACGCGCGAGAGGATGGCCTCGATCCGGTCCCTGACAGTTTGCGAGCGGCCCAGATCGGCCAGTTCGTCGGCGATGTCGCGGATCATTGCGGCGGCGTTGACCTCGCCCAGAATGGCAGGGGTTTCGCGCACGCAGACGGCGTTGCCGCCGAAGGCCTCGACCGTCAGGCCGAGGGGGGCGAGATCCGGCGCGGCGGCGAGCAGGCGGGCGATGTCGTCGGCGGACATTTCGACGATTTCGGGGATCAGCAGGGCCTGCGCTGCAACGCCGTTGCCGGCCATCTGGGCCTTCAGTTTCTCGTAGTTCAGCCGTTCGTGCGCGGCATGGGCATCCACAAGGATCATGCCGTCGCGGGTCTGGGCGACGATGTAGTTTTCATGCAGTTGCGCGCGGGCCGCCCCGAGTGGCAGGTCGATGGCGTCGCTGTCGACGGGTTCCTCCATGCGGGCCGAAGGGGCAGCGAATTCGGCGAAACCCTGCTGGTCGGAGGCGGGTTGCTGGAAATCGTAGGCCCGTTGCAGGGTGGATTGCGAGGGCCGGTCCATCTGGTAGATCGGGGCGTTCGGCACCTGTGGGCGCATGGCGCCGAGCGTGGCGTCGGAAACAGTGGTGGAGGCACGGTGTCCGGCGGCAGCCAGTGCGTGTTTGAGGGCAGAAACCACCAGCCCGCGGGCAAGACCCGGCTCGCGGAATCGGACCTCGGCCTTGGCGGGGTGGACGTTGACGTCCACCAGTTCGGGATCGCAGGAGACGAACAGAGCGACAGCGGCGTGGCGGTCGCGGCTCAGGAAATCGGAGTAGGCGCCGCGCAGGGCACCGATCAGCAGCTTGTCGCGCACGGGGCGGCCGTTGACAAAGAAGAACTGCGCCACCGCCGCGCCGCGCGAGTAGGTCGGCAGGGCGGCGTAGCCGGTCAGGCGGTAGCCCTCGCGTTCGGCATCTATGCGCATGGCGTTGGCGATGAAATCGGAGCCGAGGATGGTGCGCAGGCGACCGGCCAGCGCGTCGAACATGTCGCCGGTTTCGGGATCGGCGCGGAATTTGATTTTGCCCTCGCCGCCACCGGAAATGTCGCGCAGGGTGAACCCCGTATGCGGTTCGGCCATGGCGAGGCGTTTGACCACATCGGCAATGGCACCGGATTCGGCGCGGTCGGTGCGCAGGAATTTCAGGCGCGCCGGTGTGGCGTGGAACAGGTCGCGCAGTTCCACCAC
>Ga0256839_1005204_pt1 | contig 12164 bp, 11 predicted proteins | sample 354166metaG_FD_185968 | JGI IMG/M metagenome (GOLD analysis project Ga0256839, IMG submission 185968) | Hydrothermal vent microbial communities from Mid Atlantic Ridge, Atlantic Ocean - 354-166 | ecosystem: Environmental > Aquatic > Marine > Hydrothermal vents | place: Atlantic Ocean: Mid...
TCGTCGAATCGCTGCGCCGCGCGGGCCCCGGGGCGATCACGGCCTGCGGCGCCACGGACGGCAGGACGGAGAGCCACCGCTTCGGCTTGCAGATCGATCTACGCCCTGCACTCGCGGTCCAACTTGGTCCCAATCGTGCCCACGCCCTCGTCCTGGCCATCCGCCCCGCCCTCCTGGCGGCCGGCACCGGCTGGTCGCGCTCGGGATGCCCGGACGAATCCGATCCCCCTTTTTCGGAGGTCGGCCTGCCGCCGGGCGCGGCCTTCGCGGTGGCGGGTGGCCTTGGCTACCGCGGCCGCTTCTGACAGGCTCGCGGGCAACGTGTCCGGCCCGTTGACCAGTGCCCTCGACGACGCGGTGGCTCGCGGCGGCAACCGGCGTCTCCTGTACGCCCAGGAAACGACCCTGTCCCGGCGCGGCCTGCGGATCCGCGCCCGCAAGCGAGCCGACGAACTCGCGCGGGCCGGCATCGCGCCGGGTGACCTGGTCGCCGTGGCGCTCGGTCCCTCCACCGAAACCCTCGTCAGCCTGCTGGCCTGTGACCGGATCGGCGCCCCGTTCGTCCTGCTGGACCCGGCGGAGGGCACCCGCCCCCTCGACGAGTTGGCCCGGGCGCTGGCCGTGTCCGCGGCCCTGCGGCGTCCCGCCGGCGAAGACACGGCGCCGCCTTCCTGGCCCGGCCACGCCGTGCGATCCAGGCGGCGTCTGGCCGGCGGGCTGACCGTCTTCGAGCGCCTCGAACCTGCCTCCGAGCGACCACCGCCCCCGGCGGGCACGGCCTACGTCCTGCCTGCCCTGACCACGGCGGGGGCCCCTCTGTTCGTCTTCCGCACCAAGGATCGTGTACGCGACATGCTCGCGTCGCTCCCCGCTGCTACGGGGATCGACGAGGGGGCGGCGATCGTTGCCGCGGCCAACATCGCTTTTCCCCCGCTGTTCGAAGCCGTCGTGCTCCCCTGGATCGCGGCTGCCGGCGCGCTGGTGCTCGACGACGCCCCCGACGCGAAGTCTCTCGCAACCGCCCGCGCCGCCGGCGAACCCCTCGTCGCCCTCGCCACGGATCGTGAGGGCGGGCGGCGCGCGGCGGCGGGGGCGCTTGGAACCGCGCCATGGCTCGGCGTGGGCCCGACCACGCCCCTGGCCGCGACCGAGCACGGCCTGCGGCAGGTCGCCTACCTCGAAGAACTCGGCCCATTCGCCGTGCGGGACGGTGCGGGCCCCCCGTTTCGCCCGGTTACGCCCTGGGCCGCCCAGCCCGGCGCCCCCATGGAGGCAGGAGGGTGCGAGTGGCTCGTGGCGGGGGCCGGGGCCTCCGAGCGCTTCCCACGGCCCGAAGACGACGATCCGGGTACACCCGCCGGCGTCGGCCGGTGGCTCCACACGGGCTTCGCGGCGCGTTTCAAAGGCGACGAACCGGTCGAGATCCTCGGCCGGGACGACGGCCTGTTTTGGCATGGGGGAAAGCGCGGCAGCCTCGAAGGGATCGAGCGTTGCGCCCTGTCGATCGAGGGCGTGTCAGCCTGCCGAGCGATCTGGGAGGCGGGCGACGACGGGGAACCTACGCTCGTCCTCACCGTGGACGGCCCGGCCGAGCCCGAGCGGGTACGTGGGTACCTGCGCGAGCACCTCGCGCCAGCGTTCGTGCCCGCCACGGTGCGACCGGCCGTCAGCGGGGATCTTCCGGCAGACGCACCATGACGTCCACCTGCGGCGGCGGCCTGCGTTCAACCTCGACCGTACGCTGCAGGGGAAAGCGACCAGGCTTTCGCACCTCGACCCGATGCACGCCCGGCGCAAGCCGCAACCGCTCGCCGGGCCGAACGATGGCGCCGACCTGGCCCACATAGTGCCCGTCCACGTACACCTCGGCATCATGGTCCTCCGGAGGGGCGTGCAGCACCAGTTCGGCCGTCTTCCCCCCCGCAGCGCAGCCGACCGCCAACGCGACCGCCCCTGTGCAGGCGACGATCCCCAGCCAGCGGCGGCAGCGGTCGTTCATGGGCGCCCCCCAACGTAGACCACCGCGGACACCACGTCGATGGCGGCCTCGAGCCGTTCGCCGGCCCCCGAGGCCCCCTCGGCGACGTCCGCGAGGGCCGGGAGATCCCCGCTCCCCTCGACACACAGATCGACCCGGCCCCCGGGCTCGACGCCGCAGACGTACGCCGTTACGGCGGATGGGATCGTGCGGCGGATTGCGCGCGCGACGCGTCGGATCGTCCGGGCGGCCACGTCCGGCCCGAAGCGCAGGCGTACGGGGCCGGCGCCGGGTCCGACGCGGATCCGGCCGGCAAGGCGTGCCACGGCGGCCTCCACGGCGGCCTGCTCGTCCGCGCCGCTGCCGGTCACCGTCACGCGCGAACCCGTCGCGGCCGCCGTCGGGGACACGGCCGTGGCCGTCGCCACGACCACCCCGGCAACCGGCGCAATTCCGATGATCCGACACGCAATTACCGCCGCCACGGGCGTGGCACCCCGGTCCCCTCCGAGGCGCTGGCGAACGGCATCGGACACGGCCTCGCACCCGTCCCCGAAGACCGCCCGGCGGACCGTCCGAGACGCCGGCGTAGCCACGCCCACGGCCCGCGCAAGACGTCCGAGATCCACGTCCACCTCGAGCCGGACCTCGACGACCGTACCTCGGCGGACCTGCGACACGACGCGGTACGATTGCGTCCAGCGCTCGAAGGAGCGATCGACGAGCGTCTTGCGGACGTCGGCGGGCACCGGGGCGCCCAGGGCGTCGAGCGCCTGCGCGAGCGCCTGGCGGCGAGCGGCGGCAAACGCCGCATCGACGGCCCCCTCGACCCCCTCGGCAGGTGCCACCGTGCCACGCCCGTGTCCAGGAAACCATCGCGCCCACACGTGCGCGGTCGGTCCCACGGCGAGAACCCCGCCCAGCACGATCGTCCCCAGACACGCCCAAAGACGGCGCACGCCCCGCGGCAAACGGCCGCGGCGCGCCCGCGACGCCCCCCCCATTTCAGCTATCGTGCGCTTCGTACGAGTCATGGTCGCCTCTCCGAAGGATCTCGTGGCCCCCATCCCAGGCGCAACGAAAGCACGCGGCACCGGTGGACGTTCGGCCCCGGGTCGGTCACACTGCGCGTCGTGATGATTCGGCATCCGTACAGCGGGCATCGACGATACTCGATCACCCACCGCGCGGTCCAACGGCTGCGCGAGCTCGTGCCCGGCCGCGAGGCCGAGACCGACGAATCCTTGCGCGACGAGATCGACGCCACCATCGAGCGGGCCGAGACGGCCGGCAAGGCGATCAACACCCTCGACGCGATGCTCGGCGAACCGCAGACGATCGTCCCCATCGACGACTACGGCGACCGCTTCTACGCGATCATCAAGGAAGAGACCGTCGTCACGATCCTCCCGCGGGCCCACGGCGAGGACATCTTGCAGCGCGGCCAGGCCATGGAGCAGCAGGTCGCTGAACGCGGCGTGGCGCCGCGCGACGTGCCGCCGATCCCGCCCCGTCCGCGTCCCAAGGAGGTGCGGGCCGGCCCGGTGGTGGTCGAACGCATCGTGCGCGGCGCCGGCCGCGGTGGGGCGATCAAGAGCCGCATCGAACGCGTCGAGGCCATCGAGCCGGATCGAGAGGTCCGTACGGCCACGACGGACGTGGTCGCCGGTCTGCGCGGTTCGGTCGCCCGTGTGGTCTCGATGGGGGAAGGCGCCACACCGGACTCGCCCGCCGCGCGCCTGCTCGACGAGGCCGTCACGAAGGCTCGCCGGCGCGCCGCCGTCCTGGCGCTGCGCGAGATCCTCGAGGACCAGCCCCGTACCGCCCCCTTCGCCCCGGTGCTACGCGAGATGGAGGTTGCGGGCGTCGCCGACGTGCTGACCTGCGGCGACATGCTCGACCTCAATCGGGTGCGCGCCTGACGGTCGGCCGCCCCGCGTGGTCCCGCCCGACCCGCCAACGGGCTACGGGCGCCCGACCAACCGGCGCAGGGCGATACGTACCAACTCGTCGGCCGGCGGTGCGACATCCCCCGCATCCGCGCACACCGCCACGACGGCGGATTCGGCCTGCTTGCGCCGAAACCCCGCGTGGACGAGGGCCGACACCGCCTCGTCCACCGCGGGCGCCCGGGCATCCGCGCCCTTTCGCGGGTCGGATGCGGCGCCCGAACCCGCCGGCAGTTTGTCGGCCAGATCGAGCAGGATCCGCTCGGCCGTCTTCTTGCCGATCCCAGGGATCTTGCACAGCCCCCGCGCGTCCCGGGCGGCGATCGTGTCCACCAGGTCGGACAGCGCCATCCCGCCCAGAACCGTCAGCGCCAGCCGGGGACCGACGCCCGGCACCGCGAGCAAGGCGCGAAACACCGCCCGCTCCTCGGGATGCGGGAAACCGAACAACTCGATGGCATCCTCGCGCACGTGCGTGTGGATCCACAGGGCGACGGCCCGGCCTTCGTCGGGCACCTCCGCGAGCCCCTGCAGCGAAACAAACACCTCGTAGCCGACGCCCCCCGCGTCCACCAGGACCATGCCCCGCGCCGCCTCCTTGTGGCGCACCGTGCCGCGCAGGTGCCCGATCACGCGGCGCCCCTCCCGAACACGTGGCAGATCGCAAGCGCCAACGCGTCGGCGGCGTCGGCGGGCGGCAGGCTCGCAAGGCCGCACAGGAACGCCACCCGCTCCTGCATCGCCCGCTTGGGCGCGCGCCCGTGCCCGGCCACGGCCCGCTTGACCGCCGCCGGCGCGTACTCGAACACCGAAAGCCCCCGGCGCCGGGCCGCGAGCACCAGGGCCCCACGCGCCTGGCCGAGCTTGAGCGCGCTCTGCGCGTTCTTGCCGGCGAACGCGCGCTCGATGGCGAGTTCCGCGGGCTCGAAGGCGTCGATCACCTCCTCCATGTCCGCCGCGATCTCCAGGATCCGATCGGCGAGGTCGGCCGCGCGCGGGCGGATCACCCCGCACTCGAGGTAACGAAACGCCGCCCGCCCCCGGGCCTCGACCAGCGCGTACCCCACCACCCGCGTGCCCGGGTCGATCCCGAGGACACGTGGGCCTGCGCTGGACGAAGGTGGCGCCATCACGATCCGGGCACGCTAGGGCCCGTGTGCTTCCAGGACCTCGGGGGGCAGCTGCGCGTTCGTGTAAACCTGCTGCACGTCGTCGTGGTCGTCGAGCTTGGCCCAGATCTTCGCCACCTGCTCGGCCGCCTCCCCCGTAAGCTCGACGACGTACTCGGGCTTGGGGATCCAACGGATCTCGGCGGCCTCCGGCGACAGGTCGGACAGGCCTTGCTGCACCTGCGCCAGATCCCCCGGATCGCACAGCACGACCCACGCATCGCCGTCGTCCTCCAGTTCGTCGGCGCCCACCTCCAGCGCCCGCTCGAGGACGGCGTCCTCGTCCCCCGCGGACCTGGGCAACACGACCACCCCGCGCCGGTCGAACATGTACGTGGCCGACCCGCCCGTACCGAGCTCGCCACCCGCCTTCGACAGCAGGTGGCGCAACTCGCTGACCGTCCGGTTGCGGTTGTCCGTCATGCACTCGAGCACGAAGGCGACGCCCGCGGGCCCGCGCCCCTCATAGCGCACCTCCTCGACGGTGGTGCCGTCGTCGAGCTCGCCCAGGCCCTTGCGGATCGCGCGCTCTTGGTTGTCCTTGGGCATGTTGGCCGCGCTGGCGGCCGAAAGCGCCAGGCGAAGGCGCGGGTTCGCATCGGGGTCGCCACCTCCGACCCGGGCGGCCACCTGGATCTCACGGGCCAGTTTCGTGAAGATCTTGCCGCGCTTGGCGTCGAGCGCCCCTTTCTTGCGCTTGATGGTCGACCACTTGCTGTGCCCGGACATCGCCGTCGTCTCTTAGCACGCCCAAACGCCGAAAAAAAGCGAACCCCCGGCCTTACGGCACGCGGACCACGTGCACACCCCCCGCGAGCGCGCGAAGCAGCCGGGCGCGCAGGCCAGTGTAGCGGCGCGCGGCGTCCGCCCGCGCCACGGCGCGGTCGAGGGCGCGCGGCTGCGTCACCACGACGCACAGGGATCGGGCCCGGGTCACCGCGGTGTAGATGAGGTTGCGCCGCAGCATGACGTGGTGGTCGGCCGCAAGCCCGATCACCACGGCGGGAAACTCGCTGCCCTGGCTCTTGTGGATCGTCATGGCGTAGGCGAGCTGCAGCGCGGAAAGATCCGTCGCTTCGTACGGCACACGCACCCCATCGAACTCCACCACGAACGCACCGCCGGCGGCGTCCGCCGCCACCACCGTCCCCACGTCGCCGTTGAACACCCCCTTCGTGTAGTCGTTTCGCGTCTGCAGCACCCGGTCGCCGAGCCGGAAGGTTCGGGCGCCGCCCGCGGGACGAACCGCCGGCCCCGATTGCCCGAGCCGAGCCTGCAGCGCCTCGTTGAGATGCCTCGTGCCCACGGCCCCGCGGTGCATGGGCACGAGGACCTGAATCTCGGTCTTCGGGTCGAAGCCGTAGGCGCTCGGGATCCGCTCGGTGACCGCCCGCACGATGTGGTCGCGGACCTGCTCCGGGCTGCGCGCGGTCACGACGAAGAACTGCCCGCGCCGCCCCGCCGCCCGCGCGTCGTCCGAGACCGGCCGCTCGCCGCGCAGGATCCGGTGCGCGTTCTCGACGATGCTGCTGCCCTCGGCCTGGCGGAAGACCTCCCGCAGGGCCACCACCCGGATGCGCTCGGGCGCCCGCTGGGCGGCATCGAGGACGTCCCGCAGCACGTTGCCCGGCCCCACCGAGGGGAGCTGGTCGGCGTCGCCCACGAGCAGCAGGCGATGGCGCTCGTCCAGCGCCTCGAACAACGCCCGGGCCAGGTGCACGTCCAGCATCGAGGCCTCGTCCACCACGACGAGCCCCGGGGGCAGCGGATCGTCCGGGCCATGCCGAAAGCGCCCCGTCGCCGGATCGATGGCGAGCAACCGGTGGATCGTCGAGGCCGCCTGGCCCGTGGCCGCCTCGAGCCGCTTGGCCGCCCGCCCGGTGGGGGCGCACAGCAGGACGTCCACCTCGTTGGCGTGGGCGACCTCGAGGATGCTGCGGACCACGGTGCTCTTGCCCGTGCCGGGCCCGCCCGTCAGCACCGTCACCCGGTGCTCCGACACCGCCTCGACGGCCGCACGCTGGCCGGCGCTGAGGGTGTCGGGCAGGCGGATCTTCTTCCACCGCTTCGCCGGCTCCTCCGAAAGGCGCGCGAGCGCCTCGGCCACCCCCCGCTCGGCCCGCAGCATGGCGAAGCGGAACACCAGCGGCTCGGAGCCCCCGAGGTCCCCCTCGATCACCACGTCCCCGGTCTGCACCAGGCGGCCGAAGCCTTCTTCGAGGGCGTCCACCTCCACCGACAAGAGGGCCTGGGCGTCCGCCAACAGGCGCGCCACGGGCAGGGCGCAATGTCCGTCCCCCTCGGCCCGCTCGAGCACGTACAGAAGCCCCGCCTCGATCCGGCTCGGGTGGTCGGACTCGATCCCCTGCGACCGCGCGATGCGGTCGGCCGTCTGGAAGCCGATCCCTTCGATGCGGCGGGCGAGACGATACGGGTCTGCCTGCAGCACCGCGAGCGCCTCGTCTCCGAAGGCCCGGTGAATCGGGGCCGCAAACCGCGTGGAGATCCCGAGTTCGGCCAGCCGGGCCTCGATGGCGGCCTTCGGGCCCGTCTGGGTGCGGTGGTGCGCAGCGATGCGCTCGACCGTCTTCGGGCCGAGGCCCCGCACCTCTTCGAGCCGTCGCGGCTCGCGCTCGAGCACCGTGAGGGTATCGTGCCCGAACCGCGCCACGATCCGCTTGGCCACGGCGGGCCCAACCCCCGGGTAGCGCTGCAGGCGGCGTTCGATCTGACCCAACGTCCGCGGCGGACGAACCACGGCGGTGCGATAGCGAAACTGCCGGCCGTAGGTGGGGTGGGTGGTCCACCCACCGACCAGGTGCACCTCGGCCCCCTCCTCGACGGCGCCGCCGTGCCCGACGACGGTCACCGCCTCCTGCCCGCGCCTCGAAAGGCGCGCAACCGTGTAGCCCGACTCGGGCGCGTGGAACACCACGCGCTCGACCGTCCCTTCGAGGACCTCGCTCGCCTCGTTCCGGTCGTCGGCGGCCACGGGGCTGCAAGCATCCCGCGAGCCCCAGGCCGGCGCAATCACCCCCGGTGGGCCGCCCGTACGCGACACCGTGGCGGTGCGTTACCCTGCCGCCGTGGCCCGCTGGCTCCGCCGCCCCCTCGCCGCCTTCGCCCTGCTCGCGCTCGCCGCCTGCCGCGCCGAAGCGCCCCCACCGGCCCCCGCCGGCCGGGCGCCCACGGCGGGCCCGCGCGCCCCCGCCAGCCGGGCGCCCGCGGCGGACCCGCGCGCCGCGAGCGAAATCGCCGAACCCGGGCAGGCCCATGCCCGCCCCACAGCCGCTGCGCCCGCCACGAAGAAGGCCCCGGCGCCTCGTCCCGAAGCTCCCCCCGCGTACGAGGCGGTCACCTTCGTCACGAAGGGGGCCGCCGCCGGCGACCGGCTCCCGCTCGTGATCGCGATCCACGGGCTCGGCGACCGCCCGAACCGTTTCGCACGGGCCCTGCGGGGCCTCGACACCCCGGCCCGCGTGGTGGCCCCGGCGGCCCCCACCCCCTGGCACGAAGGGGGGTCGTGGTTTCCGGTGCGCGCCCGGGACCCCGACATCGCCGCCCTGGCGCGGGGGGTGGCCGCCGCCGCCGACGACCTGGCCGCGTTCATCCGCGCGACGGCGCAGCAGCATCCGACCCGCGGCAAGCCCATCGTGACGGGCTTTTCCCAGGGGGGGATCCTCTCGTTTGCGGTGGCCGTGCGCCACCCCGATCTCGTCGCGGGCGCGATCCCGGTCGGGGGGCTGCTGCCCGAGCCGCTCTACCCGAAGCGCCCGCCCGAACGCCCCGTGCCCATCGTGGCGCTGCACGGGGCCGACGACACGGTGGTGGCCTTCGATCGTGCCCAGGCGACGGTCGATCACCTGCGCTCGCTCGGCTGGCCGGTCCGCCTGGTACCGTTTGCGGGGGTGGGTCACGCGATCCCGCAGCCCGTGCATCGCGCATGGCTCGACACCCTCGCGGCGGCCTGCGAGGGGCGCTGGGACGTGGCCCGCTAGGCGCAGACCCGCGGCCAGGGCCCCGCACGCGCGCCGAAGGTCCGGCACGGCTGCCCCGTCCCCGAACCCCCGCGGTCGGGCCCGCCGGGCGGCGCCCGCGCATGCGGCTTGCACCCGGGCGCTTCCTTCGCCACCGTGCGCCCACCGTGCCCAGCCCCCGCAACGACGTCCGCAACGTCGCCATCGTCGCCCACGTGGACCATGGCAAGACGACCCTGGTCGATGGGCTCTTGGAGCTCGCCGGCGCCTTTCGCCGTGGGACCGCCCCTCGGGAGCGGGCCCTCGACTCGGGCGATCTGGAACGGGAGCGGGGGATCACGATCACGAGCAAGCCCACCGCGCTCGACCACCGCGGCGTGCGGATCAACATCGTGGACACGCCGGGCCACGCGGACTTCGGCGGGGAGGTCGAGCGGGTCCTCAACATGGTGGACGCCGTCTTGCTGCTGGTGGACGCCGTCGAGGGCCCCATGCCGCAGACGCGCTTCGTCACGGAGAAGGCCATCGCCCACGGCCTTCGCATCGTGCTCTCCGTCAACAAGATCGATCGGCCGGCCGCCGAGCCCCACGCCGCCGTGGACGCCACCTTCGATCTCCTCGCCGCCCTCGGGGCGAGCGACGAGCAGCTCGACTTCCCGGTGGTCTTCTGCAGCGCGCGCGAGCGCTACGCCATGGCCGACCCGGACGATCCGCCGGGCGATCTGTCGTTGCTGCTCGACACCCTCGTCGAGCACGTGCCGCCCCCGGTGGTCGAGCCCGAGGCGCCGGCGGCGCTTTGGGTCTCCACCCTCTACCACGACCCGTACGTGGGGTTCCTCGCGGTGGGGCGCCTCGCCCGCGGGCGAATCGCCGTCGGCGACCGCATGGCCCGGGTGTGCCCGGCGACGGGCGACAACGAGACGACGGTGGCCGACGAAGAGATCTTCCGGGTGCGCAAGATCCTGGGGTTCGCGGGCGTCGAGCGCTTCGAGCTCGACGGGGCGGCGGCGGGCGACATCGTGGCCGTGGCGGGCATGACGGACCTTCGGGTGGGCGACACCCTGACCGTGCCCGACCCGGCGGCGCGCACGGTGTTCCCGGCGCTGCAGGTGGATCCGCCCACCATGTCGATCCGGATCCGTCCGAACGACGGCCCGTTCGCGGGGCGCGAGGGCGCGTTCGTCACGTCGCGCAAGATCGAAGAGCGCCTCGCCCGGGAGGTATTGTCCAACGTCGCCCTCGAGGTCGCTCCCACTGAGTCCCCGGAGGAATTCGAGGTGCGCGGCCGGGGCGAGTTGCACCTTTCGGTGCTGCTCGAGACCATGCGCCGGGAGGGCTACGAGATGTGCGTGTCGCGGCCGGAGGTGCTGCTGCGGCGCACGGACGGCGGCGCCGTCGAGGAGCCCTACGAGCGCGTCGTGATCACGGTGGACGAGGCGTACGTGGGCGCGGTGATCGAGGCGCTGGGCCGCCGCGGCGGCGAGCTCGCCGGGATGGACGCCGCGGGGGCGGGACGCAGCCGCCTGTCGTTTCGCGTGCCGTCGCGGGGCCTTTTGGGTTTTCGCTCCGAGCTCCTTTCGGCCACTCGGGGCAGCGCCGTGCTGGCCTCCACCTTCGAGTCCTACGGGCCGTACCTCGGGAACATGCGCACGCGCAGCAACGGGGTGATGATCGTCCTCGAAGACGGCGAGACCGTCACGTACTCCCTGCACCGCCTGCAGGACCGCGGCGCCCTGTTCGTCGGGCCGCAAACGCCCGTGTACGCCGGTATGATCATCGGTGAGCACAACCGGCCGGAGGACATCGTGGTCAACCCCGCCATCACGAAGAAATTGACGAACATCCGCGCCGCCGCCGCGGACGAGAAGCTCTTCCTGTCGCCGCCGCGGACGTTCTCGCTGGAGGAGGCCCTGGCCTACATCGAGGCGGACGAGCTGCTCGAGATCACCCCCGCCTCGCTGCGCCTGCGCAAGCGCCACCTGGACCACAACGTGCGCAAGCGACACGAAAAGGCGCGCAAGGCCGCTTCCGACCAGGCCCGCGCCCGACGGAGCGCCCCCCCGTGACGACCACACGCAAGCGCAGACTCCAGGTTCTTCGGGGCCTTTCGGCCGCGGACTTCATGCACCCGCTGGACGCGAAGGCCACCGCCTCGCTCAAGAAGATCCCCGCCCTGGGCGCCTTGACGAAGAAGGTGCTGGAGCTCGGGCTGGAACGGGCGCTCTACCTGGAGAACGTGGCGGACAACGTGCGGGTGGACGAACGCATGTTCCCGCATCTTTTTCGCGCGTTGTCGTGGAGTTGCAAGATCCTCGGGGTACCGGTGCCCGAGCTGTACGTCACGATGGATCCCGTGCCGAACGCCTACACCTATGGGCACACGCGGCCATTCATCGTGCTGTCCTCGGGCCTGGTGGACCTGCTCGACGCCGAGGAGCAGTTCTTCGTGGTGGCGCACGAGGTGGGGCACATCAAGTGCGAGCACATGCTCTACACGGTGCTCGCCCGCAACCTGACGGCGCTGCTCGACGCCGTGGGGCAGGCGACACTGGGGATCGGCGCCCTGCTGGGGACGGGCCTGGCCCTGCCGCTGTACGACTGGTACCGCAAGTCCGAGCTGTCCGCGGACCGCGCGGCGCTGCTGGCGGTGCAGGATCCGGCCGTCCCGATCCGGGTGTTCATGAAGCTCGCGGGCGGTTCGCGCCGGATGGTGGAGGCCATGGACGAAGCGGCCTTCCGCGACCAGATCCGCCTGTACGAGGACGAAGACCTCTCCGGCCTCGACAAGGTCTACAAGTTCCTCCTGACCGCCTTTCGCACCCACCCCTTTCCGATCCTGCGCGCCAAGCACCTCGACGCGTGGATCGAAGACGGAGGCTACCGGGCCACGCTCGACCGCTTCGCCGGGGCCGGGCACGCCGGTTCCGGGCCGAACGAGACATGACGGCCCGCGGCGACGACGGCGGCGGACCCGGCCCGGCCCCGGCTGCGGGCCTTGGCCTACGTTGGAGCTTTGCGCGCGAGCTGGCGGACCGGCTCGAGGCGGGGACCGCCGCGGTCGGCTGCGTGGAGATCGTGCCGGAGAACTACA
>Ga0256839_1005205_pt1 | contig 12163 bp, 11 predicted proteins | sample 354166metaG_FD_185968 | JGI IMG/M metagenome (GOLD analysis project Ga0256839, IMG submission 185968) | Hydrothermal vent microbial communities from Mid Atlantic Ridge, Atlantic Ocean - 354-166 | ecosystem: Environmental > Aquatic > Marine > Hydrothermal vents | place: Atlantic Ocean: Mid...
ATCGTCTTTCATGTGGCATATCCTTTTCTCTTCGAGAATCGCGGCGTGTGAACACCGCCATGATATGCCACCCAATCAACCCATCACCAACTTTCGGGCATTGCTCCTGTTCTTCAACGCGATTTGCACATCATCCGTTCTCCTCGTCGCTTCGAATGCTACGAGAACAAACTCTCCTCCCGAATGACCCGGCTCCTCGGGGAGAGGTCAGCAGCATCCCACATTGTGGTCAGCGTCAACCCGGAGCGCCACCATACGCTCCAAGGGTGTTTTTCTTTACACCTGAGGGGGCTAAGCAGGCGGGGTCGTCCGTGCGGAGGTCATTCCTGGCGCCGCCGGGTTTGGCGCGGCAGCGGCGATCCTGTTCGACCTTGCCCTGCCCACGCTCCCGCAGTTGACCGTGCCGGCCATGGCCTTTGTGGCGGCCGGGGCGGCCTGCGCGCTGGTCTACGGGCTGGCACATCTGCGCGGGCCAGTTCCGAAGTGATGATCCTTGCGGGCATCGCCACGCTGTTCCTGTTCCAGTCGATGCAATCGCTCCTGCAATACATGGCCGCGCCCGAGGTGCTGCAGGAAATCGTCTTCTGGTTGTTCGGCAGTCTGCTCAAGGCGACCTGGTTTTCGGTGGCGGTTTCGGGCGCGGTGCTGGCGCTGGGGGCGGGGCTGCTGGCGCGCGATGCCTGGCGGCTGACGGCGCTGCGCCTAGGGGATGCGCGCGCCCAAAGCCTGGGCATCAACGTGCGCGCGCTGCGGCTGCGCAGCTTTGCCACGCTGTCGCTGCTGACGGCGGGGGCGGTGGCCTTTGTCGGCACCATCGGCTTTGTAGGGCTGGTGGCGCCGCATCTGGCGCGCATGCTGGTGGGCGAGGATCAGCGCATCCTTCTGCCGATGTCGGCGCTGATGGGGGCGGTGGTGATGTGCGGCGCCTCGATCGCCTCGAAACTGATTTCACCCGGCGCGGTGGTGCCCATCGGCATCGTCACCGCGCTGATCGGCGTGCCGTTTCTGTTCGCGCTGATCCTGACGCGCCGCGCGCGGCACTGGTGAGCGCGATGGAAAGGAAATCCGCCATGCCCGCGCCCGCCATGCCCGAACCTGCCATGCTGGAGATCGAAAACCTGCGCGTCACCCGCGCGGGCAAGCCGATCCTGAACGATCTGTCGCTCGGCTTGCGCGGCGGCGAACTGACGGCGCTGCTGGGCCCAAATGGCTGTGGCAAGACCACGCTGTTGCAGGCGCTGGCGGGGATATTGCCGGCACGCGGGACGCTGCGCCTTGATGGCGCGGCCCTGCCCTGGGGGCGCGAACAGCGGCGGCTGTTTGCCTATATGCCGCAGGACGCGGGCGCGACCTCGACGCTCAGCGTGATCGAAACGGTGCTGCTGGGCCGGCTGTCGGCGCTGGGCCTGCGCGTGCCGCACCCGCTTGTGGACGAGGCCGCGGCGATGCTGGACAGCTTCGGCCTGATGCCTCTGGCCGCGCGCGACCTTGGGGCGCTCAGCGGTGGGCAGCGGCAGATGGTGTTCCTGGCTCAGGCGCTGTTTGCGCGGCCAAGGGTGCTTCTTCTGGACGAGCCGACTTCGGCGCTGGACCTGTGCCACCAGCTGATCGTGCTGGAGCATGTGCGCCGCCTCGCGCGCGAAACTGGCATCATCGCGCTGGCAGCACTGCACGACCTGGGCCAGGCCGCGCGCCATGCGGGCCGTGTGATCTGCCTGTCTGGTGGCGGCGTGCTGATCCAGGGCGCCCCGGCCGAAGTGCTGGATGCACCCTTGCTCCGCCGCCTTTACGGGGTTCACGCGGAAATCCACCACAGCGACAGCGGCACCCTGCATGTCACGCCGCTGGCGGTTGCAATGACCGAGGCCTCGGGATGACCCGACAACCCGGAGGTGGTTGCAAGATTTCGAACCGGTCGTCGAGATGGATCGTCCGGTGGAAGGGCGATTTGAAATGGCGAAAAGGCAGCGATCTTCGGCTGAGTCGCGGCGTGTGAACACCGCCATGATATGCCACCCAATCAACCCATCACCAACTTTCGGGCATTGCTCAGCCGGGGCAACCCTGGTGGCTATGGAGGAAGTCCTTAACCAGCTTCAATGAGGCCGGGGCGGGGTGCCCCGGAGAGCCGTTGCCGTGGGCGTCGGTCCTGATGTAGCGGACCAGGTTGCTTCAATGAGGCCGGGGCGGGGTGCCCCGGAGAGCCCTGGGACAGGAGGTCCGACGCATGAGCAGGATCCTCCGGCGCTTCAATGAGGCCGGGGCGGGGTGCCCCGGAGAGCCGCCGACCATCTACGTCGCCAAGGCGCCGGACGACGAGCTTCAATGAGGCCGGGGCGGGGTGCCCCGGAGAGCCCCATAGCCTCTCGGCAAGTTCCTGACAGGAAAGAAAATCTCGCTGCCGTTTCGAGAGGTATCCCAAGATGGACGATCCTGGTGCGTGATGCATGGTCCATGTCACTCATCATGTCAAAAAGCACCAGCGGAATCAAGCGGCTGGGAGGACGCGAGCGCTCCCGGGCCTTTTGCCGGCACCGCAGCGATCGCACCTGCGGCGGCAGGTGCTTGCCGTCGGTTGCATTCTACACGATCACCGCTTCGCGCACCATGGGTTGCCACGATTTGCCGAGGCTCTCGATTCTGGGCTTCACCGCGTCGGCGGGGCCAAGATCGACGATCAGCACGTGATCCTCGCCATGGTGGATCGCCTCATCGAGCATGGCCGCCATCTCGATCTTGCGCCTTCGAGTCAGTCGGCACTGGAACACCGAGAGCTGGAGCCATTCCCCATGCCCTTTCATAAGTCGGAAGACGCGTCGCCAGCGCTTGGGGTCGGCGATGTCGTAGGTCACGATGTAGAGGCGTTCGTCGGCCATGGCCTTGTCCTTCAGCGGGGGGTGTAGTGGGGATAATCCTTCAGCTCGCCGTCGAGATGGCGACCGAACAGGCGCATCTGTACCTCGATCACGCGGCGCATCGTCAGTCGGTAGCCGAAGAGCGGATGGGTGGCCTCGCGTTCGAGGCGACGTTCGAAGGCGCGGATGAGTGCCTTGCGGCCGCCCGTCTTCAGGGAGCAGGCGCCGCCGGAACGGGTGAAGTCGGTCGGCGTGATCTCACCGTTGTTCACCACCATGAGCACTGTCGAATCGGCGAGGATTGGCCGCCAAGGCTCCATCATGTCGAGGGCAAGCGCGGGGCGGCCGTGACGCGGGCGTGGTAGAATCCGAACCAGGGATCGAGGCCGACGGTCGCGAGCACGGCGGTGAACAGACGCGTCGTCAGGGCATAGGTGAAGGAAAGCAGCGCGTTGATCTCGTCCACTGGTGGCCTGCGGTTGCGCTTCTCGAACGCGAAGCCCAGCTCGCGCGCCTCGTCCGTGAGCATATCCGCAAAGTGGCGGAAATAGAGTGCCGCAGCCTCGCCTTCGATGCCGAGGAGGGTGTCATGACCTTTGGCATGGGCTGCCTTGCGCGCCAGACGACCGAGCCGGTCGAGCACTTCTATGCGTGCGGCATCGGTTGCGGGGTCCACCTTGCGCGCATTGCGCCGCAGGATGGTCCGCTGGTTGCGGATCTTGGCCGCAACGAGGCTGCGGGCAGCGGCAAGCCGGCGGTGCTCGTCGAATGCTGCGCGATATTGGGCCTCGCGCAGCACCGCGTTGCGTGGTCCGCCGGAGGTGGCCGTGCCGAGGAACCAGCCGCCGGTCGAGAACCAAGCGATGGAGGAGCCCTGCCGCAGCAGTGCGTGCAGAGCGGGGGTGGTGACGGAGACGGGGCCGTAGAGCGAGACGTCGGAGACGGCGATGAGTGGCACCTCGCGTCTCTCGTCGTCAGCTTCCACGACGAGGGTCGCGCCGCTCTTGCGGAGCCGGCTGCCCGGGGAGACGCCGTGCAGCGGCAGGGTCGGATCGTCGGCCGGGTTGAGAGGTCGCGGCGGGACCGGCGATCGGAGAAACCAGTTGGTTTCGTCGGGCAGACAGATGCCGGCCAGGGAACAGCGCACGCATTTTGGCGAATCGGTTAGCGGCGGTGGCCTGCAGCCGGCTGCGACGGCGAGGCGGATATCCGCAAGGGCCGCGAAAGTGCGCTGGCGCAGTTCGTCGTCGATGGCCACGGGAACGCGCTCGCGGGAGCCGGCAAACCAGATGGCTGCCTCGCGCACGCGATACCCGGCTTCCTCCAGCACGAGGGTCTGGGCGCAGAGCTGCACGCGCTCGGGATCATGCACGCCACCGGCGATATGGGGGCGCTTGCCGCGCTTGACGTCCACCGGTGTGACGGCGTCGTCCTCGTGCTCGATTACGTCCATCTTCGCGACGATGCCGAGCTTGTCGGAGGACAGAGTCAGCGCGTGGACCTTGCCGCGCATGACGGCGGGGTCGTCGAGTGCGCCGGGGGCGGGCAGTCGCCCCGCAGGGGGGTCGAAGCGGCCGTGCAGGCGACGGCCCTCGGCGGTGTCGGCACTCTCGGCCCATTCGCTCTCGACCCATTCGAGCCATGCGAGGCGGGGACAGTAGACCCATTCGTTGAGCATCCGCGCCGGTACGAGTGGCTCGTCCGCCGTTCGAGGCGGAGGCGCGAGCGGCAGGGGAAGCTGCCGGGCCAGTGGTTCCTCGTCGTCGGTCATCCTCGTTCGCGGATTTTCATGCGGGAATCCGTTGCGCCATGAGCAACCTGAAGGATAGCATGGGCGACGGCAAACACAGAATCGACGAGAGACGGGGCAGTGCCGCACATTGACTTCACTGACGCCTTCACGGCGCTGACGGGTCATGCGCCGTTTCCTTGGCAGCGGCGGTTGTTCGAGAGGATGTGCGCGGGTGAGGTGCCGCGGGCGCTCGATCTGCCGACAGGGCTCGGCAAGACCTCGGCGATGGCGATCTGGCTGGTTGCGAAGGCAGCGGGTGCGCTGTTGCCACGACGGCTGGTCTACATCATTGATCGGCGGGCAGTGGTCGATCAGGCGACGGCGGAGGCCGAGCGGCTGCGGGCGCGGCTCGAGGAGGGCGATGCGGCGGTCCTGAAGGAGATGCGTTCCGCTCTCGGTCTTGGCGACCGTCCCTTTCCCGTCTCGACACTTCGCGGGCGGTTTGCCGACAACCGCGAGTGGCTCTCGGCCCCCGATGGCGTGGCGATCGTCGTCGGTACGGTAGCCATGATAGGCTCGAGGCTGCTTTTTTCGGGCTATGGCGTTGGGCGGCGGATGCGGCCGGTTCAGGCAGCCCTTCTGGGGGTCGATGCACTGTTCGTGCTCGACGAGTCTCACCTCGTGCCACCCTTTGAGGCGCTGCTCGATCGGCTCACGACCGGGCGCGCGGAGTTGGGAGAGCCTTCCGACGGTTCGGCTCCGCCGCCGCGGCTTCTGGCGCTTTCAGCAACGGGCGGCGAACGTGAGGACGTCTTCTCGCTCGACGCCGAGGACGAGGCACACTCCGTCGTGGGGCAGCGCATTCAGGCGGTAAAGAAGGTCGAAATTCGCGAGGCGGCCGACGCGAAAGCCCTGCCTGAACATCTTGCTGAAGCCGCGCTCGAACTCGTTACGCAAGAGGGGGGGCTCTGCCCTGGTCGTGTCATTGTCTTCTGCGACCGGCGTCAGGATGCGCGGAAGGCGGCGGCGGCGCTCGTGAAGGATCTGAAAGCACACGGTCTGACGAAGCAGGAGGCCGAGGTGCGGGTGCGTCTCTTCACCGGCGCGCGGCGGGGGTTCGAGCGCGAGCGAGACACATTGCTTCTCGCCGAGCTGGGGTTTCTTGCCGGCGAGGCGCCGTTGGCCGATGGTGGGGAGCCGCCGGCCTTTCTCGTCGCCACATCGGCGGCCGAGGTCGGGGTCGATCTCGACTCGGATCACATGGTCGCCGACCTCGTAGAATGGGAAAGGACGGTCCAGCGGCTCGGTCGCGTCAACCGGCGCGGGGCGCGGGAGGCAAGCCGCGTCGTGGTGCTCGATGCCTCGGCGGCACAGAAGGACGCTGACCGGCGCGAGCGGCTGAAGAGAACGCGGGCGCTGCTCGAACGCCTCGCCTCCATGGAGGGCGGCGCCTCGCCGGCAAACCTCTCCCGGTTGCGCCGTGAAGCGGACGAGAATTTGATCACGGCCGCCTCGACCCCGCCCCCGCTCTGGCCCCGTCTCGAACGCGCCCAGATTGAGGACTGGGCGATGACTGCGCTCGACGATCACCCCGGCCGGGCACCGGTCGGGCCTTGGTTGCGCGGTTGGGTGAGCGAGGAGCCGACCGCCGAGGTGATCTGGCGCCGCCATCTTCCTTGGGGGGAGAAGATGCGCGCACCGCGCGCGGAGGAAGTGGAGGAGTTTTTCCGCCTCGCGCGGCCGCACCCAGTCGAAGGCATCGAGACGACCATCAGCGAGATCGTCAAGGGGGTTCGCAAGCGGGCAAAGGCGGTCAAGCAGGCGTCTGAAGAGGCACGGCGGCGAGGCGAGAAGGTCGACGAGACACGCTATCGTGCCTTGCTGCTCTCGCCGTCGCGCCGCCTCAGGAGAGGCCTCGTCCTCGATGACCTCGCCGCGCTGGGAGAGAAGGGAGGTTCCTCCATCGGCCCGCGGGATCTGCTCGTGCTGCCGGCGTGCTTTGGCGGGCTCGATCGGGAGGGTTTCCTTTCGGGCGCTGCAAAGGAGGATGTGGGCGTGGCCGATGACGGCAGCCTTGACGAGGGGTTCTCCGTGCTGCGGCAGGCATGGGCCGCGGCACCGGAAGAGGTGCTCGGATACAAGATCGAGGCTGGAGGGGAAGCCCCTGATGCCGAAGAAGAGGAAGCCGGCACGAAGGTGTCCGGTCGCGGCAGGTGGCGCAGGGCATTCGCGATGGTTCTCAGCGAGAGTGAGGAAGGGAAGCTGCACATGCTGAGCGTGCTGATGCCCCGGAATGCCGTGCCGCCCGATCGTGCCGTCGGCAGGGACGTGTTTCTCGTCGACCATCTGGAGCATGTGCGCGAGGAGGTAGCCGCGCTTGCGGCCCGGCTCGGTCTGCCCGAGAAGTTGAGGAAAGCGCTGGAAGCAGCGGGGCTCTTGCACGATCTCGGCAAGAAGCGTGCGCTGTGGCAGGACTTTGCGATGGCGCCTCGCGACAGGCGCCCGCTTGCCAAGTCGGCTGCGGGCTATCGCGGCCCCGGCTTCCTTGGCGGCTATCGTCATGAGTTCGGCTCGCTGACCGACATCGAGGGGAAGCGCCACGATCCCGTGACCGACGCGGCGGAGAGGCTGCTTACGGGGCTCGACGCGGAGATGCGTGCGCTCCTTCTGCACCTCGTGGCGGCGCATCATGGCGAGGGCGGCCGATGATCCGCTCGACGGATCCCGAGGAGCTTCCGTCGATTGCCGAACGCTGTGCGGCAGAACAGGCGCTGGGCTTCGCGTACCTCGTGCGGCGTCACGGACCTTGGACGCTGGCCTGGCTGGAGACGATCCTGCGGGTGGCCGACTGGCGCGTGTCGGCGGAGGAGACCGGGGAGGCGGCGAATGGGTGAGCGCACGTTTCCGGTCGATCCTTTCAATCCAGGGCAGGTCTTCGCCTCTCTGGGCTTTCTCGAAGCCGCAGAAGTGCTGGAGGGTGGTGCGGAGGGCGGCTTCATCTGGGACGACGAGGGCGTGCGCTTCCGTATTACCGTGCCGGGATCGGCCGACCCCGTCGCCCTTGTTCTGGAGTTCCTTGCACGTGCGGAGACGAAAGAGGTCATCCCTGCCGGCTGGCAGCCGGATTTCGGCAAGGGGGACGAGGCAGAGAGAAAGCGTGCGGATTTCACGCGCAAGCTTGCAGAGGGAATCCGCGTGGAATCCAAAACCTTCCCCGCTCCACCGCCCGACGGGGATACGGCTCTGCCGATACGCCTGCGCGGTGCGGTTGGCGATGCAATTCGGGAGATTGATCTCGGGCACTGGACCGACGGCAGCGGTCGCGATCCGTTCAAGCTCTATACCGGCAACAGGTCAGCCCTGAAGATTGCCCAAGCCATGCTGCACGGCAATCCGACCACGCGAGGCGTGGAACAACTGCTCGAGGAGGAGCGCGAGGCGCTTCTGGCCGCCCCCTTTGACGTGCTCACACCGATTGGCGGCAGCTTCAACTTCGATCCTCGGGGCGCTTGGAACGCACAGAACATCGGCTTCTCGCTCAATGAACATGACGACATGCAGGTCGTGCAGTCGCCGGTGGTCGAGATCCTTGCCGCCTGGGGGCTGGAGAATGCCCGCCCTCGGCGGGATGACGCCGATTCGCGACAGGTGCGCTACGCGGTCTGGGGTGCGATGCTGCCGGTGGCGCTGGTGCGCCCTGCTCTCGCCGGGGAGGTCCCGCCGGGTATTCCGGCCCGCAGATTCGTTTTCAGGCTTGCCAAGGCAGGCCAGAACCACATCGTCCAGTTTGCCGAGGAGGACCTCCTGTCATGACCGAGATCAGCTCCGACATGCTCGACCGATGGGCAACCGATGACGCCGGGCCCGTCGCCCTCGTGATGCGGCAACGGTTCGTTTCCGTGGAGGGGAAGGATGGTATCATCTTCCCGCCAACCTACGCCATGAACCGCACGCCGCCCTACAACATCGACGAACTGGCCGACGGCACGAAAGTGGCGCTCGTCGACTCGGTCGGTTCGCAGGCCAATCGCATGGAGCCCCTGTTTGAGCAATCGCCGCTCGATGCGCTCGTGCCTCAGGTCGTGCTCGAGGTCGGGGAGGGGGCCGCAAGGAAGGAAATCTCCCTGTTCGAGGTAGGGCACCGCATTGCCGATGCCCTCGTGCGATCGACTGACCTGCACGAAGAAGTCGAGGCGGTCTTCACCGCCTTTGCGAATGGGGATGCCGAGCCGATGGCGCGGCTTGCGCCGACCTCGCTCGTCTTCGGCGTGTGGGATTCCCGTGGCGAGGGGGTCAAGGTGCCGCGGCTCGTCAATGCCGAGATCCGCGCCTGGGGCGTCGAGCCCCTGACACGCTCGGCCCAGTACGAGCCACCGGTGGACTATGCCGAATTTGATGTGTTCGACGAGAAGGACAAGGAACAGGCTGAGGGCGACCCCAAGAATCCGCTGGCCCAGGCAGGCTTTGTCCACGTGCCCAGTGTCGGCCAGCATGGAGGCATCGTGGTCCATGGAGAGATCGTCCGCACGGTGACGGTGAACCTCGTGGCGCTGCGCCGTCTGGAAGCCGCCAATGCCGGAAATACCGCCGCTCTCAGGCGCTATATCCTCGGGCTTGCCCTTGCTGCCGCCACGGCTGAAATGGATCCGTTCCTGCGGCAGGGGTGCATCCTCGTGCCAGCTCCAGAATGGCCGGCTGCTTGGCAGATGGTCTGCCGTGACGGCAGCCGCGAGAACGTGTCGATCGACCGTGACGCCGTTCTCGCATGGGCGAGAGGTGCAGCTGCCGCATTCGGGGTGAAGGCTGATCGAAGAATGGCACGGTTCGACCGGAAGCTCGCGCACGAGAACGCCAAGAAGGCGAAGAACAAGAAGGCGAAGAAGAAGAAATGACGGACCCACGCGGCACATGGGTCGATGGCCGAGCGCTGGTGCTCGTGATTGAGCTCCTTTCCAAGCGCTGGCATGGCGAGGCCGACTGGCCGCCCTCGCCCTTTCGGGCGTTGCAGGCGCTTGTCGCTGCCGCGGCAAGGGGTGACGACATCGTCGCCGAAGACGAGGACGCCCTTCGCTGGCTCGAAAGGCGGGGCAAGCCCTTCGTGGCTGCGCCACCGGCACGAAGGGGGCAGGAGATACGTCTCTATGTGCCGAACAACGATCTCGATGCGGTAGGCGGCGATCCGACACGCATTGCCGAAATCCGCGGTGGCGAGAAGCGCATCCGCCCCTGGCTCCTCGATGGTCCGCGGCGCTTCCTGTTCGTCTGGCCGCTTTCCCCCGAAGATGAAGTTCCCCAAGATCGGCTCTCTGCCATCGCCGCACGTCTTCACTGCTTCGGTCGGGGGATCGACATGGCCTTTGCGCGCTTCGAGCTTGCGGAAGGGCAAGCGTTCGAGCACATGTTCGACGGCCTTCTGGTGTACGTACCTTGTGAGGAAGGTCGTGCGCCGCTGCGGGTTCCCCTGCCTGGTTCGATCGAGAGCCTTCGGCGCCGGCATCAGGAAATGCGGCAGCGCTTCGGGGAGGGCGGTACCTTCCGCAAGCCGCCCATGCCGAGGTTCGGCCGTGCAGGTTATGACTGCCCTCCGCGTCGCCTCGGATTCGAGTTGAGACAGACACTCGATGATCGCGAGCCGCGCGATCCGCCTCCCTTCGCGCGCTGGCCCCTTACGGGAGCTGCAACGCTTGTCGAGCGGTTGCGCGACGGGATGGTCGGCCATCTTGCTCGCATTTACAAGGCGGGCGAGGTCGAGCGCCTCGTCATCGGCAGGGGGGCCGGTCCAGCGGACAAGGCGCGCCGTCTGCGCATCGTTCCCCTTCCGAGCATCGGGCACGAACATGTCGTGCCAGCAATCCGGCGGTTGATCGTCGAGCTGCCGCAGGATGCACCCTTCGATGTGCGCGATGTCGAAACGGCGATGGCGCTCGCCTCTATCGACGAGATCGATCACGAGACGGGCGAGGTGCTGTCCGTGATCCGCCCCGTGGCGGCGGACGTGAGCGGCATGGCAGGGCATTACGGCATCGATCTTGCCGGCGGAGGCAAACTTTCGGCGCATCGCTGGCGCACCGTTACGCCAGTGGCGCTTCCGGTTCGCCGCTCGGTCGGGCGGCTGAAGGGCGCCGAGCGCCTGGCAGCGGAAGAGGAAGCGGTTGCATCGGTCATGCTGGCGTTACGACATGCGGACGTTCCCGCGTCTGCCGTTAACGTGCTCGTTCAGCGAGAACCCTTTGATCGTCGTGGCGCAAAGGCCGGTGAATTTGCCCATGGCCGGTTCGATGCCGCGCGGCTGTGGCATGTCGAGATCGAATTCGACCGGCTGGTCGCGGGGCCGCTCGTCATAGGGGACGGACGCTTCGTCGGTCTCGGTTTGCTGCGGCCCGCAGGCGTGCGCGAGGTGGCGGTCTGGGAAGTTCACGGCATGCGGCGCGTACCACGCGGCGCGGAGGTGATGGAGTTTCTGCGTCATGTGCGACGGGCGCTTCTGGCAGTGTCGGGGGCGCAGTCGAAGGACGGACGTGCGCCTCGGATCATTGCCGGGCACGAGGAGGACGGCACGCCGGCACGGTCGGGGAGCCACGAGCACGTCTTTCTCGTCTTCCTGCCGCCGGATGGAGATGCCGATCGGCCACGTGTGGCGATGATCGCCCCATGGCTAGGAGATTGCTCCCGCGAATGGAGCGAAAAGGAGGTCTTGGACTGTTCGCGCGCCATGGTACGGACCGCCGAGGCGTTTCAGGAACTGCAGGCCGGATCTTTCGGGCGGCTGAGGGTGCGGCTGCAGGCTGGGGAGGGGCTGCCGGACGTGCTGGTCGGGCCGGCCACGGCATGGCGCACCCGCGACTATCGGCCGACGCGGCACATGAAGGCGCGTGACCGTGCCGAGGGAATCCGCCAGGACGTGGTGCGCGAATGTGTCCGCCGGGGGTTGCCGGAGCCGGCACAGGTGCAGGTCGGATGCGTGAGCGAGGGGGCGCGGCCGCGCGCCGAGATTGTGGTGAAATTCGCCACCCCCGTGCATGGGCCAATCCTGCTGGGGCGCGGGGCACACTTGGGCGAGGGGGTGTTTCTGATCGTGAACTGCGCGTAGGACATCGGCAATGGGAGGCGGTGGCCAAGTCTTGGTCAATTGCCCGCAGCCCTGCCTCTTCGTTGCGCATCGCCATGCCGGAGATCTGCTCCGGCGACCAGCCCTCCGAGAGACGCCCGGAACCTATTGGCGTAGCTTGTCAACCGTGTAGAACGCAGTTCGAGACGATGGCACGGTCAAGCGGCTGCTGCTCCATGTTTTGAACCAACTTATGACATAGTCCGGACATGACCCGAATCAAGCTTGAGCAATTGCGTACATTTCCAAGCCATGTGGACGAAATGACTCGGGTGAAAGGAGAAGGGTGCTCAAGGGAGCACACATGTGATTCACAGGATGCCATCCGCTTTCATCTGCAGGGGAGGTGGCATCCATGAGCACGCACATGGCGGAGCAGGACCGGGAGCTGGCGGTCGGGCTGTTTCGCCAATGTCTGCCACGCCGAGGCCGCAAGGCGCGGGATGACCGTCTGTTTCCGGAGGCGTT
>Ga0256839_1005206_pt1 | contig 12160 bp, 16 predicted proteins | sample 354166metaG_FD_185968 | JGI IMG/M metagenome (GOLD analysis project Ga0256839, IMG submission 185968) | Hydrothermal vent microbial communities from Mid Atlantic Ridge, Atlantic Ocean - 354-166 | ecosystem: Environmental > Aquatic > Marine > Hydrothermal vents | place: Atlantic Ocean: Mid...
GACGACGACCGCGACCACCTGTTCGAAGCGTTCGTAAAAGCCCATCACCCGCCATTGCTCCGGGGTGGTGGCGAAGAAAAAGTCGCTCAAGCTGCGTTTTGGCGCCTGGTTTTTCATTTTTTACCTGCCGGCTGATTTTCCGATCGGCTAATTATTGGTGTTCCGGGGTACAATCATCAACCGGTGCGGCACTGGCCGTTCGAAGGAGGAAGACATGACGCAAGAAAAACCGGAAATATCCTGGAGCCTGACCATCCGTTGGCTGCATTTCGGCTTGGCGGTGTCGGTCACCCTGCAGCTGTTTCTGAGTCTGGTGATGGAGGAGCCCGGCGAGGCGGAGGGGCTGGAAGCCTGGGCGTTCATGGGCCATGAACTGTTCGGTTTGACCGCCTTCAGCTTCGCCTTGCTCCATTGGCCCTGGTTGCTCACCGGACACGACGGCGGCGTGGGACGCCTGTTCCCCTGGGGAGCTCGGGGGCGTCGGGCGGTCGCCGCCGACCTGGCGGACCTGCTGCGCCTGCGTCTGCCGCCGGGAGGACCGCGACCCGGACTGCCCGCCCTGGTCGAGGGGGTGGGACTGACGTTGGTGACCCTGCAAGGGGCCGTGGGATTCGCCATTTTCGTTCTGTTGCCCCCCGGAGGAGAGATTCCCGAATCGTTCGAATGGCTCGGCGAGATCCACGAAGGTCTTGGCACCCTGATCTGGATCTACTGGTTCGGCCACGGCGGCATGGCCCTGGTGCACCGGTTGGCCGGGGACGCCACGTTGCGGCGCATCTCCCCGTTTACCCGGCCGAAGTGATGGTGTTAGAATTGCCGATCATCCCCTGGACGGCCTATCACCCCCATTTCATTCCATGACTACGGACCCGAACGGCCACAACCGCCCGCCGGCAGTCGAGATCAAGGGTGGGTCGGTCACTTTGCCCATCGTCCGTCTGCGCAGCACCGACATGCTGGCGGTGGTGGTCCAGTTGCGGCGTTCCGTGGAACAGGCGCCGGAGTTTTTCCGCAGGGCGCCGGTGGTTCTCGACGTTTCCGCTCTGCCGGAAGAGGCGGAGGTCGATCTGGTCTATCTGCTGGGGCAACTGCAACGGATGGGCATGATTCCCGTGGCCATGCGCGGCGGTGGGACGATATTGCGGGAGTTGGCGGCGGCCCAGGGGCTGGCGCTTCTGGCGGATACGCCGGTGCCGGAAGCCCGGGTCACCGAGACGCCATCCCCGCCCCCTCCGCCGCCTTCGCCTTCCAAGGCCATGGTGGTGACGCAGCCGGTGCGTTCCGGTCAGCGGATCTACGCCCGGGGCGGTGATCTGGTGGTGTTGGCCGCCGTCGGACACGGCGCCGAGATCATGGCCGACGGCCACATCCACGTTTACGGCACCTTGCGCGGCCGGGCGCTGGCGGGGGTTCACGGCGACGAGGAATGCCGGATCTTCTGCCGCGATCTGCAGGCGGAACTGGTCTCCATCGCCGGCCATTATCGGGTCAGCGAGGATTTGGACGAGGCGGTCAGAGGGCGGGCCGTCCAGGTTTACATGCGCGATACCGCGTTGATCATCGAAGCGTTCTAGGGCAGACCGAGGAGGGTTCATCTGTGGCAAGAATCATCGTGGTCACTTCGGGCAAGGGGGGCGTCGGCAAGACGACGACGGCGGCATCCCTGGCCATGGGGTTGGCCTTGCGGGGCAATCGCACGGCGGTCATCGATTTCGACGTCGGCCTGCGGAATCTCGATCTCATCATGGGCTGCGAACGGCGGGTGGTCTACGACTTCGTCAACGTGATCAACCAGGAAGCCCATCTGCGCCAGGCCCTGATCCGGGACAAGCGATGTGACGATCTTTACATCCTGCCGGCTTCCCAGACCCGCGACAAGGACGCCTTGACGAAGGAGGGGGTCGGCCGGGTGCTGGAAGAATTGTCCGAGGATTTCGACTATGTGATATGCGATTCGCCGGCGGGTATCGAGAAAGGCGCTTTCCTGGCGATGTACTATGCCGACGACGCCATCGTGGTCAGCAATCCCGAAGTTTCTTCGGTCCGGGACGCCGACCGGATGGTCGGTATCCTGTCGAGCAAGTCGCGCCGGGCGGAATTGGGCGAGGAGCCCATCAAGGAGCATCTGCTGCTCACCCGTTACGATCCCAAGCGGGTCGAGCGGGGCGAGATGCTCAGCGTCGACGACGTCCTGGAGATTCTGGCCCTGCCTCTCCTCGGGGTGATTCCCGAGTCCCAGGCCGTTCTCAACGCCTCCAACGAGGGGGTTCCGGTGATTCTGGACGAGAAGAGCAACGCGGGTCAGGCCTATCGCGACGCCGTCGCCCGCTATCTGGGCGAGGATCTGCCCCAGCGCTTCATCCGGCCGGAGCGGAAAGGCCTTATCGGGCGATTGTTCGGAGGGTAAGCCGATGGGACTGTTGAGCTATTTTCGATCCGCGCGCCCCAAAAGCGCTCAGGTGGCCAAAGAGCGGTTGCAAATCCTGGTGGCCCACGAACGGCAGATGCGGGATGCCCCAAGCTATCTGCCGCAGATGCAGCGCGAGCTTCTGGCGGTGATCCGCAAGTACGTCCATGTGAACGACGACGCCATCTCCATCCAAATGGAGCAGGACGACAATCATGAGATCCTCGAGGTCAACATCGTCCTGCCCGAGGAGGGCGCCGGCCGGCTGAAAACACCGGAACTGAGGGGAAATTAGAGATGAGCGACAAGAATAAGATCTCGAAAGGGGAAGACATCGGCCTGGCGGCGGGGGAAGTCTGGCGCTATCTGGACCGCCACGGGGAGGCGACGCCGTCCCGTCTGGCCGCCGCCACCGGTCTCAGCACCAAGGAGGTGCAACGCGCCATCGGCTGGTTGGCGCGGGAAGGAAAGCTTATCATAGAAACCGACGGCCGGACCGAGGTGTTTCGCCTGGCCTGATCGGTAACCAAAAATATATTCGGATTGAGAGGAGGAGTGCGATGAAGAAATCAGCAGTGCTTGCTGTCGCCTTGGGTACGGCATTGGTGGGTGGCGCCGTCTGGGCGGCCGGCGATGAAGCGGGCGGTGTGCGCTTGAAGGTTCGGCCCCAGGGCGCGGCGCCGGTGGCACCGCAACCGATGCCGGCGATGCCGATGGGCGCCCAGGGGCAAGGCGGGATGGGAATGCCCATGATGGGGATGATGCAGCGGTGCATGCAACTCCATCAGCAGGTTCTGACGCGCCTGGATCACCTCGATCAGAAGATCGATCACATCCTCAAGGAGCGGGAGCGGGAATCCCACGAGCAACTTGAGGAAATCAAGGCGAAACTGGCGCACATGGGTAAGGAGATCGACCACATTCTGGAAGAGCGGGAGAAGGAATCCCACAAGCAATTGGCCGCCATCGCCGAGAAGCTGGATCACATGGGTAAGGAGATCGACCACATGTTCAAGGAGGGCGAGAAGGAGGCCCACGAGCGACTGAGCGCCATCGAGAAAAAACTGGAACACGTGCTGCGGGAGCAGGAACAGGAAACCCATTCGCCGTGATTTCGCTCTGTACCTGAATATTGTTGCGGCGCCCCGTCAAACCACGGGGCGTTTTTGTTATGATCGTTCCATCGTTTCGGATCGGAAGGAGCAGGCCATCGGCAACGCTTTCCTGCGTCAACTGATCGCCAGCGGATTGGATCTGGCCCCGGTATTGGTGGTGATCGTCGTTTTCCAGGTCGGCGTCGTCCACCAGCCGCTGCCGGATCTGTTCGGCCTGCTTGGCGGGGTGGGGCTGACCGTGCTGGGTCTGACCTTTTTCGTCCTGGGGCTGGAGCAGGCCCTGTTTCCCCTCGGCGAGTCCATGGCGTATGCCTTCGCCCGTAAGGGAAGCCTGACGTGGCTGTTGTTGTTCGCCTTTTGCCTCGGTTTCGCCACCACGGTGGCAGAACCCGCTTTGGTCGCGGTGGCCGACCAGGCGGCGAAGGTGGCCGCCGACGGTGGCATGATCGATGCCGATCCCCGGTCGAAGGCGCGCTATGCCCTCGGGCTGCGCCTGACGGTGGCGCTGGCGGTGGGGGTGGCGCTGGTGATCGGGGTGATCCGCATCGTCCGAGGATGGCCGCTGCATCGCCTGATGATTCTGGGCTATCTGGCGGTGATGACGGTGACCTGGTTCGCTCCCGAGGAAATCATCGGCATCGCCTACGATTCCGGCGGGGTGACCACCTCGACCATCACCGTGCCGCTGGTCACCGCCCTCGGGGTGGGGTTGGCCCATTCCATTCGGGGACGCAACCCCTTGGTGGACGGCTTCGGTCTGATCGCCTTCGCCTCGTTGACTCCGATGGTGTTCGTCATGATCTACGGCATCCTGACGATATGAATCTCTGGGGCGATCTGGTCGGTGCGGTTCGGGACGTCCTGCCCATCGCCGCGACGATTTTGCTGTTTCAGGTCGCCGTGATTCGCCGCCCGCTGCCCCATCCGGGGCGCCTGCTGCGCGGCCTGGTGTTGGTGATCGCCGGCATGGCGCTGTTCTTGCGAGGGTTGGAGCTGGCGTTGTTCCCCGTGGGGGAACTGATGGCCGCCCAGTTGACCGGGCCCCGTTTCATCCCCGCGGGCGCTCGCCCCTGGGATTACCACTGGGTGTATCTGTTCGCTTTCAGCCTGGGATTCGCCACCACCCTGGCGGAGCCGGCCCTGATCGCCGTCGCTCTGAAGGCCAGGGAAATCTCCGGCGGCGCCATCCACGACTGGGGCTTGCGGTTGGCGGTGTCGCTGGGGGTGGCGCTGGGGCTCACCCTCGGGGTCTATCGCATCGTCACCGGCACCGGCCTGGCGGTCTTCATCGTCGGCGGCTACGTGCTGGTGCTGTTGCAGACCGCTCTGGCCCCCAGAATGATCGTCGGTCTGGCCTACGATTCCGGCGGGGTGACCACCTCGACGGTGACCGTGCCCCTGGTGACCGCCCTGGGGCTCGGGTTGGCGCGTTCGGTGCCGGGCCGGGACGTGCTGGTCGATGGCTTCGGTCTGATCGCCTTCGCCAGCCTGTTTCCGATCATGACGGTGCTGGGCTACGCCCAGTTGGTGGAAATCTTTGCTCGTTTTCGAGGTGAATGACCGATGCGCTTCAAACTGATCGTGGTGTTCGTGGAGGACGACAAAACCGAGCTGGTGCTGAAGACGGCGCGGGAATACGGCGCCACCGGGGCGACGGTGATCACCAACGCTCGGGGCGAGGGGATGAAGCGCCCCCGTACCTTTCTGGGGTTGGCCCTGGAGAGCCAGCGCGACGTGGTATTGATGCTGGTGGAGGAGCACCTGAGCCGCACCATCCTGGAAGCCATCGCCCAGGTGGCCGAATTCGACGCTACCCCCGGTACCGGCATCGCCTTCCAGATCGACGTGGAGGATGCCGTCGGGGTCCGGCATCAGGTGGAAAAACTGGTGCCCCTGATCGAGGAGGAAATCTGATGAACGTTCCCAGCGCCCGGAAACCGATCATCCGGGTCCGTGACATCATGCGTACCGAATTCGGCACCATCGACGGCATCGCCACCGTGGACGAGGCCCTGCGCCTGATGAAAGGGCTGAAGACCTCCGTGCTGGTGGTGCGCAAGCGCCACGAAGACGACGAGTACGGTATGATCACCTCCGCCGACATCGCTCGTCACGTGCTCGCTCGGGATCGCTCACCGGAACGGGTCAACGTCTACGAGGTGATGGAAAAGCCGGTCATCACCGTCCATCCGGACATGGACATCCGTTATTGCTCCCGGCTGTTCGCCCGCTACAGTCTGGTGCGGGCCCCGGTGGTGGAACGGCGCCAGGTGATCGGCATGGTCAGCCCCAATTCCCTGGTGCTGGACGGGCTGTATCGGCTCCTGAAGTCGGACTAGTCTTCCATCAGCCGCACCGCCAAGGTGTCGCACTTGGCATGCAGGATGACGCTGGAGGCGGTCGATCCCAGCAGGATACCGAGACCGCGGCGGCTGTGGGAGCCGACCACGATCAGGTCCACCCCTTCTTCCGCGGCGACGCGGACGATTTCCACCTTGGGGCTGCCCACCTCGACCCAGCGGCGCTGCGCCGGAATGCCCAGCTGCTCGCCCATCTGGTCCAGCTTTTCCTTGGAGGCGTCGATCAGTTGTTCGGTGATGTCGGTGTCGAAGGGGATGATCGGGCCGTAGATGGAATCGGTCACCGGCAGGTTGTCCACCACATGAAGGATGCTCAATTGGGCCTGGTAGCGGTCGGCCAGGTCCTTGGCGCGTTCGGCGACCACTTGGCCGTGCTCCGAGAAATCGGCGGCGATCAGGATGTGTCGATAGGGCTGCATCGCTTCGTCTCCCCGTGCATTGGTATGATTCCAAATCATAACAAAGGCGGAGATCAGTCCATAGATCGGCGGGCCGCTTCCAGTCTTTCCTCCGCTTCCAGCCAGGCATGCTCCGCCTCGGCCAGATGCCGATCGAGCTCACCCTTGCGCCGTAACAATTGCTGCAAGCGTTCCTTGTCCCCGGTCTGATAGAGGTCGGGATCGGCCAGTTGTCGTTCCAGTTCCGCCCGCAGGGCGTTCAGACGGTCGTATTCCGCCTCGGCCCGGGCCGCCGCCTGTTTCAGGGGTTGCAGTCGCCGGCGTTCGTGGGCTTCCAGCCGGCGCTGCTCCCGGCGGGAAAGGCCGGATTGCGGCTTCGGTTCCGAATCGCGGTGACGCTGCTCCAGCAGCCAGCGGCGGTAGTCCTCCAGGTCCCCCGGGTAAGGGCGGGCCTTGCCGTCGGCCACCAGCCAGAGCCGGTCCGAGAGGCAGCGCAGCAAATGACGGTCGTGGGACACCAGAACCAGGGCGCCTTCGAACGCCTGCAACGCGAGAGTGAGGGCATGGCGCATTTCCAGGTCCAGGTGGTTGGTGGGCTCGTCGAGCAGCAGCAGATTGGGACGTCGGTAGATCAGCAGGGCCAGAACGAGGCGGGCCTTTTCGCCGCCGGAGAAATCGGCCACCGCGGTGGTGGCGCGCTCGCCGCTGAAGCCGAAACCGCCGAGAAAGCTTCGTAGTTTTTGTTCCTCGGCCCGGTCGTCGAGCCGGCGCAAGTGTTCCAGGGCGGACCACTCCTCCCGGAGCTGTTCCAGTTGGTGTTGGGCGAAGTAGCCGATCCGCAGGTGCTCGGCGGTCTCACGGCGGCCGGACAGGGGAGACAACGCGCCGGCCAGGGTTTTGATCAGGGTGGATTTGCCGGCGCCGTTGGGCCCCAGGAGAGCGATGCGGTCGCCGGGATCGAGGCTGAGATCGACTTCCCGCAGGACGGTTTTTCCCCGATAGCCCAGTTCGGCCCCTTCCAGGCGCAGCAATGGAAAGGGCAGGTGTTCCGGCGGCCGGAGGCGGAAGCGGAAAGGGGAGTCCACGTGGGCCGGGGCGATTTCCCCCAGTCGTTCCAGCACCTTGATCCGGCTTTGCACCTGGCGCGCCTTGGTGGCCTTGGCGCGAAAGCGGTGAACGAAGCGCAGCAGGCGTTCGCGTTCCTGGCATTGCCGGCGGTAGGTGGCCTGCTGCTGGGACAGGGCTTGGGCACGCAGCCGTTCGAAGGCGGAATAGTTGCCCCGGTAGTGACGGATCCGACCTCGTTCCAGGTGCAGGATGTGATCGCACACCTGATCGAGAAAATCCCGGTCGTGGGAGATCAGGATCAGGGTGCCGGGATAGGTTTTGAGCCATTCCTGCAGCCAGATCACCGCGTCCAGGTCCAGGTGGTTGGTGGGTTCGTCCAGGAGGAGCAGGTCGGAGCGGCACATCAGGGCCCGGGCCAGATTCAGCCGCATGCGCCAGCCGCCGGAGAATTCCGCCACCGGGCGTTGCAGATCGTCGGCGGAAAATCCCAGTCCGTCGAGCAGGCGGGCGGCCCGGGCCCCGGCCCGGTAGCCGTCGATGGCTTCGAGGCGGGCGTGGAGCTCCGCTTGGCGCAGGCCGTCGTTTCGGGCCCGTGCCGTTTCCAATTGCCGCTCCAGCCGGCGCAACTCCCGGTCGCCGTCGAGGACGAAGTCCACGGCAGGTTGCGCCAGGGCGGTGATTTCCTGGGCGACGGCGGCGATCACCCAGTCGGTGGGCAGGCTGACGTGGCCCCGGTCCGGGGAAAGCGTGCCCTCGATCAGGGCCAGAAGGCTGGATTTGCCGCTGCCGTTGGCGCCCACCAGGCCCGTTTTGTCACCGCGCTGGACGGTGAAGCTGGCGTCTTCGAACAGCAGGCGAGAACCGCGGCGCAGGGAAACCTCGTGGAAGCGGAGCATCAGCGTCGGAGATATTCGTCCTTCAGGTGGACGTAGTGATCGGCCGAATAGCGCAGAAAGCGGCGTTCCTCGTCGCTCAGGGGGCGCTGTTTACGCGCCGGGCTCCCCAGATAGAGGTGACCGCCTTCCAGGCGTTTGCCGGGGGGCACCAGGGCGCCGGCCCCCAACATGACTTCGTCTTCCAGTTCGGCGCCGTCCATGACGATGGCGCCGATGCCGATGAGGCAATGGTCGCCGATGCGGCAGCCGTGGAGAACGGCCCGGTGGCCGACGGTGACCCGGGAGCCGATGGTGAGGGGGAAGCCGCCCGGCGAGAACGGCCCGTCGTGGGTCACGTGGAGAACGCAACCGTCCTGCACGTTGGTGGCCGCGCCGACGTGAATGTGGTGGACGTCTCCCCGCAGCACCGTATGGGGCCAGATGGAGACGTCGTCATCGAGGTGGACGTCGCCGATGAGCAGGGCGGTATCGGCGACGTAAACCCGCTTTCCCAGATGGGGAAGCTTGCCTTTGAAGGATTCTCGACTCAAGGGTTGCCTCCTGCAGGCTATACTTGTTGGCAGTGTTCGATCGGAGGGAGCTTGCCATGCTCGTCGTGTTCGCGATCCTGGCCGCCGGTGTCATTATCCTGTTTGTTTACGGCGTTGTCATATACAACCGGCTGGTGGCGTTGAAGCATGCCGTATCCCAGGCGTGGTCCAACATCGACGTCCTTCTCAAGCAGCGCCACGACGAACTGCCCAAGTTGGTGGAAGTGTGCAAACGCTACATGAAATTCGAACAGGATACCCTGGAAAAGGTGATGCGCGCCCGCAGCAGCGTTTTCCAGGCCCGAAGCCAGGGCGACATCGCCCGTCTGGGGCAGGCGGAGGGGCAGTTGCGCCAAGGGTTGGCGACCCTGTTCGCCGTGGCCGAAAGCTACCCCGAGCTCAAGGCCGACCGGTCGTTCCGCCATCTGGAAAGCCGCATCACCGAGCTGGAGAACGGCATCGCCGACCGGCGGGAATTCTACAACGCGGCGGTCAACGCCAACAACGTCCGGATCGAACAATTTCCCGACGTCATTCTGGCCCGTTGGTTCGACTTCCGACCTTTCCGGCTGTTGGAATTCAGCGCCGAGGAGAAACGCGACGTCGATTTGCCGCGATTGTTCGGCTGACGTGGGATTGATCGACTTCATCGAGGAGGCGCCGGCCTGGCAGTTCGCGGCTGTCGCCGTGGGCGTCGCCTTGCTGGCGTTCTGGTGGTGTTTCCTGGGGTTCCGCAGTCTGCGCCGGGCCAGGCTCATCGAGGATACCCCCACGGCGCGGATCCGCTCCGCCCCCCAGGGGTTCGTCGAACTGGCGGGCAGGGCGGCGAATCTGCCCGGAGAGCCGATCCTGACGCCGCTCAGCGCGCGCGCCTGTGTTTGGTATGCCTACCGTATCGAGCGTTGGGAACCGAAGGGCCATGGCGGGCGTTGGATCAGCGTCGATCAAGGGGAAAGCGAGGCGATTTTCGCCCTGGAAGACGGCACTGGCCGCTGCATCGTCGATCCCGCCGGTGCCGAGGTGATGACGCGCCGAAAACAAAGCTGGCGTGGCCGGGATCGTTGGTCGATTCCCCCGCCGGGGCATCACGATCTTCTGGGGCGCTACCGCTATAGCGAGCGCTGGCTGGAGGCCGGCGATCCGCTCTATGCCCTGGGGTGGTTCGAAACCCTGCCGGGGGAAGGGGAGGGGGGAATGGCAGACGAGGTCAAAGTCTTGCTGCGGCGCTGGAAGCGCGATCGCCGCGGTTTGTTGCGGCGCTTCGACATCGACGGCGACGGCGAAATCGACCCCCGGGAGTGGCGTCTGGTCCGCAAGCAGGCGGAAAGGGAAGTGCTGCGGCAAAGGATGAATCGTCCCCCCGTTTCTGCGGTTCACCTGTTACGGCGTCCGCCGCGTCCGCCATATCCTTTTCTTCTTTCGGCGTTTCCCCAGACCCGTTTGGTGAAGCGGCTGCGATACCGGGCAGCGGTCTATCTTTCCGGATTCGTCCTCGCCTGTGCCGTCCTTGCCTGGGCGTTTCAACTGCGCTTCAACTGATCGGATCCAGGGCGAACAGGTCGTAGGCCGGGGTGGATTCCAGCAGTCTGGACAGACTGTAGCCGGTTTTGTCCCTCCGGCTGCGGTGGATGTCCACCCACTGCCCCTTCTGCCAGGTGAAGGCGGGCGTCAGCAGGCAGGCCGGTTGCCCGGTCGCCGGTTGTTCCGGCAGCAACAACCCCCAGTCCCGCTGGGGTTCCAGTTCGCGGTCGTCGGGGATCTTCAGGGAGACCACCACCACCTGGGCGGTGAAGCTCAGCAGTTCGACCCCCGCGGTGACGCTGTGGTCCGGATGGCTCCGCAGCCAGCGGATCGCAGCGATTTCCGGATCGTTTTGTCCCTGAAAGACGGTGATGATCTCGCCGATTTTCAGTCTGGCCACCGAGCGGTCGAGCCAGATGAGACGATAGCCGCGTGCCGAAGCATCGGCCAGACGACCGGAAAAGTGCAACGCTTGAGAAGCGGTGTGGCACGGCGCGGGCGACCAGATGTCCTCTTGAGAAACGGCCGGTTTGGTTCGCTGCAGAAATTGATAGCAATCGAGTTCGCTGCGGAAGTGGGAAGGATCCTCCGAAGCTCCCTCCTGGGGCAGGAGTTCGAAATCGGCGGCGAACAGCACGGTGGCGTCCTGTTCTTTCGGTGCCTGCGGCATCAGTTCCCGCAGTTCTTCGTGAACCTGGCCCTGCCGATCCAGGACGGCGATGAGATCTTCCAGGCCCACCACCAGGCGGCAGGCACTTTTTTCCTCGAAGCGGCGCCAACGCCGTTGCCGCGGGGCACCGTACAGATGGGCCAGACGCAGCGCCAGCTTTCTCGCCTGCACCAGAGGCAGGGTCTCGAAGCCTTCCGGCCGGGCCGAGCTTACGTAGTCGAGCAGTTTGCGGGTCACCGCCTGCAAGAACAGAAAGCGCACTTCCCCGGGGGGCGGTTCGACCTGTTTTAACAGTTTGACGGAGCAGGGCGGACTGGGCGCTTCGCAGTCGAAGAAAAATCCGGCTTTGATGTTGCGGAAACCAGGTTGCCGTCTAATCATGGCCCATTGACCATAATGGCACAAGAACCGGTCGATCTGCTGCAATTCCCGTTGCCGGAAACGCTGGGGACCGGCCAGGTGGAACAACAGGATGCGGAATACCTGGATTCGCAGTGCCGCCTGTGCTTCCGAGCCTGCGCTGAGCAGCTCCTCCTTTTCGATCAGGCGGTAGATCCGGTAGAAGCGCCGCCAGAATCCCTCGTCCACGGGAGCGTATACCTGCGCTTGATGTCGGGCCTGGCGGGCCAGCCATTCCAGGGTGCGGCCGACGCTTTCGGCCAGCGGTTCGATGTCGTTTTGGTCGGCGAACACCAGGTCGAGGTGGTTTTCGACCATGGAATCGCACAGCGCCAGTAACCGCCGGGCGTCGTCTTGGTGGTCATCGGCCAGCGGCAAGGGGGCGTCCAGCAGAATTTGTTCCAGGGCGTCGGCCAATTGATGCGCGTAGGGGTGACAGACCTGTAGCAAGGCATCCCGCTGGTGCCAGGACAGGCCGCTCTGTCGCGACAGCCGTTCCAGGACTTGGAGAAGGCAGGCGGAAGCGCGGTGCGTGTCCAGCCAGGGTACTTGGTCGAGCCAGGCCCGCAACTGCGATGGATCGGTTAGTGTTTGGTTCGCCGGCAACGGCACGAAGACATCCTTGAGTAGTGAAACGCTCAAGGATTAAGTGTAGATCAAAACGAAGGGGGAGAGCCGGCCTGTAAGCCGGGTTCTGTCGAGGGCAATCATTCCTCTACGGCGCCTGTCGCCAGACGCCTCCAGCGATCTACCCGGGAGCGGCGTGCGGGCCACACGCATGATGCTCCCCTATTCG
>Ga0256839_1005207_pt1 | contig 12159 bp, 9 predicted proteins | sample 354166metaG_FD_185968 | JGI IMG/M metagenome (GOLD analysis project Ga0256839, IMG submission 185968) | Hydrothermal vent microbial communities from Mid Atlantic Ridge, Atlantic Ocean - 354-166 | ecosystem: Environmental > Aquatic > Marine > Hydrothermal vents | place: Atlantic Ocean: Mid...
AGAGAGCCATTTATCCTAAAAAGCCCACCAACTCATCTTTAGTCGGGCATCTACCTTCAATAACAATTGTGCCATCTATCGAAATGGCAGGAATGGTAAATACGCTATCTTTTAAGATTTGAGTGATATCTTCAACTTTTTCAACGTTGGCATTAAAATCGTTCTCTTTTAGGACTTCCGCGACTATTATCTTGGTATCCTTACAATCAGGGCAGGAGTTGCCGTAAATTTTTATTTGTGTCATCCTTAATGAAGTTTTCTCGGACTGCAATATAAGAAAAAAGGAGGATATGTTCAAAATAAAAAGGGTTTTTTAAATAAGCTTTCTTATTTTTGGCATGATTAACCAAATGAACCACCATGTCTAAAAATTTGAGTGAACTTTCTTTTCGTAAAGGAATAACAGATAACCTTTTCGATAAAATGGGAAAAACTGCAGAAAAAAATGGCACTCCTAGTCAGCAAAATCTTGAGCAATTAGCACAAGAATTTTTGATCGGCTCGGCTAATACCTACGGTACAGCTTCTTTTTATGATTTTTTAAAGCCAGAAAATAAAGACAAAAAGGTATATATCTGTAATGGTACAGCCTGTGTTTGTGCAGGTAAGCAAGAGCAATTAAAAGCAGGTCTTGAGAAGATTTTTCAGGCAGATGAAATCGGACAGATGACCTGCCTGGGACGTTGCCATGAAAATGGCGCATTTCATTACCAGGGAGAAAATTACTCTGCTAAAACATTGGATGAAGTTGGGCGTATCATTCTTGGTCAGCAGAAAAACGCAGAACAGGACACCTATCACATAGGGGCAACGCATACTTTGTTGACTTCCTCGTCAGAAGGGATTAAGGGTTTCAAAAACTTGTTAAGACAAGCATTAAAACGGGATTCTTCTACCATTTTAGATGAAATAAAAACAGCACAAATAAGAGGTCGTGGTGGGGCTGGTTTCCCGATGGGTTTTAAATTAGAATCCTGCCGAAATACAGAATCGGACATTAAGTTCATTATTTGTAATGCAGATGAAGGCGACCCAGGGGCTTATTCCGATCGTTATTTACTCGAAAAACAGCCTTTTGCCGTTCTTTTTGGTATGATGATGGCTGGTTATGTGGCGGGAGCGTCTTGGGGTGTCGTGTATATCAGGGCAGAATATCCAGCATCTGTCACGATTATTCAGGATGCTATTGACCAGTTGCGGGATTCAAGTTTAATTGGTTTTGATATCAATGGTTCTGGGTTTAATTTTGATTTTAAAATCATCAAAGCACAAGGGGCTTATATTTGTGGGGAAGAAACAGCACTCATTAATTCTATCGAAGGGCAACGGCCTGAAGTACGAACTCGCCCTCCTTACCCCACACAACAAGGTTTGTTTAATAAGCCAACCATTGTCAATAATGTAGAAACACTAGCGGCCGTTTATCACATTATTCAAAATGGAGGAGCTGCTTATGCCCAGTTAGGGACAGAAAAATCCAAAGGCACTAAGCTTGTCTGTTTAGATAGTTTTTTCAACCGGCCGGGCATTTATGAAGTAGAAATGGGTACGCCACTCCGAACAGTAATTGATGATTTGGGCGGAGGTTTTAAAGAACCTATAAAAGCGATGCAAATTGGTGGGCCACTAGGAGGTATTGTTCCTACAGAAAAAATTGATAATCTTTCTATTGATTTTGAGTCCTTTTCAAACGAAGGTTTCCTCCTGGGTCATGCATCCATTGTTTGCATTCCTCAAACATTTTCAATGATGGATTATTTAGAACACCTAATGGATTTTGCTCAATATGAAAGTTGTGGCAAATGTTTTCCTTGTCGTCTGGGGACAAAACGAGCACACGAATTGTTGGTAAAAGCTAATAATAGCCCGTATAAAATCGACAGAAAGCTATTTGACGATTTATTGAGCACTTTGCAGCAAGGCTCGCTTTGCGCACATGGAGGAGGCATTCCTTTACCCGTAAGAAATGCATTACAATATTTTAAAAAAGAGTTGAGTGGGTATTTTATATAGTTTTCGTTCAGGTGTTATATAGTGCCTGAACGAAAACTCTACAAAATTAAAAATGTTTCTTTTTGTGATCTTTTCACTTTCCTCAACTCGCTGATGCTTAGGCATCACCGAATTTCAAAAAAGTAAAAATCTCATCAAAAATAATTCATTTTGTAAAATTCGACAGTTTTCGTTCAGTCACTATATAAGTAGTAATACTGAATTTTTGAAAAAAACAAGTCAAATAACCACCAATACAATTGGTAGAAAATGGCACATCAAAAACAAGCATGAAAGCATATATCAATAATCAGGCATACGATTTTCAACAAGGAGAAACGATCCTGAACTTCGTCAAAAGAATAGAAGGAGAAAAAATTATTCCAACACTTTGCGATGCTCCAAATTTAGAAGCTTTCGGCTCTTGTCGTATCTGTAGTGTGGACGTAGCCCTGAAAAAAGACGGACGCACCAAAGCAATGGCTTCCTGCCATACACCCGTAAGCGAGGGTATTTATATTTATCCAAGTACGGAAAATATCCAACAATTACGCAAAAATATCATTGAACTAGTCCTCACAGATCATCCCTTGGATTGTCTGACCTGCGAAGTGAATGGGAATTGTGAATTGCAAGATGTGGCTGCACAAGTAGGCATTCGGGAAGTGCGTTACCCGAAAGAACTAGCCAACCATCTGGATCGTAGCAAAGACCTGAGCCATCCATATATGACTTCTGATCTGTCAAAATGTATCAATTGTTACCGTTGTGTCAGGGCTTGTGATGAAGTGCAGGGGCAGTTTGTATTGTCAATGGCTGGCCGTGGCTTTGATGCGCATATTGTGAAAGGGGTCAATCAAAGCTTTTTCGAATCGGATTGTGTGAGTTGTGGTGCTTGTGCACAGGCCTGCCCGACGAGTGCTATTTCTGATGTTTTTGAATCAAAATGTGTGCCTGTGGAGGCGACAACAAGAACAGTATGTACTTATTGTGGCGTAGGTTGTAATTTGGAGGTTGCTACTACAAGTGGCAAAATCTTGTCTATTAAAGCACCTTATGATGCAGAAGTCAATCAAGGTCATACTTGTTTAAAAGGACGTTATGCATTCAAGTTTTATGACCATCCAGACCGTATTCAATCTCCTATGATTAAGCGAAATGGTACATTTGAAGAAGTGAGCTGGAAAGAAGTTTACAGCTATATTGCTGGAAAATTAAATCATTATAAAGAAAACTTTGGTGCAGATTCTATTGCAGGTATTTCTTCTTCGCGTTGTACAAATGAAGAAAATTATTTAATGCAAAAATTCTTCCGCGCCGTATTGCAAACCAATAATATTGACGGCTGCGCCAGGGTGTGTCATTCACCTACGGCACTGGGTATGCAACGAACATTTGGTACGGGTGCTGGCACGAACTCTATCAAAGATTTACAGTACACCAACTGCACGATGGTCATCGGAGCCAATCCTACTGCTGCCCATCCTGTTACAGGAGCAAAACTCAAGCAGTTTGCTATGAAAACAGGTAATATTTCTATCGTTATTGATCCTAGAAAAACGGAATTGGCCAGGTATGCTACCTATCATCTGGCACTTAGACCAGGCACCAATGTAGCTGTTTTGAATATGATGATGTATTATATCGTTAAAGAAGGTTTGGTCGATCAGGAGTTTGTGGACAACAGAACAGAAGGTTTCAAAGACTTTACAACAGAGCTTCTCAATATAGATATTGACGCTTTAGAAAAAATATCTGGTGTGGATAAAGATTGGGTACGAGAAGCAGCCATTGCGTATGCTTCTGCGCCTAAAGCGATGAGTTTTCACGGTCTTGGCGTAACAGAACACTCACAGGGCACGTTTGCGGTCATGCAAATCGCTGATTTAGCATTAATGACGGGTAATATTGGCCGAAAAGGAGTAGGTGTCAATCCATTACGTGGACAAAACAATGTACAAGGTGCTGCCGATATGGGCGTGCAACCTCATCAGGGGGCAGGATATCTGGATATTACCAATGATGCGGTCAATAAAAAGTACAATGAATTTTACGGAGCTACCGTTCCTAAAAATATCGGCTACAAAATTCCTGAAATGTTTGATGCTGCTCTTAAAGGACAGCTCAAAGCTATCTGGATTATTGGTGAAGATGTGGTGCAGACAGACCCCAATACACAAAAAGTCATTCGGTCTCTTGAAAATACAGAATTAGTCATTGTTCAGGAGTTATTTATGACAGAAACGGCCAAATATGCTGATGTTTTACTGCCTGGCGCATCATTTTTAGAAAAATCAGGCACTTTCACCAATGGTGAAAGAAGAGTTCAGCGGGTCAATAAAGTGGTAGACCCCATAGGGAATAGCAAAGCTGACGGCCAAATCATCGTTGATATCATGAATGAAATGGGCTATGCCCAGCCTGCGTACAGCGCAGAAGGCACATTACACGAGGTCGCCCAAATCGTTCCTTTCTTTGCAGGTATCACCTGGGAAAACCTAGGTACACAGGGCAAACAATGGCCTGTCGCAAAAGACGGTACTGATACACAAATACTGCATCAGGAAACCTTCAAAATCGGCAAAGGACAATTTATTTTTAATGCTTTCGAAGAATCTAATGAAATTGTAGAAAACGGAGAGAAATACCCCTATATTTTAACCACCAACCGTGATTTAGAACACTACAACTGCGGAGCAATGACGCGCAGAACAGACAATGTCATCATCCACACCGAAGACGTTTTATGGATCAGCCCAGAAGATGCTAAAAATAATGCGATCAATGACGGTGATATGGTTTGCCTGGAATCACCAAGAGGCAAGGTCGATATCAAAGCCTGGGTGACAGAAGGCGTGAAGCCAGGCGTACTGAGCACTACTTTTCACTTTCCTGAAATTATGGTCAATAATATCACTTCTGATGAGCATTGCTCTGAAGCACTTTGCCCAGAATACAAGGTGGTTGCAGTTCGTATTCGGAAGAGTAAGGGGGCGTTTAAAAAGGCGCAAGCAGTATAATTATTCCACGACAGTGATCTTCATCATATTGGTTCTATGGCGTTTATGCAGTGGCATACTGCCAGTATTGACAATGATATCACCTTGTTGAACAGCCTCGCGAGATTTTAAAATTTCTACAACATCATCAATGGTTTCATCAGTGGTTGTGAATCGATCGTAGTAGAAACAACGTACTCCCCAACATAAATTCAAGGTTGCCAGCATCCCCATTCGATCCGAAAAGATGAATATTTTTGATTGTGGTCGAAAGCTGGATACTTTAAAAGCCGTATAACCAGAACTTGTCATGCCAATAATAGCTTTTGCACCAACATCATCAGCTGTTAAGGCAGCATTAAAACAAACAACATCCGATAAAAAAGTACGTGATTTTTGAGGAGGAACTGGCTTGCTTTTCTTTACAGAGTGGTGGTTTTCTGCTTCAGCAATAATTTTTTTCATAGCCTGAACGACCAAAACAGGATGAACACCTACAGACGTTTCACCACTTAACATAACGGCATCTGTGCCATCTAATACGGCATTGGCGACATCTGTAATCTCGGCACGAGTAGGGCTGGGGCTGGTAATCATGCTGTCCATCATTTGAGTAGCCACAATGACAGGGCGCGCTCTTTGGATACATTTTTGAATAATATCTTTTTGAATAAGCGGCAAACGCTCCATCGGTACTTCTATGCCTAAATCACCCCTGGCAACCATAATAGCATTAGAAGCTTTTATGATTTTATCAATTTTATCAATCGCTTCTGGTTTCTCAATCTTAGCAATAATCTTAGCGGAGTGTTGAGCAGCATCTATACGTTTACGTAAATCTTTGATGTCTTTAGCAGACCGTACAAAAGAAAGTGCTATCCAGTTGATGGTGGGCTTCGTAAGGATATACGCCAAATCCCGTTCATCTTTTTCTGTAAGCGAAGGAAGCGAAATTTTAGTATTAGGCAAATTTACTCCTTTATTAGAAGAAAGCTTACCTGCAAAACACGTTTTCAAGCGAACCGTATCTATATTATTGGTTTCAATGACTTCAAAAACGAGTTTCCCATCATCAATAAGCACCTTTTCACCCACTTTTACATCTTGTGCAAATCGTTGATAGCTCATATAGATTTTCTCCATATTACCAATGCAGGGTGTATTCACGAAAGTAACAATATCTCCTTCTTTTAATACGAGTCCGTCTCCTTCCATTTTACCTACCCGTAGCTTAGGGCCTTGTAGATCTGCTAGAATACCAATATGAGAACCATATTTTTGATTGATATAATTTACATGGTTTATAACCTCGCCATGCGCGTCATGGTCTCCATGTGAAAAGTTAAGCCTAAAGGTATTTACACCTGCCTGAACGAGTTCTAATAGCTGCTCATAAGAGTTGCAGGCGGGGCCTACAGTAGCTATAATTTTTGTGTTTTGGTTGTTGATGAAGTGCATTATGATGTATACTAAGTGTATTTTTTACAATAATAAAGGTAAAGGTACATCTACTACTTGGATATATCTAAAAATAAACTAAATATGAGCCATTGAATATGTAAATATTGTTAAAAAATAGCTTTGTTTTTCGATGAAATTCACCTTCTTAGTAAAAAAAGTAAGAACGAAAAACCCGAAAATAGTAATCTAATCAACTATTAATAAGTATCTTGCGCCCTTAAAAGGCGAACGAAAAAAGGAGCTTATTTATAAATATTCTCATAAAACCTTGGTTATCATGTAGGATATATTTTTCTTTGCACCTCCATTCGTGAACCATAAAATGTGGATTGACCATGTCTAATATTGAAACAAAAGTAAAAAAGATCATCGTTGACAAATTAGGAGTTAACGAAGAAGAGATCACACACGAAGCAAGTTTTACCAATGATCTGGGAGCAGACTCCTTAGATACCGTAGAACTTATTATGGAATTCGAAAAAACTTTCGATATTTCCATTCCTGATGAGAAAGCAGAAAACATCTTGACCGTTGGTCAGGCTGTTGAGTATTTGCAGTCTCAAGTAGAGGAATAAGATCCTTTTAACCGTCCGGGAAATCGTATTTGTTAGTAAAATTATGTGCTCATAATTGTGCTAATAATTAATTTTTCGGACGGTTTCTTTTTGATGTTACTTAAGATTCGGAAAAGAATACTGTTTAATTATTTTAAACTATCTTTGGAGTAGTTTAAACTGCTTATATTAACTATAAATACCTGAGCAGAGGTAAACGGTAAGTTTTAGGAATAAGATTTTTTTTATAGTTTCCTTTTGAAAATCCTTGCAGAGCTAAGTTCTGGAAGTATTTTCAAAAGGAAAATAGAGGAAAAAGATTTATTTGTGTTCAGGTACTTATAATAGTAGTTAGACAAAAGCCTTGTCTCAAGGATCAAAAAACTGTCTATTTTATGAGAAGAGTAGTTATTACAGGCTTAGGAGCCTTAACGCCTATTGGTAATAACGTTGCTGACTATCTCAAGGGGCTTCAGCAAGGGATTAGTGGTGCTAATCGTATCACTCATTTTGATCCGGAAAAATTCAAAACGCAGTTTGCCTGCGAGCTTAAAAATTTTAATGCTACTGATTTTATTGATCGTCGTGCAGTACGTCGATTAGACCCTTATGCTGTTTATTCTATGATTGCTGCGGACGAAGCAGTCATAGATGCTGGCTTTGATATAGAAAAACTAGATCTAGACCGTTCTGGTGTTATTTGGGCCAGTGGTATCGGTGGGCTGAGTACTTTAGAAGCAGAAATAGAGTACAATACGACTAGTACAATGCCTCGTTACAATCCTTTTATGATTCCTAAAATGATTGCGAACATCGGCGCAGGGCAAATTTCCATGAAATATGGCTTCAGAGGGCCTAGTTATGCAACCGTTTCCGCTTGTGCTTCTGCCGGCCATGCTATGAGTGCCGCCGCAGATGATATTCGGCTCGGACGTACTGATATTATGATCGTTGGTGGTGCCGAAGCGACTATTTGTAAAGTTGGCCTGGGTGGTTTTAGTGCAATGAAAGCACTTTCTACCCGTAATGACGACTTTGCAACGGCTTCCAGGCCTTACGATGCAGAACGAGAAGGATTTGTTCTCGGAGAAGGCGCAGGTGCGCTAATTCTGGAAGAACTAGAACACGCTAAAGCCAGAGGAGCTACTATTTATGCCGAATTATTAGGCTATGCCGCTTCTTCTGACGCACATCATATTACCGCTCCCCATCCTGAAGGTTTGGGCGCAAGTGTATGTATTAAAAATGCACTAAAATACGCAGGGATTGATCAATCAGAAATTGATTATATCAATACGCACGGAACATCTACTCCACTAGGAGATATAGCAGAATTAAAAGCCATTCAAAAAGTATTTGGTGATTCCATTTATGATCTCAACATCAGTTCTACCAAGTCTATGACTGGTCATTTACTAGGAGCTGCGGGAGCCATAGAAGCCGTTGCTTGTATTTTGGCGATTCAACATAATTTCATACCACCCACCATCAATCATTTTAATAATGATCCTGAAATTGATCCACGTATCAATTTAACGTTTAATACCGCTCAGGAAAAAGAGGTGAAAGTGGCATTGAGTAATACATTTGGCTTTGGCGGGCATAATTCCGCTTCTGTCTTTAAACGGTTTGAAGGTTAATTGTAACTTTGAATATAAAGTTTAAACCATAGTATTGGAATAATGGCAAACACTACTCGTGATTTTTTGTAGGAACATCACAACCTCCAAAAAACCACGCATTGTTCTACTCCAAATCTATAGTGAGACAACTATAATCGATTCGTGCAATTAAATAGCAAACCATATATAAAATGGTAAATTTTGAACCCTGTCTATACATGGTTTAAAGTATTACTTATTGTTGGACTATGTGAGTAAGCACTTTTGTGCTACTCCTTAAAATGCTATGCTTTGTTTCGATTGATCCAAAGGTTTTATAATGCTTATCTTTCTCCTGAAAAAGATATTGCCAAACGAGTACGCCAGATTATAGGCTTTACTCCCTCCAATTTAGTCCTTTTTAAATTGGCCTTTTCTCATAAATCTTCCCAATCTGAAAAGAAAAAAGGGATGCAAAACAATGAACGCCTGGAATACCTCGGCGACGCTGTTTTGGGAACGATTATTGCAGAATACCTCTTCCAAAAATACCCGAGTGCCAATGAAGGTTTTTTGACCAAGATGCGGTCTAAAATAGTCAAGCGTAAATCTCTCAACATGATTGGTGATAGTATGGGGGTTGATATGTTGTTGAATGAATTTAATAATACGCGCATCAGCCGTTCTATGCTGGGTAATGCCGTGGAAGCACTAGTAGGTGCGGTCTACCTGGAAGTCGGTTATAAAGGCACTAAACGCTTCATTATCCGTCGTATGTTACATAAATTTGTCGACGTACATGAACTGGAGCAATATGATGATAACTACAAAAGCCAATTGCTGGAACATTGTCAAAAAAATGGACAAAATGTGTCTTATCGCTTGTTAACACGCTATAAAATGGACAAACGGGATCGTTTTAAAGTAGCTGTAATCATTGATGGTCAAAAAATAGCGGTAGCAGATGACTTCAATAAAAAAAGTGCTGAACAACAGGCTTCTGAAAAAGCACTCCAGAAGCTAGGACTTTCAGCAGGAGATGAGAAAATTAAAAAATAAACCATAAATGAATAAAAGCCCAGGCTGGTCTTACGAAAGACTGCTAAATTACGCACCTGACAGCAGAACACTCAGCCAGGCAAGAGGGCTTTTTTTCGCAAAACGATGGAAACTACTGGAAGGGAATGGAGCTTTTTTGTGGGGGGAATACGAAACCATTCATGGCCATCAGTACAAAGCTTTTGTACGACTAGAACCACCTTTGTTTAGGTGTAGCTGCAAAAGTCGTCGTCGTCCGTGTAAACACAGTCTTGCACTGGTATTGCTTTTTCTCAATCGGCCTGACGTATGGGTCGTGAAAGAAGAAATACCAGAATGGGCAGCTCTATATATTCAGCATAAAGAAGCACCAAACCCACCCAAAATCAATGTTTCTCAGCAGGAAAAACGCATCCAGCTCATGGATCAGGGCGTAGCTGAACTCGAAAAATGGCTGCTCAATATCATCCAACAAGGCCTCGCGCAATTTACAAATCCAGCAGACTGGGAAAATATTGCCGCCAGAATGGTCGATGCTAAGCTTGGGGCAATCGCCCGTCGTTTACGCTATTGTACAACACTTTTTTTGAATGAGGAATGGCTTGATCCGATCACTAAAGAAGTAGGTAGCCTGTATCTTTTCGTTAGGGCCTGGCAACAAAAAAGCACTTTGACTAAACCCCAAAAACAAACCTTGCTCCAGGCAGCAGGCTGGAGTATTCGCAAAGATACCATCCTACAAAATACCGCTGTCAAAGACAATTGGCTGGTCTTAGGCCTGACAACAGGTATGGAAGACAAGCTCACCTTCAGGCGTACATGGTTACGAGGAGAACAAAGCAAAAAAATAGCCTTAATCCTTGATTTTTCTTATGGGAATCGTGGTTTTGAAGACCACTGGGTACTAGGATCAGTACTCAACGGAGCATTGGTTTTTTATCCAGGAAATGCCGCGATTAGAGCTGTTTTTAAAAATTATCAGTCTTCTAGAGAACCTTATGACTTTAAAGCTGGTTATCAAAATTTGAATGAACTAGGTGACGGTTATAGCCAAACACTAGCAGTATCTCCCTGGCTACAGACCTTTCCCTGCCTGCTAAATGATGTCTACCCAACATTTAATAAAAAAACACTTTCTTTTACCTTATGGGATAAAGAAGGGCAAGGCGTGCCAATGAATACAACTGCGGCCGCCTGGCAATTCCTATCCATCAGCGGTGGCCAGCCCATCACTGTTTTCGGAGAATACAATGGCCATGTTTTTACACCTCTATCTATTATTAATCAGGGTAGCGTGATGGAGTTAAATGTGTCTATAAAAGGGAATGTTAAGTAGCTATACTATGAATCATTACAAAACGCCCGCCTCCAACAAAGTCATGGTCTGTGTTTTAGTATCAATACGTGTTCGTACACCAATAGGCAATGTGCTCATATTATCAATATGACCATAAGACAGACCGTAAATAATGGGAACATTCAGATCACCCAATCGATCTTCAAGGGTTTGTTGTAAATCGAGTGCCTGGCTGCCTTCTTTGTTTTCACAATCATTGAAAACACCTAGGGCAATAGCAGCTACTTTATCAAGTGGCCATGCCTGTCTTAAAGACGTTAACATACGATCAATTCTATAAGGTTTTTCACCAATATCCTCTATTAATAATATCTTTCCTTTGACTTCTGGCGCATAAGGTGTGCCCACTGCGCCCGCTAAAAGGCTCAAATTCCCGCCTACCAGCTCTCCTTCGGCCATGCCTTCATGTAGGTTTAGGGTTTTGTAGGTATCATCTTCTGTTGCTAGTATTTGGTTGGCTGCGGAAAGTGTAATGGTATGCGGCGCGACTCCTTCAAACAATACTTTTTGTAATTGATTTAAAGTATAATCCGTATGCTCCGTGCTACCCACTGGCCCATGAAAAGTAACCAGGCCACTATACTTACGAATAGCACAATGCATGGCGGTAATATCGCTATAACCAATAAAAACCTTTGGATTGTTTCTGATCAGTTTATAATCTAATCGAGGTAAAATACGGGCGCTGCCATAACCACCTCTAGCACACCATATCGCATCAATATCTGTATTGGAAAACATATAATGGACATCTTCCAGCCGTTGTTCATCTGTACCTGCAAAATCACCATGACGAGCGCGAATATGCTTGCTCAACTCCACTTTTAGCCCTAGGTTTTCCAGGTTTTTCACCGTTCGCTCCAGACCTTCATCACTGATAAAAGAAGCGGGTGTGATAACACCGACCCGATTTCCTTTTTTTAGGCGTTTAGCCTTGATTATTTTTTTTTCTCGACAGGTATTGGCACTTGGTTTTCCTGCGGCAATAGCCGCCCCACCCAGAAGTAAGGATGTAGTAAAATTTCTTCTTTTCATTGATTCATTTTTTTAATTAATTCACCAATCCCGTTTATCCCCAAACACTTTCCTGCCCCAAAAGAGTAGCTGAAAACCATAAGAACTCAAGAAATAGACCAGTGCTGCAAATGACATTGCCC
>Ga0256839_1005209_pt1 | contig 12157 bp, 10 predicted proteins | sample 354166metaG_FD_185968 | JGI IMG/M metagenome (GOLD analysis project Ga0256839, IMG submission 185968) | Hydrothermal vent microbial communities from Mid Atlantic Ridge, Atlantic Ocean - 354-166 | ecosystem: Environmental > Aquatic > Marine > Hydrothermal vents | place: Atlantic Ocean: Mid...
CAACTGGACCTGACCGCGCGTTGATCCGTGGGCGGGTGGCCGTCGCCTTTGGAAGCCCGCCAAAAAACCCGGCGCCGTGGCTACAGGTCGATTTCGATCACACCGTCCCTTTGCGCGGCGCGGGACTGGCAGAGAATCATCTGTCGGGTGCGTTCGGATTTCGAAAGCACATAGTCGCGGTGTTCCACCTCGCCGCTGATCACCGAGCATTTGCAGATGCCGCACAGCCCGTCCGAGCATTTTACGTCGACATGCACCCCGGCCGCCAACAGTGCATCGGTCGCGGTCTGGTCGGCTGCGACCGGAATTTCGCGCCCGGTTCGGGCCAGGCGCAGGGTAAACGGGTGGTTTTCACGTTCTGGTGTTTCGGGCGCCGAGAAGTATTCAAGGTGTTTTGCATCATCGGGAAAGCCTGCACGGTCGGCTGCTGAAAGCACTGCCTGCATATAGGCATCGGGCCCACAGGTGTAGACATGCGCGCCGGGCCGGTAGTGCAGGATGCGCGCCAGGTCGGCGCGCGTGCCCTCGTCCGAGATGTGCAAATGCACATGTGCAGCCCAGGGGGCTTTTTCGATGTCCGGCAAGAAAGCGGCGTCGTGGCGTGTCGGCACCGAATAGTGCAGTGCAAAGGCACGTCCCAGTTCATGCAGCCGGTGCGCCATCGCAATCATCGGCGTCACGCCAATGCCGCCGCCCATGAGATAGGTAAGACGTGCATCTTCAATCAGTGGAAAGTTGTTGATCGGGTAAGATATGAACACCCGGCGGCCTTCCCGGAAAATGCGGTGCAACAGGCGCGAGCCTCCGCGCCCGGCGTCTTCGCGCAGAACCGCGATCTGGTAGCGTGACCGGTCGGCCGGATTGCCCGAGAGGGAAAACTGGCGGAAGAACTCGGGGGCAACCACGACGTCGATGTAGGCGCCGGCCGTGAACTCGGGCATGGCAGAGCCGTCAGGCATGGAAAACTCGTATTTCGACACCTTTTCCGATAGTTGTTCGACTTTGCTTACGACGGTTTGAAGCACCGGTATTTCGGCTGTTCCGGCGGTGTAGACATGCTCTGGCGCGATGCCGGCCGCCCGCCGTTTTTTGTGCTCGGCCGCGCTGATCATCGCCTCGTAGGCCTCGATCCCGGCGTCGCGGTCCATCGGAAACGGCCAGGGGAAAGGGGGCGGCGCGAGCGGCGCCGGGTAGACTGCAAGCGTCTGGTCTTCGTAGCGCAGCGCGAGTTGCTTCTGCAGTGGCCGGGCGTTGACCGGATGCGCTGTCGGGCGGTAGGGGCCTTCGTCCACCATTTCGATGTCCCACCACCACTTTTTCACGCTGTTTATCTCGCCGCGTCCAGCCAGATCGTCCAGTTTCGCCAAGGCCCTGGCGGCAAATGGCATGGTGGATGCGGCCCATCTGAACGGGGCTTCGGCAAACAGGCCTTCCAGGTTCCAGGGGCAGGTCTTCATGCAGCGCCCGCACATGGCGCCGTTCGGCTGGCTGACCCGATATGTCGTGCATTTCTGGCTGTCGGATTTCCAGATTTCGTAGCCGTTGAACATCAGTTTCGGCCCGGCGGTGATCGCGCCAGAGGGGCATTCGCGCGCGCATTTGTTGCAGGATTCGCAAAATGCCTGAAGCCCGAAGTCGATCGGCTTGTCGTGGCTCATGGGCATGTCGGTGGTGATCACCCCGCTTTTCAGCCGCGGCCCGAGAAACGGGTTGAGGATCACTTCGCCGATGCGGCTGACCTCACCCAGCCCGGAAAGCAGCAAGAGCGGCGGGTTGAGCACCTCGTCATCCATCACCGAATGCACCCGGGCCGAGTGGCCCAGCCGGCGAATGTGCTCGGCCAGCACGCCGCCGAGCAGCGAAAACCGCAGGTAGGCGCGCATCGACTGGGCGCAGGCAATCCAGTCGTCGCCGGAGGCGCCTTCCATGGTTTCATGGCCCTGGTCGATGATGATCGAGATGGCGTTTTCGTGATAGGGGTCAATGGGTTGCCCGGCGGCGTCGTGGCTGTAATAGGCCCAGTCGGGGCAGGCGCTCAGCCCCACCGCGTCGCAGCCCAGAAAATAGGCGGCGGCCTTGATGTTTTCGGCATTTCGGGCCGGGTCGCCTGTCGTGGGGTGCCGTTCGGGCGCAGGGTCGCCGTCCTGCAGCAGAATGAAGGCGCCAAGCGACGGGCGAAAGGCATAGGCGGCGGCGGATTTTCGAACGTAGTTGCCGTTTTTCGAGCCTTCCTGCGTCTTGGGGCCAAGGTCGCCAAACAGAGAACGCGCGAACATGTTGGCGCGTTTGGGCACGCGCGCGACATTGGCGGCGTCGATGTAGGTGGTCGGCGCATCCACGCGCTTGAGTGTTTCAAACGGGTGCGGGCCAAGCACATAGTCGCGCCGGGCAAAGGGGTCGCGGTTTCGCGCGTTCACGGCGTGGCGTCCGAACCCGGTGTGCCAGCTGGCCGGCGGGCGGGCGGTTTCGCAAAGCGGTCTGTCGGGCGCAAAGGCAAGGGTGGTCGTGACCGCCGCCAGCCCGAAATTCCGGCCGATGAAAGGGTTGTGGACCTGCCCGTCGCGCACCGTCGCAAGACCTGCGGCAACCGCCAGGCGCTTGAGGTGCACATCGGCCGCTGCAGCGCTGTGGGCGCGCGCGTCATGTCCCAGCAACCGGATGTAGCTGGCCAGGGTTACGGCCGTTTCCGCGCCGCGCAGGCAGGCCCGGTGTTCAAGCGCGTCCTGAACCCAGTCGCAGCCCTTTTCATCGGCCCCCGGCGCGCGCCGGTGATCATACAGAAAGACCAGCGCGTGGGTGTGGTGGCGCACCGGGGCGGGCGGGGCATCCATGGCGTCGCGCAGCCCCGCCATGATCACGTCTATTCCGGCGGCCAGCGTCTTGGGCTGCATGGTTCGGATCTTGTCGGCCAGACGCGCGACGTCGGGGTTTTCCAACGGCACGTCGCGCCAGGCAGAGGGCGGGATTTCGCACAGCCCGACCATGGCGGCATCGCAGTAATATCCGAACGATTTCAGGTGATTGGCCCGGGCCGTCAGGCCTTCGGGGATCACTGCGCGCTCTGGCTTCACCAATCCATCGCGGGTGGCATCAAGCATCGCCTGGTAGTCCCGCATCGCATTGACAATGGACAGCGGGTCGTCGCTGCGCCGGAAAGACAGGCCCGGCTCGGGGGCGATCTGGCCAAGATCGGGAATGTCATCGGCCCGCGCGAGCTTTTCCATCGGATACGGGCCCAGGTGAAACGGGCGCTTGGCGTAGGAAAACAGGCGGCTCATGGCGACAGTTGTTCACGCTTCGTTTGGGGTGTCAACGCGCGCAAAGCTGTGCCAATACGGGCCGGACCAGTCAGGAGGCGCAAATGCCGGTGCGGGCGATATTGTTCGACAAGGACGGGACGCTGTTCGATTTTCAGCGAACCTGGGCACCCTGGGTTGCCGTGGTGATTGATCGGCTGGCCCAGGGCGACGAACAACTGGCCGATCAACTGGCGCGTGCCTGGCACTTTGACAGGGCCAAACTGCGCATCGGCCGCGACAGCATCATCATCTCGGGCGAAGTGGAGCAGGTCGCCCGGCAGATCCACCCATTGGTGCCAGGCTATGGCCCGGATGCGCTCCTGGCGCTGCTGGATGAAACCGGCGCGCAGGCCGAAGGCGTGCCCGTCCTGCCCCTGGCCGGGTTTCTGCAGGGGCTGTCGGACAGCGGGCTGCGCCTTGGCGTTGCAACCAACGACACCGAAAGCACGGCGCGTGCGCAATTGCACCGGGCCGGTATCGAGCACCGGTTCGACTTCATTGCCGGATATGACAGCGGACATGGCGGAAAACCCGCGCCGGGGATGTGTCTGGCCTTTGCCGACCATTTGGACCTTGATCCGGCGCAGATCGTGATGGTGGGCGACAGCCGGCACGACCTTTGCGCCGGGCGGGCGGCCGGGATGCGATGCGTCGGGGTTCTGACCGGGCTGGCCGACGAAAGCGATCTGGCGCCCTACGCGGATGTGGTCTTGTCAGACATCGGCGAACTGCCCAGGTGGCTGGGACAGGTGCTGCCGCCGCGCTCGATCGTGATATCGTGACCGGGCAGAAGGCCGGGAATACCGGCAGCCCGACGTTTTACATGAACGGCGGGGGGCAGGTCCTGTATGGCAACGTGGGCGACAAGCTGCGCGAAGCCAATGTCGAGGAACTGTTGCGCTCGCGTGGCCCGGAAGAAGCAAGCTGGTGCTGATGCCCGTGGCCTGAAGGTCGCGCGCAGGATCGTGAAAGCGACAGTTCCTGTCGCAAAACGCGCGGAAATCCGGCCGCCGCTGTCGTTTCCTGAGCCGGAACGGGAGATCAGCATGGCTCAGAAAACCGAACGGCGCGGGCGCAGCGGCGGCAGGGCGGGAAACGCCCGGCGCGGCTCTGCCAGAGCCATCCAGCAAATGCCCTGGCGCATACCGACCAACGTCGACCGACCGACCGAGCCTCTGGATGACACCGGGATCATGGCGATCCATGATGGCGCGATGCGCATTCTCGAAGAGATCGGTATCGAGTTTCTGAACGCCGATGCCCGGCGCATCATGCGCAAAGCGGGCTGCACAATCGACGGCACGAATGTGCGCATGGGGCGCGAATTCGTGATGGAAATGGTGGCGAAAGCGCCGTCGGAATTCACGATCACCCCGCGCAACCCGGCGCGCCAGGTGAAGGTCGGCGGCAAGAACCTGCTGTTCGTCAATGTCTCATCGCCGCCGAACTATTGGGACATGGAGATCGGCCGCAAGGTGCCCGGCACCCGCGAGCAATGCGGCAACCTGTTGAAATTGACGCAATATTTCAACTGTATTCACCTGAGCGCAGGCTATCCGGTCGAACCTGTCGATGTGCACCCGTCGATCCGCCATCTCGACGTGGTTCACGACAAGCTGTTGCTTACCGACAAGGTGACACATGCCTATTCGCTGGGGGCCGAACGGGTGGAAGACGTGACCGAGATGGTGCGCATTGCCAGCGGGCTGAGCCATGCGGATTTCGAGGCGCGGCCGCATATCTACACCAACATCAACTCGACATCGCCGCTGAAACACGACGACCTGATGCTCGATGGCTTCATGCGCATGGTAAAGCGCGGCCAGGCGGTGATGGTGTCGCCCTTCACGCTGGCCGGCGCGATGGCGCCGGTGACGATGGCGGGCGCTGTGGCACAGTCGATCGCCGAGGGGCTGTGCGTGATCGCCCTGGCGCAGTTCATGCGCCCCGGAACGCCTTGCATTTTCGGCACCTTCACCTCGAACGTGGACATGCGAAGCGGGGCCCCTGCCTTTGGCACGCCGGAATACATGCGCGCGACGCAGATGACGGGCCAGATGACGCGGTTTTACGGCTTGCCCATGCGTGCCTCTGGCGTGTGCACCTCGAACGTGCCGGACGGGCAGGCGATGTGGGAAACCTCAAACAGCCTGTGGTCGGCGGTGCAGTCGGGCACCAACATGGTGGTGCATGCCGCCGGCTGGCTCGAGGGCGGTTTGATCGCAAGCCCCGAAAAGTTCGTGATGGATTGCGAGGTCTTGCAGCAGATTCAGCGCTATATGGAACCGCAGATCACCGCGACCGGGCCGGACGACATTGCGCTGGAGGCCATCCGGGAAGTCGGCAGCAGCGATCATTTCTTCGGCATCGCGCATACGCAGGAGCGCTATGAAACCGCGTTCTATCAGCCCTTTCTTTCAGACTGGACGAACCACGAGGCGTGGGAACTGAAAGGCGCAGAATGGACCGCGCAGCGCGCGCACCGGGTGTTCAAGGACATTCTTGCCGAATTCGAACCGCCGCCAATGGACGAGGCGGTCCGTGAGGAACTGGCCGATTTCGTTGAACGGCGAAAGGCCGAAGGTGGCGCGCCGACCGATTTCTGAGGTGGCGCGGGATGCATTCAATTTGAACGGTTTTCTTTGACGGATGTTAAAGTCGGCCCGCTAGGTTCCCCGGAAATTACAGGGAACATGCCATGCACGGTCTGATCAACCGCTCACTCCAATGTTTTGTCCGCGATACCTACGGCGACGACAATTGGCGCAGCATTGCCAAGTCCGCAAGACTCGGGTTTGTCAATTTCGAAGCGCTCATGACCTACCCCGATGAACTGACCTTTCGGGCGTTGACTGCGGCCTGCACCACGCTGAACAAACCCAGTGACGTCCTGCTTGAAGATCTCGGCACCTACCTGGTGTCGCACCCGAACCTTGAGGCGGTTCGGCGCATCCTTCGTTTCGGCGGCGAGACGTTCCTGGATTTCCTGTATTCTCTGGACGATCTGCCTGACCGTGTTCGGCTGGCGGTTCCCGATCTGAACCTGCCCCGGCTTGAATTGCGAGAACATTCTCCGGGGGCGTTGACCCTGCGAAGTATCGGGGCGTGCCCCGGGTTCGGGCATGTGATGGTCGGAATACTCCGGGCGATGTCCGATGACTATGGAACGCTCGCCTTTCTTGAACATCTGGGGGCCGGAAATGGTGAGGAAATCGTGTCGGTCCAGCTTCTGGAGGTCGGGTTTTCCGCCGGCCGTGAATTCAGGCTTGCCTTGGGGTCGGCCTGAATGGGGGTGCAGTTGAAACATGTGAAAATTGACGAGACCACGCTCGACTTTCTCATGCCGATGCATGCGATCATCCGGCCTTCGGGCCACATTGAGCATTGTGGCCCGACACTGGAAAAACTGATCGGGACGGCGCGTGCCGATGCGCCGCGGTTTCTGGAGGTGTTCGAAATCCGCCGGCCCCATGAAAATGCAAGAACCTTTGATGATCTCAGGCAATTGGCCGGCCTCAGTTTGCGCCTGAGCCCGCGCCACGCCCCCCATCTCAGAATGAAGGGCATGTTTTCAAGCCTTTCCGATGACGACCGGCTGCTGGTCAACCTGTCGTTCGGCCTGTCCATAATCGAGGCGGTTCAGGATCTCGGCCTGAGCAACGGAGACTTTGCGCCGACCGACCTGGCCATTGAAATGCTGTATCTGGTTGAAGCAAAATCGGCCGTGATGGAGGAATCGCGCCGACTCAACAATCGCCTCCACAGTGCCCAGCGCGCGGCCCATGAACAAGCGATGCGCGACTCGTTGACCGGTCTGAAAAACCGGCGCGCAATGGATCAGCGATTGAAGGAACTGGTCGAGGCGGAAACGCCATTCGGGCTGATGCACGTCGATCTGGACTACTTCAAGGCGGTGAATGACACCTACGGCCATGCCGCGGGCGACCTGGTGCTGCAAGCCGCCGCCCAGGTCTTGCTGGATGAAACGCGCAAGGAAGACATGGTTGCGCGCGTCGGCGGGGATGAGTTTGTTCTGGTATTCGAAAACATCGTCGACACAGATCGGCTGAACCTGATTGCCAATCGAATTGTCGCACGCCTGGAAGAACCCGTCGACTATCAGGGCCAGCGGTGCCGGATATCGGGCAGCATCGGGTTTACGACGTCAGAATTTTATGCGGCCCCGGATCTGGACAGCATGTTGACCGATGTCGATGTTGCCCTTTACGAATCAAAGCGAAAAGGTCGCGCACAGGCGACCATGGTGACGCGGGAACTGCTGGAAACGGCGCAAGGCGCGGATCACAACTGACATCCGTTTGCCGGCATGGTGGCTGGCTCCGGCGCTTCCGGAACGCCGGACGCGGAACATTTTTCGACAGAAACAGCCAGATCGTCCGTATGATCATTGATGCGCCGGTTGCCAGGGTCGCAAGACACGGTGCCGGGCCAACAGTCTGGAATACGGAACACAAGATGATTTCGACCGCAACACTCGCAGCCATCCGGTTCGGATACGGCCTGGGCCCCTCGGCAGGGGCGCACCCCCCCGAGACCATGTTGGCCGGGCTGGCGTTGCCGGATGCAATGGCGCAGGCCTACCCGGTCAAGCCTTCGCACGAGGCCGTCAGGATTGCCAGGGCCTACAGAAGGGCAAAACGCGCCGCCGGCAAGGCAGGTGCCAAGGACAACCCTGATTTGCAGGAAATGCGAACCAACCTGCGCGCGGCAGCCGGGTTGGGGCTCGTTCAGGGAATGGCGCGGATCCTGGAAACACCTGTGCCGTTTCGAGAGCGTCTGGTCTGGTTCTGGGCCGACCATTTCACGGCCGTCGCCAGGAATGCGGTCGGCAAAGCGGTGGCGCCAGCCTACATCGACGAAGCAATTCGGCCGCATGTTGCCGGAACGTTTGCAGATATGCTCAAAGCGGTGGTCACACATCCGTTCATGCTGAGCTATCTTGACCAGGCGTCCTCCACCGGCCCGAACTCTGCAATCGGAAAACGGCGCGGTCGCGGCCTGAACGAAAACCTGGCAAGGGAAGTGCTGGAACTGCACACATTGGGCCTGGGCGCCGGGTATTCGCAAGACGATGTGCGCCAGATGGCAGAACTCATGACCGGGCTGACGGTGACGAAAAACGGGGCATTCGAGTTCAATCCGCGGATGGCGGAAGACGGCTCTGAAACCATACTCGGCCGAACCTATGGTGGCGGGCGTCCGACACTGGCCGACGTATTTGCCGCACTGGATGACCTGGCCATGCACCCTTTCACGGCGCGCCACCTTGCGCAAAAACTGGCTGTGCATTTCGTGGCGGACGATGTGCAAGACAGTCTGGTTGAACACCTGGGTGCGGCCTATCTGGCGTCGGGCGGCAAGCTGATGGCCATGTATGCGGCACTACTTGAGCACCCGGCAGCCTGGGCCCCAGAGCTGCAAAAGGCCAAACGCCCGTTTGACTTCATCGCATCGGCGCTGGTTGCGCTGAACCTTCCGGGCAAGAGGCTGGCGGGGCTAGAACCAAATGAATTGAACCGGTTGCTGTTTCGCCCGCTCGCCGACATGGGCCAGCCTTTCATGGGCTCAAGGGGGCCGGACGGCTGGCCTGAAACGGCCGATGCCTGGATCACTCCACAGGGGCTGGCAAGCCGCATATCCTGGGCAGCGGCGGTTGCCGGAAAAGCCGGTGGCAGGGCGGGCGCGCCGGCGCGGTTTCTTGAACAGACCCTTGCAGATGCGGCCGGCCCGCGACTGTCCTGGGCGGTGCGCCAGACAAATGATCCGGCTGAAGGCGTGACGCTTGTCTTTGCGTCGGCCGAATTCAATCGACGGTAGGTGAAAACATGACCTCACATTTCTTGACAAGACGGAAACTTCTCAAGTCTGCGAGCGTTCTTGGATGTTCTGCGGCTGCCAGCCCGTTCCTGACAACGCTCACGCTGGCGGCGATGCCGGGTGATGCGCGGCTGGTTGTGATCATTCTGCGCGGTGCCATGGACGGGCTGGACGTGGTTCAGCCGCGCGGCGATGCGAACTTCGCACGGCTGCGCACGGGTCTGGAAAGCAATGCACAAGACCTGGACGGGTTCTATTGGTTGCATGAGGGGTTGGCCGATCTGATGCCTCTCTGGCGGGCCGGGCAACTGGCATTCGTGCACGCGGCCTCGACGCCTTACCGCGACAAACGCAGCCATTTTGACGGCCAGGACATGCTGGAAGCGGGCACCGCGACCGATGTTGCGCCCGCGGCTGTGCGTGACGGGTGGCTGAACCGGCTGTTGCAGGCGATGCCGGGTTCGGCCGGTGAGACGGCCTTTGCCATCGGGCGCGAGAACCTGAAAATCCTGTCCGGGCGCGCGCCGGTTTCAAACTGGGCGCCGAACACCAGGATGGCGCTTTCGGAATCGGCCAGGCGCTTGCTGCAGGAAGCCTACCACGACGACCCGCTTTTTGCCGACTCTGCGCTGGAAGCCATGGAACTGGCTGATGTGATGGCCCGGGAGCCGGCAGCCTCTGATGGCAATACGGCGAAGATGCAGGACATGATGCGCGCAGGTGGTGGGCTCTCGGAACGGGCGTTGGCGGCTTTCGCGGCCGACCGGCTGAATCGCGACACGCGGATTGCCGCGTTTTCGATCAACGGGTGGGACACGCATCGAAATCAGGAACAAGGTCTGAAACGCGCCCTTGGCCGTCTTTCGCAGGCAATTGCGACGCTGAAGGAAGGGCTTGGAAGCAACTGGGGAAAAACCACCGTGATCGCCATGACCGAATTTGGCCGCACGGTGCGCGAAAATGGCACTGCGGGCACAGATCACGGCACCGGAGGGGCCATGATCCTGGCTGGCGGTGCAATCAATGGTGGGAAGGTTCACGGTCGCTGGCCGGGGCTTTCCGAAGCCGACCTTTACGATCGGCGGGATCTGATGCCAACAAGCGACGTGCGCAGCTGGGCGGCCTGGGCGATGCGCGACTTGTTCTCGCTCGAACGTCATGTCCTTGAAAATACCGTGTTTCCCGGGCTGGACATGGGGGGCGATCCGGGAATTATCTTGTAGTCCCGGCTGACATGCTCCCGATACCGTTCAATGTCTGCCGAGGTCGTGCCCCCGCTTGCAGAAATCGCCGGCGCTGGCCGACCTGACGCAGTTGGATCGAGGCTTTTGTGGCGATGCAATCAAACCATGAATTCGATTTCGCGGCGGCCTGGCGGGCAGGAAAAGGCAGCGCCGTTCGCCCGGAACACATCCACGATTGTTGAACGGCGCGACACGGGCGCGCCGTTCAGTGGTTTTTTGCTCAGCCTGTTGGTGCACCCATGTCGATCCCGACAATGTCCGCGGCCGCCACGAGCTTGCGCACAAAATCCTGCGCGGCCCTGGCCCAGGCGGCTTTTTCAAGCGCTTCGCGAATGCCCGGGGCGGCTGTTTCATAGGGCAGGGGGGCACCGTCGGCCCGCGCCAGCAATTGGATCAGGTGGATGCCATAGCGGGTTTCGACCGGCGTTGAAGTGATCTCCCCCGGTTCCAGCGTTTCAAGCGCTGCCTCGAATTCCGGCACGGTATCGCCCGGGCCGACCTGGCCAAGCCGCCCGCCGGCGTCGCGTGAGGAACAATCGCTTTGCTCCTGCGCGATGGCGGCGAAATCGCCCGGGCGTTCGGCAAGGCGCGCAAGCGCCGCTTTGGCGCGCGCCATCGCCTTTTCGCGGGCCGGCTTGTCCTCCGGGGCCGCCAGAAACAGGATATGGGCCGCTTCGAACAAGGCCGGCGAGCGGTAGCGTTCCGGCTGAGCCTGAAACACCGCGCGCAGCTGTTGATCGGTGATCGGCGCCGGGTCGACGCCCTCTTCCGTCACCGCGCGGATCAGGGCTTCTTCGTCGGTTTCGCGCAGGCCCGGCGCCAGTTCGTGCGGCTCGGGCGTCAGCCCAAGCCGCTCGGCTTCCTGCAACAGCAGGGCGCGGATCACCAGCGCATGCGCCGCCTTGCGCCAGGCCACGCCCGGTTTGCCGGCCGGCGCGGGCTGGTGCTGCGCTTCGGCCGCGATGTCAGCGGCCGGGATGGTCCGGCCATTGACGGTGATTTCAGGAAACAACGGTTTGTTCATGGCCTTACTCCGCCGGGTGCTTGCGGCGCGCGCGCACGATCTGGAAACCCGGGCGCCAGATATAGCGGATCGGCGCCGACAGCATGTGCACAAGGCGCGTGAACGGGAAGATCAGGAAGATCGTCAGCCCCAACACGATATGCAGCTTGAAGATCAGCGGAACATGCTGCAGGTAGCTGGCCGCCTTGGGATCAAGGGTAAAGATGCCGAAGGCCCAGGCCATGAACTTGACCACTTCGCCCTCTTCGATCGAAGCCAGCGACACCGGCACCGAAATCAGGCCAAGCGCCAGCTGCGCAATCAGCAGCAGGATGATCGCCGTATCCCAGAAGCTGGAGGTCGCGCGCACGCGTGGGTCAACCAGGCGCCGGTGCGCCAGCATCAGCGCGCCGATGATGGCGACGATACCGGCAATGCCGCCGGCGGTTGCGGCCAGCAGCGTCTTGGTTTCCGGATTGATCCCGAAAGCTTCGTAAATCTGGATCGGGATCAGCAGGCCGAAGAGGTGGCCGAAGAAGATCACCAGCACACCGACATGGAACAGCACCGAGCCCATGACCAGCTGTTTGCGCCGCAGCAGCTGCGAGGATGACGACTTCCAGGTGAACGGGTCGCGGTCGTAGCGTGCGATCGAGCCGATGGCCAGAACCGCGAGCGCGATGTAGGGGTAAACTCCGAAGAAAAACTGGTTCATCTGAGGCTCCTTCACTCAGCCGCGGTGCGGGTCGGGCCCGGCGCGGGGTTAACAGGGG
>Ga0256839_1005210_pt1 | contig 12156 bp, 5 predicted proteins | sample 354166metaG_FD_185968 | JGI IMG/M metagenome (GOLD analysis project Ga0256839, IMG submission 185968) | Hydrothermal vent microbial communities from Mid Atlantic Ridge, Atlantic Ocean - 354-166 | ecosystem: Environmental > Aquatic > Marine > Hydrothermal vents | place: Atlantic Ocean: Mid...
ACAGGCCACCGCCTGCATGTGCTGCATCTTTCCACGGCACAAGAAGTGCCCGTGATCGCCCAGGCCGCTCCGCTTGTGACCACCGAAGTGTGCCCGCATCATTTGTTCTTCAACGTGGAAGACTACGCCCGGTTGGGCTCACTGGTGCAGGTGAACCCTTCGATCAAAACCCCTGCGGACAACCAGGCGCTTTGGGAGTCGCTGCTAGCCGGGCAGATTCACCTGGTGGCCACCGACCATGCCCCGCACACGCTGGAGGAAAAACGCCGCCCGTACCCGGAAAGCCCCTCGGGCATCCCCAGCATCGAGAACTCCCTGGCGCTGATGCTGGACCAGGTGAACCGGGGCCGATGCACGTTGCGGCAGGTGGCCCGCTGGATGGCCGAGGCCCCCGCCCAGGTGTGGAACCTGGCTGGCAAGGGGAGGATCGCCCCCGGCTACGACGCCGACCTGGTGCTGGTGGACATGAACCTGCGGCGCACCGTCCGCAACGAGCAGCAATACACCCGCTGCGGCTGGAGCCCCTGGCACGGAACCACGTTGCAAGGGTGGCCCGTGGCCACCTGGGTTTGCGGCCACCGGGTCTTCCATCGCGGGCAGTTCGACACCTCGCGCCCCGGCCGGGAGGTGCGGTTTGCCCGGGGCGAAGTGAAGTGAGCCCGCGGCGAGCCGCCGACTTCAGTCGGCGGAGAGCCCCCCGCGTAAGCGGGGGGAGAACGACGAGCCGCCAGCTTCAGCTGGCGGAGAAAAACAACCGAATGCATTTTTCCGGCTCTCCCCGGACTGAAGTCCGGGGCTCGCCAGATGCAAGAGTACACGTTGATTCTGGCGGAGAACAGCGAGCCGGGAGCACGAGCTCCCGGAGCGTCGTGTGGAGTGCGGCGGCTTGCCGCCGCTGTGGCTTCGCTCTGGCTAGCCGGAGCAAATAAAAGCGGAAGCAAGCTTCCGCACTCCAAAGAGCCGCAGCGAGCCGGGAGCGTAAGCTCCCGGAGATGAAAAACAGCAAACCAGCCTCTGCCTGCTGCATTTTCCGCGGGCTTACGCCCGCGGCTCGCGGTGGCAAGAACAAACGTCATCGGCAAAGACAACCGCAAGCTTACGCTTGCGGCTGGCCAATTCAAATTCAAAAGAGCGGCTGGGGCCGTTTTGAGCAACTGCATGCCCGACAACGCGGCTGGTCGCTTCCGGCGGCAAGGGGTATATTTCGGCTTTGGTTTGTCCGCCTGCAGCTTGCCTCCTTTTCCGACCCCCAAGCCGCCCAAGCGACGATGAAAACCGACGAACTGCGCGAAAGCTATCTAAGCTTTTTCGAATCCAAAGGCTGCGTCCGCTGCCCCAGCGACGTGCTCGTGCCCACTTGGGACCCCTCGGTGCTGTTCACTCCCGCAGGGATGAACCCGTTCAAGGACCACTTTCTGGGCCGGGTGAAGCTGGAGTTCACCCGGGCCTGTTCGTGCCAGAAGTGCCTCCGCACGGCCGACATCGACAACGTGGGCCGCACGCCCTACCATCACACGTTTTTCGAGATGCTGGGCAACTTCAGCTTCGGCGATTACTTCAAGCGCGAGGCGATCCACTGGGCCTGGGAGTACCTGACCTCGAAACAGTGGCTGGGCCTGGACCCGCAGCGGCTCAGCGTCAGCGTCTATCTGGAAGACGACGAGGCCTACGACATCTGGCACCGGGAGATCGGCCTGGAGCCGGAACGGATCCAGCGGCTGGGCGAAGACGAAAACTTCTGGCCCGCCAGTGCCCCCAGCAAAGGCCCCGACGGGGTGTGCGGCCCCTGTAGCGAAATCTTCTTCCACACCGATCAGGGCCAGGCCGTGGAGATCTGGAACCTGGTCTTTACACAGTTCAACCGCATCGGGCCCCCGCCGAACAACCTGCACCCGCTGCCCAAGAAGAACATCGACACGGGGATGGGCCTGGAGCGGATGGCTTCGGTGCTGCAAGGGGTGGACTCCAACTTCCACATCGATATCCTGCTGCCCATTGTCCAGGCCGCGGCCGAAGTGTGCGGCACCAAGTACGATCCGGCCAGCGACGCCGGACGGCGGCTGCGGCGGATCACCGATCACGTGCGGGCCTGCACCTTTGCCATCCACGAGAACGTATATCCCGGGCCGAACAAGGAAAAGTATGTCATTCGTCGCCTGCTGCGGCGGGCGGTGCTGGACGGGCACCGGCTGGGCATGCGCGAGCCGTTCCTCTACCGCCTGGTGCCGGTGGTGGTGGAAATGATGAAAACCCCCTACCCGGAACTGCAAGAAACCCAGCAGCGCGTGGCCCAGGTGATCCGCCAGGAAGAGGCCAACTTCTTCGGCACCATCGACGCAGGGCTGGAGCGCATTGCGGGGGTGTTCCAGCAGCTTGAGCAAAGCGGCAAGATCATGGTGCCCGGCGAGGACATCTACTACATGTACACCACGCACGGCTTTCCGCCGGAACTGTTCGAGCAACTGGCCGCCGAGCGGAACTTGACCTTCGACTGGGAAGGCTTTCGCCGCCGCCTGCAAGCCGACGACCAGGGCGTGCAGGTGGAAATCTTCTCCACCGGCCCGCTGGATGCCCTCAAGCGAACCGTGCACAGCACCAAGTTCTTGGGCTACGAGACCACCACCGCCCCGGCCCGCGTGGTGGGCATCATCGCCCAGGACCACCTGCTGGACCACCTGACCGAACAAGGCCACGAAACGCCCATCACCGTGGTGCTGGACCAGACCCCCTTTTATGGCGAAGCCGGGGGACAGGTGGGCGACACGGGCCGGATATACAACGAGCAGATGGAGTTCGAGGTCATCGACACCCAGCGAAGCGGCGATCTGGTGCTGCACATCGGCCACCTGCGCCGCGGCACGCTGCGACAGGGCGACCAGGTCACGGCCCAGGTGGATGCCACGCGCCGCCAGGGCATCCGCCGGGCCCACTCGGCCACCCACCTGTTGCACTACGCGCTGCAAAAGCACCTGGGCCGGCACGCCCAGCAGCAGGGGTCCAAGGTGGACGAGGACTGGCTGCGGTTCGACTTTACCAACCTGGAGCCTGTGCCGCCGGAAAAGCTCCAGGCCATCCAGGAAGAAGTGCGGCAGCGCGTGGCCCAAGCCGCACCCATCACCGCCCAGGTGATGCCGCTGGCCGAAGCCCGCAAACAAGGGGCCATGATGCTCTTTGGCGAAAAATACCCCGACCCGGTGCGGGTCATCACCATGGGCGACTTCAGCAAGGAGCTGTGCGGCGGCACGCACCTGGAAAACACTGCCCAGGTGGAGGCGTTCGAGCTGGTGGGCGAGGAGAGCGTGGGGGCCGGGGTGCGCCGCGTGGTGGCCCTGACCGGCCCCAAGGCCCGGCAGTTTGTCGAAAACTCCCGCCGCCTGCTGGAGCAGACGGCCCGACTGCTGGAAGTGCCGCCCGGGCAGGTGGCCGCCCGGGTGCAGGAGCTTGCCCGCACGGTACGCCGCACGCGTAAAGCCCTCGAACAGGGAACCGCCCAACCCCAGGACACCCAACTGCCGCCGCTGGAGAAAAAAGAGACCGGCTCGGTGGCCGAAATGTCGGCCTGGGCCGTGCGGCAGCAGCTGGAAGGGGCCGCCCGCGTGCTGAACATCGCCCCGGAAGACGTTCCCCCCCGCGTGGAGCAACTGCTTGCCGAACTCCAACAGCTCCAACACCAAGTGGCCCAACAAGCCGGGAGGCAAAGCGTCTCGGCCGACGACTTGCTAGCCGGGGCCGAGGAGCTGGACGGCGTGCGCGTAGTGGTGGCCGAAGTGCCCGGCGGCACCCCGGCGGTGATGCGGCAATTGATCGACCAGTTGCGGCAAAAGGCCGCCCCGGTGGCCGTGTTGCTGGGAAGCGTCCAGGGGGACAAGGTGCTGCTGGTGGCCGGGCTGAGCCGCGAGCTGCCCGAGCGGGGGCTGGACGCCGGGCAGTGGATTCGCCAGGTGGCCCCCCTGGTAGGCGGCGGCGGAGGCGGCAAGCCGCTGATGGCCCAGGCCGGCGGAAAGCTACCGGAAAAACTCCCCGAGGCTCTCCGGCAAGCCCGGGCGGAAATCCGCCGCCAATTGGGAGCCTAACAGCCCGTTGAAAAACGCAAGTTTGGGAGGGCGAGGCTCCTGCCGAGCCGCTTTTTTTCAGAAAATACGTCTAGTCCTGTGACGCGATTCCGTATCGAGGAACATTCTTCAACGGGCTGCTAAGCGGCAGCCCCGAGTGTTACCTCTCCCGGCTCCAGGCCGGAGAGGGGGTCTTGGGTCGTGGGTCGTGAGGAGCCCCGCACGTCAGTGCGGGGAGGCGGCAGGGCCGCAGCCACTGGGAGCTTCCGCTCCGTTGCAAGAAAAAGCGTTAACTTGCCCAACAAGAGCCCCCCGCGTCAGCGGGGGGAGAAACCGAATCGGCGTGCGCCGTGCGGCCTGCGCCATGCGCCGGAAATTCCGCTCCGAGGCAAGAAAAAACGCCAATTCTCGCAAACGGCGAGCCGCCGGCGTCAGCCGGCGGTTGAACGGCGAGCCGCCAGCTTTGTACGTGTTTAGCCAGCTAGCAGCCAGAGGATCGACGCCGCAGGCGTCGCACTCTGGTAGCCGGGGGTCGTCAGACCCCCGGGAGGCAGCGTTTTTCCTTGTCCTTGAGCATCCCGAAGGGATGCCAGAGGGCAAAACGGTCCTTGTTTCTGGCACCCCTGCCGGGGTGCGGGGTGAGAGAAAGGCCGCCGCGGTCCGGTGGTCTCCGCTGCGCTCCGACCACCGGCTACAAGGCTGGCAAGCCTTCGGCTTGCTTTTGCTCTGGGGGCACTCCGTTTTGTGCTGGCACGCTAAACACGTACCCAGCTTCAGCTGGCGGAGAAGATCGACATGCGTTTTTTCTTGGCTCTCCCCGGGCTCCAAGCCCGGGGCTCGCCACTGGTGCTTCCGCACCGGGCAGGAAAAAGCGTGTTTTGTGGAAAACAACGTACCTGGTGGACTTGCTTTGACTCTTGCAAGTGGCGAGCCGCCGGCGCCGGCCGGCGGTTGGCCAGCGTAGCATCGGCCACAAACGGTAGCAACCGCGTGCTCACGCCCGCGGCTCGCCGAACAAAAATCAACTCTTTTGCTCTGGAGGCGCTTCGTCTTGTGCTGGCACGCTAAACACGTACTACACCCACGGCTCGCAGCTGCGAGAAACCATTTACCGTGACAGAAACAACCACGTGCTCGCCAGCGGCTGGCCAGAGTCGAACGCAGCGGCTTGCCGTCCTAGCCGCTCCGGCTGTGGACTAGATTTTTATCTTTCCGGCAAGGTTTTTCGCCCGAATCGCTCTCCCCGGCCAAGCCCCGCAGCAGCTACACTGAGCAACAAAGGGACGCCGGGGGGGCTTTTGGCATTTGCCACGGAGGTTTTCAGCGTGAGCCCGACCCAATCCACCGCCGCTGTGGTGCTGGCCGCCGGCAAGGGGACGCGGATGCATCGGCCCGGCCCCAAGGTGCTGACCCCCCTGGCCGGGCGGCCCATGATCCACTACGTCATGGACACGCTGGCCCAGCTGGACCCCGGCCGCATCGTGGTGGTGGTGGGCCACCAGGCCCCGCAGGTCCAGCAATCCCTGGCTCCCTGGCCCCAGGTCCAGTTCGCCCTGCAGGAGCAACAACGCGGCACCGGCCATGCCGTGCAGGTGTGCCGGGAGTTGCTGCGGGATCACGCCGGAGCGGTGCTCATCCTCACCGGGGACTCGCCGCTGGTGCGGGCCGAATCGCTGCGGCAACTGTTGGACCGCTTCCACCGGGAACAAGCCGCCTGTGTGCTGGGCACGGCCATCAAGGACGATCCCACGGGTTTTGGTCGCATTGTCCGCAACCAGCAGGGCGACTTCCTGGCCATCGTCGAGGAAAAAGACGCCACGGAACAGCAGCGCTGCATCCGGGAAGTAAACTTGAGCTGCTATGTGTTCGCCCCGGCAGACCTCTGGGAGTCCCTGGACCACGTCCAGCCCAAGAACCGGCAAGGCGAATACTACCTGACCGACTGCCCCGGCATCCTCCGCCGCTGGGGCCGCCGAGTGCTGGCCTGCCCGGTGCACCAGCCCCTGGAATCGATCAGCATCAACACGCCCGAAGAACTCCAACAAGCCGAAGCGGCCCTGGCGGCCCTGCAGGCGGAGCAATCCGAGGCATAGGCCCTTTTCAGAACCAGGCTCCTGCGCTCAGAGGCTCCTGCGCACCAAAAAGATCATGGCAGCAAGGTCCGTCAAGCTGCCATGATCTCTATCCTGAAACGGGACACACCTTGTCCCGCCCTCCCGGCGTGTTGATACTTTTTTTATCGACGGAAGCTGCTGGAGCTCTGAAGCCGATCCTGGCACATTTGCCGCTTTTGTTCCAAAAGCGGGCAATCCGGCCTCCCTGCCCGGGCAAAGGGGCGGGGAATCGCCGCGGCGGCTCTTTGAAAACCCCGCTCCGCTTCCCGCCTCCCCGGAGGTCTGCCCCCGCGAGCCTTCCCGGTCCCAAATCGGCATGGTGCTAGCTGGCCGATTTGGCTACACTGCCGCGGTGTGGCGTAGCTCTGCCTTAGGATTTCCCTGCGGGCCCCCGGTCCGCCAGCGCACGGAGCGACCCTCGGCCATGGATTGGCTCACCTTCTTGCACAGTTCGGACTTTCTGCTGGATCAGCCCTTGCTGGGCCCACCGGACCCTCCGCCGGAGCTGGCCCAACTGCTGCGGCAAGCCCCCTACCAGGCGGCCACGGCCGTGTTCGATCATGCCATCGAGCACCAGGTAGATTTCGTCGTGCTGGCCGGGGGGCTGGTCGATTGGCTCTGGAGCGGGCCGCGCGGCCCCCTGTTCCTGGCCGAGCAGTTCCGCCAGTTGGAGGAGTCGGGCATTGGGGTCTATTGGGCCGCCTCGGACGGCGAGGGCCCCAAGCACTGGCCCCGCTCGGTGCCCCTGCCGGGCAACGTCCATGTGTTCCCCGACGACCAGGTGCAGGCCCTGGCCCACCGGCGGCACGAAAAAACGGTGGCCACCGTGGTGGGGCTGTCGCGTCGCGGGGGACAGAAGCTGCGGGCCGAGGCGTTCCGCCTGGCCGAAGCCGCCGAGCCGGTGGTGGCCGTCCTGCATGCTTCGGCCCAGGCCCACGCCTTGCAGCAGATCGGGCATCACTACTGGGCCTTGGGCTCGCAGGTGCAAGCCTGCACGCTCTACTGCGGCCAGCAGGCGGCCCGGTTCTGCGGCTCCCCCCAGCCCCGGCACTTCCAGCACCAGGAGGCCGGCACCTGCACGCTGGTGCACATGACCCCCGCCGGGGACGTGGCCTGCCAGGAGCTTCCCACCGCCGCGGCCCTCTACCGGCAGTGCGTGCTGCAAAGCGATTCGCTCCGCGACCTCCAGGCCCTGGAAACCGCCTTCCTGGAAGCCGTGCAAGCCCTGGAAGAAGAACGCCTCCATGTGCCGGTGCTGGTGCGGTGGGTGGTCAGCACCGCCCCAGGCGAAACCCATCGGCTGTGGCACCCCGAGGAGCAACGCCGGTTGCTGAAGCTGCTGTGGGACTGGGGCGGCCGGCTCGATCCGCCCATCTGGACCGTAGAGCTGGTGCCCGGGGAGTTCGGCGCCCCGCTGGAAGAACCGCTGGAGGAGCTCCCCCTGGCCCAACAGCTTCGGCGGCAACTGGCTGCGGCCGACCAGGAATCTGCCCTGCTGCAAGAGCTGCTGCAACTGGCCCCGGAACAACACGCTCCCAGCCTGGAACAACTGCTGCACAGCGTCTCGCACGCCCCCCGGCAAGTGAGGCAGGATGCCCAACTGCTGGCCCTGGACCTGTTGAGCAAGGAGTGGCGACAGTGATCCTCTGCGGAATCGGCGCCGAACCGTTCGGCCCCCGTGGCTCCCTGGTGCTGGAACACCTGGATCGCCCGTTGCTGGTCCTCTACGGGGGCAACGCCGCAGGCAAGTCGGCCCTGGTGGAGCTGCTGGCCGACATACTCTGCCCGCAGCACACAGGGCAGTCTCGCTGGCTGGCTTTCCCGGCCGAAGAGGGCCTCTACCGGCCCAAGCCGCCCGAGGGTCGGGCCTGGGTCCAGTGGCGCTTGCAGCAACGGGAGTTTCGCCTGCTGCGGCACTTCGGTCCTGGGGGCGATCCGGCGGCCCAGGCCGCGGAGCTTCAATGGCTTGCCCCCGTGGAGCCTAAGCCGGAGGACGTGCAGCCGTGGCTGGAGCTTCGGGCGGCCCTGGCCGAGCTTTCCCCGGATGCGCTTCGGCACACGTTCTTCCTGCAAGAAGAACACCTGCGCCGCATCCACGCTCCGGGGGCCGCGGCCTGGGAAGCGATGCTCTATCAGGTGGGCACCGGCCTGCGCCGGGAACAGTTGGCCCGGGTTCAAAAACACCTGCGCCGCTTGCTGGGGCGACTGTGCTCGCCGGATGAAGAAAACCTGCTGGCCCGGCTGCTTCGCCGCCGCCGGGAGCTGGTGGAACAATTGGAACAAGCCGCCGGTCGCAGCTCGCGGTTCGACCTGCTCCACCGCCGCATCCAGGACCTGGCCGAACAGATCGACACGTTGCAGCGCGACCACGACCGTTTGAGCCTCCAGCACCGCGCCTGCCAGGTGGCCCAAGAGGTACTCCCCCTGTGGCAACAGCAGCAAGGGCTGCTGGCCCAACTGGAACACCTGCCGGCTGCCTCCGGGATCACCCCCCCGCAGGTGCGGCGCACCGCCCATGCCCTGAAACAGCTTCGCCGCCTGAAAAAACGCCTGGCCGCTTTGCGCAAGCGTCGGAGCGATCTTCGGGACCAGCTGCGTCGCTGCCCTCGGGTCGCCTCGCCCAACGTCTCCTGGCCGCAGTTGCTCCTGGTGCTCCAGCAGCAGGAGCTACTGCACACGCTGGAGGACCAGCTGCGCCAGGCCCGGCGGCGCATGCTCCGCTGGCAGCAGCGGTACGAGCAGGCCCAAGCCCGGCAAGCCCCCGCCCCCTCCGGCGATTCCACGCCCCGGCTTCCCGCGGAGCAGATCGACCAATTGCGCCAGGCCCAGCAGGAGCTGGAACACCAGCGGCAACGGGTCCAGCGGATGGAGGACGAATACGAAAAACTCCTCCAGCGGCAGCAAGAGCTGCAATCCGCTGCAACGTCCCCGGAAGAACAAGAGAACCCCAAGCAGCTTCAGCAGCAGCAGCGAGAAAAACTCAAACGCCGGGCCGAAGCCCTCAGGCGCCGCGTACAGTTGAGCCATCGCATCCAGGAAGCCCAGCAGCACCTGGAGTTCCTGGAAGAACAACTCGACCAGTTGTTGGAGGCCCAGGTGCTGCCGCGCTGGCAGGAGGTGGGCTTTGGTGTGGGGTTTGCCCTGGGCGGCGCGCTGCTGCTGGCCGGGCTGCTTTTGCCCAGTTCCTGGACCGGCGGCATGGGCCTGCTTTTGTTCCTGCTGGGAGCAGCCGGTGTGGGGGGGGCCTGGGGCGGCAAGCGGTTCCTGCAGAAAAAGCTGCTGGAACGGCTCCAACAATGCCAGCAGGAACTGGACGACACGCACAACGAGCTGGAACAACTCCGCCAGGAAGAAAAACAGCTCCCCCCGGAGCTGGACCCTTCGCAAGGCCCCTGGGAACTGCAACTGCAAAAGGTCAAAGACCAGCTGGCCCTGCTGGAGCCGCAAGTTTCCTCATCCGGGCACTCCTCCGAAGACCCCCAACGCCTCCAGCGCCGCCTGGAAAAGCTCCAGCAGCAGCTTCAAAATCACACCCACCGCCTCGAACAATTGCAACACCACTGGGAGCAGTTGTGCCGCCAGCGGGGGCTTTCGCCAGAGGTGGATCCCGAGCAGTTGCAGCCCGCGGAGCCTTCGGCCCCGCAGCCGGTCGAAAACGCCCAGGCGATCAAGCAACATCTGGAAGAAGCCCAGGCCGCCTACCAGCGGGCACGCAGCCGCTTCCAGGCCTGGGAACAGCAAGTGCAGCGCCTGGCCCAGGGGCTGGGGCTTTCGCTCTCCTCCGGCGAGCTGGGCCAGCAGTTGGCCGAGTTGCAGCAGCAGCTTCACCAGCATCAGCGCGCCCAGGCCCAACGCAAGTCGCTGCGGCGGCGCCTGCATCGCGTGCAGCGCAGCCTGGCCCGAGGCCGTGCCCGAGCCCGCCGCTACCGCGCCTGGTGCGACCGGATGCTGGTGCGTCTGGACCTGGAAAGCCTGGGCCAGTTGCACAAGCTCATTCGGCAAGCACTCAAGCGGCTGGAGGTGCTGGAGCAAGTCGAGCGGCTCGATGCCCAAATGGCCGCCCCCTGCGGCGATGTGCCCCTGGAGGTGGTCAAGGAGCTGCTGCAGCACGAAACCCCGGCCCGCATCCAGCAGCAAGCCCAAACCCTGACCGAACAGTTGAACCAACTCAAGCAACAACTGGAACAACTCCACGCCCAGCAACAGCAACTCCACCAACAGCGCCAGCAACTAGCCCAAGACCAACGCCCCGGCCAGCTCCAGGCGGAGCTGACGGCCCTGGAGTACCAGTTGCAACAATTGGCCCTGCGTTGGGCCTCCGGGGCTTTGGCCTATCGGTCGCTTCGGCGGGCCTGTGCCGTGCTGGAGCTGGAAGACGCTTCGTCGCTACTACGCCAGGCCGAAAGTTTCCTGCGGCAATTGACCTGCTCCCGCTTCGTTCGCCTGGGGGCTTGGAGCGACCGGCCCGGGCTGTGGCTCCAGGACGAACACGGCTGCCGCTACTGCCCGGGGCAGCTTTCCCGGGCCACGCAGGACCAGCTCTACCTGGCCTTGCGGCTGGCCGTGGCCGCACACTTGCGCCAGCAGGGAATCCACCTGCCGCTGGTGCTGGACGAAGTGTTCCTCCGCTACGATACCCGGCACCTGCAGGCGGCGGCCCGGCTGCTCAAAAGCCTCAGCAGCCAGGGCTGGCAAGTCATTGTGCTGACGGCCCAGCCGCAGGTGGTCCAGGCCTTCGGACAACAGGGGGCGGAGCTGGTATCCCTGGACGGCAGCCCCGTGCCCGCAGGCCGAATCGCTGCGGAGGCCGACGTGGCCCGGGGAGAAGTCGCTTCCGCCGCAGAATCGCACTGGCTGGAACAGACCAATCGACTCCTGCAGGAGCAAGCCGAAGCCTTGGCCGAAGAGGAGACAGCCGAAGAAGAGCCACAGGAAGAAGAGGAGCCTGCCCCGGCCGCCGAGGGGCAACACCACCCGTCCTCTTCTCCAGACCAGCAGACCCAGCCGCCGCCGGTCCCGGAACCGAAGTCCGCCGCCCCGCCGGAGCCTCCCGGATACTGGACCGGGGCCAGCGCAGCTTCGGCCCAAGAGGAAGCCGAACTGGTGCAAAGCCAGCCCCCGGCCGAAGAAGAAGCGGCCAACCCGGAGGAGGCAAACGGCTTTACTGCCCGGCAGCGCAACTGGGAGGCCGAGGAGTTTGCTGGCGAACTGCGCGACGAGGTCTATTTCCCGGCCAAGGAACAAGAGGAACGGGAGTAGCCGCACCGCCGCAGCCCGCGGCTCTAGCCGCGTACGTGTTTCGCGTGCCAGCACAAACAGAACGTTTCCAAGCCAAAACGAGTCATTTCTTCTCCGGCGAGCCGCGTGCGTGAGCACGCGGTTGGTTTGAACCGTGTCGGCGGTTGTTCCTATTCGATGCAACCGGGAGCTTACGCTCCCGGCTCGCCGTGGGGGAGCTGGCGTTTTTCGGTTTGGCGAGCTTTTCCCCACTGCTTCGGCTCGGCAGGAGCCTCGCCCTCCCATTTGTGCAAATCGGCGCTTGTTCTTGCAGTGGAGCGGAAGCTCCTTGGCGAGCCCCGGACTTTAGTCCGGTGCGTGTTTAGCGTGCTATCAAAGACCATGTGCTGGATGAGTTCGCTTATGAGTAAACGCCCAACAAAACCAGCACTCTTTTCCGCTGCTTCGGCTCGGACGTGAGCTCGCCCTCCCATTTGTGGCATTTGCGTTTCTTCTTGCCCCGGAGCGGAAGCTCCGGGAGGGCGAACCTCCTGGTGAGCCGCAGGTCCACTCTGGGCGTTGCTTTCTTCAAACACGTTTTGTTCTGCCCGGTGCGGAAGCACCCTGCGCAACAGCGCAGCAGCGCACACCGCAAGCCGATGCTGTTTCTTCCCGCACTAACGTGCGGGGCTCTGTACCTCAAGACTCAAGACCCAGGACCCTAGCCCCCGCACTGACGTGCGGGGCTCCTCCGGAAGCCTGCGCTCCCGGCT
>Ga0256839_1005211_pt1 | contig 12155 bp, 9 predicted proteins | sample 354166metaG_FD_185968 | JGI IMG/M metagenome (GOLD analysis project Ga0256839, IMG submission 185968) | Hydrothermal vent microbial communities from Mid Atlantic Ridge, Atlantic Ocean - 354-166 | ecosystem: Environmental > Aquatic > Marine > Hydrothermal vents | place: Atlantic Ocean: Mid...
GCCGGTGGCGCCGCCGATGAGGCCGGCCATGCCCGCCACCGCAAAGGCCGGCGGACTGATGTTCAGGGTCGGGAAAACCTGCGCCAGGATCAGGCCGTAGGCGCCGCCGAGGGTGGCCCCCATGAACAGCCCCGGCGAGAAGATGCCGCCCGATGCACCCGACCCCAGGGTCAGGCCGGTGGATACCAGCTTGAGGGCGAAAAGCAACAGCAAGAAGCCCCAGCCGTTCAGGCTGCCCATCAGCACGTCCTGCACGGCCGCGTAGCCCACCCCCTGGGTGTAGTAGTGGCCGGTAAACCGTGCCAGCAAGACGAAGATGGCGCCCACCAGCGCCATCCCCACCGCATGCCGCAGGTAGGGGCGGCGGCGGAAACGGCGATTGAAGAAATCTTCGAAGCCGTAGATCGTGCGGATGTAGAGCGCCGAGGCGAAGCCCGCGAGCAGCCCCAGCCCCAGGTAGGCGAAGAGCAGCCAGGGGTTCGTGAGTTCGAAGTACGGCGTTTCGAAGCTGGGGATGACGAACGAAGGGTGAGGCCCGAAGAAGAGCTGGCCCAGGTAGGTGGCCGTGGCCGTGGCCAGCGCCACCGGGACCAGGGTGCGGACGCTCACCTCGTGCAGCAGGATTTCCAGGGCGAAGAGCACGCCCCCGACCGGGGTGTTGAAGGTGGCGGCGATGCCGCCCCCGGCTCCCGCGGCGATGAGCGTGACCCGCTGGGGCAACGGAATGCGCAGGTACGCAGAGGCGATCGATCCAAACGCCGCCCCGATCTGGATGATCGGCCCTTCGCGGCCCACCGAACCGCCGCTGCCGATCGAGAGCGCCGAGGCCAGCGACTTGACCACGGCCACGACCGGCCGGATCCGGCCCCGCTGGTAGTAGATCGCGTCCATTACCTCGGGCACGCCGTGGCCGCGGGCCTCGGGGGCGTAGTTTTCGGTCAGGTAGACGACGAGCAGGGCGGCACCCACGACCGCCGCCACAATTCCGAAACCCAGCGGGCTTGGTGGGGTGTGCTGGTTGGCGTCGTACAGGGTGGAGAACCGGCCCAGGAAGACGAGGTTGTGGATCAGGGCGATGAGCGCGCGGAACGCCACGGCCCCCAACCCGGCCACGACGCCGATCGCTACGGAGGCGAGGGCCATAGCCAGCGGGTGCAGGGGGCGTTCGCTCATCGCGTCGACCTTCGATTTCAGGCTAGCACCGGAGCCGTTGGACGCACGTCCCAAGGGCTGTTGCGATCACGTCGCCGCGGCGTTTTCCGGATCCTGCGTCCCGGAACCTGCCGGACGACAGGTCCGGTTCATCCCCGCATGCGCGGGGAAAACCGAAGCCGCTGAGCCCTGGAGAGCGCACGGCCTTCCTGACTTTCCATGAAACCAGTCTAGCCGGAGCTCCCTGATCAGAAGGTTCACCATGCCACTACAATGAACCCATGGCCAAGGTTGCCTCGTTCGATTTGGACCACACCAAAGTTCGGGCGCCGTACGTGCGCCTGGCCGACCTGAAGTACACTCCCGGCGGGGAGGTGATCAGCAAGTGGGACCTGCGGGTGGGCCAGCCCAACCGCGAGGTCATCGGTACCGGTGCGATGCACACCTTCGAGCACCTGCTCGCCATGAAGATGCGCGACCACCTGGAGGGGATCGTGGACGTGAGCCCGATGGGTTGCCGCACCGGGTTCTACGCGGTGATCATCGGCCAGCCTGCGCCCGAGGCGGTGATGGACGCGTTCGGCAAGGCGCTGGCCGACATCGTCGCCCACGAGGGCCCGGTGCCGGCGGCCAACCCGCTCGAGTGCGGCAACTACCGCGACCACGACCTGGCCGAGGCCAAGTTCTGGTCGCGGCACGTACTGGAAAAGGGGCTGCACGTTCAGGAAACGATTCTGATCGAGGGGCGCTAGCGTGGAGGGGCCGATCCTGCTCCTGGCCGCCGAGGGCGAAGAGGCCGAGGCGGTGCTTGCGCGCATGGCGCGCACAGAGAAGCTCGAGGCCCCCTGGCCGGCGTTCGCCGGCGAGCTGGGCGGCCACGAGGTGCGGCTCTTGGAAAGCGGAATCGGCAAGGCGGCGGCCGGCGCGGTGGTGGGCTGGGCGGTGGCGCGCTATGCGCCGTCGCGGGCGGTCTGGCTGGGGGTGGCGGGCTCGCTGAACCCCGCGCTTTCCACCGGCGACGTGCTCATCGCCGACGACGCCGTGCAGTGGGACATGGACCTGACCCCGCTGGGCCGCGAACCGGGCGAGCTCGACAGCGGCGAGCGCTTCATCCCCGCCGACCCCGTGCTCGCGGGCGCGTTGCACAAAAGCGCCCAGCGTCTCGGACACCGCCACGTGCGCGGCCGGGTGGCGAGCGGGGACACCTTCGTGGCCGATCCCGAGAAGGCCCGCTGGATCCGGGACACCTTTGGCGCCGACGCGGTGGAGATGGAGGGGGCGGCGGCGCTGTGGGCGGCGCACAAGCTGGGCGTGCCGATGGCGCTGGTGCGGGCCGTCACCGACGCCGCCGACACCGCCGCGCCGGGGGCGTTCGAGACCTTCTTGGTCGAGGTCTCGCAGAAGCTGGCGGCGCTCGTAGAGGACACCCTGGCCCACCTCGACCGGGTAGATTGAGGGGCGAGGGGTGGGGCTATGAAGCTGTTTTCGGGAAACGCCAACCGGGCGCTGGCCGAGAAGATCGCCGGTTATCTGGGGTTGCCATTGGGGGAGTCGTTGGTGCAGCGCTTTCCCGACGGTGAGGTGCGGTTGCAGCTGGGCGAAAGCGTGCGCGGCAACGACGTTTACGTGATTCAGCCCACCGCGCCGCCGGTCAACGAGAACCTGATGGAGCTGCTGCTCTACGCCGACGCGCTAAGGCGCTCGAGCGCCGGCCGCATCAACGCCGTGGTGCCCTACTTCGGCTACGCCCGCCAGGACAAGCAAAGCATCGGCCGCGAGCCCATCAGCGCCAAGCTGGTGGCCGACCTGATCGAGCGGGCGGGGTACCACCGGGTGATCGCCATCGATCTGCACGCCCCGCAGATCCAGGGATTCTTCAACATCCCGGTCGACCACCTGCGCTCGGTGCGCCTCTTCGCCGAGTACATCGAGCGCGAGGGGCTCGTGGAAGGGTCGGTCGTCGTCAGCCCCGACGCCGGCCGTGCCGAAGAGGCGCGGCGGCTTTCCAACCTGCTGGGCCTGCCCATGGCCATGCTGGCCAAGCGCCGCACCGGCCCCACCGAAACCGAGGTAACCTACGTGATCGGCGACGTGGAGGGGCTCCGGCCCCTTATCATCGACGACATCGTCTCGACCGGCGGCACCATCCGCCGCGGGGTGGACGCGCTGGTGGCCGCGGGGGCCAAGCCCGAGGCGGTGGTGATGGCCACCCACGCGGTGCTCGTGGGGCCGGCGCGCAGCAACCTCTCGCACATGGGCATCGAGCGGGTCGTCTTCACCGACACCATCGCCCTGGACGCCGGAGAGGGCTACGAGATCCTCTCGACCGCACCGCTTCTCGCCCAAGCGATTCGGGCGGTGCACACGCACCAGTCGGTGTCGGCGTTGATCTAGGGGGTAGGCGGTAGGGCGTGGGGTGTGGGGCCGTCCCGCTTCCCGCCCGCTGCGGTTGACCCCGGGCCCACCGTCCGCGTACAATCGGGTTTGCGTGCCGGAGTGCCGGCGCCGTGTGCCCTATACGCGCGCGGCCGAGGAGGAAGCATGGAGTACAAGCTCAAAGCCTACTACCGCGAGTCGGAAAAACCCAAGGTGCTGCGGCGTGAAGGCAAGCTGCCCGGCATCATGTACAACAAGAACGTCAACAAGAAGCTCTACGTCCACCTGGGCGAGTTCGACAAGGTGTTCCGCAACGCCGGGGTGCACCACGTGATCACGCTCGAGCTGCCCGACGGCGAGACAGTCGACACCGTGGTCCGCCAGGTGCAACTCGACAAGCGCCGCCGCCGCCCCGAGCACGTAGACTTCTACGTGCTCACCAAGGGTCAGACCCTGGACATGTACGTCAACCTCAAGTTCGTGGGCGAGGCCAAGGGCGTCAAGCTGGGGGGCGTGCTCTCGACGCCGCTCACCGACCTGGAGGTTCGGGTGCTGCCGCGCAATATCCCCGATTTCATCGAGGTGGACGTTTCCAGCCTGGAGATCGGCGACGTGCTTCACGCCTCCGACCTGGCCCTGCCCGAGGGGGTCGAGCTGCTCACCGACCCCGAGGCCGTGGTCGCCACGGTGGTGCCGCCCGAAGACATCGAGAAGCTCGAGGCCGAGGCCGCCGAGGCCGAGGGCATGGAGGCCGAACCCGAGCTTATCAAGCGCGGCAAGGCGGAAGAGGAAGAGGCCGAGTAAGCTCGCGCCCGACCCTGGGGGAGGCCGCGGCCTCCCTTTTTCGTAGACTGAACGGGTGGACTGGGGCAAGTTTCGGCGCTGGCTGGCGGGGTTCGCCATGCGCCCCGACGTGGAGCTGGACGAGGGGGATCCGGACGTGAGCGCGCGTTTTCTGGTGGTGGGGCTGGGCAACCCGGGTCCCCGCTACGCCGAAACCCGGCACAACCTGGGGTTCTGGGTGGTCGACCGCATCGCCCGGGAGGAGCGCCTTGCCTGGAGGCAGCAGGGTCGGGCCTTCACCACCCGCTGGGGCCGCGGCTGGCTGATGAAGCCCACGACCTTCATGAACGCTTCGGGCGAGGCGGTGGCGCCCTTCGTGCGCTACTACAAGATCGAACCCGAGCGCCTGCTGGTGGTGCACGACGACCTGGACCTTCCTCTGGGGCGGATGCGCCTGCGCCGCGGCGGCAGCGCCGGAGGGCAGAAGGGGGTGCGTTCGATCATCGAGCAGCTGGGCACCGATGGCTTCGACCGCCTGCGCCTGGGCATCGGCCGACCACCGGCAGGCCGGGATGCGGCCGGCTGGGTGCTTTCGAAGTTCTCCCCCGAGGAACGACCCCTCGCCGACCGGGTGGCGGCGGCGGCCGTGGAGGCCGTGCGCGTCTGGCGCGACGAGGGGCTCGAGGCCGCCCAGCAGCGCTTCAACGGGCTGGATTTGAGGGAAAGCGGTAGCGCGTGATCGGTACGCGGTTCGTTGCAGGGTGGACCAATGTGTTCGCCCAATTGGTGTGTGATGCGGGGTAACCGAACGGGCTTGGGGCGAGCAGCCGGTGGCCTGTGGGAGGACCCTTAAAGGCGACCCAATCTCGGATTCTTGTACGGCATGGACCCCGAATCGAGTTCAGGGCGGGCTCCCGGATCTCCCTCGGCTACCGGTCTCGGTCGTCCGGGGATGCGGAAAAGGTGGACGTAGGGGGCGGGGTGTGGGCGGTGGGTCTTGCGACTTTCGTCGGTGCGGGGTTGGTGGTCCGTGGTGCGCAGTGACACAACGTGCTTGTGGCCCGTGGCCTGTAGCTTGGGGCAGGTCGGTCAACGGAAAGACAGGCTGTAGAAAAAGCGGGGCGTAGGACCGGTGGGCTTGGTTGAAGAGCATGCAACGAACCCGGGCGTGTCCGAGCAGAACGTGGAACTTGCTTTTCCTACCTCCTGCCCCCTACATCCAACATCCTGATTCGCCCCGCACCCCGGCGCAGCAGTACGCTGCGCCACAAAACCGCCCCCTCCACCCCCAGCTTCCCGCCGAAGTATCCTGACGGTGATGAACGTGAAACGAATCCTGCTCATCGCCGGGGGACGCTCGGGGGAGCACGAGGTCTCGCTCAAGTCGGCCCAGGGCGTGCTCGAGGCTTTTCCCTTCGACGCCGACCCCGCCGTGATCGCCAAGGACGGCCGCTGGCTGCTGGGGCGGCGGGCGCTCGACGCGATCGAGGCCGGCCGCGCCCCGAACGGCGACCATCCTTTTCCGCCGCCCGTCGCCTGGCACGACTACGACGTGGTCTTTCCCCTGCTGCACGGGCGCTGGGGCGAGGACGGCACGATCCAGGGGTTCTTCGAGATGCTGGGCGTGCCCTACGTGGGCGCCGACGTGACCGCCAGCGCCGTTTGCATGGACAAGGACCTGTCGAAGCGGGTGCTCCAGCAGGCGGGCCTGCCCGTGGTGCCCTGGGAGGTGCTGCGCAAGGGCGAGCCCGTCTTCGTGGGGCTCGAGCCCCCCTTCTTCGTCAAACCGGCGCGCGCCGGCTCCAGCGTGGGGATCGCCAAGGTGCGGCGCTTTGCCGAGCTGGAGCCGGCCCTGGACGAGGCCTTTCGCCACGACGACAAGGTGGTCATCGAGCAGGCCGTGCCCGGCGTGCGCGAGCTCGAGGTCGCCCTCCTGGGCAACGTGGAGGCGGAGGCCAGCGTGGTGGGCGAGGTGCGCTACCGGGCGGAGTTCTACGACTACGCCACCAAGTACACCGCGGGCGCCGCCGAGCTGGACATCCCCGCCGCCCTCGACCCCGGCACCCAGGAGACCGTACAGGAGATGGCGAAGCGCGCCTACCGGGTTCTGGGCGTCCGCGGGATGGCGCGGGTCGACTTCTTCCTGGCCGCCTCGGGCGAGGTCTACCTGAACGAGCTCAACACCCTCCCCGGGTTCACCCCCTTCTCCATGTACCCCAAGCTATGGCAGGCCAGCAGCCTGCCGTACCCGGAGCTGCTTACCCGCTTGGTAGAATTGGCACTGGAATGAAGCGACGTTTCTACCTGGGCCGCCTCAAGGGCGACGCGGCCGGCGACCTCGGCGAGACCCCGTTCACCTACGACCCCGACGACCTCACCACCCACGGCGTCATCCTGGGCATGACGGGTTCGGGCAAGACCGGACTGGGCATCGGGCTGCTCGAGGAGGCGGCCAGGAAGCGCATCCCCGCGCTGATCCTCGACCCCAAGGGCGACCTGACCAACGAGCTGCTGCACTTTCCGCGGCTGGCCCCCGAAGACTTCGAACCCTGGATCAACCCCGACGAGGCCCGGCGTGCGGGCAAGACGACGGGCGAGCTGGCCGCCGAGAAGGCGGCGCTGTGGCAGAAGGGGCTGGCCGCTTGGGGGCTGGGCCCCGAGCAGATCCGCGAACTGGACCGCGTCCGTTATGCGGTCTACACCCCCGGTTCCACGGCCGGCATCCCCGTATCCATCCTCGCCTCGCTGCGCGCGCCGGCGGGCGACTGGCGGACCCAGGCCGAAGAGCTGCGCGAGCAGGTGGCGAGCACCGCCACCGCCCTTCTGGGCCTCGTCGGCTACACCGACCTCGACCCGGTCACCAGCCGCGAGCACATCCTGACCGCGCGCATCCTCGAAGAAGCCTGGCGGGCCGGGCGCGACCTGGACCTGGGCGAGCTGATCATGCAGGTCCAGAACCCGCCCTTCGCCAAGCTGGGCGTTTTCGACACCGACACCTTCTTCCCTCCCAAGGAACGCTTCGGGCTGGCCATGCGGCTCAACAACATCCTCGCCGCGCCCGCCTTCCAGATCTGGACCGAGGGCGAGCCGCTCGACGTGGGGGCGCTGCTCTACGCGCCCGACGGCACCCCGCGCCACAGCGTCTTCTACATCGCCCACCTTTCCGACGAGGAGCGCATGTTCTTCGTTACCCTGCTGCTCGCCGCGCTGGAGAGTTGGACCCGCAAGCAGGCGGGCAGCACCGCGCTCAGGGCGCTGCTCTACTTCGACGAGATCTTCGGCTACCTGCCGCCGGGTGAAAACCCGCCCAGCAAGGGGCCGATGCTGCGGCTGCTCAAGCAGGCCCGCGCCTTCGGGGTGGGGCTCCTCTTGGCCACCCAGAACCCGGTCGACGTCGACTACAAGGCGCTGACCAACGCCGGCACCTGGTTCATCGGCCGGCTGCAGACCCAGTACGACAAGCAGCGGCTGCTCGACGGGCTCGAAGGGGTCTCCGGCGGCCTCGACCGCGACGAGTTCGATCGGTTGATCTCCAGTCTGGGCAAGCGCGTCTTCCTGGCCAAGAACGTCCACGAAAAACGCCCGGCCCTCTTCGGCACCCGCTGGGTGATGAACTACCTGGCCGGTCCGCTGACCCGCGAGCAGATCCCGGCGCTGAACGGGCTCGTGGGCGCGCAGGCGGGACCGCCCGGGGAGAAGGCCGCGGCGGCCCCGTCCGCCTCCGGAGCAGCGGCAGCCGCCGCGGAGCCCGAGGCGCAGGAGCTGCCCGGCTTCGCCACCCGCCCGGCCGTTCCGGCGGGGGTGGAGGACTACGTACTGCCGGCCAGCGTCGATTTCGCCGAGGCGGTCCGCCGGGTCGGGGTGGACGCCGAAGGACCCCGGGCCGTCCTCTACCGGCCCGAGCTGCTGGCCCAGGCCGAGGTGCGCTTTGCCCGCCGCAAGTACGGGCTGAACACCGTCCTCAAGACCGCCGCGCTGGTGCCGCCCGAGGAGCTTGCAGGGCTGGTGCGCTGGGAGGACCATCCCCACCCTCCCTTCGACGAGGGGTTGCTCGAGGGCAGGCCGGAACCCGACGCCCGCTGGGAGGAGCTGCCGGCGGAGCTGGCCGACACCCGCGCGCTCGCCAAGCGGGCCCGCGGCTTCAAGGACTGGGTCTACCGCTCGGCCGAGGCCAGGGTCTGGCATAACCCTCACCTGAAGCTCTACGGCGCACCCGAGCTGGGCCGCGAAGAGTTTTTGAGGCGCTGCCTCAAGGAGGCCGAGTGGAAGGCCCGCGAAGAGGCGGAGAAGCTGCGCCGGAAGTACGAGCGCAAGATCACCGGCCTCAAGAAGAAGCTGCGGCGCGAAGAACGCGAGCTGGCCGAGGACGAAGCCGAGCTCGCGCGCCGCAAGATGGAGGAGATGGGCGGCTACCTCGACACCGTGATCGGCCTCTTCGGCGGGCGCAAGCGGGCGCTCACCGGCGCGCTCTCCAAGCGGCGGATGACCGCCCGCGCCAAGGAGGACGTGGAGGAGTCGAGGGCCGAGATCGCCGCGCTGGAGCAGGAGATTCAGGACCTCCTCGACGAGCTGGAGGCCGAGGTGGGCGCGATCGAGGACCGCTGGGAGGAGCTGGCCCGGGCGATCGAGCCCATCCAGGTGACGCCCTACAAGAAGGACGTCGCGCTCGAGTACTTCGGTATCGCCTGGGTGCCCTACTACGTCCTGGATTCGGGCGAGCGCATTCGGTTGGTCCGCGCTCACTAGCCCGCGGCCCCGGCTAATCCCGGTCTCAGCGGGGCCGGGTTTAATCATGGCGGGTATTGAGCAGAAACGTGCCGTTGCACGAGATAGGGGAAGTGAAGCCATGGGATACGAAACGCTGATCGCGCTCCACCTCCTGGGAATGGTGCTCTTCACGGGCAACGCGCTCGTCGGGGGATGGTGGAAGTCCGGGGCCGAACGCTCCGGCGACCGCCGTGTCGCCGAGTTCGCCCTCGCTCGCCAGGCTTCGGCCGACTACCTGTTCGGCCTGCCGGGCCTGTTGTTGCTTCTGCTGACGGGGGAGTTCCTGTCCGCCGCTTACTTCAAAGGGGACTCCCCGGGTTGGGTCCACCTGGGCCGCGGCCTTTTCCTCGCCGCCGGTCTGGTCTGGCTGGCGGGCCTGGTGCCTCTGCGCCGGGCACAGACCGCCGCCTTGCGCGGCTCCCAGGCGCTGGACGGCCGGTTCCGCAGCCTGGGTCGCTACTGGAACTTGCTCGCGGTCCTGCTGGTGGTGCTGCCGCTGGCCAACCTGTTCGTGATGGTTTTCAAGCCGGTTTAGCCACCCGGCCCGCATCCGCTTCCAGGAAGAGCATGCCCTGGAGTGAACTCCGTATGGTATAAAGCCGGTATGGGGCAGGTTGGGAAGGCCGCGCTTCTCGCTGCGGTGTTGCTGCTCGGGGCCGTGGGCGCGCAGCCGGGAAGCCCCGCCGCCAAGAAGTTCGACGCGGCATACTGGCGGACGGCGGACTACGCCCGGGTCGCACGCGACTTCGAGAGCCCGGCCAAGGTGCAGGCGCTCGGCCCGGGCGGCAACACCGTGCTGCACTACGCCGCGGCCTTTTCACGTGATCCGCGGGTGATTCGCTACCTGGTGCAGCGGGGCGCCGATCCGGACCGCGCGAACGAGAAGCGGCAAACCCCGCTGATGTGGGCCGCGGCCAGGAGCACCACCCCGGCGGCGGTGCAGGCCCTGATCGAGTCGGGCGCACGGCTGGACCTGAGCGACGACCAGGGGCGCACCGCGCTCCACTACGCCGCGGCGCTTTCGCATACGCCGGGAGTCCTGCAGGTGCTGGCCTACTTCGGAGCCGACGTCGGCGTTCGTGACCAGAGCGGGCGGACTCCGCTGCACGCGGCCGCGGCGAGCAGCGCCGACATCGGCGTCTTTCGCGAACTGCTGCGCATGGGGGCGCGGATCGAGGAGCCCGACGCCCAGGGGCTGCCGCCGCTGGCCACCGCAGTCATCGCCGGAAACGCACCCGGGGTTGAGGTCCTCTTGAAGCTAGGTGCGGACCCGATGCTGGGCGACCGGCTCGACCGCTCGGCGCTGTACCTGGCCGCCGAGGCCACCCGCGAACCCGAGGTGATCCGGGTGCTGGTCCGCTGGGGATTGGACGTGAACCGACGGACGGCCACCGGCAACCGGCCGTTGCACATTGCCGCGCGCGGCAATCCGGAGCCCGCGGTGATCGAGGCGTTGATCGACGCGGGAGCCCGCGTCAACGCGACCGATCCGCTGTGGAAGACGCCGCTGATCTACGCCGCCTGGAAGAACCCCAACCCCGAGGTGGTGCTCACCCTGCTGCGCCGGGGGGCCGATCCGCGGCAACGGGACGCCGCGGGTATGACCGCGTACGACTACCTCTTGCGAAACCCCAGGATGCGCGGCAGCGAGGCGGAGGCGGCGCTGCGGCGGGCAAGCGGCCCGTAACCCGAACCCCGTGCCCGCTCGTGCTAACGTGGGGTCGTGAAACGGCTTGTTTACACCGCAGCTATCATTCTGATCGCAACATTTCCGACAGCCACGGCCACTGCCGACGAACGTTTCCTCGACCCCGCGTACTGGAGTGCGCTCAGTTCCCAACAGCTTTCCGTGCAACTGGGTGAAGTCGAGAGTCTCGATTTCGGCGACGAGGGGGGCTGGACGCCGCTGCACGCGGCGGCGCAGGCGGCCTCCCCCGAGGCTTTCGCGCTCCTGCTCGAGCGTTGGCAGGAGCAGGGGCTGCCGGTCGACGTCGCCGACGCGGAGGGGGCGACCCCCCTGCACCTTGCCGCCCGGTACAACCCCAACCCCGAAGCGGTCCGCTTGCTCGTGGAGGCAGGGGCCGACCTGGAGCGGGCCGGCGAATACGGCGAGCGTCCGCTGCACGTGGCGGCGCGCCTCAACCCGGAGCCCGCGGTGCTTGCCGAGCTCGTGCGGCTGGGGGCCGAACTGGAGGCGCGGGACGAGGACGGTTGGACGCCGCTGCTCAGCGCGGCCGCCTCGGGGTCTGCGGCCAAGATCGCCGGGCTGCTCGAGGCCGGTGCCGACCCCGGAGCGCGCACGGAGGAGGGCGTGGGCCCTCTGCACCTGGCCGCCGCCAACGCCTCCGGGCCCGAGCCGGTGCGGGTGTTGATGAAGGCGGGCCTCTCGCCTTCGGAGCCCGATGCGGCGGGCTGGACGCCGTTGTTCGCCGCCGCGTCCAACGAGAACGAAGGGGCGGACACCGTGGCCGCGGCGCTGCTGGACGCGGGCGCTTCGGTCGCGGCGGCGAGCGGGATCGGCGAAACGCCGCTGCACGTCGCGGCGCGGGCGGGCGGGCGGCCCGCCACCGTGGCGCTGCTGCTGGAGCGCGGCGCCGACCCGCAGGCCCGCGACGAGGACGGCTGGACGCCCCTGCACGGCGCGGCCACGGGAGCGTCCCCGGAGATCGTGCGCCTGCTCGTGCAAGCCGGGGCCGATCTGGAAGCCCGCGACCGCACGGGCAAGACGCCGCTGGTGTTGCTGGCCGAGTGGGGCGGCTCCCTGGAGGTGGCGCGTACGCTGGTCGGTCTGGGCGCCGACCCGCAGGCCGCCGACCGTTGGGGCTGGACCGCGCTGCACCACGCGGCCGCCCAGGGAGACGGGGGGTACGAGGTCTGGGCGCGGCTGGGGGCGGACGTCAACGCCCGGAACGGGCTGGGGGAAACGCCGCTGCACGTGGCCGCCCGCCTTGCGGACGACCCGGACGCCCTGCGCGCCCTGGTGGAGCTGGGGGCCGACCTGGAGGCCCGCGACGGCGACGGCTGGACCCCCTTCCTCTCCGCGGCCCGGGTCGGGAGCGCAGGTGCCCTGAGAACGC
>Ga0256839_1005212_pt1 | contig 12151 bp, 10 predicted proteins | sample 354166metaG_FD_185968 | JGI IMG/M metagenome (GOLD analysis project Ga0256839, IMG submission 185968) | Hydrothermal vent microbial communities from Mid Atlantic Ridge, Atlantic Ocean - 354-166 | ecosystem: Environmental > Aquatic > Marine > Hydrothermal vents | place: Atlantic Ocean: Mid...
TGCCGATGCCGGTGCGCACCACGGTGAGCACCTCATCAGCGTTCATACCGTAGCGGGCCAGTTGCTCGCGGTTGACGCGAATCTGGATCTGCGGTTTGCCGAGATTGGCCTCCAGCGAGAGATCGGCCACGCCTTCCACCTGGCTGATGGCGTTTTTAACCTGCTGGCTGATGCGATCCAGTTCTTTCAAATCCTGGCCGTAGAGTTTGGCCGCCAGGGTGGCGCGCACACCGGAGATCAACTCTTCCACCCGCATCTGAATCGGCTGGGTAAAGCTGATCACCGCCGTTGGCACGGCCACCTCCAACTGCTCGCGCATCTCATCCACCAGATCAGGCATTTCCCGGTTGGCATCGGGCCACTCATCATGGGGATTCAGCTCGGTGTAGATCTCCATATAGTTCACATCGGCGGTCTCGCCCTTCTCGGCGCGACCAATCATGGCGATGGTGGTTTTTACCTCGGGAAAGGCGGTCAACACCTTCGACACATCTTTGGAAATCTCGATGGACTGCTCCAGTGAGGTGGAGGGAATGGAGACCACGCGCCACATGATCGACCCCTCCTGCAACTGCGGCATGAACTCTTTGCCCAGCAACGGGAAGAGCGCCAACGCGCCGATCAACAACGCCACCGCGCCGCCGACCACGGTTTTTTTGTGCGCCAGTGACCACGCCAGCGTCGGCAGGTAGGCGCGCTTCAACCAGCGCACCAGCAAAGTGTCGCGCTCCGCTTTGGGTTTGAGGATCAACACTGCCAGCACCGGAATAATCGTCAGCGTCAGCAGCAGCGAACCGGCCATGGCGAAGCTGATATTGAAGGCCATGGGTTTGAACAGTTTGCCCTCCAGCCCTTCGAGGCTGAAGAGCGGCATGAAGACGACGATAATAATCAGAATGGCGAAGGCGATGGGGTTGGCCACCTCTTTGGCGGCCGCCAGCACGGCGGCATTGCGATTCACATTTTCACCTTTCTCGCGCCATTCGGCCATGATGCGAAAGGCGTTTTCAGTCATCACAATCGCGCCGTCGATCATCATGCCGATACCGATGGCCAGCCCCGCCAGCGACATGAGATTGGCCGATAGTCCCATCTCGCCCATGAAGATAAAGGCGATCAGCATCGCCAGCGGCAGGGCGGAGATGACGACGATGGCCGAACGAATCTCGCCGAGGAAAAGAAACAGAATAATGGCCACCAGGATGGAGCCTTCCACCAGCGCTTTGACGGCGGTGCTGATCGCCTTGTCCACCAGATCGGTACGCTCATAGACCGGCCGCAGCGCAACGCCTTCGGGCAGAGCCGATTCAACCACGCCGAACTTCTCCTTCACCGCTGCGACGACATTCTTGGCATTCTCGCCGATACGGGCCAACGCCATGCCCAGCACCACCTCCTCACCGTCGCGGGTGACGGCACCAAAACGCAGCGCCGGTTGCTGATTGATCTCGGCCACGTCACGCAGAAAGACCGGCGTGCCATCTTCGACCTTGACGACGATGTTGCCGATGTCGGCCTCGTTTTCGACCAATCCCAGGCCACGCACCAGGTACTGCTCTGACCCCTGGTTGATGTACTGGCCACCCACCTGGCCGTTGTTGCGTTCGATCACCTCCATCACTTCGCGGAAGCTGAGGTCGTATTCGATCAGTCGCAACGGGTCGATCACCACCTGAAACTGCCGCTCCTCACCGCCCCAGGACATCACATCATCCACACCCGGCGCGGTGCGCAGCATGAGGCGTACCTGCCAATCTTGCAGGCTGCGCAGATCCATGTTGCTGACATTTTTTTCCAGCGCTTTGTCAGCCCGCTCCACGGTGTACCAGAAAACCTGCCCCAACCCCGAGGTGTTCGGCCCCATCTCTGGCTTGCCATACCCCTCGGGCAGACGGTCGCCCACCTCTTGCAGCCGCTCCATCACCAGTCGCCGGGCGAAATAGATGTCGAGATCATCGGAGAAATAGACCGACACATAGGAAAGCCCGAACAGACTCACCGAACGAATCTCCTGCACACCGGGCAGCCCCGCCATGCCGGACTCCACCGGAAAGGTGAGCAGCTCTTCCACATCTTCCGCCGCCAACCCCGCCGCCTCGGTGTAGATATTGACCTGCACCGGGGTGACATCGGGAAAGGCATCAATGGGCACCGTGATCACTGCTCGCCAGCCGAGAAAGGCCACCACGGCGAAACTGACAATCACCAGAAATTTATAGCGTAAGGACGCTTCAACCAAACTATTCAACATGATGTCTGCCCCCTAATCCGCATCGCCGATCATCGATTTCAACAGCAGCGACTTGAGTACGTAGGCACCCTGGGTCACGATTTCGTCACCCAGGGCCAGACCTGCCTTGATCTCAGTCCAGTGGCCGCGTGTGACACCGCGTTCCACCGGCGCGGGGTGAATCTCCTCACCTTCCGGCTTGAAGACGACATAGCTCCCTTGCAGCAACACCACCGCCTCACGGGGCACCGCCGTCACCGGCTTGCCTGCCGTGAGTGCAATGGCGCTCTTGACGAATTGACCGGGGCGCAGGCCGCCCTCGCTTGAATCCAGCTCAATGCGCACAGACAGTGTGCGGGTTGTCTCATCCATGCGGCGGTGGAGCTGAACCACCTTGCCGCTGAGCCACTGGCGCTCATCGCTGCTCACGCGGACGAAAGCCCCCACCTCAATGCGGTCGGTCACCTCCGCCGCCAGCTTTGCCTCTACCCAGAGGCGGGATTCGTCACTGATCTCCATCAATACCTGACCCGGCTCCACCACGCGACCAATCACAAAGTCATCGTTTAATACCGTGCCCGCCTGGGGGCTGAGCAGGTCGAAGGTGCCCGTCGCCCTGGAAACATCCCCCTGTTTCAGCAACGCCTTCACTTGTGCCTCGGTCATGCCAAAGGCGAGCACCTTGGCGTAGGCCTGCTGGTGATCAACTTGAGCGGCGACATAGCGTTTTTCAGACACCACCTTGCGGCCCAGCGTCTGCACCCGCTGCCACTCCTTGTCAGCGATTAATAACTGACCCTGCGCCGCAGCCATCTCGACACTGGAGAGGGTGACCAGTTTCTGGCCTTTTTTCACTTGCTGCCCCATGCGGGCGTGGCGATGGATAATCTGGGCGGTGATGCGCGGTGTCACCTCGGCGGTACGGTAAAGATTGACGGAGACCTCGGCGGGGGCGACCACCTCATCGGACAGCAATCGGGTGGTGACGGTTTGCGTCAAAATGCCCATGGCCTGGCGCTGCTGGGCGCTCATGGGCGGGATGCCGCCTTCTTCTTCATGTTCTTCCTCTGCATAAAGTGGAGCAAAGGTCAGAGTGCTTATTAACAGGCAGAGGGTGAGGGCGTGTTTTATTGTCGTATTCATCATCTATTTCTCCGGAAACAGCTCAAGCAGGTCGGGTATTGGATTCGCCTCTCTTTGACGTATTAAAGGGAGGCATCGCAGAATCAGATTTGAGGGGGACGAACGGGAGGCGCTTGCCTGCGGGAGTGAAAAGGGAGGTTTGTACGCGCCACATCCTGACGGGTAGATGGAAAATAATCGAGCTTGCTACCCGACGTAATGGCGACAAGATGAAGCCAACCGATACAAAGATCGTCGCAAACACCGTCATTCTGACGATCATCGGGCAGATTGCCTGGCAGTATCAGCCCGGAAACGTCGTTTGACGTTTGTGAATACGGCAAAAAACAGTCGTCCACTGCCCAGGCCACATTGGTGACAAGGACAGCGAGAATCAGTAAAGAGACAATGAATCGGCGCATGATTACAGTGTTTTTTCCTGCCGGGCGTCATTGATGATGTGTATGCCGCCTCTGATCACAATGACGGCAATCAGTAAACCGATAATCAGGTCGGGCCAGAATGAGCCTGTATAGGCAACCAGAAAGCCAGCGCCAATGACACCCAGGTTGGCAATCACATCGTTTTTAGAAAAAATCCAGCTCGCGCGCATATGCACCTCACCCTGGCGGTGTTTATAGATTAACGCCAGGCAAATCGTGTTTGCGATCAGCGCCACCATCCCTACAACAATCATCATGACTGATTCTGGCTCGCTGCCGGTAATGGTGCGGCGCACGATGTCAATCAATACCCCAAGCCCCAGCACGATTTGAAAAATGCCACTGATATGGGCTGCTTTTGCCTTGACGAGCAGACTCCGCCCCACGGCATAAAGGCCAATGGCGTAAACTGTGGCATCGGCCAGCATGTCCAGCGAATCAGCAATCAGGGCAGTGGAGTCACCAATAATGCCGGCGGTGATTTCCGCAATAAACATGACGCCGTTAATGGCCAGTAACAGGATGAGTACACGGCTTTGCTCCCTGTCTTTAATCTCGATTTCGCAGCCACAGCTGGACATCACTATCCCGCCTCGGTTTTGAACGCTTCCGACTGGATACCCACCTGGCATCGTCCATCTTCGCGCAGGCACAAGCGGTCGCGGAAGCGTTTTAAATCTGCACGGTAGATTCCTTTTGAATCGGGAAGTGCCTGCACGGTAGCGTATAGCTGCGCCAGATACGCAGGCGTTGTCACCAGACGATGATAGACCCAACGCCCCTCTTTTTGGGATGACAACAGTCCCGCCTGGCGCAAAATTTTCAGGTGACGGGAGAGCTTGTATGAAGGTTCTTGCAGGCTGTCAACCAGCTCACATAAACAGGACTCGTCTCCCGTCACTACTTTCAGGCGGATGATCCGCAATCGGGTTTCGTCCGCCAGTGCCTGAAAAATGGCTTCGGGCTGAATAGTAATAATCTGCATGATTGCACTATAGTGCAAGTGTTGTGCTCTAATCAAGTAAAGCCATTTCGGTTTTGGTGAGGCATGGGTACCCATGCCATCAAGTTAACAAGTAACGATACAGTGCAGGTTGGTGGTGAGCTTGCGAACCCGAGCGTGACCCGTGCTTAATAATATTGGTATGGGTACGTGATAGCTTCTCTATCGAGCGCTCAGGTGATGCGCTGTCAAAGCGTCAAGCGGACGAGGTATTTTGCAAGGTGGCGTTATAAATAATCACCTGGTTACGACCATTGTTTTTAGCGGCGTAAAGCGCTTTGTCGGCATGAAACAGCAGGGTGGTTAATGCGGCCTCTGCATCCAGTTGGTTGTCGGTGAGCCCAATGCCGATACTGGTGGTCATGCTGATGAGCACTTGTTGGTAAGTGATAGGGTTTTTTGCCAGGGTGTCACGGATTTTTTCCGCCAGTATTTTTCCTCCCTGAGTCGTGTCATTCAAACTCAGAATTAAAAACTCTTCTCCGCCCATGCGGAAAATATAGTCGCTGGCGCGACAGGATTCTTTTAATACCTCGCCCATATGGGCAAGGCATTGGTCGCCGACGAGGTGACCGTATTGATCGTTAATGCGTTTGAAATAATCCAGATCCAGCATGAGGCCACTGAGACAGTGTGTTTCACGTTGTGTTTGTGCAAATAGTTGCGGAAATATTTGTTTGAGGTAGCGACGATTATGCAGGCCTGTGAGTGAGTCGGTGATGGCCGATTCTTCCAGCCGTCTGTGGGCGCGGTCGATCTCTTCCTGTTTTTCGCGCAGGCTTTGCAGCATTTCGGAAAAACGATTGGACAAGGTGTCAATTTCGTTGGTTTCCACGGCTTGACCCATCATGGGTAATGCACCTCGTGTGACTGCACGAGTGATTTCCATTAACTGGTTTAGTGGCCGGTTGAAGTCGCGGGCAATGATCAACCCCATGATTAACGTGGCAAGGCTGCCAAATATGGCCAATGCAAGAATGATCTGGCCGTGTCGTTTTAATTGTTTGAGCACCTCCTGTTCTGAAATGCCGTGCCACAGATGAGGGGTGCTTAGATCCTCACCCGCAAGAGGGATAGCGCGCACCTGATAAATGGTGTCATTTATCACAATGCTGTCACCGCGCGGCAGAAAAGTTTTACCTTCACTTTCGGGCAGGCTGCTTAATTGCACGACATTATGTTTTTCGATGAACAGATGCCCGCTACTGTAACTTTGATGCTGGCGGAGCCAATGCTTGTCAAGCAGGTGGGTAATGGCAATGGTACCTAGCGGGGTGCCTTGCCAGGAAATAGATGCCCAGGCGACCAGTTCAAGCCCGCGTGAGCTTTGGGTGTAAAAAATGTTGTTTTGTGATTGACGCAGGTGTTCCTGTACCGCGTTGGCAAGGTCGGCATTTTTTGTATTGAGTCGCGGTTGCCCGTTCAGGTCAAGAAAGACAAAACGCGCTACAGGAAGCCAACTGAAATCACGCTTAAACAGCCGGCGCAAGGCATCTTCTTCGGCCCCTATTTTGGTGACCATGTACATATACTCCTGGATGCGCGGGTCATCACGAATCATTTCGGCATGGTGCAGGAGCCCGTTTTCTTCCATCTCAATATTGCCAGAGAGCAGGCGGGCTGTGTTTGAAAGATTGTATTTAGCTTGCTCCAGAATGGCATCGCGTGAATAAGTATAGGTATACGCAAGTGTTGTCACCAAAAATGTGATGAGCAAAATGGTGTAAAAAAACAGGCGTGCGCGGTATGTGGTCAGCATAAACAGAAAATATTATTGTGTTGCGGCGGCAGCATTTGCCGATGACATTTGCCGCATCGGATTGAGTGGCAGCAGCTCATATTGCCGGGCAACCTTGCGGAAGGCTTCGCCGGTTTGTGCTTCAGTAATGAGTTTGACCACATCCGGTGACGGACGACGATTGGTGATGGCCGAGAGTTGGCGATAAAAGGGATATTTACCGTTGCGCAGGTTTTCTGCTGTGGGTTTAAAACCGTCCACCCTGATAATTTTTATCGGGTCTTTGGCATCGAATATCCAGGTGGCACCGGTATGGCCAATGGCACCGCGGAAGTCGCCTACCCGCTGCACCATGGCCGCAGCACTGGTGACATTCAGGCGTTCCTGACGGAATGCCTTGTGATCGGGCAAAATGGTCTTCCAGTGACCAGGACGTTTTTTGCAGTGCAGGCGCGTGACCACCACAATGGGTTTGTTCATTTCATCCACGTCGGCCCAGCTTGTCAGGTCACCACGGAAAATAGCGCGCACCTGGTCTGAGCTGAGGTTGTCCACCGGGTTGTCTTTGTGGGTAAGAATCAGAATAGGCTCTTTGACCAGTGGATAGACGATAAGTTGTTCTTTTTCGATTTCTTCATCGCTTAAGGAGCAGCAGATAAAACCAAATGTTTCCCGGCTTTGGGTCGCCTGTCTGGCAGCCTTGATGCCGGCATTGCAGCCGACGCCAAGCATGGAATTTTCACCAAACAAAATGACACGGCGGCCAACTTTGCTTTCCAGGTCGGCCTTGATGGCATCAAACAAAATCCATGCAAAATGGGCGCCGACGCCCATGAGTGCGTTGTCATTTTCGTGATCAGTGGCGTTGTGGTCAGCAGTATCTGTTGAAAAGGCAGGCCACGGGAAAAATGTGATGAACACACATAAATAGATGCCTGTGATGCGCGGGCCTGTGTTCATTTTAAACCTTCCCCGATTTCCTTGTATTTGTGTCCTGGTTTTGTCACCTGAGTCACTCACCACCCCCCTGCATCCATGCTGTTACTGTTTTTTAAAGCACCTACTTGTTGTTGTGTCCGCCTTTTAGCCGTAAACGTTCAAACTATTCCCGCGCTTTTATTCAAGGTTTCCGCATTCCGCCAACGTTTTGCCGGTAATCAGAATGAACAAAAACAGACTGAAGTATGAGTGCTGAACAGAGAGGTATTACATGCACGTTTTTTAATAATACGTCAACAGCATGTTATGTAATATTTCTGCCGTTGTTAACATCAGGTTAGGTGAGTGCGTCTAAACTGCCAAACAAGCTGTTTATCAAAATGTGAATACATCCTCGAAGCGGTCAACTGCGGAATTCAGGGTGACCGCAGTATTTATTGAAAATATGACGGGGTCAATTTTTTTATGTTTATAGGGGGTATATTTTGGCAGGTATGTTTCATGGTTTATGACAGACTGGGCATTGCGGGTCACGGCGCAGGCGAATTTCGCGGAATTCCAGCGTGCTGGCATCCAGCGTTAACAAGCGTCCGGCAAGAGGTGTGCCCAGCCCACTGAGCAGTTTGAGGGCTTCGGTGGCCTGAATGCTGCCGATGATGCCCACCAGGGGGGCGAGTACACCTGTTTCGCTGCATCTGGCTTCGGCTTCGGGGATGTCGTCGTAGAGGCAGCGATAACAGGGAGCATCGCCGCCAAGTGTATTCGGGAAAACAGATACCTGTCCTTCCAGGCGAATGGCTGCGCCGGATACCAGTGGTGTGTGCGTGCTGACGCAGACCTGGTTGATGGCAAAACGGGTGGCAAAATTGTCGCAGGCATCGATGATCACATCGGCCTGCCGGACGGCGTGGGTGAGCGCCTCGTCAGTGAGTTTTTTGTCCAGCGTGTTTATCGTGATTTCCGGATTCAGGGCATGCAGTGTGTCTGCTGCGGAGTCTACCTTGGCACGGTCGATGTCACTGTGGCTGTGAATAATCTGCCGTTGCAGATTGGATAAATCCACGGTATCAAAATCCACCAGCGTGAGCTGCCCCACACCGGCGGCTGCCAGATACATGGCAACGGGAGAGCCCAGGCCGCCGAGACCCATAATCAATGCGTGGGATTGCATCAGGCGTTGCTGTCCGGCAATGTCCATCTGAGGCAGCATGATTTGCCGACTGTAGCGGAGGAGTTGGTGATCGTTCATCGAAGGTCTCAGGGATAACCGAAAGTGGGTGTTTTTTCAGGAGTAATGTCGCAGATACTCCGGTCGTTGATCACGGCAGCCGTGTTTACGTTGATGATAACAATTGACAAAGATATCGAGCGTGGAACTGGCCTGATCATGTTGATAACCCAGATTCATCAACTGGGTTTCTTCCGTGTAATAAAACAATGCACGTTTCATTTTAATTAACAGGCTGTTGTCGAGATGGAAGCCCACTTCCATCAGCGCAGTTTCCAGTGTTTGCAGGGTAACCTGGCGGATATCGTAGCTGATCTGAATACAGTTATTCGTCAATGCACACACATCTTCAATGCTGGGCGTGCCCAGCAACAGGCGCAATGCCTCACGGGCATCATTGCTCGCCGGGTCCACATTGTAAAAGTGGATTTCACGGGTTTTAATGAAATCAGCAGTGGGTGAATCCATGCTCTAATCCTAGCCCGATTACGCTGGAAATTCTATGTTTCCTGCGTGGGCTGCACCCAGGCTCCCAGGCTGATGCGGTCGTTTTGCGCCAGATCTTTTTGGGTTTGTACCTGTAAATAGCCCTGTTCGCGTAAAATAGCGGGCACTGTCGCGCCCTGATTGTAACCGTGCTCCAGCAACAGCCAGCCGGGCTCACACAGATGCTGTCGGGCTTCGCTGCAAATGGTGCGAATATCTGTGAGACCATCCGGGCCGGATTGCAATGCTGTAAGTGGTTCAAAACGCAGATCACCCCGCTGCAAATGAGGGTCGGCAGAATGTATGTAAGGCGGGTTGCTGACGATCATTTCAAAACATTCGCCCGCCAGAGGCTCACACCAGCGACCGCTGGCAAAGCGGACATTGTTGACCTTGAGCCGAGCCGCATTGCCGCTGGCGATGTCCAATGCGGCGGATGAAATATCTGTAGCAACGATCTGGCACCGGGGACGCTCACGGGCGATAGCCAGGGCGATGGCTCCGCTGCCGGTGCCGAGATCGGCGATGTGCCAGCGAGCGTCGGGTGGGATTTTTTCCAGAGCCAGCTCCACTAATGTTTCCGTTTCAGGCCGAGGAATAAGGGTGTCAGGAGACACAGTTAACGTCATATCCCAAAAATCGCGCTTGCCGGTGAGGTAAGCAACAGGTTCTCCCTGGCAGCGCCGTACGAGCAGAGCCTGAAATTGTGCGAGGTGCGCTGATTCGAGCATGCGCTCCGGCCAGGTACGCAAATAAGTGCGTGTTTGCTCCAGCGCGTGGGCCAGCAGGATCTCGGCATCCCGTTGGGGATGTTCGGTCAATCCGGCATGACGCAGTTGCATTTCTGCATCCAGCAGGCGATTTTTGATGCTGCCGGGCTCAGTGGTATTGGGGTTATTCGTCACTTAATTGTGCAAGTTGTTGAATCTGATGTTCATTGATCAACGGCTCAACAATCTGATCGAGATTGCCTTGCATGATTTCGTCCAGCTTGTACAGGGTGAGATTGATGCGGTGGTCGGTAATGCGTCCCTGCGGGTAGTTGTAGGTACGAATACGCCCGGAACGGTCCCCGCTGCCCACCAGCGATTTACGGGTCTCGGCCTGTTCGGCATCCTGTTTTTCACGCTCGGCATTAGTGATGCGGGCCTGCAATAGTGACATGGCCCGGGCGCGATTTTTGTGTTGTGAACGCTCGTCCTGACACTCCACCACTGTGCCCGTGGGCAGGTGAGTGATGCGAATCGCCGAATCGGTTTTATTGACATGCTGCCCCCCCGCGCCGGAGGCACGAAAAGTATCCACTTTCAGGTCAGCAGAATTGATTTCGATCTGTTCCACTTCGGCCACTTCCGGCATGACTGCAACCGTACACGCCGATGTGTGAATCCGTCCCTGGGACTCAGTTTCCGGCACGCGCTGCACACGATGACCGCCGGATTCAAACTTGAGCCGCGAATAGGCACCCTGGCCGATGATGCGCAGAATGATCTCTTTGTAACCGCCATGCTCGCCCTGGCTCTCGCTGATGATCTCGATCTGCCAGCGGCGGTTTTCCGTATAACGTGAATACATGCGAAACAAATCGCCGGCGAACAGTGCAGCCTCATCACCGCCGGTGCCCGCACGGATTTCCAGAAACGTATTGCTGTCATCGTTGGGGTCCGTGGGCAACAGCAATTTTTGTAACTCAAGTTCCAGTACCTGTTGGCGGTCTTTAGCGCTTTTGAGTTCCTCTTCCCCCATTTCACGCATTTCGGGGTCATCATCTTTGAGCAATGATTCCGCTTCGCCGAGATCCGCTAACGTGGACTGGTAATCCTTAAAACATTTCACCACCGGATCGATTTGCGCATATTCTTTGGACAGCTCACGAAACCGGTTTTGATCCGACATCACGCCGGGATCAGCGAGCAGGGCACTGACTTCTTCAAGGCGGTCCGCAATGGTTTCCAGTTTGTTGTGAATTGATGGTTTCATAATTTGCCTGTGTTACTTCGTCTTGTTACGTGTGTTTTTCAGCTTTTCCCATTTCCATGCTTCTGCGTCACTGTCATTAGGCTAGCGGCTCTCGTCCCCATGTTCCGCGCAGGGATGCGGACAGTGCTATCAGTTTATGCCGGTATGGGTTCCACGCGGGAGCGTGGGAGCCAGAAAAAAGAAGGTGCAATGATACTGTATTTTGATCGTTTGTGTGGCCGGGAAATACGTTGCTGACAGGGTGACCGTATATATAAAGGCTGAAAATCAATAAGGTGGTTGGAGCCTGATAGTTGTTAACGGCAGCGTGTAATTTTATTGAACAAATACACCAACCTTCATAAATTTATACACCAACCTTCATAAATTTAGGTTTAAGCAAAGCGGGAAACCATTTAATTGCTCCAGGTTAAGTTTTCCCGCAGCCCATAAGGAATACCGTCATCCTGGCGCAGGCCAGAATCCAGAGGTTGAAACCCCGGAACACCAGCCCGCAAAGGCGCAGAGGATGCAACACCTTACATTTTTCTTTTTGCGTCCCCTCGCACCTCCATCTGGTGAAACCGAACAAAACGCACAACCCAATCGCAATAAGCGCTCTCAGTATGGATGGAATAATGCAAACGCCGCATCAAATCGCGCATGTCTGTTAATAAATCGTTTCCAGAATCCTGAGTTGACATACTGATTACCGGGGAATAGAGTTTGAAAAAATAGCAGACGAATATGCCTAAATATCATCCTAATATCAAATATCAGGGCAAATTGACCAGTTTTCGCGCTTATCAGGCAAGTTTGCCTGATTCTTCGCTCAATACTGGAGGGTAACCGGGCGAATGTGCCTAATACTAATAAGTTATGTGCAATAAGGATTAACGAGATATGAGCTCAAGGAAAAAGAAAACGCCTTATAGCGATAAAACTGATTTAGAAAAAATAAAGTCTAACTGGAAGAAAATTAAAGGGCTAATAAATCGAGAAG
>Ga0256839_1005213_pt1 | contig 12146 bp, 8 predicted proteins | sample 354166metaG_FD_185968 | JGI IMG/M metagenome (GOLD analysis project Ga0256839, IMG submission 185968) | Hydrothermal vent microbial communities from Mid Atlantic Ridge, Atlantic Ocean - 354-166 | ecosystem: Environmental > Aquatic > Marine > Hydrothermal vents | place: Atlantic Ocean: Mid...
AACCGTCAACTTTGCTTCTGCGATAGCATCCGTAAAGGGTCGCTTGTCTCGGCAAGAAATGGCCGACATCATCAGCAAAGTGGGCTACAAAGCAAACCTAATGGACACGCTATCTCAGCGTCAGGAGCTTATAAGAAAGGAGCACCAGCGCCTGGCCAGCGCTAAAAAACGATTTATTTGGGCCAGCGTCCTAAGTGCCCCTGTGGTCGCTATTGGCATGGCAATGCCGGCAGGACGTATTTATCACTGGTTGCAATTTGCACTCACCACCCCCGTGGTCTTCGGTGCCGGCAGTCGTTTTTTTACAAAAGCATGGCAATTGGCCAAAATGGGCACTGCCAACATGGATAGCCTAATCGCCATTGGTGTCGGCTCTGCCTATGGTTATAGCCTCCCTGCATTATTGCGCGGCAAAGGCCACCTATATTTTGAAGCCGCCGCCAGCATCATCTCTTTTGTCTTACTTGGCCGCTATATGGAAGAAAACGCCAAAGGCAAAGCCGGCGAAGCCATTAGAAAACTCATCGACTTACAACCCCAAACGGCAACACGCCTAAAAAATGGCCAAGAAACCCGTATCAGTATTGATGATATTGCACTAGGCGACACCTTATTGGTTCGTCCAGGTGAAAAAATACCCACCGATGGCAATATCATTTCCGGCATATCAACCGTTGATGAAGCCATGGTAACAGGCGAAAGCATCCCCGTTATTAAAGAAGTCGGCCATAAGGTCATTGGCGGCTGTGTCAACGGTGCAGGGCTATTGACTATGGAAGTAACCGCAATTGGCATGGACACCGTTTTAGCCGGCATTATCCACATGGTCGATCATGCCCAAGCCTCTAAGCTACCGGTACAAAAAATGGTGGATAAAATTTCAGCCGTTTTTGTACCCAGTGTGATGGCCATTTCCACGCTCACCTTTGTATCATGGACTATTGCCGGCGCACCCTTTAGTTTCGCTTTTAGTAATGCCGTAACGGTCTTACTCATTGCTTGCCCTTGCGCACTCGGCCTAGCTACGCCTACCGCCATTATGGTCGGTACAGGCCAATCTGCAAAACGCGGCGTTTATATTCGCAACGGCGAAAGCCTAGAAATCGCCACCCACTTAACCGCCATCATTTTTGATAAAACCGGCACCATTACCGAAGGCAAGCCGCAAGTTACCGACTTTATCAATATCAGCAACCATAGCGATGAAGTTTTACTCACGCATATCGCCTCGGCAGAACATCACTCAGAACATTTTCTAGCACAAGCCATTGTCAACTATGCACAAGGCTTATATGATTTTGACTTCAAACAAGCAAAAGACTTTACAGTCACCGCAGGCCGGGGCTTACAAGCAAAAATAGGCCACTACCAACTCTTGATTGGCAACCAGGCATGGCTAGAAGAGCAAGCAATAGATATTAACGCATTACTCACCCCTATCGAAAACCTTGGACTAGCAGGCAAAACCCCGGTTCTAGTTGCCTTTAATGGTAAAGCCAGCGCCTTATTTGGCATCGCCGACCAACCTAGAGAGTCAGCCAAACAAGCCATTGCAGCCTTGCATAAATTAAATATAGACACCTTAATGGTAACAGGCGATACCCATGCCACCGCACATCATATTGCTGACTTAGTGGGCATTAAAACCATTGTGGCACACGCCACACCCGAACAAAAATTACAAGAAATCCATCGCCTACAAAATGAAGGCGGCTCAGTGGGCATGATTGGTGATGGTATCAATGATGCCCCCGCACTAGCCGCCGCCAATGTTGGCTTCGCTATTGGTCATGGTACCGATATTGCCATCGAATCTGCCGACTTAACCCTGGTGAATGGCGATATTGCCAAAGTAGCTGAGACCGTTGAACTTAGCACTTACACAATGAAAATCATTAAACAAAACTTATTTTGGGCATTTGGCTATAATACTATTGCAATTCCGGTTGCCGCTGTCGGCAAATTAAATCCGATGATCGCCTCAGCAGCAATGGCGCTAAGCTCGGTTTCTGTAATTGTTAACTCCCTACGTATTAACGGAAAATAACGTGCTAGAATTTTTAAGCAACTTAGATTACACAGTTTATACAACTGCCTTATTGATTGGCTTTTTTGGTAGCGGTCATTGTGCGGGTATGTGTGGTGCACTTGTTGCCGGCTTTTTTATGAAGTCTGAGAAAAAAAGTATCTGGCCGTATCTTGCATATCACTTTGCACGCATCACCATGTATACCTTAGTGGGCATCGTTGCCGCCCTCATTGGAGTGGCCTTGGTTTCAACCGGTTTGCTTGGCCATATACAAGGTATCTTACAAGTCCTTATCGGCTTTTTTGTCATTGTTTTAGCACTGGGTATTGTTGGACTTTCCCCGTGGCAGTTTTCAATGAAATACATGCCTACCAAAGTGCTGAATAAAGTTTTTATGGCGGCCGCCAAACGCGGCTCTACACTAGGTGCTAGTATGGGAGGACTTTTAAATGGATTAATGCCCTGCCCACTGACTTTTGCCATGGCGGTTAATGCCACCTCGGCTCCTAGCCCTATCGAAGGAGGGCTTATGATGCTGGCCTTAGGTGTCGGCACTTTGCCCACTATGCTGGTGGTCACCTTTGCCTTTGGCAAGCTAGGCACGGCCGCAAGGGGCTTAATGTTAAAAGTAGCCGCTGTACTCATGATTGTGATGGGAGCAAATACCATGTATAACGGCATAAGGTTTTTAGCCTCTGATAGCGGTTTTAAAGAAATGATGCACCATATGCAATCAATGGAAATGCTGGGCATGAGCAGCGAGAAAACTGAACAAGCCAAACCAATGCAAACTGAACCTGTTATGGAAATGGATCACTCCATGCATCATATGCCTTAAAAATAATGAAACTTAGCGCGCAAGATTTAATTATTCTACAGCAAGCCGCCCAAACCTTAGAAAACCCGACTTTTAGCTCTAAAATGACCCAATCGGTCGGCGGTGCAATTGAAAAAACAATTGCCATCTTACCCACACAGGTTTCTTTATCACTCAATGACTTAACCCGAACTGCCCTAGAAAAATCTTTAGAAAGTGCCATTTTTACATTAAATGCACGCAAAAGTAGCCTCCCCTTTAATAAAACACACCAATTCTTTGCAGGCCTAAGCGGTGCAGTAGGCGGAGCTTTTGGAATCAGTGCCATTACCATAGAGCTCCCCATATCAACCATTATCATGATGCGCTCAATTGCCGACATTGCACGCTTTCACGGTGAAAACCTAAGCCATGCTCAAACCAAAATGGCTTGTCTCGAAGTCTTTGCACTCAGCGATAGTGCCCGACATGGCTCAGAAACCGGTTATTACGCCATTCGTTCCATCTTAGCAAAAGCACTCGCTGATGCAGCCACCCAACTAACAGCTCCTGCACTCAACAAAGAAAGTAGCTCCCTTATCAGCAAAGCCATAAACCAAATTGCCGCGCGCTTTACGCTACCTGTCTCCGAAAAGCTCGCCGCGCAAACGATTCCCGTAATAGGTGCATTAGGCGGCGCCGGTATCAATTTATTATTTATTCGCTATTTTCAAGATATTGCACACGCACACTTTAGTATGCGCCGACTAGAACGAGACTATACCCCTGAGTTAATAAAATTAAATTACCAAAAATGCATTAGCAAACAAAACTAAATAGCTTTTTTGCTGTATGATACTCAGCCCCCACAGATTTTGTCGCGTCATTTATGAAAATAGGTCCATACCAGCTCAACAATAATCTTATTTTGGCACCGATGGCTGGCATTACCGACCAACCATTCAGAAACCTATGCAAACAGTTTGGCGCAGGTTTGGCTGTCTCAGAAATGGTTGCCTCGAACCCTGCCTTGCGCAAACACAGGCGTACCTTATTAAAAGCGCAACATAGCGGTGAAATAGGCTTACGCGCCGTACAAATCCTAGGTACCAACCCGCAACAAATGGCAGAAGCGGCACAGTTTAACGCCCAAAAAGGGGCACAGATTATTGATATTAATATGGGCTGCCCTGCTAAAAAAGTCTGCTCAGTTGCTGCCGGCTCCGCCTTATTGCGTGATGAAAAACTGGTCAAAAATATTCTTGATCAGGTCGTCAATGCAGTCGATATTCCTGTGACGTTAAAAATTCGTACCGGCTGGGACAAAAACAATCGTAATGCCGTCAGTATCGCAAAGATTGCGGAGCAGGCCGGCATTGCCGCATTAACCATACATGGCAGAACCCGCGCTTGTGCATTTAAAGGAGCCGCCGAATATGACACCATTCAAGCCGTCAAACAAGCAGTTACCATTCCTGTCATTGCCAATGGCGATATTCATTCAGTGGAAAAAGCACAATACGTCTTAGAATATACGGGGGCAGATGCCATTATGATTGGCCGCGCGGCACAAGGCAGACCTTGGTTTTTTCAAGAAATCCAACATTTTCTGCAAACAGGCGAACACCTGATACAAGCTGATTTACAAAAAGTAAAAACGACATTACAACAACATTTACAAGCACTATATCTATTTTATGGGGAACTGAATGGTGTTAGAATAGCGCGCAAACATATCGGTTGGTATTTCGGTCACTTAGGATCATTACCGGCTACTATTAAAGCGCAGATTTATCAAACCAACATTGCAAAAACGCAGTTAGCTCTTGTTAACGCTGCCTTTGAACTTTTTGACCACACAACATCACAACACTATGCAAACAACGCATTCCGGTATTAATATGACCGCTAACAATAACAACGATTCACCCGCTCTACTCTCCACGCAAGTCAAAAAAGCCGTCAATCACTATTTAAGCCAACTTGATGGTCATGAAACAACTGGCCTACACGCCATGGTGCTAGCAGAAGTTGAAAAACCCTTAATCGAAGCAACCTTGCAATATGCAGGCTACAATCAGACTAAAACCGCACAAATTCTTGGTATCAGCCGTAGCACTTTACGTAAAAAATTAGAGCAATTTAATTTATCCTAAGGACTGGGTGAGGGATTATAAAATTCTCAGCCCTAAACATTTTATCCCACAGAGACTTGCATGAAAAAGAAAGTTAATCGCGCTTTAATTAGCGTTTCCAACAAGGCCGGCATTTTGGATTTTTGTCGTGAATTAGACCAATTAGGGATTGAACTGCTATCTACCGGCGGGACAGCTAAATTACTCGCCGATAACAATATTAATGTCACCGAGGTATCTGATTACACAGGTTTTCCTGAAATGATGGACGGCCGCGTTAAAACCTTACACCCTAAGATACACGGCGGCATCTTAGGCCGTCGCGGCACAGATGATGCCGTGATGGCAGCGAATGGCATTAAAGCCATTGATATGGTCGTGGTTAACCTCTACCCTTTTGAGAGCACCGTTGCCAACCCTGATTGTGATTTAGCCACAGCAATTGAAAACATTGATATTGGTGGCCCTAGCATGATTCGAGGCGCAGCTAAAAACCATAATGATGTTGCCATTGTCGTTGACCCTGCCGATTATGACAGCATCCTAACGGAACTGGTAAACCATGAAAACCAGCTAGAACAAAGTACACGCTTTAATTTGGCACTCAAAAGTTTTGAACATACCGCGCGCTATGACACCGCCATTTCGCTATATTTAGCGAAAGTCAATCAACAAGATTTTCCCGCTACGCTCAACTTGCAATTCAACAAAATGCAAAACATGCGCTATGGAGAAAATCCACATCAAAAAGCGGCTTTCTACCAAGAAAAAACCGCCATGTCAGGCACAATTGCCGCCGCTAAACAGCTACAAGGCAAAGAATTATCTTACAATAACATTGCCGATACGGATGCTGCATTAGAATGCGTTAAATCATTTGAAGACCGGCCTACTTGCGTTATCGTCAAACATGCTAATCCATGTGGCGTTGCACAAGCCGACACCATTTTAGAGGCTTATGACTTAGCCTACGCAACCGATCCAACCTCTTCCTTTGGTGGCATTATTGCTTTTAATCAAGAATTAGACCAAGCAACGGCGGCAGAAATCATTAAGCGTCAGTTTGTAGAAGTCATTATCGCGCCCACCGTAAGCGCTGCCGCTCAAACAATTCTTGCAGAAAAGAAAAATGTACGGGTATTAGAGTGCGGCATATGGAACAGCGGCCATGCCCCTGGTTTAGATTTTAAACGTGTTTCAGGCGGCTTATTAGTACAAGACAAAGACTTTGGCAGCATCACTGCCGCAGAAGTCAAAGTCGTCAGCAAACGCGAACCAAGCGCACAAGAACTGGCAGATTTACTATTTGCTTGGAAAGTGGCTAAGTTTGTCAAATCTAATGCCATTGTCTACTGTAAAGCAGGGCGTACCATCGGTGTGGGTGCAGGCCAAATGAGCCGCGTTTATTCGGCTAAAATTGCCGGCATCAAAGCCGCAGATGAAGGTCTCAGCGTCCCTGGCTCGGTCATGGCCTCAGATGCCTTTTTCCCTTTTAGAGATGGATTAGATGCCGCCGCAGAAGCCGGCATCACTGCCGTTATCCAGCCGGGCGGCTCTATGCGTGACAATGAAGTCATTGCTGCAGCAGATGAGCATAATATTGCCATGGTCTTTACCGGCATGCGTCACTTTAGACATTAAAACGCTTACCTGTTAGCGCAGACCATCAAAAGACAGCCTGCGCTAATTTTACAATAAAGCTTAAAAGCCTTGATTACCCTATACTTGCCTCGTTATTTTAAAATACGTCAAATCCTATGAAAATTCTTATCGTCGGTAGCGGCGGACGTGAACACGCCCTCGCTTGGAAAGCCAGCCAATCGCCTAAAGTAAACACTGTTTATGTCGCCCCAGGTAATGCCGGCACGGCATTAGAAGACAAACTCACCAATATTGACTTATCAGTAGAAGATACGGCAGGTTTACTGCATTTTGCTCAGCAAGAACACATTGACTTAACCATTATTGGCCCTGAAGTCCCTTTAGTCGCAGGCATTGTAGATAGCTTTCAAGCGGCAGGCCTGCAATGCTTTGGCCCCAGCGCAAAAGCGGCACAACTGGAAGGCTCTAAAAAATTCTGTAAAGACTTTATGGCGCGGCACCATATTCCAACCGCCGCCTACCAAGCCTTTACCGATACCGATGCTGCCATTGCTTATATTCAGCAACAAGGTGCGCCTATCGTGGTCAAAGCAGATGGCCTTGCGGCCGGCAAAGGCGTTATCGTCGCGCAAACAGAAGCAGAAGCCATTGCCGCCGTCACCGATATGTTATCTGACAATCGTTTTGGAGCAGCCGGCAGTCGCGTGGTAATTGAAGAATTCTTAACCGGTGAAGAAGCCAGCTTTATTGTAATTGCCGATGGCAAACATGCACTGCCGATGGCCAGTTCACAAGACCACAAAGCACGTGATAATGGTGACACAGGCCCCAACACGGGCGGCATGGGAGCCTACTCACCCGCCCCCATTGTCACCGATACCATTCACCGGCGCGTTATGGATGAAGTCATCAACCCAACTTTACAAGGCATGAGCGCAGATGGCATGCCATATACCGGTTTTTTATATGCCGGCTTAATGATTTCCCCTACAGGAGATATTAAAGTCTTAGAATATAACTGCCGCTTTGGCGATCCGGAAACGCAACCGATTATGATGCGCTTACAAAGCGACTTAGTCGAATTATGCCTCGCCGCCCTTACACAAGATTTAGCCAATATCAGTACAAAATGGGATACACGCAGCGCACTAGGTGTCGTGTTAGCGGCAGGCGGCTACCCTGACCACTATGCAAAAGGGGATATTATTCAAGGACTCCCCACAGAAGAAACCTCTGACAGCAAAGTCTTTCATGCCGGTACACAGCAAAAAAATGCACAAATCGTCACTGCCGGCGGCCGAGTCTTATGTGCCTGTGCCTTAGGCGATGATTTGCAACAAGCACAAGCTAAAGCTTATGCTTTAACACAAAAAATATCGTGGGATAATGTCTATTTTCGCACCGACATTGGCTTTAAAGCTTTTAAATAAGCACAACTTCTTGTAAGGTTTAAGACAACTCTATTATTGCAACAAAGCAAAGCCCCGACCAATCTGCGGGGCTTTAAAACTTCATATTCCAACACAACTTAAATCATCGTGCCTACCTTACTGCCTATTCCCGAAAATCACCCACTGCGCTTTGTTCTCCACAACGAGATACATGCCCGCTCCCCTGTTTCATTAAAACTACCGGTCACCTCTACCCACTTAGCTTTATCTATCTCACAACAAGAAAAATCCTTAGAGCGTGAACATTTAGTGCTTTTATGCGCTCGTTTTGCCGTCAGCCCACCGCAAAGCACTGCCACGCAATTTACAGCGACACTAGATAACTTTCTGTTTCACTGGGAGCAACATGGAGAATTCAGCACTTATTCCTTTTACGTCAATAAGGTTGATGCCGAAAATCCATTTGCAATATCGGCTTTGAGCTATGCCCCTATCGACTGGCTAGACAAACTACCCGGCCAGTCTATCGTCGCCGCACATGCCGTCATTATGCCCGCCTGTGAACAACCCCCTAAAACGCAAGATATTGTGCATTATTTTGCAGGCAATACCATCGTTGGTTCTCAAGTCACCGGCGGTGACGCACTCGCCTTCACAGATTTTCGCATTCACAATGATGGCTTCAGCCGATTTTTAATTTGCAATAAACAATTACAATCACAACAAGCAGGACGCTTATTGCAACGCTTATTTGATATTGAAGTGTATCGCATCATGTCACTACTGGCATTCCCAATAGCACAAGAATTATCCCCAAAAGTCAGAGAAGCAGAACAACGTCTATCCGAACTAACCACGGCTGTCGCACAAGCAAATAGTAATGATGCCAAGCTCCTCGATGAATTAACACACCTAGCAGCTGAGGTTGAAAGCCATATATCAAACAGCCAATACCGCTTTGGAGCCGCACAAGCGTATTATAAAATTGTAGAACAGCGTATTAATGATATACGCGAGGTTAAAATTCAAGGCATCCAAACGATTGGTGAATTTTTAACCAAACGCTTACAGCCTGCAACCAACTCCAGTAAATCAACCGCCAAACGCTTTGGTTTGTTATCTGAAAGAATCAGCAACGCCAGCCAATTACTACGTACCCGAGTGGATATCTCTATCGAACGTCAAAACCAAGCACTGCTGACATCAATGGATTTACGCGTAAAAATGCAATTACGCTTTCAAGAAACCGTTGAAGGCTTATCAATCGTCGCAATCACCACCTATGTTGTTAATTTAATTCATGCAGGCGCGAAAGCCGTGCTAAGCTCAGGCTTAATGGAAATTAAACCCGACCTCATTTCAGGTATCTCCATCCCCTTTGTCTTAATTATTGTAGGCATTACGGTGCGCCGCTTGCACAAAGTCATTAAAATGATTGATCAGGACTAAATAAGCTAAGTTTTTAGTAAGGCATTAGCAAGGAGAATCATCACTCAAAGACCTTACCTATATTTTACAGTTTTTCTTTTTCCTTGAAAAACCAAGTCCAGCCAAACCAAATCCTAACAAAGCTACACTTGCAGGTTCTGGTACTACGTTAATCTCGGTAGTAAAACTAACATTATCCAGTGCCGCACTAAAAAAACCTAGATCATCTTGTTGCTCAAAGCTTATTCTAATACTCTGATTGGACAATGGGATCAATAGTGCTGTCAAATCAAATGAACGTGAATTCGGACCAATTTGTATGCCGCTATCACCTGGATTAGTTGAGAAAACTTCAAATATAAGTGCACCACTCAAATCTTCAATAAGAACTCGCCACTCTTGATTTGGGTCAGAAAGAGTAGCGTTAGTTCTTATTCTATCATCCCAACTTAAAATTGCAGTGTTGAATGTACCCAAAAATACATCTTGAAACAGATTGTGAAATCCTGGCCCGTTTTGAGTAGACACTGCATCAAAGGTACCAGCAATCGGAGCCAATGAAGTAAATCCACCAATAGGAAACGTGCCATCATTAATATTCCAGCTTCCAGAACCAGTATTTACATTATTCCACCCTGACAAATCACCAGTTTCAAAATTACCATTAGTAATATGCTCAATAACTGCTGCATTAGCCAGCCCAACAAATAAATAAATAAATAAACAAACAATTTTTTTCATTTTTTTCTCCCTAAAGTTCAAGTTTCTTTACGATAAAAGCAATAATAATGCCAAAACACTATCTAATTGTTTTTTGTAGATATTATATTTTATAAATCAGTAAAACCTGAAAAGTGTAAAAATATCTGACACACTTTGAAGTAGGTCGTAAAATTATTTAATAACATTAAGGTTAAGTCTAAATGTCACGGCCTAACAGCAGGCTCAGATACTGTTAGCAGATAACCTATGACCTCCGACAAAGCAACAGCCTTTAATAGCTAATGACTTTAGCAAATTATTGCCTTAATTAAAGCAATATAATGGAGAAAAGCCCCCTTTTTATTTTTTTCATCAATTCAAAGGTGTAAAAAATCCTGACAGTTCTTTGAAGCCCCTCATAAAAAGACCCTGCTACTAAATAGCTTTCAGTCATAAAACCATCGCTTCCCCTTATATAACACACTATAATCGAATGTAAAAAAAACTGACACTTACGCCAGTGCTTTTCAAAATAATTTCCGCCTAAATAATATTAAGGGTAATACCGCACGGCTAAGAACAACTACAACTTCTCCCTTCCATCCTCGACCACTTAAAGGCTAAAGAATTTTATCGTTGTCATAAAAAAATAACCTCTATGCGATAAGTGGGCTAACATTTGTTATACAACGATGACTACAACAAAGAATACGATTAGCGTAAAATAATGACAGCCTAGTAGTTTTGCTAAAAACTAACGCGTCCCCCACAAGACACGCAAAAATTAAGCGCATCAAGACTAAGATTTAAAAAATACCTAACCCAAGTGAAAGGATGCGTAAATTCTTACTTCTAAATAAATATTAGAGATTTTAAGGAATGATCGAAGACCCGACTATACCCGACTCCCCTCCATCCCATTTTGTACATGAACTTAAAACGGGCGATATTATTAAAGAGAGGTTTGTAATTGAATATGAGCTGGGTCGAGGAGGTATGGGAGTGGTTTATAAGGTCAAAGACCTGCGTAAAGAAGAGGCTAAAGATCAAGACCCCTACATTGCCTTAAAAATATTAAATGAAGAGTTTAAAGATAGCCCTGACTACTTCATTGCCTTACAACGTGAAACCCGCAAAACCCAAGAGTTAGCCCACCCAAATATTATTACCGTCTACGACTTTGATAAAGATGGCGACTTAGTTTATATGACGATGGAATACTTGGTCGGTAAACCCTTAAATGTCTTTTTAATAGAGCAGTCTATAGAGCCTGGCCCTTTCACTGAACGCTGGAATATTATTCGGCAAATCACCTCTGCATTAGCTTATGCACACAAAAAAAACATCATTCACTTAGACCTTAAGCCCAGCAATATTTACATTAAAGAAGATGGTACCGTTAAAATTCTTGATTTCGGCATTGCTAGAATTGCGCAAAGTACCGAGTTGCACGCCTCTACACAAGATATTAGTACCACCATTGGCGGCTTAACACCCGCCTATGCCAGTTGTGAAATGCTCAATAATCAAGAGCCAGAATTCCAGGACGATATTTACTCATTATCTTGTGTGGTTTATGAGATTTTAGCAACACACCACCCGTTTAATAAAGTGCAAGCAACCCAAGCTGCCTTTGAAGGCATGAGCCCTAACCCCATCGAAGAAATCAGCAAAAAACAATATAAAGCCATTATGCATGGTTTGGCATTTTACCGCGAAGATAGGGTTGCAAGCGTGGAGCAATTCATACAAGAACTACAATTAAACAGTACAGCACCTGCTTCAATCTGGAAATGGCCTAGCCTCTTGATTGTCGGCATGATAACAGGCACCTTGCTCTGGCTTAATTATGAGGCGAGCAAGCAGCCACGACGGCCACCGCCCAAACCTATGCGTACATTATCGGCACAAGAAAAGCAGAAAGTGGCCAGAATGCTGGAAATTGCGGAAATACATTTTATGGTAGGCCGTTTTGTTGACCCGCAAGGCACCAGCGCTTTCGATGCCTATACGGAAGTCTTGGAAATTGACCCCAACAATCAGGCCGCCTTAAAAGGCATTGA
>Ga0256839_1005214_pt1 | contig 12144 bp, 8 predicted proteins | sample 354166metaG_FD_185968 | JGI IMG/M metagenome (GOLD analysis project Ga0256839, IMG submission 185968) | Hydrothermal vent microbial communities from Mid Atlantic Ridge, Atlantic Ocean - 354-166 | ecosystem: Environmental > Aquatic > Marine > Hydrothermal vents | place: Atlantic Ocean: Mid...
GCCGTGGGTACGCGTAATCCGCTCAGCGCCTCTGATAGAAAGAAGCTGTATCTTTTCAGGTACGGCTTTTTTTGTATCGCTGTACCTGAAACATAGGAGCGGATGAGAACCGTCCGGTTCGAAATGCCCCCGGGGCATTCACAAGGGGCCGTTCGGCAGGGGGCCAGGGCTTGCATTGTGTAGCCACACCCCCACCGGATCAGCCGGGCTACCCCGGCTGGTTTCCCGGAAGTAGTACCCTCGATTTTGGGCGGGTAGCATGGCCCTTGCGGCTTAGCAATGGATAAGTTCCGGTATTGCATTTATTTCTTTTTATATTTGCAGTACTAAATGCCATGCAGAAAAGACTAATCCTCAACGCAGAGCTCCTTTCTATCACGGTTGACCGTCTTTGCCAGCAATTAATCGAGAACCATAGCAATTTTGCCAATGCCGTAATCCTGGGCTTACAGCCACGGGGCGTACATTTCTCTGACCTGCTGGTAGCCCACCTGCGCCAACTGATTAGTAAAGATATCCCCTATGGCTACCTCGATGCCACTTTTTACCGCGATGACTTTCGCAGGCGCGATAAGCTGGCTACGGCCAATGCCACCAAAATAGATTTTATCATTGAAGACAAGGAGGTAATCCTGGTGGACGATGTGCTGTTTACCGGCCGTACCGTACGGGCCGCTTTGGATGCCATGATGGCCTATGGCCGCCCCAGTAAGGTAGAACTGATGGTGTTGATTAACCGGAAATATACCCGCGATTTACCCATCTCACCCGACTACATCGGTAAAGATGTGAATACCATTGAAACCCAGAAGGTATTGGTGGACATTGGTGCAGGCAAGAAAAATAAAGTTTGGCTTATAAACGAAGAAGCATAATGCCTTTGAGTCAGCAGCATTTACTCGGCATAAAAAACATCACGGCAGAGGATATCCAGCTTATTTTTACCACAGCCGATAATTTTAAAGAAGTAATCAACCGCCCCATCAAAAAAGTGCCTTCGCTGCGCGATATTACCATTGCCAACGTATTTTTTGAGAATTCCACCCGTACCCGCTTGTCGTTTGAACTGGCCGAGAAAAGGTTGTCGGCCGATGTAATTAATTTTTCGGCCGCCTCCAGCTCGGTAAAGAAGGGCGAAACCCTGTTGGACACGGTTAATAATATCCTGGCCATGAAAGTGGATATGGTGGTGATGCGCCATGCCAGCCCCGGGGCACCACACTTTCTGGCCCGCCATATCAGGGCCAATATTGTTAATGCCGGTGACGGCACCCACGAGCACCCCACCCAGGCGCTGCTCGACACCTTTTCCATCAGGGAAAAACTGGGCGGGGTGGCCGGTAAAAAGGTGGCCATCATTGGCGATATCATGCACTCACGGGTGGCTATTTCCAATATTTTCGCCCTGCAGAAACTTGGGGCCGAAGTGATGGTATGCGGGCCCATTACCTTGCTGCCCAAATATATCGGGGCGCTGGGGGTAAAAGTAGAGCTTGACGTACAAAAAGCCCTGGCCTGGTGTGATGTGGCCAATGTGTTGCGCATTCAGTTGGAGCGGCAGCAAATTAAATACTTCCCTTCCTTACGGGAGTACGCCCTCTACTACGGCATCAACCGTGAGCGCCTTAACCGCCTCGATAAGGAGATTACCATCATGCACCCCGGGCCGATTAACCGGGGCGTAGAGCTCAACAGCGATGTGGCCGACTCTGAGCATGCCATCATTCTGGACCAGGTTGAGAATGGCGTGGCCATCCGCATGGCTATCCTCTATTTACTGGCCAATGCCGCTGCCTGAGGGCTTTTACCCGGAAAATTCATAAGAATTTTTCGCCCACAGGGCCGATGAACTGCAAAATGTTTTCGCCCCAAATTCGGGTCATGCTTAAATTTTGGTTTGTCTATAGCCCTGTGATAACATACTTGCTATTGTGTACCTTTGTTCTTCGGTTATATGGCTCATATTACAACTTTTTGGACGGAGGGTAATATAGCAATATATCCATTCGGAAAGAAGGAGGGGTTTTTCCTCTCTTTCTTCTGAAAAAAACGATTAACTTTTATCCTCCGAAAAGTTGCCTTTACTAGTCGAATTTAGGCGTCATTATTCACGAAAATCGTGAATAAACCGGGTTTCAGATCTACTACAAAGAACATGTTCAAATTACCTTTGCTGTTGCTCTGTCTGTGGTCAGGGCTTACCATGCCCTTGTCGCCTCCTTTTTTCCCTTTCCCGGTCAGGAAATAACCGCAGGCTACCATCAAGGCGATGGATAGCAGAAAGGCTTCGAAAAACAATTGCCGGGCGTAGGCCACATGCAGGTATATCACCCAACTAATGGCCCAGGCCAGTTTGGCATAATTGCTTACTTCCACGGGCAGGTGATAACTTCTTTTTAATCGTTTCATCTCCATAGTAGTTATTGATTTCACATTTTTGTTTATAGCAAATTTCTTCTCAATAACGGTGGTATCTATCCGTAAAAAACCTAATTCGGGGAATAGGTAAATTGCCTACCGGTTTAGGTGAAATTGTTAGTTAGCGCTTGATTTACCGTAGCTATGTTGTAATTTTATTGTTTAGAAAAACCAGGTTATGTTATGAGAACTTTAGTGATTTCTGTTGTGGGGGTAATCTTTATTACCAGCCAGGCCATGGCGCAGTTTGGCGATTTACTGAAGGAAAAAGGAATGAAATTCCTGAAAGAAGAAGGCGTCAACCTGTTGTCGAAAGAGTTGCATAAAACCAAGGCCAAGTTCGATTCAACCAGTTTCAGCTATGCTATTTCGTTGAGTGATAAGGCAGCCCAGTTTGAGAGCAAAGATAAGCTGGCCGATGTGGTTACCCTGGGCGCTATGTTTGTTGACAAGGATAAGGATAAAACCCCCTTGGAAGAGGCCCGCGAATACATGGATGTAGGCGAAATGGCCTATGCCGCCAATGGTTTTAAAATGGCGGAAACCTATTTTATTGCCGCCAACCTTATTTTGGTGGGCGGGGGCTATGAAGAACACCCGCTGTATGGCCGGGGCCTGGCCAACCTCGGCTTATTGTACAACAGCATGGGCAGGTATGCTGCGGCTGAAGAGCTCACTACCTGGGCCCTGAATATCCGCGAAAAATACCGGGGCCGAAACAGTAAAGATTATGCTGCCTCACTGAATAACCTGGCGGTACTGGACAAAGACCTCGGCAACTACAACAAGGCCGAAAAAGAAATAACCGAGGCCATTGCCATTAACAAAGCCGTGCTCGGCAATGAAAGTATTGCCTATGCCATTGGTTTGAATAACCGCGGGGTGCTTTACCAAACCCTGGGCCGGTATGCCGAAGCCGAGAAAGATATGCAGCAGGCTTTGGCGGTGGCAGCCAAAACACTCAAGCGGAGTACCCTGCAATATACCCGGTTACAGTCTAACCTGGCTATTTTATACCAACAGCAGGGAAAGTATGCGCAGGCTGAGGAAATCTACCGGCAAGCCATTACGGCCATTGCCAAAAACCCAACCAAAAACAAAAAAAGTAACCCCGATTATGCCCACATGATAGAAAACCTGGCTTCACTCTATACGGCCATGGGCCGCTATGATGAAGCCGAGGAGCTCTACCTTGAGGCCCTGGCCGTTTACAACCGTAAGTTTGATGACCGCTATTCGGGCTATGGTTTAACAGCCGCCCGTTTAGGGGCTTTGTACCTTTTACAGGATGACTATACCCAGGCCGGGAACTACCTTACCCGGGCCGAAAACGTGCTCACCAACACCTACGGGCCGCAGCATCCTTACACCGTAGATTTACAGGTGCAACTGGCGGTACTTAACTGGCGCCAGGGCAAAGCTGCAGCAGCCGACCGGTATTTTGCCCGGGCCCTCGACAAATCCCTGGAATTTGTAGGGAAATATTTTGCCCCGATGAGCGAAACCGAAAAAGCCATGTTCTGGAAAACCCTGCAACCCAGGTTTGAGCGCTACTATGCTTTCGCAGCCAGCCAGGACAGCCCGGAAATCCTGCAAAAGGCCATGCAATACCGTCTGGCTACCAAGGCTATGTTGCTGTCGGGCTCAACAAAGGTCAGGTCCCAGATCCTGGCCAGTGGAGATAGCGCCCTGATCAAAGATTACCAAACCTGGTTAGACCAAAAGGGTATGCTGGCCCACTATTATTCCATGAGCCAGGAAGACCTGCGCGAGCAAAAAATCAATCTCGACTCGCTTGACCGGGCAGCCAACGCCATGGAGAAATCGCTTTCAGAGCGTTCAGGGTTGTTTAATGAAGCTTACCGGTCATCGGTACCTACGGTAGCCGAGATACAGGGCAGGTTACAGGCAAATGAAAAAGCCGTGGAAATAGTACGCATTGCCGGTGACAAAGACCATAAAACGGCCTACCTCGCAATTATCCTATCGCCTGCCGGTATAGATAAAGTGGTGCTGGCCCATGGCGATGAACTGGAAGGCAAGTACTATAAACGCTACCGCAACCTGATTAAATATAAGAAGGAAGACACCTATTCCTATGCCCAGTACTGGCAGCCTATTGAGGCCAGGCTCGGCCAGGCGACCAAAGTATATATTTCCCTTGACGGGGTATATAACCAGGTTAGCCTTAATTCCCTGATGGTGTCGCCCGGCAATTTTGTGGTGGACCTACGCAGCCATAGTATTGTTTCAAGCTTGCGCGACCTCAAACGGCCCGGTTCTTCCGGGCCGGCCGGTAGCAAATCGGCTACCCTGGTGGGCAACCCCGACTACGCTTCACCTACGGTAGATCCCTTACCGGGTACCGGACGGGAAGTGGCCACCGTCAAAGAAATCCTGGATAAATCAGGTTACCAAAGCCGCTTGTTAACCGGCACCACCGCCAGTGAGGGTAACCTTAAGCAGGTAAGGCAACAAAAAATTGTGCATGTGGCCACCCACGGTTTCTTTATTGCCGACCCGAAGGGCAATGCCACCTCGGTTTTCAGCATCCCCTTGTACAATGTAAACGAAAATGTGCTCTTACGTTCCGGCTTGCTGTTTGCCGGCATTGGCCGGGCTGCCACCCGCACAAACGATTTGTCACAGACCGATAATGGTATCCTTACCGGGTATGAGGTGATGAACCTTGCGCTGGAAAATACTGACCTGGTGGTGCTGAGCGCCTGTGAAACCGGCCTTGGCGATGTGATGTCGGGCGAAGGCGTATATGGCTTGCAAAGGGCTTTTATGGTAGCCGGGGCCTCTTATGTGATTATGAGCTTGTGGAAAGTGGACGATGATGCCACCCAGCAGTTAATGGTGCATTTCTACAATAACTGGCTGCAGGGGGGAGATATCGAAACGGCCTTCAGTAAAGCACAAAAGCAAGTAAGAAACCAATACAACCACCCCTATTATTGGGGGGCTTTTGTACTTCTTAAACGATAAAATTTGTGATTATAAATATTAATGCTATATTAGGACATACTTTTTTAACCTAACCTCTTTGCTTGCTAAAGGCCAACTTACCCGTTGGCCTTTATTTTTGCCCGTTTGGCTAGCCGTAAGCTACCGTTTGCCCCATTATTTAAGCCACGTAAACTAACCGTTGATGATAGTTTTTTTGTAATTTTGATCACATTCTCACGTATGCTTATCTGGATTTCTATCATAGCACTCATAATCATCGGCCTGGTACTCCTTGTCATCGAATTGATCTTCATTCCGGGAACAACCGTAGTCGGCATCATCGGCCTGTTGTGTATTATTGCCGGCCTGGTGCTGACCTTCAATCATTTTGGTAATACCATCGGCTGGGCGGCTACCGGGGGCACGGCACTTTTTTCGGGTGCAGTGCTGATCTATTCGTTTAAAGCCGGGGTATGGAGCCGTTTTGCGTTGAAAAACAGCATCGATAGTAAAGTGAACCAGGACAAGCCGATAAATGTGCAGGTGGGGGATGAAGGTATCGCCTTGTCGGCCTTGCGCCCCATGGGTAAGGGTGAATTTGGCAATGAGCTCTTTGAAGTGAGGTCGTTGGGTGAGTTGGTGGAAGCCAACACTAAGATCAAAATAGTAAAAATTGAAAAAAGAAAAATATTTGTTGAACCGATAAACTAAAATTCTGTGGATATGTCATCTGGAATACCATTACTCGTGCTCATTTTTGGTGGGCTTATATTACTTATTATCTTCCTGTATTTTGTGCCCATAAGCCTGTGGATAACCGCTATCTTCTCCGGGGTGAAGGTGGGGCTCTTTGAGCTGATGTTCATGCGCATCCGTAAGGTGCCCCCCGGCATGATTGTGCGGGAACTCATTACCGCCATAAAAGCGGGGCTGGATGTGACCGCTACCGACCTGGAAACCCACTACCTGGCCGGGGGTAGTGTGCCGGATGTAATAAAAGCCCTCGTTTCGGCCGATAAGGCTAATATAGAACTTAACTTTAAGCAGGCGGCCGCTATTGACCTGGCCGGCCGCGATGTGTTTGAGGCTGTACAGTTTTCCGTAAACCCCAAGGTAATTACCACCCCTAAGGTGGCAGCCGTAGCGGCTGACGGTATCCAGTTAATGGCCATAGCCAGGGTTACCGTAAGGGCCAATATCACCCAACTGGTGGGCGGTGCCGGGGAAGACACCATTATTGCCCGTGTAGGCGAAGGTATAGTTACCTCCATTGGTTCGGCCGCTTCGCACAAGGAGGTGCTGGAAAATCCGGATAAGATATCCAAGCTGGTGCTGGCCCGTGGCCTCGATGCCGGCACGGCCTTTACCATTCTTTCCATAGATATTGCCGATGTTGACGTGGGGATAAATATTGGAGCCCAACTGCAAACCGACCAGGCCCAGGCCGACCTGAAAGTAGCCGAAGCCAAAGCCGAAGAAAGACGCGCCATGGCCGTGGCCCACGAACAGGAGATGAAAGCCAAAGCCCAGCAGGCCCGGGCCGAGGTTATCCTGGCCGAAGCCGAGATTCCCAAGGCTATTTCCGAGGCCTTCCGTTCCGGCAACCTGGGTATTATGGATTATTATAAGATGCGCAATATCGAAGCCGACACCTCTATGCGTGGCTCCATTGCCGAGTCTGCCAGCAAGCCTAAAAAAGGCGGTAGTAAAAGCAAGGAGTAAACGCCATACTAGTTGCTGACAGGATGGGTTTTCGTTAAGAAAACCCATTCGTTTTTGGCCGGGCGTTTGGTTACCAGGGTTTTACTGTGCTCATCGTAAGCAATGTAATCGTACAGCATCGGGATTTTATTCACCCCATGTAAATCCAGCGTGCCGTACCTGCCATTTCTGGCGATAATATAAAAACCCTGGCTTACCGGGGTCAGCAGGTCATATTTCGGATGGATAATCACTTCCCCATTGTTATTCAGCACCCCCCATTTACCCTGCTGGTTTACCTTGAAGTTGCCGTTGTTCAGGCGTATAATATGCTGGTACCGGGCAGGGATTACCGTTTCCCCTTGCAGGTTGACTACGCCTGAAAGGCCTTGTTTCCTGACAATACAGGTGCCATTTTTATAGAAGCCCACCGAATCGTACAAAGGCTGGAGGATAATCTGTTCATCCAGGTTAATGAACCCCCAGTGGTTGTTGATTTTTACGGCCGCCCTATTTTGATTAAAAGATTTCACCTCTTCGTAGCGGTTGGCAATAATAATCCGCCCTTGCTGGTCTTTAAACCCGTAGCGGCCATTGGCCTTAAAAATTAACAGGCCGGCACCCCCGGCCCGGGCACCCCCGCCCGTGGGATAATCGTAAATGAAGGTTCCGGCCGGGGATATTTTTCTGATGATAACATCGGTGGAATCCCGTTCGTAGAAACCGTTGGCAAATTTTTCCAGCCGGTTGCCGGTAAAATAAATTAGCTCCCCGGCAAAGCTTTTAAGCTGGTATTGCTTGTTGGCTTTGCCCAGGATTACCTTGTTGCCAACCGCTATAATTTTAATTGGGGCGGGCAGGGAAAGCCATTTTCCCTGCCGGTTGATAAGGCCATCTTCGCCATGCAGGGTTACCACCGCCCGGCCATGCTTAAACTGGCTGGCCCAGTCATAAACCGGGGGGATTACCTCTATACCGTAGCGGTCAAGGTAGCCCCAGCGGCCATTACGGCTGACGGCAATCCTGCCTTCGGCAACCGGGCGGATAGAATCATAGCGGAGCTTGGTTTTTTGGAAACCGTAGAAATCAAATAACAGCCATTGCGGACGCCTGCCGCTAACCCTGGCGTGAATGTTTTCCCCGTCATAGCGTATTTGCGTATAGATAAGCGGCATGATTTCTTCACCCGTATGCTTGATAACGCCCCACTTTCCCCCTTTTTTCGCTAACGCAATATTTTTGCTGGTGCCGATGAGGGTATCATATTGAACGGATAGTTCTTCCCCCTGCTGGCTGAGCAGCCAACTTTGGCGACCGATGGTAACGATGTAGTTTTGGCCCCAGCTTTGGATGTGGTCGTAAGCCAGGTTAAGCGTATCATAACCGGTGATAATCTGCCAGGAAGGAAAACCCTTGACAAAAATCCGGTCGTTTTCAACTTTAACCTCACGGTAGCTGGCCGGTATAATTATCCCCCGGTTAAAGCTACTGATGCCGGTTTTGCCATAACGGCTAAAGGCCAACAGATTGCCCGATAGCAGCGAAACATCCTCAGCGGCAATGGTCAGCACTTTTATCCCCTGCCGGTTAACAATAAGGGTAGAATTGTTGCGGGTGGCCGATAAATACTGCTGACTGAGCACGGCTACCGCATTATATTGGGGAGGGATTATTTCATGGCCTGACAGCGAATATACACCGTACCTGATTAAGTTGTGTTCCTGCCGGCCGGCAATTACATAGTTTTGCTCAACCTGTAAAACCGTAAAAGAGAAAGGCAGCACCCGGGCGCCATTGGCATTGATTATGCCCCAAAGTGACTGCTGGCGGGTAGCGCTAAACCGTTTGCCGGCAAACAGGTCATCGTTAATTTTATACAGGGTATCATATATTGCCGGGGTGAGCGGCTTGTGGCGGTTTTTCCGCAGGCCTACCCGGCCATTTTCGCGATAGAGGGCCGGGCCCTTGCCATCAGCGGTAAAATCTGCCTCATCGCCACTGGGCTGGGCAAGGGTAGGCAGGCCGCCAATAAGGCATACTATGAGCAAAAATCCTCTCATGTGGGGCAAAGGTAGTACGTCTGGCCGCTAAAACGGTTGTTTTTTATTCAGGATATAATGAATAATTCGGCTTAATGTGTATGTTTATGCTTAATTACAGCTATTGGTGAACGGGTTCCTCAAGTCATTTTTCGGTGCTTCCGGCAAAGAAATAACCGGATTGTCGTTGCTGGCGGCCTTGCTGCTGCTTGCCTTGCTGCTGACCAGAGCCGTTGATTTTTTTAGCGGGGAAGAAACCGCTTACCGGGCCGCAGACCAGCGGCTCCTCGATAGTTTGTTGGTTTTACTGGCAGACGATACCGTAAGTTTACAGATGGCCGGGCAAGGCCGCGATACTGTTTTTATGTTTGATCCCAATATAGTTTCGGTTGAAGAATTGGTGCTCCTGGGGTTTACCGGCAATATGGCCCAGCGGATAATTAACTACCGGGGCAAAGGGGGGGTGTTCCGGAGTAAAAATGACCTGTACAAAATTTATGCTATTGATACTCAGCTGGTAAGCCGGCTACTACCCTATATTGATTTGCCCGGGGAGGCGCCAAAACCAGTGGCCGGAGAGGAAACCGGACGGAAAGATACCGGTAACATCTCCCGCCCCACGGCCATAGCCGTGCAGGCGTTACCCCGTTTTGATATTAACCGGGCCGATACGGCTATGTTGCAGACAATCAAAGGCATTGGCAGCGTTTTATCAAAACGGATTATTGAATTCCGGGATAAACTTGGTGGGTTTGTTGATGAGGCCCAACTTTACGAGGTATATAACCTCGATTCACTGGTGGCCATGCGGTTGTTGAACCAGGCGTATATCGATGAGGGTTTCATACCCCGGCCCCTGGCGATTAACCGGGCTGGCCAGGAGGAACTGGCCGCCCACCCCTATATTTCCTGGCAGCAGGCCAGGCTGATTGTAGCTTACCGCAACCAGCACGGTGACTTCACTTCCGCAGCCGATCTGCGCCAGGTGTATGGGCTGCAGGAGCAGCATATACAAAGGTTGGCCCCTTATCTTGATTGGTCGCTAACAAATTGATTCTTTTGTCTTACATTTATTGTAATGGAGCAGATCCTTAAATCTTACCAAAAAAGGCTGATCAATATTTCGGCATCCAATAAGTCGTTACTGCTGCGTAAACTCATTAAAGAGCAGTTTATTGACCTCCATGATTTTGACTTTGCCCATAACAAGCCGTCATTTTCCATTATCAAAGATTTAATTGCCGGCAAAAGCCGGGTAAGCCTGTGTAAAATCACCGATAGCCGGGATGAGTCGGTAAATATTTTAAGCAGGCGCCTGAAGAAACTCAGCCGCTATGAAAAATTTCTTTTCGAGGAGCACGGCTCCAGAGACCTCTATGTTGGCTGGCCTTTTTTGCGCGGCAAGTTTTCCGATGGCACCCCTGTGCGTTGTCCGCTGATGTTTTTTCCCGTAGAAGTGTTGCAAGATGAAAGCGACTGGCTGCTGCAACAACGCGAAGGGGTAAACATTACCCTTAACAAGGCTTTTTTGCTGGCGTATGGCCACTATAATGGGGTGAAAATTACCGAGAACCTGCTGGAAAGGGTTTTTGAAGATTTTGATACCGACAGTATGGTCTTCCGTACCGGCTTGTACCAGTTGTTTAAAGAAAGTCCTGTGGAGATCAATTTTAATCAGGATAATTTTATTGACAAACTGGCGCCTTTTAAAGAATACACCCGGCCGGAATTTGACCAGGAGCAAAAAACCGGCACCATAAAACTATTCCCCGAAGCCGTGTTGGGTATTTTTCCGCAAAGTGGCTCTTATCTGGTGCCGGATTATGACTATATCATGGAAAGCCGCTCGTTTACCGACCTGGAGGATTTTTTTGCCCAAAAGGTGCAGGACGACCTTCCCGCAGACCGGTATGGTTTTTTACAACGGGTGAAGGAGGAGGAAACCTATACCCCGTTTAAGATGGACGCTTATCAGGAAAATGCCATCAAAGCGGTAAAAAAAGGCAATTCTCTGGTCATTCAGGGGCCTCCGGGCACAGGCAAGTCGCAGGTGATCTGCAACCTCATTGCCGATTACATTGCCCGGGGCAAGAAAGTGCTGCTGGTATGCCAGAAAAAAGCGGCCTTAGATGTGGTTTACGAGCGTTTTGAAGAACTTGAAATGAGTGATTTCATCGGCCTTATCCATGATTTTAAGAACGACCGCAAGGACTTGTACCATAAAATTGATAAGCAGATCAGAAGTATTGATTTATATAAAATCAATATCAACAGTTTAGATGCCCTGCAACTGGAGCGGAGGTTTTTACAACATTCGCGCAGGATTGACCAGATAACCGAAGAACTGGAAGAGTTTAAAACGGCTTTGTTTGATGAAGGGGAATGTGGAATTTCAGTAAAAGAACTATACCTGACTTCCGATTTGCAAGGGCAGGCCGTTAACGTTAAGCAGGAATATAAAAACTTTAATTTCCGGGAGATAAACGAACCTTATAGCCGCATAAAGCAGTACTGCGCCTATGCCCGTAAGTTCAGGAGCAATGATTACCCTTTGCTGGAACGCAGGTCTTTTGCCGGCAACACCATCACTGCCTTGCGCAGGATGCAGGAACACCTGGATGAGATACAAGCCATGCATGCCGAAGTGGCTGCTTCTTCCCGGGAAATCATGGGGCATGAGGTTGGGCTGGAAGATTGCCTGAAGATCCTTGATAAAGTAGAGAACATCAAGCAGTTTCTCAGCATTGTTCAGGCCGGGGATGTTTACGGTATGTTTGTGCACCTGATGAAGCAAAAAACCACCGAAGCGGATTTACTGTGGCTGGCGGACCATGAGCGGGTAATGGTGGATGCCCTGAACAATGAGGGCATCGAAAACACCTTGAAACTGGAGGAACTTGGTGAATTTCAGAAATCATTGCAATCGGCCATAGTGGCACGCAGGAACTTCTTAAAGTATATCTCCTGGCGGCTGTTTTCCAAAGACCGCCAATGGGTGACGGAAATCCTTAAACGGCATAAACTTTCTACCGGT
>Ga0256839_1005215_pt1 | contig 12144 bp, 16 predicted proteins | sample 354166metaG_FD_185968 | JGI IMG/M metagenome (GOLD analysis project Ga0256839, IMG submission 185968) | Hydrothermal vent microbial communities from Mid Atlantic Ridge, Atlantic Ocean - 354-166 | ecosystem: Environmental > Aquatic > Marine > Hydrothermal vents | place: Atlantic Ocean: Mid...
TCTGGGCTCTATCCACAGTTTCACTCCAATTGTGGAGGGTCAGACCCTCCGGCTCGTATTTTGCCGGGACAAGTGCCCGACAATCGGGTCCTTACGGGTCCTTCGCAATCTCGCCCCCGGGGATCGCCCGAGGAGTATTGTTCATTTCCCGTCTCAGGTCGGATTTATGGCTTTCGCCACCGGCCGTCTTGGACGAAGCACACAGGCCGCCACGAATCCGTAGCGACCTGAGCAGGCGGGATATAGGAGGTTTCCAACCGGATGTGAAGAGGAAAATAAAAAGCTTTTCGACAGCCCCCTCTTCCGGGGGGCTCCGACCTGGCAATCCGGGCCCTGCGGGCGCTCAGATCAGTTGCCGGTAAACCCTTGTTGCAAGGTCGGTCAGCTCATCGCGCGCAAGCTCGCCGACCACGGCATATCGCAGGTCCTCGTCCTGCCAGTAGATGCCCATCACGCGGCCGTCCTGCTCGAACTGGAACGAGGCCAGCAATCCGGGCGAGCCGCCGGTTGCATAGACGGTGATGCGCCGGCCCCTGCCGTCTTCATACATGAACTGCGCCGCGGGGCCATCGCCGGCCGGCAGCAACCGCCCGCCCATCAGGGCAAACCCCGCGCCCGAAAGGTCGGGCGCCACGATTTCCGCGCCCAGCCGCCTGGACAGCCAGCCGACAAGATGCGTCTCCTGGTCGGCCGACACCTCGACCGGATGCAGGACTTCGCTGGCATAGACCGTATGGGCCGCCATGGCTTCGCGCACGATGTCGGCTTCGGCCAGGGTGGCGCCCTGCTCGATGACGCCGCGGGCAAACCAGCCTCCGCCGATGCCGGCGGCCATCAGCGCCAGCATCGCGGCGACACGCAGGATGGGGGGCCAGTTCGAATTTGCCGACAGCCCCGCACCGGGCCGAGGCAGATGCCGAACCTGTCTTTCGGCCTCCGCCGCCGGAAACAACGCCTGCAGCGCTGCATTCTGGCGAATCCAGTCGGCAACCTCGGCCGCCTTGTCGGGGTTCGCGGCCAGGAAGGCCTCTGCCATGTCGCGCTCGCGTCCATCGAGCTGGCCGTCCGCATAGGCGTGCAAGAGGTCATCGTTCACTGTCTGCATCGGTTTGTCGGCGCTCATGGCACACTCCTGACTGGGGGCAGTTCGCTTTCCGAACGCCATTTGCGCAGTTTCGCGCGCGCCCGCGAAATCCGCGACATCAGCGTTCCGACCGGGATGCCCAAGGCCCTGGCCGCCTGCCCATACTCCAACCCGCCGACCACCACGAGCAACAGGGCTTCGCGCTGGTCGTCGGGCAGTCTTTCAAGCGCCCGGGCCATGGCGACAAGCTCGAGCCGGCTGTCGTCATCGGCCCGCGCGGCGGTGTCGGCGATGCGCTCGTCCAGCGGCAGCGTCTGCCGCATCCGGCCCGCCGCGCGGCTGTTTCGGAACAGGTTCAGCAACATCTTCATCAGCCAGGGCTTGAGCGGCCGGCCGGGCATCCAGAGCTTCTGCTTGCGGATGGCGCGCTCGACACAATCCTGCACTAGGTCATCGGCCTGAACGCGGTCGCGTGTCAGCGAAAACGCATAGCGCCACAGATCGGGCAGGCTGTCCTGCAACTGAACCTGAAAACTTGCCAATGCCATTGTCCCGGTCAACGGTCCCGGCAGAGGCTATCCCCGCCGGGGCCGGTTTCATCTGATGTCAGGGCCGCGCCACGTGCCAGACGCCCTTGACGCCGTCGCCGGTCATCTCGCCCGGCCGCGCGTCGTTGATCCAGAGATACAACGGTTTGCCCTTGTAGGCGATCTGAAGCGTTCCGTCCTTGCGGGTGATCAGCGAAAAGCCCTTGGGAAGGTCCATCTGCGCGTCAACGACCAGCGGCGGCCATTTGGCCGCGCATTGGTCATAGCAGTTGGATACGCCCTTGCCGTCCTTGTCGAAAGTGTAGAGCGTCATCATGTCGGCATCCATCAGATAAATCTGATCGCCGAGCTTGCCGGTGACGACAGGCTTGCCGCCATGGGCCGCGCCAAATGCCAGTCCGGCGGACAGCGCCAGCGTTGCAGCCGCCGTGGCGACGGTTCCGAGATAGGTCATCGTGATCCTCCTGTTCATTGTCTTGCGCCCGCCGGAAATGGCGAACTGCAAGACATACAGGCGACGGGGCGGGTTTATTCCCGCGGGAACCAGAAAAACCGGAAAATTCCTTCCGGCCCGGCCCCGGCCCCGGGGCAGGACGTGAAAAAGGCGGGCCTGTTGACCCGCCTTGTTCGACAGTCGCTTGTGCCCGATCAGTTGCCGGTGGCAGAGTCCACGTCGATGGTGACGCCCGGACCCATGGTCGAGCTGAGCGCGATCGACTTCATGTAGGCCCCCTTGGCGCCCGACGGTCTGGCCTTTTGCACGGCATCGATGAAGGCTTTGACATTCTCTGTCAGCTTCTTTTCGTCGAACGACGCCTTGCCGACACCTGCGTGCACGACACCGGCCTTTTCGACCTTGAACTGAACCTCGCCGCCCTTGGCCTTCTTGACCGCATCGGCCACGTCCATCGTCACGGTGCCGACCTTCGGGTTCGGCATCAGGTTGCGCGGGCCCAGAACCTTGCCCAGACGGCCGACGATCGGCATCATGTCGGGCGTGGCAATGCAGCGGTCGAACTCGATCTTGCCGCTCTGCACGGTTTCCATCAGGTCTTCGGCGCCCACGATGTCGGCCCCGGCCTTCCTGGCCTCTTCGGCCTTGTCGCCGCGGGCAAACACCGCCACGCGCACGTCCTTGCCGGTGCCGTTGGGCAGGGCGACGACGCCGCGCACCATCTGGTCGGCGTGGCGCGGATCAACCCCGAGGTTCATCGCGATCTCGACGGTTTCATCGAACTTTGCCTTGGCATTGTCCTTGACCAGCTTCACGGCCTCTTCGACCGAAACGTTTTTCTTGCCTTCGAAAGCTTCTTTCGCCGCCTTCATGCGTTTTCCGAGTTTTGCCATGATCTTACCCTTTCACCTCGATGCCCATCGAGCGGGCAGACCCCAGGATGATCTTCATCGCCGCCTCGATATCGTTGGCGTTCAGATCCTTCATCTTGGCTTCGGCAATTTCCTTGACCTGTTTCGTGGTCACGGAGCCGACGGTTTCACGACCCGGCAGATTGGCGCCCGACTTGAGCCCTGCGGCCTTTTTCAGGAAATAGGACGCCGGCGGCGTCTTGATGTCCATGGTGAAGGACTTGTCCTGGTAGTAGGTGATCACGGTCGGGCAAGGCGCGCCCGGCTCGAGATCCTGCGTCTTGGCGTTGAACGCCTTGCAGAATTCCATGATGTTGATCCCACGCTGACCAAGCGCCGGCCCCACGGGCGGGGACGGGTTCGCTTGCCCTGCGGGCACCTGCAGCTTCATTGTGCCGGCAACTTTCTTGGCCATCGGCCTTCTCCTTTTCACCTCGGCCCGCGACGCGTCGGGGCCGTTCTTCGGTTGAGTGGTTCGGCCGGTCACGCGCGCGCGCCGCACCTCCCACGGGTATGTCCGGTGCAGATGGTGCTGCAACCGAAGCACGCCGAATAGGCTGCATCGAAGGATTTGGCAAGTGGAATCATCGCGCCCGGCTCCGATCGGCAGCTGGCGGATGGGCCGTGGCCACGACAGGCTGAACCACCGGGCAAAGCGGTTTCGTCATGGAGCCTCCACGCGGGGCAAGCCGATGGAACACGCTTTTCGCGCTGCGTGTCATGAAGGCCCGTCCATCAGGACAATGACGCAAACCGGACAGTGCAGGCCCCCTGGCCAACGGCAGCCCTGCCCGCCGTGCAGAGGCTGGCCGCCCAGTTGACCCGACGCCAGTTGTCCGGTTTTGCGGGGCCGCGCCCGGATGCCGCTAATGCGCCTGACCTGACGCCGTTCCCTCGAACAATGGCCCCAGCCGTCTGACCTCGCGCTGCATGTGTTCGCGAAACAGCGTCACGCGCCTGGTATCGCGCAGATCACGGTGATAAAGCAGCCACAGACCCAGATCATGGCGCGCTTTGGGTTGGCGAAACCGCGTCAGCTCCGGGTCTGCGTCGCCCAGGAAACACGGCAGGTAACCGAGCCCCATTCCTTCTTTCAGAGCCGCGACGGTCAGCGATGTGTCGTCGACGCAAAAGGAATGGTCTTCCTGTGGACAGGCCTCTTTTGTCCAGGTTCGGTGATACTCGCAGCAATCCACGCCGACCCAGCGTTCGGCCGCCCCACCGGCCTTGAGCGCCGCGCAATAGTCCCAAGAGCCGTATACCGCCGAAGAAACCGTGGTCAGCCGCGTTCCGATCAGGGTTTCCAACGGTGCGTTTGTCTGACGAATGGCAACATCCGCGTCGCGCGAGGCCAGTTGCACCGAGTTGTTGGTGACTTCAAACCGCAGATTTATCTGCGGATGCGCCGCGCTGAACCGGGCGAATGCAGGCATCAGGACGGTTGAGGCCATGTTGGCGATGGCGGTAACGTGCAGATCGCCGGCCAGCTCTTCGTTCTGGCCGCTGGTGGCCGCTTCAAAAGACAGGAGCTCATGCTCGATTCGGGCGGCAGAGCGTTCCAGTTCCCGCCCGGCCTCGGTCAGCACGAACCCGGTCGCGCTGCGTTCCATCAACGACGTGGCCAGCTTTTTCTCGAGAGCATGGATGCGCCGCGACACGGTCGAATACTGCACACCCAGCCGTTTTGCGGCCTTGCCGAACGACCCTTCACGGGCGAAGGCGAGGAATATTCGCGCATCGTCCCATTGCATCCGGCGTCTCCTGTCATGCGTGAAAAATGCAAAATCACTGTCGATTTTTCACGGGTTCCCAAAAACCTGCGCGAGTGTGACGATTTTGGCAAGCGCAATTCCAGGCCGGTTCAACCGGGAAAGGAGCCCAAATGACTGTTTCACTCTATTCGCGCCTCGGTGGCTACGACGCACTCGCGATCTTTGCGACAAAGGTCGTCGGCAACGCGCAGGACGACGACTTGCTGGGCCGTTTCTGGGCCAGTCGCAACGAAGACAGCAACGCGCGCGACCTTCAGTCTCTGATCGACTATTTCGTAAGGGAAACCGGGGGCCAGATGTATTACAAGGGGCGTGACATGGCGCTTGCCCACAAGGGCATGGGCATCACCGACGCGGACTGGGAACGGTTCATGGAAATTGTCGTCGGGGTTGCCGGCGAACTGGGCGTCGAGCCCGACGAGGGTGGCGAAGTGATGGCCTTTCTCGACAGCCTCAAGACGGATATCGTCAACGCGTAGGGCAGGAAACCGGTCAATGACAGGGAAAGGATCGGGCATGAGCGATGAAATCGAAACCCATGAAGGCGGCTGCACCTGTGGTCATGTGCGCTATGGCGTCAGGGCCAGGCCCCTGATCGTCCATGCCTGCCATTGCACCTGGTGTCAGCGGCAGACCGGAGGCCCGCATGTCATCAACGCGCTCTACGAAACGGAGCTGGTCGAACTGACCAGGGGTGAGGTGGAAAACGTCACGGTCCCTTCGCCAAGCGGCGAGGGTCAGACGATTGCACGATGCCCAAAGTGCCGGGTGGCGGTGTGGAGCCACTACCATATTGGCGGTTTGCGCGAGAGCGTGAAATTCCTGAGAGTTGGCACGCTCGACAATCCGGGCCTGATGCCGCCCGACGTGCATATTTTCACGTCGACCAAGCTGCCCTGGTATGTCATTCCCGAAGATCACGACGCGGTCGAGGAGTTCTATGACTACGACACGACCTGGTCCAGCGACAGCAAGGCGCGCTTCCAAACCTGGCGAGGCGCCGCCGATTGACCGAAGGCACCAGCCCGACAGCCTGACCCGGCGCCGCTACCCCTGCTTGGAGACCTGCGTGTATTCCAGCTCGACCGGGGTCGCCCGGCCGAAGATCGAGACCGACACCTTCAGGCGCTGGTTGTCGTCGTCGACCCCCTCGACCATGCCGTCGAACCCTTCGAACGGGCCGTCCGTCACGGCAACCTTTTCACCGACCTCGAAGTGGATCAGGGTGCGCGGCTGCTGCTCGCCCTCTTCGACGCGGTTCAGGATCGCGTTCACCTCACTGTCGCGCATCGGCATCGGCTTGCCCTGCTGACCCAGAAAGCCCGTGACCCGGTTGATCGAGTTGATCAGGTGGTAGCCACGGTCGGTCATGTCCATGCGCACCAGCACGTAACCGGGCATGAAGCGACGCTCGGCCGTGACCTTCTTGCCGCGGCGGATTTCGATCACCTCTTCGGTGGGAACGAGCACTTCTTCGATCTCGTCCTCAAGCCCGGCATCGGCCGCGGCCTGTTTGATCTGCTCGGCAATCTTCTTCTCGTAATTCGAGAGGACGCTTACCGAATACCACCGTTTCGCCATGTCGCTTTCGCCTTTGCCAGTTTCCCGGCGCGCGGCCGGTCATTCGAATTTGGTGCGGGTCGGACCGCAATACCCTGATAACAAGCCGTGCCGCTCGAATCGAAGCACATCATGTCAGGAAGATGCGCCCCGATTACAGCCGATGCCGGGTGATTTCAAGCCTTGTGCTCAGGCACGGCTAGCCGAACATCCCGAGGATGGCCGCCAGACCGGTGCGGATGATCAGATCGACGAAAAAGAAAAAGATCGAGGTGAGCGCCGCCATGACGAACACCATACCCGTGGTGAGCAATGTCTCGCGCCGGGTTGGCCAGACGATCTTGGAGACTTCAGCGCGCACCTGCTGGATGAACTGAAGCGGATTGCGGGTTTTGGCCATTGTGTCATGTCCGTGTGTTTCGGGTGCAAGGCAGATACGCGCTTTGAGTTGCCAGTTCAAGGGCGTCTGTCAATTGCGCGCAACATCGGGCGGGACCGGGGTTCGGGGCGGGCCGCGCCGGGCCAGGGGCCGGCCATGCAACCGGCTTCCGGCCGGATGGGCCGGAGCCGGACCGTCGCGCGTATCGGGGTGGCGGGCCGCGGGGGCGTGGCCGGGCGCATCGGGTCACGGTCGCCTTTCCACCCCCCGGCCGACCCTGACAGGCTGGCCGAACCCACGCGCCAAAGGAGCACCCATGACCGACACGGCAGACCTGCCCATTCAGCACACCGAACACCATTATGTATCGCGCGTCGGCTGGTTGCGCGCAGCGGTGCTGGGCGCCAATGACGGCATCGTTTCCACCGCCAGCCTGATCGCCGGGGTTGCCAGTGCCGGGATGGGCACCGGCGAGGTCCTGCTGGCCGGAACCGCCGGGCTGGTGGCGGGCGCCATGTCGATGGCGGCGGGGGAATATGTCTCGGTGTCCTCGCAGGCCGACACCGAGCGCGCCGATCTTGCCCGCGAGGCCCACGAGCTTGAGGTGCATTTCGAGTTGGAACTGGAGGAATTGGCCGAGGTCTATGTCGAGCGCGGCCTGTCTGCGGAGCTGGCGCATCAGGTGGCGGGGCAGTTGATGGAAAAGGACGCGCTGGAAGCGCATGCCCGCGATGAGCTTGGCATATCTTCGATTGTCGTGGCCCGGCCCCTGCAGGCCGCTGTGTCATCGGCGATCTCTTTTTCGGTCGGGGCGGCGCTGCCCCTGGCTTCGGTTCTGCTGGCGAAAGAGGGCCAGATCACCATGACAACGACGGTGGCCTCGGTGATTTCTCTGGGCCTGCTTGGGGTTGTCTCGGCCAGGGCGGGCGGCGCGCCCGTCATGAAGGCCGTGATCCGCGTGATGTTCTGGGGGGCCTTTGCCATGGCCGCCACGGCCGCCGTCGGCTCGCTTTTCAACGTGCCGGTCGCCCAGGGTCAGGCTGCCCCCGCAAGGCTCCGGGGCGCCGGTTCGCCGATCCCCGGAAAGCCGGCTGGCGCGTGGTGTCCCGTGCAGGCGGCCCGCCCCGCAGCTTGTCTGCCGAAACACGCGACCAGTATTGCATTGACAAGCGTATTCCCTTTTGCGCATATGCGCATGAAAGCATGTGCCTGGCAACACCAGATCGGGAGCACTGACATGGTTCAGACCCTGTTGACGGCCATTTCCGACCCGATCCGGCGCGGGGCGCTGGCAATTGTCTGGGGTGGCGGCGAGCATTGCGTCTGCGAGCTCATGGCCCGGCTTGACGTGAGCCAGAGCCGCATGTCGCGGCACATGAAGGTGCTGCGGCTGGCGGGCCTTGTGACTGACCGGCGCGATGCACAGTGGGTGCGATACCGGCGCAACCCGGACCTGGCGCCGGAGCTGGCGGCCATCGTCGATGCTGTTCTTGCGGCCGAAACAGAACATGAAAGTGACGTTGCATGAGCATTCACACACAAGACCCCGCCGGGCATGCGGCACGCCCTGCATGGGCCTGGCATGCCGGAGTGGTGGCCTTCGTGATCCTCTGGTTTGCGATCTACAAGCAGCTTCCGGCCCTCTCCGAGTGGCTGACCGCCCTTTTGCCGGTCGACCGTTTCAGCCCGACGGGCGAAGCTCTGGCGTTCTTTTTGTATGACGCTCCCAAGGTCATCATGCTGCTGGCCCTGATCGTCTTTGCGATGGGGGTCGTGCGCTCATTTTTCAGCCCGGAAAAGACGCGCGCGCTGTTGTCGGGCAAACGCGAGGGCGTGGGCAACGTGATGGCGGCAAGCCTGGGTATCGTCACGCCGTTCTGTTCCTGTTCGGCTGTCCCGCTGTTCATCGGATTTGTCTCGGCCGGCGTGCCGTTGGGCGTGACGTTCAGCTTCCTGATTGCCGCGCCGATGGTCAACGAGGTCGCCGTGATCCTGCTTTGGGGGCTGGTCGGCTGGAAAGTGGCGGTGGTCTACCTGATCTTCGGACTTGGCATTGCGATCGTGGCCGGCTGGGTGATCGGGCGGTTTCATCTGGAAGGCTGGCTGCAGGACTGGGTGAAGGAGATTCATCTGGGCAGCGCCGCCTCGGCATTGCCCGAGGAAGACCTGACAATGATCGACCGGTATCGGCAGGGGATCGCCTCTGTCAGGGACATTGTCGGCAAGATCTGGATCTGGATCCTCGCCGGGATCAGCCTGGGCGCCATCATTCACGGATACGTTCCGCAAGAGGCGATGGTGTCGATCATGGGCAGCGGCGCGTGGTGGTCGGTGCCCGCGGCGGTGGTCGTCGGAATTCCGATGTACACCAACGCCGCCGGGATCATCCCGATCGTCGAGGCGTTGCTGGACAAGGGGGCCGCACTTGGCACGGTTCTGGCCTTCATGATGAGCGTGATCGCGCTGTCGCTGCCGGAGATGCTGATCCTGCGCAAGGTGTTGACCACGCGCCTGATCGCGGTATTCGTCGGCGTCGTGGGCAGCGGCATCCTGATGGTCGGATTCTTGTTCAATGCCATCTTCTGAACCCTGGGCAGCCCTGCCGGTGCGCCCGCAAACGACCAAGGAGTCCAGGTCATGCCCGATGTGATCAACAAGGCCATACACCCGCCGGAGCACCACTACATAGCCCGCGTCGGCTGGTTGCGCGCCGCCGTTCTGGGGGCAAACGACGGGATCGTTTCCACCGCCAGCCTGATTGCCGGCGTGGCAAGCGCCGGGATTTCGCCGGCCGAAGTGTTGCTGGCCGGAACCGCCGGTCTGGTGGCCGGCGCGCTTTCCATGGCGGCCGGGGAATATGTTTCGGTATCCTCTCAGGCCGACACCGAACGCGCCGATCTGGCGCGCGAGGCCAGGGAACTGGAAATCCATGCCGATGCGGAACACGCAGAACTTGCCGGCATCTATGAAGAGCGCGGCCTGTCGCGCGAGCTTGCCCGGCAGGTGGCAGATGAGCTGATGGCCAAAGACCCGCTTGAGGCGCATGCCCGCGACGAATTGGGAATATCGTCTGTCGTGGTGGCCCGACCGCTGCAGGCTGCCATGTCATCGGCTGCGTCCTTTGCTGTCGGCGCTGCGCTGCCACTTGGTTCGGTGCTGGTTTCCGCGCCCGAGAACATTGCGCTGAACACGACGCTGGCCTCACTGGTGGCGCTGGGGCTGCTGGGCTGGGTCTCGGCCAGAACGGGTGGCGCGCCGGTCGCTCGCGCCGTGGCGCGCGTGTTGTTCTGGGGCGCCGCGGCCATGGGGGTGACCGCGGCTGTCGGCTCTCTTTTCAACGTGCCGGTCGCATAGGCCGGCTGCAAACAACCACATGCAAGCAACCAGGGGAAACAACATGAAAATCATCAAGGTCCTCGGCTCGGGCTGCAAGAACTGCGAAACCACTGCCGAACTGATTGCCCGCAAGGCTGCCGACGCCGGCACCGATGTCACGGTCGAAAAGGTAACCGACATGGGCACGATCATGGCCTATGGCGTGATGTCCACCCCCGGGGTCGTGATCGACGAAAAACTCGTTCACATGGGCGGGGTGCCCAAGCCTGAACAAGTTGACGCATGGGTGAAGGCATGAGCGAAGCCCAGCTGCATTCCTCGATTGTCGCCATGGTCTCGCTTGCGTCGGGGATTGCGTCGAACCACCCGGCGATGGGCCAGTGCCAACTGGACCGGCTGCGCAAGGCAGGTGTGCCGGAAAACCAGATAAACGCCGTGATCGAGATTGCCCGTCACATTCGCGACGAGGCCGCCGAAAAGCTGGATTTCGACTTTGATCAGGCCGCCGGAAAGGGCGGCACAACCGCCGGGACCGCCGGCGAAAGCTGCGGCTGCACACCGACGCCAGGCGGACAGAGCTGTTGCTGAGGACATGAGCGGCCTGCCGGGCGGCACGGCCCGGACTGGCCTGGCAGGGGCGGAGGGTCTCGAACCCCCGACCTACGGTTTTGGAGACCGTCGCTCTACCAACTGAGCTACACCCCTGTGGCCGGGGATGCGCATAGCGGCATTCCCGAACGGTTGCAAGAGTTACGCTTGTGCCTCTGGCACGAATGCGGGCAGAAAGAACGTCATGAGCATCAGAAATCGGATCGAGACATCTGAACGGCTCGCCGGCGCGCTTTCCTGGCTGCTGGTGGGCTATCTGCGATTCGTCCGGCGCAGCGGGCGATGGAAAGGGCATGGCCTGGGCGAGCTTCTGGCGGACCTTGAAAACGGGCCGGTCATCGTCGTGTGCTGGCACCAGCGCCTGATCCTGGCGCCGCTGGTCTGGCCGGCCACCCCGCCCGATGTCGTGGTGCCGCGAGACCCGTCGCCGGCCGGGTTGCTTTCGGCACACACCCAGGCCCGCCTGGGCACCGAGCCGGTTGCGATGAACCCGAAGAACTCTTCGCTTGCGAACATGCGCCTTGTTCTGAAACGCGTGCGCGCCGGCAAGAGCCTCGGGCTGACGGCCGACGGGCCGAACGGGCCGCCGCGGCGGGCCAAGACGGCAGTGGTCGACTGGGCGCGCGCCACCGGGCGCCCGGTGTTCCTGTTTGCCTGGTCGGCCCGCCGTGCGATCAGGCTGGGGTCGTGGGACCGGCTGATGATCCCGCTGCCATTTTCGCGCTGCGTTTACGGCTACCGCCGGTGGGAGGCCGAAATACCCAAGCGGCCGACCGAGGCCGACCACGACGCCCTGACCGCCGAGCTTGCGGCTGAACTGGACAGGATCACCGCCGACATGGACAAACTGGCCCGGCGCCCCCCGGACAGGTGAGCGCGGCGAGGCGGGCAAAGTCCGGGCCGCCCTCCCGAACAGCCCGACATCCGTTGGCCCCTTTCCCCCCCGGAAAGTTGCCGCCGCATGATTGCGGCCCTCCCGGTCGATCATCGCCTTGCGGACCAGAGCGTCGAGGTTCCGGGCCATGTTGCCGCGCTTTGCGCCATGTTCGGGCATCAGATGCGCCGGGACCCCTTCGGAGAGCATGACGATGACATCGCGACCGGCGCCGCCCGGATTGCCGAGTGGAAAGGACGGCGGCCGCTCGAACAGCCTTCCTGCCCACAAGAGGTATCTGCCAGCAACCTTCGACACCGTTCCACCGCAAGGAAAAACGCCGCCCCCTTTCGGGGACGGCGCAAATCGCGTTCATGGTGTTGTGGTCTTTTACTCGATGATCTTCGACACGACGCCCGAGCCGACGGTGCGGCCGCCTTCGCGGATGGCGAAGCGCAGGCCCTCTTCCATCGCGATCGGCGCGATCAGTTCGACCGAGAACTTCAGGTTGTCGCCCGGCATCACCATCTCGGTGCCCTCGGGAAGCTCCACCGTGCCGGTCACGTCCGTCGTGCGGAAGTAGAACTGCGGACGGTAGTTCTTGAAGAACGGCGTGT
>Ga0256839_1005216_pt1 | contig 12141 bp, 14 predicted proteins | sample 354166metaG_FD_185968 | JGI IMG/M metagenome (GOLD analysis project Ga0256839, IMG submission 185968) | Hydrothermal vent microbial communities from Mid Atlantic Ridge, Atlantic Ocean - 354-166 | ecosystem: Environmental > Aquatic > Marine > Hydrothermal vents | place: Atlantic Ocean: Mid...
CAGTTCTTGCGGTACCAGCCCAAGGCTGGCGCGGGCGGCCCGGTAGTCGCGCACCACGTCGTGGCCACAGATGGCCACCCGGCCGGCATCGGCGCGCACCAGGCCGGCCAGGATGCCGATGAGTGTGGACTTGCCTGCTCCATTGGGTCCCAGCAGACCGAAGAAGCTGTTTTCGGGGATGGTGAAACCGATGCCGTCCAAGGCCTGGAGCGAACCGAAGCGCTTGCGCACTCCGTCGATGACCACCGCATCCATGGCGTCAGTCCAGCGAGAGGATGGCATCCACGCCGGTGACGCGGGCCAGGCTCTTGAGTTGTTCCGGGGTGTGGCGGAAGTGGATCGCTCGCCCCTGACGACGCGCCGCCCGCGCCCATTCCAGCAACAGGGCCAACCCGGCGGAGTCGACCCGACGGACCGCGCCGAGCTCCACTTCGATCCGGGGGGGCGCGCTCTCGCCCCAAGGGATATCCACCAGGCCAGGCACGCTGTCGAAGTCGAGACTGCCGCTCACCCGCACCCGACCGTCACACCATTGCACCTGGGCGCGGCTCATACACCGCCCTGACGGTTTTTTTCCGCCAGGGTCTCGATGAGTTCGTCGAGACCGCGGCGGTTGATCTCGCGGGCGAAGCTGGCGCGGTAGTTACTCACCAGACTCACGCCGTCGATGAGGATGTCATAGATCAGCCAGCGGCCATCCTTGCTCCGGTGGAGCTTGTAGTCGATGGGGATGGGGAAACCACCGGGCTGCTCGACCTGTGAACGCACGGTGACCTTGCCGGAGGCCGGATCGCCGCGGAAGGGGAGGAAAGTGAGGGTCTGATCGGTGTACTCCAACAGCGAGGTGGCGTAGGTACGGATGAGCAGTTTTTTGAACTCCGCCACGAAACGCCGCCGCTGCTCGGGACTGGCCCGGCGCCAGTGTTTGCCCAGCACCCAGCGGGACATGCGCTCGAAATCCACGTGCGGCAGGATGTAGCGATCGACGATGGCATTGACCCGCTCTGGATGGGCCTGGAGCGCCGCCTTGTCGCGCCGCAACTCGCTCAACACCTGTTCGGCCACCGATTGCACCAGCGCCTGGGGATCGTCGCCACGCGCCTGGACATTGGCCGCAGCCGGCCAGGCGACGAGAAAAAACATCAAACTCATCAAGCTCTTCATGGGTAGGCTCCAATGACCTGGTCCAGACGCAGCCGGTGCACATTATAGCGGTACACCGCCTGAAGATACTGGCTGTAGGCGAGCAGGTAGGCCTGGAAGGCAGTGGCCAGCTTGTCCGCCGATTCCACCCCTGCTTCGAAGTCGCTGTAGGCGGCCACCAGCCAGCGGCGGGCGGCACGGGCGCCCTGTTCCAGCTGCGAGAGTTCCTGATGGGCGGCGTGGGCCTGGTGGTATTGTTCCGCCACCTGGAAGGGGATGCCACGGCGGGCGAATTCCCCTTGGGCGATCAGGGAGTCCAGCTCCGAGCGGGCCTGTTCCACCTTGGCCTGCTGGATCTCCGGACGCCACTGCCATTGGATCCCCACCACCGGAGTCAGGCCGTAGTCGTTGAAGGGATCATAGACATAGGGGTTGTTGAGCCGTTCTCGAGCGGGGGAGAAGCTGAAGGCCCCCACCACCCCCAGGTAGAGGTTGGGGCGGTGATCCAGCTTTTTGGCCCGCATCAAGGCCCGACGCGCCCGTTGTCCCTGCTCCAGTTGGGTCATTTCCGGGCGTTGCTCCAAGGCCTCGTGGGTGAGGCGGTCCAACGGCTCCTCCGGCGGTGGCCCCAAGGGACGCAAACGGGTCTCGGCCAGCACCAATGGACGCTCTTCGGGCAGTTGCACCAACAGCCGCAGGGCCTTCTCCGCCACTTGGCGCATCCCCTGCGCTTGGGCACGATAGGCCGCCACCACCGCCTTGCCGGTCTGGATGGCGTAGAGATCGGCCGGGCTGGCCTCGCCCTCACCCTCCTCCAGCCAACCCTCGATGAGCCGCTCGGCGCGCTGGATACGCCCCTCGGCGTCTTCGAGGAAGGCCGCGGCGGTGACGGCGGCGAGGTAACCGTAATAGGCCTGCCCCACCTGGAGACGGATCTCACCACGGGTGAGGCGCACTGCGGCATCGCGCACGCGGATATTGGCCAGGGCGGCATCACGGTACTGCTCCAGTTTGCCGAAGGTATAGAGGGGCTTCACCAAGGTGAACTGGGTGAACAACCACGGAGAAAGCCCCTCTTCGAGGCTGTAACGATCCCGCCGCAGACGACAGGGGGACTGGCCGCTGCCGCCACAGGGCTCGGCCTCGAAAGGGCTGCCGCTCACCGCCGGTGACAGGCCCACGAAGGCATCGAGATCCATCCGCGGCCCCAGCTGCCCCTCCACTTCCTGGAGCAGGGCACGGGCATGGGCCACTTCCTGGCGGCGGACCTCCAGTCGTGGATCCACCGCCACCGCCCGTTCCATCGCTGCCTCCAGGGTGAGCCCGCTCCCCCAGGCGGGGAGGGAGATCAGCAGCAGGGCCACCAGCGGGAGCACCATCAGCCTCACTCACCCGCTGCCTTCTGGAACAGGAACTGCCCCAACACCCGTTCCAGCACGATGGCCGACTGGGTCAATGCGATCTCGTCACCATCGCCGAGATAATCCTCTTCGCCTCCGGGCTCCAGGGCGATGTACTGCTCACCCAGCAGACCCGCGGTGTAGATCTGCGCCGAGGTGTCGCTGGGGAGGCGATAACCGGGATCGATGCTCAGCTTCACCACCGCCTCGAAGGTTTCCGGATCGACCCGGATGTCACTCACCTGCCCCACCCGCACCCCGGCGATGGTGACCGGTGAGCGGACCCGCAGTCCACCCACGTGATCGAACCGGGCCAGCAGATGGTAACCGTCGGTGACACCCACCTGGGCGAGGTTGCTCACCTTGAGGGCGAGAAACACCAAGGCGGCGATCCCCAACGCCACGAACAGGCCGACGGAGAGTTCCAGCAGATAGGTTCGTTTCATGATCAATCCCCGAACATGATGGCGGTGAGGACGAAATCCAAGGCCAGCACCGCGAAGGCCGTGTGCACCACCGTGCGGGTGGTGGCCCGACTGACCCCCTCGGTGGTGGGAACGGCATCGTAGCCTTCGAAGACGGCGATCCAACTGGCCACGAAGCCGAATACCATGCTCTTGATGACGCCATTGACGATGTCTTCATAGAAATCCACCTTGGCCTGCATCTGCGACCAGTAGGCTCCCCCGTCCACCCCCAGCAGGCCCACGCCGGCCAAGTAGCCCCCCAACACACCAATGGCGCTGAAGAGGGCCGCCAGCAACGGGACGGAAATCACCCCGGCGAGAAAACGCGGCGCCACCACCCGTCGCAACGGATCCACCGCCATCATCTCCATGGCCGAGATCTGTTCGGTGACCTTCATCAGGCCGATCTCGGCGGTGAGCGCCGAACCGGCCCGCCCGGCGAACAACAGGGCGGTGAGCACCGGCCCCAGTTCACGCACCAGCGACAGAGCCACCATCTGCCCCAGGGAGGCCTCGGCATTGAAATCCACCAAGGTGTTGTAGCCCTGCAGACCGAGCACCATCCCCACCGACAAGGCCGAGACGGCGATGATCTGGGTGGTGAGCACCCCCACCGAATAGAGCTGGGCAGTGAACAGGCGCGGCTGCATCACCACCCCCGGCAGGCGCCAGATGACCTGCAACAGAAACCGGAACCCCCGCCCCAATCGGCGCAAGCCGTTCAGCGACCAGGCCCCCAGGCGCACCAGGGCATTCACGATGCCCGCTCCGGGCCGAGCAGGTCCTCGGCATAGTCAGGGGCCGGATAATGGAACGGGATAGGGCCGTCGGGTCGTCCCTGGAGAAACTGCTGTACCCATTGGGAGGACGAACGTGACAAGGCCTCGGGCGGCCCGTGATCCAGCACCCGCCCCTCGGAGATGACGTAGAGATAATCGGAGATGGCGGAGACTTCGGCCACGTCGTGGGAGACGATGATGCTGGTGAGACCGAGGGCATCGTTGAGGCGGCGGATGAGCTGCATGATCACACCGACGGTGATGGGATCCTGGCCGGTGAAGGGCTCGTCGTACATGATCATCATCGGATCCAGGGCGATGGCACGGGCCAGGGCCACCCGCCGCGCCATGCCCCCGGAAAGTTCCGAGGTCATCAGATCACGCGCACCGCGCAGCCCGACGGCATGGAGCTTCATCAACACCAGATCGCGGATCATCGACTCCGGCAGACGGGTATGCTCCCGCAAAGGAAAGGCGACGTTCTCGAACACATTGAGGTCGTTGAACAAGGCACCGCTCTGGAACATCATCCCCATCCGTTTGCGCAGCTCGAACAGGGCCTCCCGCGCAAGGGCCGGCACCTCGTGCCCATCCACCACCACCCGTCCGGCATCCGGGCGCAACTGACCGCCGATGAGGCGCAACAAGGTGGTCTTCCCGGTCCCCGAGGGACCCATGATGGTGGTGACACTGCCTCGGGGGATGCGAATATCAATGCCCGTGAGGATACGCCGCGATCCATGGCTGAAGTGGACGTCCTCGAGGATCACCAGGTCGTCAACGTCCATTAACACTTCCTAAAATGCCGTTGAAGCGGCAAGATAACACCATAGCCCTTCCCCCACCAAATCGCTTGGAGTCTTCCCGTGGAGACCCCGTTGCCCATTGATCTGTTCTACGAACTGTCCCTGCCGCCCTTCGATGACCGGGACGAGCAAACCCTGTTCCAGGAGACTCTGGAGGAATGGGTCCTGGCCGATGAACTGGGCTATCACGGCGCCTGGGTGGTGGAACACCATTTCATGCCGGGCTATGCCCACTCCAGCGCACCCGAGGTGTTTCTCGGCGCCGCTGCCGCCCGCACCCGCCGGCTGCGCCTGGGGCATGCCATCGTTCCCTTGCCCTACCACCACCCTGTGCAGGTGGCGGAACGACTGGCCACCTTGGACCTGATCTCCGGCGGCCGGGTGGAATTCGGTTTCGGCCGCGGTTTCTCCCCCAAGGAATACCAGACCTTCGGCATCCCCATGGAGGAGAGCCGCAGCCGCACCGAGGAATCCCTGGAAATCCTGCGGGCCTTTTTCCAGCAACCCCGAGTGAACCACCGGGGGCGGCACTTCCATTTGCACGACCTGGTCATCGTTCCCCGGCCGCTGCAGCAACCCCACCCCCCTCTGTGGATGGCGGCGGTGAGCCCGGAGAGTTTCGAGATCGCCGCCCGCCTGGGCGTCGGCGCGCTGGCGGGCCCTTTCAAACCCTGGTTCATGGTGCGCGAAGACATCCGTCGTTATCAGGCCGCCTGGGCGGAACACCCACCCCCCCCCAGCGAAGGCAGCCAACGGGCGGTGGCCATGACCGTGGGCATTTATTGCCACCAAGACCGCCATCAGGCCCGGCGCCTGAGCAAACGCGCCATCGAATGGTTCTACGGCAACCTGCTCAACCAGACCGCTCCCATCCTGGAACGCCTCTATGCCGGCTATGAGTACTACCGCAAGATGGCCCCGGCACACCGACTGTTCCGCCATGCCGTCCACCTGCGCGCCTTGGAGGCGCTGGGCATGGTGATCGTCGGCGACCCGGAGCATTGCCGCCGCCGCCTCCAGGCCTTGATCGACGACGGCGTGGACCGCCTGCTGCTGGCCGTGGGGGCCGGGGCCATGCCCAGTTCCCAGGTACGAGACGCCCTGCGGCTGCTGGCCCACGAAGTACTCCCGCGGCTGCGCCCCCGCTCACCGTGAAGGTCCTGGTCACCGGGGCCGCGGCTCACTTGGCCCGTCCCCTGCTCCCTCACCTGCTGGCCCTGCCCGGCATCGAGCAGGTCACCGGCATCGACCTGCACCCCTCGGGCTTCAGTCATCCTCGCTACCGGGAACGGCGCCTGGACATCCTCGACCCCGCCACCCAAGCCCTCGCCGCCGAACACGACGCCCTCATTCACCTCGCCTTCGTAGTGATGCGCTCACGACTGGGAAGGCGCGCCCGCGACCGCGCATGGATGCGGCACATCAACGTCCACGGCAGCCTGAGCCTGTTCCAGGCGGCGGCGACCGCCGCCGTCCCCCGGGTGATCCACCTCTCCTCGGCCTCGGTGTACGGCGCCTGGCCGGACCACCCCCCCCGCCTCGCGGAAAACACCCCCCTGCGCGGAATCCCCGGTTTCGCCTACGCCGAAGACAAGATTGCCGTGGAGCGCGGAGTGGCCGAACTGGCCGCCCGCCACCCCGCCACCCGCTTCGTCGTCCTCCGACCGCACGTCATCCTCGGCCGTCATGCCCAGCCCTATCTCAAACGCCTGCTCACCGCCCCGGTGAGCGCCCGACTCCCCGAACCACCCCCGAAGATCCAATGCGTCTGGGAAGACGACGTGGCCCAGGCCGTCTGTCTGGCGTTGCAACGCGCGGTCAGCGGCCCTTTCAACCTGGCCGCCGACCCTCCCGTCACCCTGATGGAACTACGTCGCCACCTGGGACGGCGTGGCCTCGCGCTTCCCCTCCCCTGGCTCAGCGTGCTCCACCGCCTGGCCTGGCACCTCACTCCGCGCGTGGAAGATCCCGGCTGGCTCCGTGGCGCGGCCCATTCCCTGGTACTGGACTGCCGCCGTGCCGCCGAGGAGTTGGGCTGGCGTCCCCGACTCGACCCGTTCGCCTGCGCCCGCGAGGCACTTCAAGGCTGAGATCCCGCCAGACGCTCGCGGGCAGAGTCGATGGCCGCCTCCAGGTAGGCCTCGTAGAAACTGGGGTTGTAACCCACCAGAGGCCGCCCCAGGGGCGTGCCATCCGGAGCCATGAGAAACACCGTCGGCGTCAACGAGACCCCATAGTGCTCTGCGAGGGCCGCGCCACTGGTGGGCCGGCCGTCGAAGCCGGTCAACGGCGCCTCGCTGTCGATGTGCACCTCGGCGATCACCACCGACAGCGCCTTCCGGTCCCGGGACATCGGCCCCAGCACCTCCGCCTCCAAACGGCGGCAATAGACGCAATCCGAGGCACCGAACACCAACAACACCGGCACCCCACGCTCACGCGCCTCCCGCCCCACCTGCTGCAGATCCTCCGCCACAGGGAACTCCGCCGCCGTCGCCAGTACGGCCCAGCAACCTCCCAGCAACCACAACATATTCCGCCACATTACCCCATCCCCATGTCTTTGATTTTTCATCTCGACATAAAATTGGGCCGACGCGGCAAGCGAACGGTTCCCTGATAGACTGAGAACTCCATCCCAACGAGACGATCCACGCCCATGGACCTGATCATCATCGGCTCCGGCCCGGGCGGCTATCGTGCCGCCGTGCTCGCGGCCCTGCAAGGCCTGGAAGTCACCCTCGTCGAGGCCGACGTGTGGGGAGGCTGCTGCCTCAATCGCGGCTGTGTCCCCAAAAAAGACTGGCACCACAGCGCCCGGCTGCTGGTCCAAAGCGAGCGGCTGGCCCAACGCGGCCTGCTGGGCCGGCTCCAGCCCGACCTGGAACGCGCCTGGACGCACCAACGTCGGGTCGTAGGACGCGTCAGAGAGAGCTACCTCGACTACCTCACCCGCCTCGGCGTACGCCGGGAACACGGCTGGGGGCGGCTGGACGGCCCCGGGCGGGTGATCATCGATGGCGACACCGGCCAGCGCCGCATCGAGGCCCGCCACATCGTCATCGCCAGCGGCTCGCACCCCCGTCTGCCCCCCGGCGTCACCCTCCAGCCCGACCGCATCCTCACCACTGACGAACTCTTCCAACGCCCCCTGCCGCCAGGACGCCGGGTGGCCCTGGTGGGCGGCGGCGTCATCGCCAGCGAACTGGCATTCATCCTGCGGCAATTCGGCCTCGAACTGGAATGGATCAGCGGCACCACGCCCCCCTGGCAGCGGCTCCCCTTCAGCGCCGCCGCCCGCCGGACCCTCCAGGAGACCCTGCAAGCCAGCGGAACCCCCGAACCCCGCCGCGCCCGTCTGCGCAGCGCCGAGGCCGACGACACCACCGTACGAATCCAGCTCGACGACGGCCACACCCTGGAAGTGGACTGGCTGCTGCTGGCCACTGGACGCGTACCCCACAGCCGCGGCCTCGGGCTGGAAACCGTCGGCATCCACCCCGAGGGCGACGGCCGCCTGCCGGTGGACCGCCACCTCCGCCTCGCCCCCGGCCTCCACGCCATCGGCGACTGCATCGGTGGTGCCATGACCGCCAACCAGGCCCTGGCCGACGCCGCGACGGTCATCCACAACATCCGCCACCCCGAACACCCCCTTCAGCGCCGCCAGCACGACGTCCCCCTGGCCATCTACAGCGCCGTGGAACTGGCCCGGGTCGGCTTGAACGAAGAAGAAGCCGAAGACGCCGGCCACGAACCCGCCGTCGGCTTCTCCGCCTTCGCCAGCGACCCCAAGGCCCTGGGAGAAGACGCCGCCGAAGGATTCGTCCGCCTGGTGGCCGACATGGATCGAGGCACCCTGCTGGGGGCCGAGGCCGTCGGTCATGGCGCCGGTGAACTGATCCACCAGATCAGCGGCCTGCCCGACCCCGACCAGGCCCTGCGCCACCTGGCACACAGCGCCTACAACCACCCCAGCCGCAGCGAACAATGGCAGAACGCCGCCGAGACCCTGGCGGCCAAATGGGGCCTGAAACACTGGCTGTGGGAGGACAGATGAAACGGGTCTACCGTGCCGCCCACCTCTTGGAGGCCGAGCTGATCAAAGACCAATTGCGCGATGCCGGCATCCCCGCCATCGTCCATGGTGCCCTGCTCACCGGCATCATGGGCGAGATCCCCGTGGATGCCACCCCCGAGGTATGGATCGAAGACTCACGGGACTACCCCCGTGCCCGCGCCCTGATCGCCGCCTACGAAAAACGCCTGCGCCAACCCGGCCACGGCCACTGGCGCTGCCCGAATTGCGGAGAAGAAGTGGAACTCCCGCTGGAAATCTGCTGGAACTGCAACACCCCCCGGCCCCAGCGAGACGACTAACCGCCCCCGGCCCGCTCCAAGGCCGCGGCGATGGGAAAGTACAGCACCACCTCCTCGCCACTGCGCCGCTTCAAATGCACCTGAAGCGTCTGATTGGCCGGATCATCCACCTGAATGGCACGGCGATACACCCCGGTGCGGCCGTCCTGAATCGCCTGACGCCATTTCTGGGCGTCATCGGCCCGCAACGACACGATCAGATCGGAAACGGGGCGGCGGCGCTCGTCACTCACCACCACCAAAAACTCGTTCATCCCCTGTCTCGGCACCGGCGGACGCACCTCCACCTGCACGATGTGCTCCCCCCACTTCTGTGGCGGCAAGGTCCCCCCCAGCCCTCCGCTACAGGACGCGAGCGCCAACACCACCACCGACAACAGCAACCGACTGATCACGATTTCCTCCCATGGCGGGTGAGATATTCCAACACCACCCGCGTCTCCTCATCGCTCAACACCTCGTTGGCCTGGCGCACCATGTGCACCCGCATCCGCTCCACCACCGCAGGCCATTCCTCGGCACTGTGGCGCCGCGGATCGGGCGGCGCATGACAACGACCGCAACGATCGGCCACCAAGCGGGCGGCGGGACTGTCCGCTTCCGGCAACTGGACCTTTGCCACCGGCTCACTGGGTCCGCACGCCGCCAACAGCGCCGACAGCCCCAAGGCCGTAAGCCCCCTACCAAGAAACGGGCATCTCAATCTTTCCCCTCCCGCTTCTCCTGATCATCCTCGGTCTTGTCCGAATCCAGGCGGCCGGCCCACTTGGAACCGTAGAAATTCACCATGAAATAGACGAAGGCGGAGGCCACGGCGATATAGAGCAACGCTGCCCCAAAGCCCCAATTGATCCACTCCCGCTCATAACCGGGACGGTCGCCCCAGAACGGGAAGCTCAGCCCCACCGCCACCAACAACACCACCGCCACCACGGCGATGAACCACGGCGGCACCCGCTTCTGGGACTCCGGCATGTGTTCCGTCAGTTCCCAATCCTCCAGACCGCGCTTGTTACGGCGCTCCTCATCGGAGGCATAACCGAAATTGTCCTCCGGCAACTCACCCCACCGGTTCTGCTTCACCTCTGTCACCGAGGCGTTGTATTCGGCCGCATCGCGATCCTTTTTCATCGCTCAGCCCTCCTCTGCTCCGCCGCCCTCGGCGACGAAATGTTGTACCCGGAACGCCGCCGACCAGCCATCGTCGGAAGCGGCCCGCACCAAAAACGTATGAATCCCCGGCTCCAGACCCGGGAGAATACGCAACCGCACCTCGGCCCGGCCGGTGCTCTGGAAATGCACCCGCTCCCGCGACAAGCGATAACTCCCCGGCGGCAACCCCTCCACCGCCACACGCACTTCGGCCGGACGATAGAGCTTGTGCGCCAGATCGATACGATATTGATCGTGTAACTGCACCCCATCCTCCTTGGCCGGATAGACCGTCAACCGCTGCGGCTGATAGCTGTACAACCCCCAGGCAAACAAGATCAGGCCCAACACAGTGAAGGGGATGGTCCAGCGAACCCGGCCGACGAAGCCGGAGAGATTGGAACGAAAAGTGGACAGACGGGCATCCTCCCGCTCCCCCACCTCGAAGCGCAACAGTCCCGGCTCCCCCTTCTTGGCGTGCACCGCATCACAAGCGACGATGCACTCACCGCAATTGATGCAGGCGTCGTAGGTCTCGGTATTCTTGGGATCGAGGCCGAGGAAACACTGACTCTCACACAACTTGCTGCAACGGGCACAATCCTCCGCACGGCTGGCATCGTAAGCGATGTGGAGCGTGTCCTTGGTCTTGAAGCCGTGTTGCCAGATCTTGTAGATGCACATGAAGCGGCACATGAAGTGCCGGATGAAGGCGATATTGAGAAAAATGATCAAGGTGAAGACGAAATAGATGTAATGCAGCGACCCCGCCAAGCGCTCGTCTTCCCGGAACGTCACGAAGGACCAGACAACGTCCGGGGGATAAAAATAGAACATCGGAATGAGCGCCAAGGCCATGGCGGCCGCCCAATAGACCAGACCGAGCAACACCCAGTTGAGCGGACGGTTCTTACGACTCGCCACCTCCATCTTGGCCCCGTCCAGCGTCACCTCTGCCCGTCGTCCCAACAGACGATGGGTCATCTGATTGGCCCACTCGGAAAGGGTGTTTTGAGGACAGGCCCAACCACAGAACACCATCCCCAGCATGGAATAGGTGATCACCAGACCGCTGGCGATGGCCAGCCACAAACCGAAGACGATGAAGAAATCCGAAAACCAGATCTGGCGATCCAGCACCACGAAGGCCCCATCCACCGGATCGATACGGAACAGGCCACTGACCGGGATGAGCACCAGCAACACCAAGGTACCCAACTGGGTCAGACGGCGAACGCGATGCAAGGGATGGGTCTGCAGGGCGTTCCCCTTGTGACCGGGGACGTATTTGAGCACCGAGACCTTGGACATGGCTTGCTCAGTTTAGCACAGGGGTCTGCCCCCCCCCGTGCCCCCCCTCCATACGTTCATAAGGACTCAAGGCACGGATCTGCGCCGCCAAGCGCGCGGCCTTCTCCGCCTCCCCCCGCTCCCGCGCCAGACGGTAAGCACGCCGCAGGGCCGGAAGGAAATCCGCCCGCACCGCCAAAATCCGCTTCAAGGCGCGGTCTTCATCCATACCTTGGACCCGGGCCTGCGGCAAAGTTTCCATCAACCGTTGAGCGAAGGCTCCCGCCACCCAGCGGTCCTCGGGATTGGCCTCATAAGCCAGCCGCAACCACCGATCACTCTGCGGATCCCCCTGCAAAGCGGCGAGAAACCCCTGTAAACCCAAAGCCGCAGCGGTATAGACCTGGCGGAAGCGGCCCGCCTCCTCATTCAGCCCCAACCACCGTGCCGCCGCCTCGGCGGGGGGACGCCGGGCCAACAACCAACGCACATTGGCCGCCACATCGATCCCACCTGCATACCGCGCCCGAGGCAAGGCATACTCGATACGCGGCAACCACTCATCTTGCACCGGCCCGTCAGGCAACCCCGCCACCGGCCCCCAGAAACGCCCCAGCCAAGTCCAGGCCCCTTCCCCCCCGGAGAGAAAGGCGAAGCGCCCCGGCTCGAGATCCCGTCGGTGCCTCAGCAATGCCTCTGCGGGCCGCCACTCACCCACCCCCCC
>Ga0256839_1005217_pt1 | contig 12141 bp, 12 predicted proteins | sample 354166metaG_FD_185968 | JGI IMG/M metagenome (GOLD analysis project Ga0256839, IMG submission 185968) | Hydrothermal vent microbial communities from Mid Atlantic Ridge, Atlantic Ocean - 354-166 | ecosystem: Environmental > Aquatic > Marine > Hydrothermal vents | place: Atlantic Ocean: Mid...
ATCCATATTATCTCTCTGGCTATGGCCAATAAAATGAAAATTGTTCACCTCACCAAAATGATTTCGCCTTACCCGACACGTTCCGAAGCCGTTAAACGCGCTGCGTCCTCTTGGTATACTGAATCAATATTTTCTCCCAAGACGAGAAAATTGGCGGCACTCATGGCTAGATTTCATTAGCTAGTCAAGCTAAGCTGAACCATGTTGGAAAACCTTTTTATACGTAAGCTGTCGGGGAAATTACTGCTCTTGACTATATTGTTTGTCATGATGGCAGAGGTTTTAATTTTTATCCCGTCGGCTGCGATGTTTCGCCAGACTTGGCTAAAGGAACGTGCCGAGCAAGCTGGCCTACTTACATTAGCCATTGAGGGTGTGCCCAATTATGAGGGCGGGGAGATGCTCTCTAGCCAATTCATGCACAGTACGGATGTGAGTATGGTAGCGCAAAAACGCGGCGGTATGAGTCAGTTGGTTTTGGGTATGCCGCCACCACCGGGCGGCAAAATCATTCTAGCTGATTTACGCGCTGAACGTCGCTTGCCTTTGTTCCGCGATAGCTTCCGAGATTTCTTCGGAAGCGGCAAGGCGTATATCCGCATTTTGTCAGAACCCACGGTGGACGGTGTCGATGCTCTCGAAGTTTTGGTGCCGCAAAGCGCTCTCAAGGCCGCCATGCTGGATTATAGTAAGCGGGTTTTGTTATGGTCTTTAGCTATATCTCTGTTAACTGGCTTGATGATTTATGCGGCCTTGGCGCGCATTATTGCACGGCCAATCCGTAAGCTGGTGCGAGGTTTAGCAGTGTTTCGCAAGGATCCGCGCAAGCGTGCGGGCATGAGCATGGGCACGGAAAAGCCAATATTACGCCGCGACGAAATAGGGCAATTGGAGCGGGAATTTCGGGATATGAAATCCGCCATTCGCACGGCGCTGAAACAGCAAGAACGGCTCGCTACTCTTGGCATGGCTATGACTAAAATTAACCATGACTTGCGCAATGTGCTAACCTCGGCGCAACTCATTTCTGATCGTTTAGCCAGCGACCCTGACGAGAGGATTAAGGGTATGGGTGAACGATTAGTGCGTTCCGTCGACCGGGGGGTAAAGCTGTGTGAAGCCACGCTTAGCTTCTCTCAAAGCGCACAGGAAAAGCCAGAACTTCGTTTAATACCCCTTGCCAAACTTATAGATGAAGCCGCTGCAGATAGTATGGACGAAGAGGGTAAAGTACAATTCGTCAACGCCGTTCCGCGTATTTTAACCGTGGTGGCTGATCCTGACCATAGCTATAGAATCTTCCATAATTTGTTTCGCAATGCTGTGCAGGCTATGCAAACAAGTGATAGACAAATTCTAAAGGTAGAAGCAAAGGGAAAGGATGGTAAAGCTTGTATCACAGTTACAGATACAGGGTCAGGTATCCCGGATAGTGTCAGAACCGATATGTTTAAAGCCTTTACCACTGGAGCGCACAAGGGGGGAACTGGGCTAGGGCTCACTATATCACGCGAACTGGCGCGTGCCCAAGGTGGTAATTTATCTTTAGAGACAACAGGCGCAGAGGGTACGGTTTTTGTGGTCAGCTTGCCGTTATATTTACAAGAGGGAAACTAAATATTTGCCCTTATTGCATTGCCTCGTATCCTTAGTTAAGGTTTTTCTTTGTAAAACAAAACGGGAAATAATAGACATATGGGATTTTATGACCGTCATATTCTGCCCCATGTGCTTGATTGCGCCTGTGCCACTAAACCTATCCGCAAGCAGCGTGCCAAAATTATCCCACTTGCGCAGGGGCTGGTAGTGGAAATTGGCATTGGGTCGGGACATAACTTACCCTATTATAATCAGGAGAAAGTCATAAAGCTAATTGGCATTGATCCGGATGAATATGTCTGGAAAAAAGCGGCACCCAATCGCGCAAAATTTCATAAACCGTTAGAACGGCTCGGCCTATCGGGCGAAAGCATTCCCCTGCCGGACGCTTGTGCTGATACAGTTGTCGTGACCTATTCCCTGTGTACAATCCCCGATCCCGTCAAAGCGCTGAGCGAGATGAAGCGCTTGTTAAAGTCCGGTGCAAAATTGTTGTTTTGTGAACACGGTCAAGCGCCTGACGCCAATGTCCATAAATGGCAAAACCGGATTGATCCTTATTGGAAGCGGATTGCAGGCGGATGCCACTCGGGTCGGGACATACCAACCCTGCTAAAATCAGCCGGCCTCACTATAGATGTATTGGAGCAAGATTATATTCCCGGCCCCAAGGTGTTATCTTATAATTATTGGGGTCAAGCTTCGCGCATCAGTTAAGGGTGGACGAGTGTCAATTCGGGTGGTTTTTTTGGTGTGGTTTTTAGACATCCCTGTGGCAAAAGGGGGAGGGATAAAGAATCGCCGATGCGTCTTTCCATTTTCTCCGCCAAATATTCAATTTGTTCGACTATGGCGCTAATTTCTTGTAGCGCCAAATCATCCATACAGGCCACCGCCTGTAACATTTGGGATGCATTGCGCATAAGGTCGGTCTGCAGTGACCTATTTTTTATTTCGTTTGAATTCATATTTATTCCCCCATTTTAATGTCTCTCTTCCAAATAAAATGACATTAGTCAATGACATATGTCGTAAAATTGATTATAATACAAATTGAGGTTGATAAAATTAACTGTAAAACCATTAAGCGGCTGAATTTGCCATGTGTTTGCAAAAAGTAATCAAGAATAATTGTATTTCTTTTTTATTGCTTAATGTGTAAGGATATAAAATAAGGCGAATGCGGTAAATGCCGTTATGAAGTAATCGAATATGGCTACAACACGTTCAGAGAAAAAGGAAGCAACACGGGAGAAAATCCTGAAAGCGGCCTATGCGCTATTTGCTGAAAAAGGATATGATGCCACTTCTTACACAGAAATAGCTGAGCGAGCCGGAGTCGGTTACGGGACTATATATACCCATTTTAGTTCCAAAGAAAATCTGTTGTTAGAACATTATTTAGAGCTGATTTACTGGCAAGTGGACAAATTAAAAGAAATGATGGAAAGGGGTTCCAATCCATTACAGTTGGCTTTGGACATGATGGATCAGGTCTGGAGCGATAATGTGACCATGCCAATTCGTAAACTAACAGTGTTTTTTTCCTACCGCTGGGTCAGCACTAAGGAAGATTATGACCGAGTATTGAGTGCGCTCAATACGGTTTTGAGCGTCATTAAAATACCTCTTGAACAGGCTTATGAGGGTGATTATTTAGGCGACGGTGTCGATTTGCCTCAGAGCCTTAGTTTGATCCGCGCTGCTTATTTACACGCGCTACAAGAAGCTCGGTTCGGTGAAGATGAGCGTAAAGCCGCAAAAATAAAATTTGATGCCCAGGTGGATTATTTGCTACGTATAAAACGGCCTTTGCCAGCATAATTTAAACTGAATTTATAGCTTCCCCTCTTCTACCCCCAAAGCATTTGCGAGACTGTTTGTGGCCGTGCCGGGCTTGAGCGGTTTGGGTTGACCTGGGTGTGGTGCCCACCCGGTGAGCCACAGGGTTTCGAAACTCACCTTATATTTCCCCAATTCAGCGTAGTCTCGTTGATAAATTTGCTCAGCTTTCGCGAAAAACCTGCGCGAAACACTGACGCGGCTACGTGCGGTCAATATATTGGTTTCGCCCATGCGCCTGAGATCTGCGTATAAGGTCTCCAGTTTCGTGTATTTCACCAATACCACATCCCGGTCAGCGACAGGCAAGGTAAAGCCGCCAGCAGATAATAATGACACGGCTTGATCAAGCCTAATCATGCTAGAGACACGTGGGCTAACCCGACCGTAAATTTCGTCCTCTGCGGCGTAAAACACCTGGCGTAACTCATGTAATGTGCTGCCGCCAAATAAAGAGGCAATGAACAATCCGTCTGGCTTTAGTAATTTACGCACGGTGGCAAGCATTTGAGGCACTTTGTTAACCCCGTGCATAGACAAGAGGTTCAGGATCAAATCAAAGCTACCGGGCTTAAACGGTAAAGCCTCCTCGTCACAGATAATATCTAGATTGTCCAACATACTTGTATGGTCGGCGTAAGTAATATGATCAAGTTTAGCGCCGAGTTTGCTGCTAACAAGTTGGCACAAATCCGTATTGCCCAACATCAATACGTGTTGGAAATTTCGGCTAACATCGAAAACCCGCGCCGCCATATCATCGGCGATACGAGTATAAAGAAAATTATCATCGCCCATAGTCAGGCTCATACCTCGCCCGCGCCGTTGGCGTACAAGGTTGCGGTCAAATGGCAACGCCATTTTTTGGCTATGGGCTTTAGCTTGTTTCATTTTTCTGATATGGGCTGATTATGAGTAAAATGAAAGTCCCAACTTCGGTAATTCAAGTCCTAGATATGGTCTTGCCGCCTCACTCTTTGATTACTGGCAAGGTTTTGCTTAAAGGTGATCATGAGGCGGACACGGAGCTGTGGCAAAGCCTGAAATTTATTGATGCGCCATGTTGCGACGCTTGCGGCTTTCCATTTGAATTTGAACAAGGAGAGGCGGCGCTGTGCTTGCGATGTCACGCCTATGCGCCAGCCTTTGACCGGGCGCGATCCGCTATTACCTATGATGAAGTCAGCCGGAAATTGATTTTGGATTTCAAACACGGAGGGCGTACGGACGGACTTAAATTTTTTGCTGCTCAGATGGTGCGGGCAGGGCGGGATATTTTAGAAGGTGCAGATTTTCTAATACCCGTACCACTGCACAGAGCAAGGTTGCGGATGCGTCGTTTTAATCAGGCTGCTCTTCTGGCTCGTGCGATAGCACAGCAAATAGACATCCCCTACCAAACTGAGATTTTGGTGCGCGGCAAAAATACGCCAACGCAAGGCGGGCAATCCTTTTTAGGGCGCAGGCGTAATGTTTCTGGTGCCTTTAATGTGCGTGCAGGACGGCAAGCCAACATAAAAGATAGGCATGTGGTTTTGATAGATGATGTCTATACAACAGGGGCGACGTTAACGGCATGTGCAAAAACTATGAAGCGAGCAGGCGCGGCGCGGGTTGACGCCCTTACACTTATGCGGGTTGTCAGGCCGCAAGAAGTCGCTAAATAGAGTGAGAAAATCATAAAGGATAAGTGATGAAACCTGTTACAATATATACTAGCCCTATGTGCCCTTATTGCTGGCGCGCGCTCAGCCTACTCAAGAAGAAAAAAGTTAGTTTTAAAGAGATAAATGTAGGTATGAATGCAAAGTTGCGGGCAGAGATGATCCAGCGTTCCGGCGGTGTGACCAGTGTTCCACAAATTTTCATTGGTGACATCCATATTGGCGGGTGCGATGATATGATGGCACTGGAGCGGCGGGGCAAATTAGACGACATGTTGGCTATATGACCTTAAGGGCGGCTGTCATAAATTTACGCTGCGGTGGGGACGTTGTTGCTAATCTGAATGCCGCTGAATATCATATCCGTGCCGCCCACAAAGACGGGGCTAGGTTTATTGTCACTCCTGAAAATACATTGTTGATGCAGGGTAATACTAAAAAGCTATTTTCGATCATTAAGCCTGAACATGAAACGCTAGGAGTTACGCACTTTAGCGCCCTTGCTAAAGGATTGGGTGTGGATTTGCTTATTGGCTCCATGGCGATTAAGTTGGGCAAAACCAAAGCCGCCAATCGTTCTTATCATTTTGGCGCGGACGGGGCTATCAAAGCCCGCTATGATAAAATTCATATGTTTGATGTTACGATTAACGAGACGGAAACCTGGAAAGAATCTGCAAATTACCAGGCGGGCAGTGTACCTGCCATGACCGAGATAGGTGGTTTTAAGGTCGGCTTGAGTATTTGTTATGATTTGCGATTTGCTAATTTATATAAATATTATGCACGACGAGGTGCGCATATCCTTACGGTTCCGGCTGCCTTTACCGCCATCACTGGCGAAGCACATTGGCGCACATTATTGCGCGCCCGTGCTATCGAGACCAGTGCGTATGTTTTAGCATCGGCGCAAGGTGGTGATCATGATAATGGGCGAGCGACATGGGGGCGCAGTATGATTATTGATCCGTGGGGGAAGGTCGTCGAAGAACTTGATAATGACGAACCGGGGTTTTGTTGCGCTGATTTATCCCTTGACAGGGTAGAGGATATTCGCGCTCGTATTCCCGCTTGGTCGCAAGAAACCAAATTATAAAGTGGAGCCTGAATTTCAAATAATTGGCGGTGGGTTAATCGGACTTTCAACGGCCTATGCGCTCCTGAAACGTGGTGCGTCTGTGCGTGTTATTGAAGCCAGAGAATCTGTTGCCCTTGAAACCAGTTTCGCCAATGCGGGCATGGTTCATGCATCACTGGCCGATCCGTGGAACGGGCCGGGGGTTGGGTGGCAAATGCTAGGATCGCTCATTGGAGTAAAGTCGCCAATGACTTTAAGGTTGAAAACACTGCCAAGCCTTACTGGTTGGGGGCTGAAATTCCTCAAACATGCGACCCCATCCCGGCACTGGCGAGCCACACAGGCTAATTATCAACTGGCTGAATATTCGGCTGCTCTCATTCACACTTGGCGCCACGCGCTGAATATTCAAGATGATTTTCAGGGGCTGGGTCTGCTAAAAATATTTCGCCAACAAGCCGCCCTAGATAAAGCAGCGCTGATTTCAGATAAGCTATGTTCTTTGGGGCTGAGAGCCGAATATTTATCGGGTAGTGCAGCGGCTCAAAAGGAACCTTGCCTCGCGCCAATCGCAGATAAACTCGTAGGAGCGATATATTACCCGGATGATTATAAAGCCGATGCTTATTCTTTTTGCCGAGCGCTTGAACAGGCCGTTATCAAGCTTGGCGGCGAAATTCTCATCAACACAAAAGTGCTTTCATTGCGTGAACAAAATGCTCGGATAACAGGTGCGCGAACATCCGCAAAAGACTTGCAGGCGGACACAACTATCATAGCGGCAGGGGCGCGTAGCACAAATTTACTGCGCCCGCTCGGCATATGCTTGCATGTCCGGCCTGTTAAGGGGTATTCTTTGAGCTTCGAGAATGTGAAGGGGCCTAGATTGCCCGTGGTAGATGATGGTCAACATTGCGCCGTCACCTCGCTTGGCCAGGTAATTCGCATCGCTGGCACGGCGGAAATCACCGGATTTGATACAAGCCTACCCCGCTCCCGACTAATGCCGCTTTTAACCATGCTACGCGAGGTCTATCCCGCTCTGGCGCAAAATCTGTCCCTAGAGGACGGGAAAGCTTGGCAAGGTTTTCGTCCCGTCAGCGCCGACGGTATCCCTTGTATCGGCATGGTCAAGCCAGGCTTGGCGATCAATACAGGCCACGGTCATATGGGTTGGACACTATCGGCAGGGTCAGGTGCCTTATTGGCGGATATATTACGCGCAAAACCGACCAAAATAGACTCAACACCTTTTCGTCTGAACCGTACTTAATGGGATGGCACACATAGACGGTAGAAAAAACATCTATCGGTTTTTGGAATTGCATGGTAACGCGCCCTATGACTGAACAACACGCACAGAATAAAAAGTTCCAAAATAAAATACCTCACCGCAAAACCCCCAAACATGGGGCGCGATATGTTGCGGCTCATGGGGTGCGTGAAGTATTGGTGGACGGGACGCCTTTGGATATGGCGCTTTGCGGGCAAGCTTTGTTCGCACAATTAGAACGCCGCGACCGGGCTTTTGCCCGCATAATCGCTGCCACAGTATTTCGCAGAATGGGACAAATAGATAAAGTTCTGGCGCCTTTTGTCAAGAAAACGCCACCTGATTATGCCTTGGCCGTCTTGCGTACAGGGGCGGCGCAGATTCTCTTTTTGGACACCCCGGCCTATGCGGCGGTCAATGGCGCTGTGACCCTTTTGCGCCGCTCCAAAAAAACCGCCCACATGTCGGGTATGGCCAATGCGGTTTTGCGCCGTGTGACAGAACAAGGGAAAGACTTACTCGCAAGAACCACCACACTTGATAATATTCCGAAATGGGTACGCACGTCTTGGATAGAGGCGTATGGCGAGCAGGCTTGCGCACAAATGGCCGATATGCTGGCCAAAGAACCACCCTTAGATATAACCCCAAAGGATATGACCTCTAAGCCCGGCATCACTGTGCCGACAGGTGAAATATTAACTGGCGGTACAATTCGCCTCGCCAAAGCTGGTGATGTGCGCGCACTACCCGGTTACGCCGAAGGTGATTGGTGGGTGCAAGATATTTCTGCGGCTCTGCCCGTGCGTTTATTGGGCGATATTATGGGTAAGCGGGTTTTGGATATGTGTGCTGCCCCCGGCGGTAAGACATTACAATTAGCTGCGGCAGGCGCCCAAGTCACCGCTTTGGATAAAAGTGCAGACAGGTTGGAGCGGGTCAAAGAAAACCTGGAGCGAACAAAATTATCGGCGGAAATTGTCGTTGGCGATGCGGCAAAATGGAAAGACCCGCAACAGGAAAAAAGGGGTGGTTTTGACATTGTTATCCTAGATGCGCCTTGTACGGCTACGGGCACATTTCGCCGCCGTCCGGATGTATTGCACACAAAAAAGCCTGCAGACATTGATAGTCTTGCCCGCATCCAAGAAAAGTTATTATTGGCTGCGGCACGCCATGTGGCGTCCGGCGGGACGTTGATTTACTGCACATGTTCGCTCCAGAAGCGAGAAGGCGAAGAGCAAATCTCCAAATTTATGCGAAACAGGACAGATTTTCGCCTTAATTCACTGTTAAATATGAACGCCTTGGGGGTAGCTGAAGCCGAGACGGCTTCAGGTATAATCAGGGTCTTGCCACATTTTTTGCAAGAAAAAGGTGGTATGGACGGGTTTTTCATAGCGGCGTTAACCTTGGGTTAACCATGAATTTTGGATAAAGACCCACAATGTGTGTGATTAAAGTACGAATTTAGACGTATATTAAGGTTTCTGGCCTAAAGATTGCACAAATCGGCATATATTGTATCAAAATGGGAGTCTCTGATGAGCGGCAATAAATTTTTTAAGTCCAGCATGATAGTTGGCGCAAGTGTGGTAGCGTTAACATTGGGTGCCTGCGCATCCAGTGGGGCTAATGGTAGTCGCTACGGTAATGTATATGACTATGAAAGTGGTAGTGGCAGCTGTAATTCAGGTGCCGCATGCGGCGCAGTTGTAACGCCGCCCGTCGAATCACGCTATGGTTCAACAACCGTTATTGGTGGGCAGCCCGTTAGCCCCGGTGTTGTGTATACAGATTGTTCACAAACCGCTATGGGTTGCGGTACACCTGCCCCCGTTTATCAACCGGCACCAATACCAGCTCCAGCGCCAACAACGACTTATTCGACTTCGCCGTCTGTGTCTTATAGCGGTCAAGCCGTGAATTGTCCGCCAAACACAACACCAGCTGGCGACGGCACATGTATGATGACTGGCAGTGGGTCTTACATCGGCTCAACCACAGCAACGACCACAACAACTGGTTCTACGGGCTGGAGCGGATCTTCAAGCACATCTGGTTCTACAGGTTGGAGCGGTTCTTCAACAAGCGGCGGAACTGTCGATTGTCCTGCCAACACAACTTTGGCAAATGATGGCACATGCATGATGAATTCAGGTACGGCGCCAACTGTGACGATTTATCCAACAACGCCGACAACTGGTTATGTACCGCCCGTTGATTATACGGCACCAGTTTATCAGCCTATTCGTAAGTAAGCGACTGCGAATTTTCGGTTTAATACCCCGCCCTGCCTAGCAGGGCGGGGTTTTGTGTAAATGGGTGCATGCGGGCACCCATGATGCTTGCACTTAAGTGTACGGGCTGATATGGACGAGCCATCAATGAGAGCCTTATGGTGGCTCAAAAACAAAGGTAATTTTAATGGCTAAGCGGATTGGCATCGGTGATATTGCTAAAGCGGTCATTGGCAAATCCTGGTTCAAGCTTGCCGATGATTTTGGAGCGCCCATTCGTGCTTTAAACTCCGGCACTATTCGGGTTCCTGACTTTGCCAGCTTGGCCGCGCCTTTGCCTATTGGTGATACTGCTCGGGGTAGCCAAATTCTTGATGGGCGCTTTGTACTCGGTGCGCAGAATTTGGATGTTGGTGCCCATGGCGACCCTTGGTCTGTGCCTGCCCCGTCACAAAATTATGCGACCCGCCTACACAGCTTTGCTTGGTTAGATGATTTAGCAGCCACCGTCCTGTCCAAAACACTGATTCGTAAAAATCCGACCATCATGGAAAACGCAAATAAGCGCGCCTGTTATTTGGTTGACTGCTGGATTGCAGTTTATGGCAAGTGGAACACATTTGCTTGGCGATCCGATATTCTCACCAACCGGATTTATGCATGGCTGACCAACTGGAAAACCTTGCTGTCTGGGAGTAATAACGATAGCGATGACACAGGCGAAGAAGCAGCGCGGCGGACAAATTTAGTGCGTCAACTTAAATATTTGCGTAAAGTATACAGCCAAACTCCCGCAGGTATTGGCCGTATGAAAGCGGCGGCATGCCTGGTTATTGCAGGTGCGTGCCTAGACGGTAAACAAGACGGGTTTTTAGATCGTGGTCTGGATTTGTTGGACGACGAGATAGACGCACAAATTCTAGCAGACGGTGGTCATATTAGCCGTTCGCCCGAGCAAGCTTTACAGGCCCTTGAAATATTGCTCCAAGTTGAGGCCGCATTAGACGCGCGTGGTATTTCTGGTTCAAAAGAAATTCGCCGTGCCATAGATCGCACCGCGCCGATTATCGCGTTTTTCAGTACTGAAGATGGTCACCAATTCAGCTTTCATGGTGGCGGGACAGGCAACCCGCACCGAACTGAAAGCCTGCTGGCCAGAGCCAAAATTAAAGCAAAATCATTTGGTTATTCACCACACACCAAATATCAAAAACTTGAACGTAACGGTATTACTGTGATGATAGATGGTGGTGACGTAGCACCCCGCCCATTTGATTTAGATGCACATTTGGCTCCTCTGGCTTTTGAGATGTCAACACCCTCAGGACCTCTATTCGTAAATTGCGGGTGGAGCAGGGATCAACCCGCGCACTGGCGACAAAGCATGCGTGCCACGGCTGCACATACCACCTTGGTCTTGGACGGCAAAAATGCGGGTACATTATTGGAAACAGGTCTTGCGGCAAAGTTAATAGGTTCAGCTGTGTCGCAAGGTGCTGTAAGCGTCAGCTGCGCCCGCAATGAACAGGAAAGTGGGACTTGGTTGGAAGCCAGTCATAATGGATATTTGAAAGATTACGGTCTAAGCCACCGCCGTAGGTTATATATGGATTTAACCGGAGCAGATATACGCGGCGAAGACCAACTCTTTGTCCCCCTCGGCGTTGACCCATTGCGCCGCGACCTTATTCCATTTGCAATCCGGTTTCATTTGCATCCTGATGTGAAAGTAACTTTGGCGCAAGACGGACATAGCGCACTCTTGATTCAGCCGGGCGGCAAGGGCTGGCGCTTTCGTGCAGACGGCGGGCCGTTGCAGATTGAAAAATCCGTATATCTAGCAGAAGGTAGTCGCCCAACTCGGAGCGAGCAATTGGTCATTCATGGCAATGCATATGGGGACAGTGATGGGCAAACCCGCTCTAATCGGGTAAGGTGGACGATTAAACGTATGGGCACTGTCGGGGCGCAAAACAGAGATAAAACCAATGGATAAACCTGCACCATCTGCGCCCAATAAATTAGCGCCGTGGCTGACAAAGCTACTGGTAACACTATATGATGTGTTATTGGGGGCGGCATGTATGTATGGTGTCATGCGTCTTAGATTTCTCTATGAAGGTAAATTAGCCCCCGACCATATTGATATTCGCACTACAATTATTTTCGCCCTTTCGTGCTTGGTCGTTTGGATTGCGACCCGCGCCAACCGCGCTGTCTGGCGATTTATGTCCCTTGATGATGTACGCACTTTGCTTGGTGCCGTTATTTGGTCAAGTGTTATAACTTTGGTTGTTTTGTTTTTATTTTTTAACCGAGCCGAGCATTTACCGCGCTCTGTCCCCTTTATAGCGGGCGGATTTTTCTTCTTCATGCTGGTAGCGAGCCGAGCCTTGGTGATGGTGTATCGTAATGGGGATATAAAGGCTTTGTTTCGGGGCGGGC
>Ga0256839_1005218_pt1 | contig 12136 bp, 12 predicted proteins | sample 354166metaG_FD_185968 | JGI IMG/M metagenome (GOLD analysis project Ga0256839, IMG submission 185968) | Hydrothermal vent microbial communities from Mid Atlantic Ridge, Atlantic Ocean - 354-166 | ecosystem: Environmental > Aquatic > Marine > Hydrothermal vents | place: Atlantic Ocean: Mid...
AGGATTTTCCATACACCCTCCCAGAAAGGGTGGCGCAATACCGTATGCAGCTATTGCCGGTACGTTTACGCCAAGTGATCAACCCTGAGCAGGTCATCGAGTTTCGTATTGACGAAATAGGGCAGGTGGCTGACTTTGTGGGTGAGTCCGTTAACGCCATTGCAGGGATTGGCAATCCATCTCGGTTTTTTAACAGTTTGAAAACCTTAGGGTTTCAGGTGAACGAACACGCCTTTGCCGACCATCATGCCTTTCAATGGTCGGATTTCAAACCTTTTGAGAGCCAAAAACGGTTACTTATGACCGAGAAAGATGCGGTAAAATGTCTTGCATTAGCCAAACAGCATCAACAAACTCACTGGTGGTATTTAGAAGTGTCGCCCCAGTGTGATGATGCGCTACTTACTCAAATTTGTAACGATTCAGCTTATCCCTGAAATTCGCTATTTCTGCGTTTGAAAATGGTCATTTACGCTTGTAAACTCACATTTTCTGCCTTGAACTAACCAATTTCAGGGGCAACCTGAACCGTTACTTAAACTTTAATTTAAAGAGAAAATAATCTCATGGATCCTAAACTACTTGAAATTCTGGTGTGTCCCGTCAGTAAAGCCAAACTCATTTACGATAAAAAAAGCCAAGAGCTTATTTCAACGGCAGCCAACTTAGCGTACCCTGTTCGAGACGGTATTCCTATTTTATTGGAAGACGAAGCGCGAGCGTTAACTGCCGAAGAAGTCGAATTGTATCGTAAACAAAAACGTTAAGAGTTGGAGTTGTATGTCCTTTATTGTCATTATCCCCGCCCGTTTTGAATCCAGTCGTCTGCCAGGCAAGCCGTTAAAAGAGATTAACGGAAAGCCGATGATTGAGTGGACTTGGCGACAAGCCAAGCAGTCGGGCGCAGAGCGCATTATCATTGCCACGGAGTCTCAAGCGGTGCAGTCGGTTTGTGAAGCGTTTGGTGCCGAAGTTTGCTTAACAGACGATCAACATCAGTCGGGTACCGAGCGGATTGCTGAGGTGATTGACAAAATGAAGTTGCAGGACGAAGAAATTATCGTCAATGTGCAAGGGGATGAACCGATGTTGCCGCCTAAATTGATGCATCAAGTGGCGGAAGGGTTAACGTTGAATCCTAACATTCCAATGGCAACTCTGTGTGAGCCGATTGAAGACGTTGAGACGGTGTTTGATCCGCATGCGGTGAAAGTGAGCCGTAATGTGAATGATTTGGCGATTAATTTTAGCCGTGCGCCACTGCCTTGGTCGCGCGATACCTTTGGGGATTCAAAGGTGTTGCCAGACAATTGGCACTATAAACGCCACATAGGGCTGTACGCTTACCGAGCAGGATTTGTAAAACAGTATGTGGCTTGGCCAGAGTGCGACTTAGAGCAGGTTGAAAAACTTGAGCAGCTTCGAGTGCTTTGGCATGGTGAGTCCATTTTAGTGTTAGACGCACTGTGTGATGCAGGGGTTGGCGTGGATACCATGGAAGACCTTGAGACCGTACGAACCCTTCTTGCCAATACGATCGATTGAGTTACTCTTTTGCTAAAATACTTAACCCTACTGATTCTTGTTATTTTCTTTTACTGGTTGATTAAACAGAAGCTTCGAAATCGTAAGCTGGCACAGAAGGGGATTGTGGTGACGCAAAAAGGCCTAAGGCCGATTACCCTTCTGAGTATTGTAATGGTGGTTATGTATGTCGGCTATCTTATCTATTTTGTGTTGAGCGATGCGCCCCTTATTTAACTTTCAACACGCCTCACAGGCGATGAATCGACTCTTTTGGGTTGCAACGCTCCTTTTCTTGGGGCTAACCTTCTTTTATGTTTCCAGCTACAACGCCTATCAGCCAACCGATAAAGAGTGGCTAGTCAATCCAGACTTTAAATCAGGTTTTGAAGGCTGGGAAAGACATAAAACCACATGGATTAAACAAGAGGCTTCGGGCGAGGTCACACTGTCGCTCTCTGAACCTAAAAAATACCTTGCTCTGTATCAAAAATTCACTATTGAATCGCGTCTGCCTCACTATCAGGCGAAAGAGGACGCCCCGCTTCTATTACAGTTATCCGGTATTGCACGTACCTTTACGATTGGAACGGGCGACAAAGCGTGGCATGAAGGGCGATTGTCACTGGTTTTTTACGATGAAAATGCTAAACGAGTGAGCATTAACGCCATTCCGTTGCCACGTGATAACCCTTATTGGCGAACCTACCGAAAAACCTTTCAGGTACCACCTGAGGTGGCGAGTGTGCGGGTGAACATTAACCTTCTACAAGTGGTTGGCACAGTGCAAATCAAAGAAGTTCATCTGGTTCCCGTGGTTGAAAAGCAGGAGGCGAAGTGGTTTAAACAACTAGGGGTACTGATTTGGGTGGTGATGATGATCTGGTTGATGTCAGGCTATGCACGGTATTTTTGGCAACGATCAAAAACAGGGGTACTGTTGGTTGCACTCTTGATGGTGGGTGCGATTGTCTCGGGGGATGTTAAGACGCAATTGATGAGCCAGTTGCCCGAGTTGGTGTACGCCATTAGTCCCGCTTTAACACTGGACAAAGATGTCTTTTCGCACTTTTTATTCTTCTTTTTAGCCGCGATTGTAATGGTAGTCTGCGCGCATCATAAACCTTGGTGGCGAGTGATGATTGATTTAATCTTGTTGGGGTTGTTTATTGAGTGTGCCCAAGTGTTTATCGATGGTCGAACGGCGGATGTTATGGATTTATGGGTGGATGTCGTGGGCGTCGTGGCGGGTGGCGTTGTCGCATGGATCTGGTTATCTATTCGTTCTGTTATGCGACGCTTGTAGGGGCATGCCCCTGTGGGCGCCCCTACGTTAGGCCTGAAATTTAGGTAATATTTTGGGGACCTCTTGAAATGGAATGACTGGAATATCAGGCAACCCATTTTTAAACGGCACAGGGCGTTCGCCTTGAATCAGCGGGCGAAAGTAGTCTAATGCGGCGGGGGTTAGGTTCATGCCATCTGAGGAGATAAATTCATCGGGTACGGTTTTTTCTAAGTTCGCCACCGCACTTAAAGGCACGTTTTTAAACTGCCATTTAAAAGGGTGTTCGCTGGTTTGCTGAACAATCGGCAGTACGCCGTGCAGTCCTTGCTTGGCGGCCTCTACAGCGGCAACGCCGGCATCATACGCCATCTGCCAATCCGTTTTTGAGACTAAGTGGCTGGCGGATCGTTGTAAATAGTCGGGAATGGCGTAGTGGCTTTTAACCTTAAAGGTATCGCTGACCAGCTTGGAGATGCTGTACCCCACGCCACCCAGTTGCGTGTAATCTCGTTCGGGGGTATGTTCAATATTGGCGATGGTCAGGTAGTCACCGTTTTGGTTTCGCAACCCTTCCGAGACCGCACAGACACAGTAGCCTTTTTGATTAATCAGTTGTTGTACCTTGTTTAAAAAGGCTGTTTGATTAAAAGGGCGTTCAGCGGGCAGTAGAATCAGAGGTACATCGGGCATCACATCTTGAATTAATCCCGCCGCTAAGGTCAACCAACCGGTATTGCGCCCCATGGTCTCCATCACAAAAAATCGGGTAGAGGTGTCGTGCATTGAGAGGGTGTCGAGCGTTGCTTCTAAAAAACTGCTGGCCAAGTATTTGGCCGCACTGCCAAATCCGGGACTACAGTGTGATATCGCCAAATCGTTATCAATGGTTTTTGCCACGCCAATACAGTTAACAGGGTGGTTGTGTTGACGGCAGTAGTCGCCGACCTTTTGGGCGGTAATCATCGAGCCGTTGCCACCGTTGTAAAAAAAGGTACCAATGCGATAGGTTTTAAAAATGTCTAACATACGCGCATACTGTGCTGGGTTGTGCTCTAACGGGTCTAAATCAAAACGGCACGCTTTAAAAATCGCCCCTGGTTGGTACTTAATATTGGTTAATGACTCTGCCTCTAAGTACGACAGATCAATTAATTGCTCTTCTAAGATGCCTTTAATGCCGTTAAAAGCGCCGTACATGGTGCCAAATTGATTTGGATTGGCAAATACGGTTTCAATGACCGCTGCCGCACTGGCGTTAATGACTGCTGTTACGCCCCCTGCTTGTGCGTACAACACATTATTAATGGGGGCGGAAGTTGAAGAGGGGGGAGAAAAATTCATTGGGTTTTCCCTTGTGTGAATACGACTTGATTGTCTACGATGGTTAATGATTTTTTACCTTTTAGCAGCGCCAGAATAGGTTGGCCAATCAGCAGGTTTCGCCAGCCAGAGAAGAGCGGTTTTTCAGGTGGTTGGTTGCGTAACACCGCTAAGGTATCATTGCGTTGCAACAGTGAAGGTAAATTTAAACGGTAATCAACCGCTACTTGTTGTGCATAACCATTGAGCAGTTGAATCACCGCCTCTTCTTGTGCCGTGGCGGCGGATACTTTAGACGCAGGCTGTGGCCACTGTTCAGGGGGCTGTTCAAACACTCGATCAATCAAGGCGATCCACGTTTCGCCATGGCTCATGATTGAAGAGGCTTTAATGTGAGGGACTTTATAGAGCGCATCCACTGTTTTAGGCGGTCGTTTGGCAATCTGAATGATTACCTCATCACTCATTACCCACTTTTTCGGCTGGTTGTGGCTCATTGCAAACGTTTCTCGCCACTCCGCCAGTGCGTAAGCGATCGCTAATTGTTTGGGTTTAAAGCCTTTTATCCCCTTTAATTTTGCACCTGCGGTGCTGGGGTCAATCTTATATAAGGATGCATCCAATAATGCTTCGCACTCCTCGTTTACAGCTTTCAGCTCTTCAGGAGAGAGGTGATTTAAACAGTGTTGATATAAGGGAGCAAGGTAGCGAACATCGTCTAAAGCGTACTCTATTTGCGCTTCGGTGAGAGGTCGAGCGTGCCAGTTGGTTCGGGTTTGACTCTTATCAATGGTAATGCCAAGTGTTGTTTGAATCACGCGAGCAAAGCCCGCCATCTCGCCCAACTTTAAAAAGAGGGTCGCAATTTGGGTGTCAAAAATGGACACAGGCATCTTTTGCGCAAGTTGGTACAATACTTCAAGGTCTTGGCGAGCACTGTGAAACACTTTTAAGGTGTTGGGGTCGCAGAGCAATTCAATGAACGCAGCCAGCGCGTCTTTGCGGTCTACTTGAATACTGCTCTCTTGAATTTTAAGCGGGTCAATGATCGCCAATTCGCCTAAACTGTCTTGAATTTGTATTAAACTGAGTTCTGGATAATAAGTGTCCTCGCGCACAAATTCAGTATCAATCGCAATCCAAGTAATGTCTGGGTGATTAATGAGGTGCTGGCAGTAGTGATTCAGTTGGGATTCGGTGTCGACCGATAAAAAAGATTGTTTTGTCATAGTAGAAGAGTGTAAAAGAGTGGCGAAACCAGAGCAAGGAAATTAAGTGAAAGTGTCAGATAAAACAACAAAAATTCATATTTTGGGCATTGCAGGGACATTTATGGGCGGAATTGCTCAGTTGGCCAAAGCAATGGGCGTTGAGGTCAGCGGTTCCGATAAAGCGATTTATCCCCCCATGAGCACGCAATTAGAGCAAGCGGGCATTGCTGTATCACAAGATGACGACATCGCTTTTTTAAAAACAAACCCGAATACGGTGGTGATTGGTAACGCCAAAAGTCGCGGTCATGTTGCCGTTGAGGCCACTTTAAATACCTTACAGCCGTACACCTCAGGCCCGCAATGGTTGGCAGAAAATGTATTGCATGATCGCTGGGTGATTGCGGTGGCAGGTACGCACGGCAAAACCACGACCGCTTCGATGGTTGCATGGATTTTAGAGTATTCAGGGTTGGAACCTGGCTTTTTAATTGGGGGTGTTCCCAGTAATTTTGGGGTGTCAGCACGTTTAGGAAAGCGCCCGTTTTTTGTGGTCGAAGCGGACGAGTATGACACCGCCTTTTTTGATAAACGCTCCAAGTTTGTCCACTATCACCCCAGAACGCTTGTGATTAATAATCTAGAATTTGATCATGCCGACATTTTTGACAACCTCGCCGCCATTCAAAAACAGTTTCACCACTGCGTTCGCACCGTGCCGAACAACGGATTAATTATTACGCCCAATGATGAAAAAAACGTAGACGATGTGATTGAGATGGGGTGCTGGACACCGATTGAAACACAAGGAGAACAATCTGCCGACTGGACCTATAAACTGATACAGCCCGATGGTTCGCAGTTTACCGTGTTTTACCAAGGCAAGCGGATTGGCGAGGTCAACTGGACAATGACCGGGGAGCATAATGTACGTAATGCCTTAAGTGCTTTAGCGGCCGCACACTATGCTGGCGTAATGGCCAATTGTGCAGTAGAAGCGTTAAGTGAATTTACCGGCGTGGCTCGACGTATGAGTTTAGTCGGCACGGTAAAAACCAAAGAGGGGGGGGGAGAAATTATTATTTATGATGATTTTGCTCATCACCCAACCGCGATTGCAACCACGTTACAAGGGGCAAAAAAACAACTCAATAATACAAACAATAACAATACCAAAGCAAAACGATTGATTGCCGTCTTTGAACCGCGTTCTAACACCATGCGAATGGGGCTTCACCAAGAGACACTGCCCGCCGCTTTTCAAGAAGCAGATGCCGTTTATACCTTTATTGACCCTGATTGGAATTGGCAGTTAAACAGAGCGTCTTTTGCACAACCTGTGACCATCGCCTCAAGTTATGACCAGTTATTAGAGCAGCTCTTAGCTGATTTACAACCGGATGATACCGTAGTGATTATGAGTAATGGTAGTTTTGGTGGCATTCATCAAAATCTATTGCAACAATTGAATGCACGAGAAAGATAAGGCTTAATTATGTGGATACTGCTTGAAATAGGCTTGTTGCTCTTATTGGTGTTATGGATTGTTTGGATGATTCGACCGGTAAAAAAGAAGTAGCCAGTGCTTATGTATAGTTGGATAGCGATCTTTAGTGTCGTTTTAATCTGGTCGGGTATAGAGCCAAAAGATTCTCTCACTTGGTTTCTTGAAGTCGCTCCAGCGCTGATTGGTGTAGCGGTATTAGTGTTGACTTATCGCTCATTTCGTTTAACGCCTTTAGTCTATGTTCTTATACTGATACACTGTGTAATACTAATGGTTGGTGCACACTATACCTATGCAGAAGTCCCACTTTTTGATGAGCTAAAAACATGGTTAGATTTAGAGCGAAATAACTACGATAAACTGGGGCACTTTGCGCAAGGGTTTGTGCCTGCGATGATCGCGCGTGAAATTATTATTCGAAAAGAGATTATTAAAGGTGCTGTTTGGCAGTTCTTTTTTATCGTCTCATTCTGCTTAGGGTTTAGTGCGTTCTATGAACTTATTGAGTGGTGGGTGGCAATTGCGGTTGGAGAGAGTGCCGAGGCTTTTTTAGGAACACAAGGGTATATTTGGGATACTCAGTCCGATATGGCTTTTGCACTCATAGGCGCAGTTATTGCATTAATAACATTACGAAAAGTTCACGATAAACAGCTACGCAAGATAGGTACCTCCTCTTAAATGCAATAGAGGCGACTGCCTCAATTAAGTCTTTTAACTTGGAGTACTCATGATGAACGCTGAAAAGAACCAAACCCCTGAAAAATCTAAAGTGTATCTGATCGGCAGTGGCATTGCTTCACTGGCGAGCGCCGTTTACCTTATTAAGGATGCGGGTGTCCCCGCTCAAAATATCTCTATTTTAGAGCAGGATAATATCGCTGGCGGGGCTTGCGATGGTGCTGGCAGTGCCGAAACAGGCTATGTCGTACGTGGCGGGCGAATGCATGAGAAGCACTATGTGTGTTACTGGGATCTGCTGTCGAATATTCCCTCCTATGATGATCCAAATATTTCAGTTACTGAAGAGTCTTTTGAATTCAATAGTCGTTTTATCTCCCATGCACAAGCGCGCCTACTGAAAGCGGGAAAAAAGGTCGATGTTTCAACCTATGGTTTATCGCTAAAAGATCAAGCGGATCTTGTTAAGTTGACCTTTGTTTCAGAAGCCTCTTTAGGCAATCAGCGTATTGAGGATTGGTTTCATGCCGATTTTTTTGAGACCAATTTTTGGTACATTTGGACGACCATGTTTGCGTTTCAAAAATGGAGCAGTTTGGCTGAAATGCGCCGTTATATGAAGCGTTTTATTCACCTAGTTGATGGTTTGCATCAGCTGGGAGGCGTTATGCGAACCAAGTATAACCAGTATCACTCAGTGATTCTTCCTCTACAACGGTACCTACAAGAGAAGGGCGTTCATTTTAAGATGAATACCCAAGTGACCGATATTGATTTTAACCTCTCAGCGGATAAAAAAACCGCCACGATTCTCTATGTGGTTGATAAAGATGGTGTTGAAGATGAGATTGTGTTGAGTAAGCATGATTATGTTTTCATGACCAATGGATCCATTACCGAAAGCACTGATAAAGGTGCATGGAATCGAGTGCCAGTGCTGAAAGAGAAAGCAAGTTCTGGGGCATGGATGCTTTGGGAGAGAGTGGCTAAAAAAGATAGAGCCTTTGGAAATCCTGCCGTGTTTAGCGATAACATTGCGTTGCAAAAGTGGTACTCATTTACAGCGACATTAAAAGACGATACCTTTCACGACTATATGGAAGATTTTACTGGAAACGTAGACGGGACGGGGGGATTAGTCACGATGACGGACTCGAATTGGTTGATGTCGATTGTCATTGCGCGGCAACCACACTTTCCAGATCAGCCAAAATCGGTCAAAATATTTTGGGGTTATGGGCTTTACCCTGATCGAAAAGGAAACTATATCAAGAAAAAAATGTCAGAGTGCACGGGGGAGGAAATTTTAGAGGAGCTGTGGTATCACTTAAAGGTACAAGACTTAATGAGACCTGTTGTTGAAGCAGGTAAAATCATCAACTGTATTCCAGTTGCCATGCCATTTATTGATAGTTTATTTATGCCCCGCTCTGCTGGGGATCGCCCAGAGGTACTGCCAAAGGGAACCACCAATTTTGCTTTTTTAGGGCAGTTTGCAGAAGTGCCTAAAGATTGTGTGTTTACGGTAGAGTACTCTGTGCGTTGTGCTCAAATGGCGGTTTATGGACTGTTTGAAACGGATAAAAAGGTTTTGCCCGTCTATGATTCTGTTCACAAAATAGAGTACCTAATTGCGGGAATGAAGGCGCTGGCTCGGTAGCGTAAATTCACTGTTATGCAGAGGGTTATTAGGACGAAAATACGCAATTAAACTATCTGACCAGCGCTGGGCACGCTTTGGTAAGCCACTCTCTAAATAGTAGTGCACTTGTGCGAGTACCGCTTGTTGAAAGGTTTCTGATGGCCCCGAGTCGCCCGTTAGGTTATCGGCACTAAAGTGAAAGGTGAAGTTAGCGGAGTGCGAAAAAATCCACTCTAAGGCTTGAGGTTTGATTTCAACCTGTTCAAATTTAGCTTGCTGTGCAGGGGTTCGCCCGTCTGGAATATACCAGTAGCCAAAGTCCTCTAATAAGCGACGCTCTTTACCTGCAACACACCAGTGAGCAATTTCGTGCAGCGCACTGGCAAAGAAACCATGTGCAAAGATAATGCGGTGGTGAGGGTGGTTGGCATCGGCTGGACGATAGATGGGTTCTTCTTCACAGCAAACCAATAGGGTGTTATGAGACTCTAAAAAGAGTTGATTAAATCGTTCAACCAGTATTTTAGGGGTATGGAGAGTGGGGTCGGTTTTTATCATAGTAAGAATTTAAAAAGCGGTGTATTGAATTTTATTAATGTACCAAAATTGTTTTCCATTGGGGGTATCAACAGTGACCTCATCATCAACCGATTTACCAATTAAAGCACGCGCCATGGGTGCATTAATGCTAATGGCATTTTTTTGTGGGTCAAATTCATCGGCACCCACAATACGGTACTGAACCACAGTACCTGCCTCATTTTCGAGTTCCACCCAAGCGCCAAAAAAGACTTTGCCATCTTGTTGGGGGGAGTACTCTACAATTTGCAACACTTCCAATCGTTTTTTCAAAAAGCGAATACGTCGATCAATCTCACGTAAACGGCGCTTCCCCTCTTTGTATTCCGCATTTTCAGAGCGATCGCCGTGTGCCGCAGCAATCGTCACCTCTTTGGTGACGTGCCGGCGTTCAACACGCCAGAGGTAGTCGAGTTCTTTTTCGAGTTGGGTACGACCTTCTCGAGTAATTAAATTGGCTCTTTCAGACATGATTTATTCAGGATACCACGGGGAGTTTTCGGCGGTTTCATACTGGGTGCGAAAGTGTTTTTTGAGCAGTTTAATTGAACCGTTCTTTTTAACCGCTTGGCAACCTCCGAGTTCATTTAACAGTTTATTAAAACGGTGCTGACGCTCTAATTTTAACGCTTTTACATCTGGATCAAGATAGGTTTTTATAAAGTTATTGGCGGTTAAACTGTATTTAGTAACATATAAACGATTGACCTGATTCAGTGATTTAGACACGCTAATGCCACGGCAACGTTTATTGTAAGCATCGGTGAGCAAGGCGATTTCAATTAAGTCAATGTGGGTTTGAAGTTCTGGACTATTGGCGTTAACGGATTGTTCGGCCAAAGAGGGGGGGGAGAAAGTTAACAAACAGGCTATAAACAGGCTCTGAACACTAATGATACAAGTGGGAAGATGAGTTTTCGTGGTCATGAATGTCCTTAATGTTTTTAATACGCATTGATTATAGTGTAATCGAATAGGCATTGACATTAAAAAGCCCGCATAAGCAGGCTATTTTTAGAGCAATGGTTAAGGTCGCGTGCTTTTAAGAGTTTGAAGTGCCATTCATTTGTTTTTACGTCGGTACTGTAATCCCATAAGCATCATGAGACCTGCACCAAATAGCATTAGGCTTGGAGGTGCTGGTACGGGAGATACGGGAGAAGTAAGGGGTTGTTTTTCTATTAAGGAGGATTCGAAAAAGTTCCCAAATAATTGTAGTTCAGTGAGGTGATAGACATTGTCACCACCAGAAGCGGAGATTCGAAGATACCTTGCTTCAACAGCCGAAAAATCCATGATAGCAATGTATTCTTCATTCAGGCTGTCACTACTCATGGTGTCCATCCCCCAAAAGATTTCTCCATCCTCTGGGATAATTGTAAATAGGTTTGACCAGTTGATTTCATCCAGTGAGTAATCTACGTGGTAGTAATCGTTTGTATCTACTTCAATCAATACATCTTGAATGGTAAGCGCAGTTCCTAAGTCCACTGTAATACTTGCTTCTGTTCCTGTCCACCAAATGCTATTTGAGTAAATGGTGTAGTTGTCAGTTATGATGTTTTCAAAAAAAATACCATCCAAAATGGTATCTTGATTAATGGTATATAAGTCTGTTGTCTCAACTTTTTCTATTGAAATCGGTATAGATGCATTGACCATCTGAATATTGGATAACGTTAAAATGCTGGTAAGGAGTCCAGTAAATAATGATTTCATTCGTAAAAAGTCCACTGGTTAGAGTACGGTGCTATTTGTAATAAAGACGGTAGTCTACCTGCCCTTAAATAAAAAATCCACTAAAAATAGAGGGGGAATTTAAGGTATGTTTAAGGCATTTTTAGAAGGTCTAATTGGCGTTCTTGATGTGGCTCATCTTCGTTAATTCGACTGGAGGTTGGACCGGTTTGATTTTTGTATTTGGCATCGGCACGTTTGTTGTAAGGTTTTTCAACGGCGCTGGAGAGGGTTTCAAAGTTGATGGCACAAATATCCATCCCTGGACGTAGGGCAAGGGGGAGTTTACCGCTGTTGAAAATTTCGAGTACGATTTGTCCGTGCCAGCCGGGGTCAATTCGGTGGGCGGTAACGTGTACCATTAAGCCTAGGCGCGCTAAGCTGGAACGACCGTCTAACCAGCCAACTAAATCGTCAGGCAGGGTGATGGATTCAAAGGTGGCGGCCAGTGCGAGTTCTCCTGGGTGTAAAAAAAAGGCTTTGTCGTCTGGAATGAGTATTTCATCCCCCATAACGGTATCCATAATTTTTTGCACTTCATCTTTTGGCCCGCTTAGGTCAATGTAGGGCGCGGTATGGTCATTAAATACACGAAAGCGATTGTCGAGTCGCAAATCGACACTAATGCCTTTAATTTTACTGGCATC
>Ga0256839_1005219_pt1 | contig 12135 bp, 8 predicted proteins | sample 354166metaG_FD_185968 | JGI IMG/M metagenome (GOLD analysis project Ga0256839, IMG submission 185968) | Hydrothermal vent microbial communities from Mid Atlantic Ridge, Atlantic Ocean - 354-166 | ecosystem: Environmental > Aquatic > Marine > Hydrothermal vents | place: Atlantic Ocean: Mid...
GCCCAGTGAGCTGTCATTCAACAGGATGAATATGATAGGAAGCGCCTCCTGCACCGCTACGGTAATCTCCTGGCCGGCCATCAGCAGGCTGCCGTCTCCCGTTATGCAGACTACAGGTGGCTCTTTGTTGTCCCTGAGGTTCTCTCTGTTATTTAACCGCTCTTTTGCGCCAAGGGCGGCGCCCACACTTGCCCCAATGGCCCAGCCCATGGTGGCAAACTCCAGGCAGCCCTCAAAGGTGCTGCTTCGGCCATTTTGTTTCCCGCCCATTCGTCGGTCATTGGAGTGGAGGTAATGGATCGCCCAGGCGATGCTGTTTCCAGCATCTACCAGGTAATGGGTGTTTGATGGCAGCAATCTTGGCAGATCATGCATAAGCCGCTGGGGTTTTATTGGGGTGGCACTGCTGGTGAAGGCGGCCTCATCTTCCAGGCTGAAATGACACGGGCTGTCTCTGTTTTCAGAGACTACAGAGCCATGCAGGTTGCGTTTGTTATATTTGCTGAGTCTGTTGTAATCACTGTCATCCATGATTCGTGTCATTAGATAGCTGAAAATACCGGTAATGTCCCCAAGCAGGTGCATGCCCGCCATGGGGGAGCGGGTGAAGTTCTCCTGGTTGTCGTCGATGTGGATAAGCTTGTTTTCCAGTAGCCGCTGATCCCACCCCCTGGTTGACCATTCGCTTATGGTGACGCCAATTGCAATCACGGTGTCTGCTTTTTCCAATGCCTCTGCGGCACTCTCATGGCCTGCAAAGCCAAAGATACCCCGGAACAGTGGTTGAAAAGGGTTGATCAGACCTTTGGCATGCGGGGTGACAATCAGCATGGCGTTGATCTGCCGGGCTACTTTCAGGATGGTGCCAATGGCATCCCGGCAGCCATGTCCGATGACAAAGGTCACCTTGTTATCTATTTGAGTGATGCGGTCAAAAACCTCATCAACGGTGTCATCCAGCAGGGTGATGGGGCGATTCCCGTGTCCAGTGGTGAGTTGATATGAAGGTTTGCTGACAGGTGGTATCCCTCTCATGACATCGAGTGGAATGCTCAGATGTGCAGGGCCTGCCGGTGAGCCACGAGAAGATAAAAGTGCAGCCGCAAGCTTTCTTTCAAATTGCTCTTTGTGTGAAACCAGGGTGTTGTAGCGGGTGCAGCTGTTAAACATGCTGACGGTATCTATACCCGTGCAGGATGACTCTTGCAAGGCACCTCGGCCAAAGTTTGTTAAAGCGGATTGGCCTGTAATAACCAGGATGGGCGTGCGGTTTTCATAGGCGGATGCCACGCCCGTTATGAGGTTGGTAGCACCGGGGCCTGTGGTGGCGCAACAGACGCCTATCTTGCCTGTGATGCGTGCATACCCCTCTGCCATAAAGGCGGCATCTGCCTCATGCCGTGCGATGATGGCACGAGGCCCCCGCTTGCTTTCTGGGATATTGTTCTCTTCATCGTATCGAGCCTGCCTTGCCAGGGCATTATAGAGTGGTTCGATGGCACCACCTGGCACCCCAAACAGATACTTTATGGAGAGCTGTTTCAGATAGGCAATAAGCAGATCACCGACCTCCAGTATCTCGGTATCGGGTAGCTCTAATACTCTTGATGCCCTTGAACCGGACGCCTCCGGGAGTGCCACATCGGGATCACCGTCTTGTGCATAATCGGTTGCTGGAGTTGAGATCATAAAGTACCTCTGGGTGCGGTTGTCATTATTGCTTATGCAGTTTTAAATGTTTGGGTTAATGGCAGCTGATTGCTGGTGGTGGCTGAAAGAGAGGTTAGTGGTTTGGGTGGCAGGCCAAACAGAGTGCTTCGGTATTGATGCGCAGCAGCATGCGGGTCTCTGCATGCACATTGTGACAGGTGATGCATGCGATCTTGCCTGCGACGAGAGGCAGCCCCCCTGTGCCATCCACTCCGGGAGGAACCCCCACTGCATGGTCACTGGCACCGCCATTTTCATGGCAACTGGTACAAAGTGTCTCAACGGGATGAATCAGGTCGTTGCTGCCAGCAGTCGGTGTAGCGGTCAGGTGACAATCGGTGCAGAGCTTGTGGCCGACAGGCGCTGCCCAGCCTATATTTACAGACAGTGTTATCAGCAGCAGAAAAAAGAGGCGGGTTGCCTGATCTGTAATACTGCGCATGCGATCACCTGATAATAACTCGGATGATGGCTAGTATAGGTGATTTCCAGATAATTACTCTTCACGAACCCTTTTTTCCCACTCTGCGGTTCGTGCTCCTATCTCATCCGCATTCAGGGTTGTCAGCTTGCCTTTGCGCAGCAGCTGTCTGCCGGCCACCCAAACGTCACTCACTTTATCTCTTCCGGTGGCGTATACCAGTTGAGAGACGGGATGATAGATGGGCTTGGTCTCCAGATGATTAAAGTCAACGGCTGTGATGTCGGCTGATTTTCCCGGTTCCAGAGAGCCTGTCTGATCGGCAATGCCCAGTGCAGTGGCGCCATTCAGAGTGGCCATGCGCAGTGCAGTGAAGGCCGGAACGGCGCTGGCATCTTCCGCCACACCTTTGGCCAACAGTGCAGCGGTGCGCATCTCGCTGAACATATCGAGGTCATTGTTGCTGGCGGCGCTGTCGGTGCCGATGGCCACATTGATACCGGCCTTGATCAGCCTGTCAACCGGGCAAAACCCGCTGGCCAGTTTAAGATTCGATTCCGGGCAGTGGATGACCTGTGTGCCAGACTCGGCAATGGTGCCGATCTCATCCTCATTCAGCTGTGTCATGTGAACCGCTGCCAGGGAGGGGGAGAGCAGCCCCAGCCTTCGCAGCCGCTCGATGGGACGGCAGCCATACTGCTGTAGTCCCTGCTGGATCTCATCCCGTGTTTCATGAAGATGTATGTGGATGGGGATCTCCATCTCATCGGCCAGGGTGCGGATGCGCTCCAGCGGTCTGTCAGAGACCGAATAGGGGGCGTGCGGGGCAAAGGCGGTTCGGATCAGGTTGTGACTTCGATACTGGTCGTGAACCTCAAGCCCACGGTGCAGGTAGTCATCCGAGTCGGTCGCCCATGCAGAGGGAAAGTCGATCACAATCAACCCGATAACGGCGCGCATCCCGGCAGCAGCTGTAACTCTGGCGGCCACCTCAGGGAAAAAATACATATCGTTATAACAGGTGATACCGCCGCGCAACATCTCGGCCAGTGCCAGTTGGGTGCCGTCTGCTACAAACTCTTCGCTGACCCAGCGCTTTTCAGCCGGCCAGATATGATCATTGAGCCAACGCATCAGCGGCATATCATCTGCCAGCCCTCGCAGCAGGGACATGGCGGCATGGGTGTGTGCATTGATCAGCCCCGGGATCAGCAGATGCCCTGGCAGCTCTTCAGTCGTGCTGGGTGCGTACTTTTGCGTGGCCTCTGAAGTGGGCAGGATCTCCAGGATGCGGCCATGCTGAATGGCCAGACTGTGGTGCTCCAGCAGCTGATCCGCTGGAATAACCGGGATGATCCAGCGGGCGTTAATCAGGGTGTCGATCTTCACTGTGTTGCAGCTCCAGAGGTTGTTTGTTTGCCGCTGTGGCAAAATAGGGTGAATTTGCCACGAGATACCGAAAGATGGAAGCACCAATACCCAATATCCCGATTCATGCGGACAATGCCATCGTCTGGTGTGATGGACATTTATACCTGTTGGATCAGCGCATTCTGCCATTGCAGACAGTATTTATCCGGCTCAATACCGGCGCAGAGGTCGCCAATGCCATTCGTGACATGGTGGTGCGTGGTGCCCCTGCCATCGGCATTACCGCCGCCTTTGGCGTGGTGATTGCGGCTCGCAACGGCTGGGCGAGTGCAGGGAGGGGCTGGAAGGCGGCCATGGCGGCCGATCTGGCGGTGCTGGCAGCATCACGCCCCACTGCGGTCAACCTGTTTTGGGCGTTGGCGCGCATGCAGAGGCTGGTGGATGAGCTGGGTGGTGAAGACCCAACCCCAAGGCTATTGGCGGAAGCCCAGGCCATCCATAAAGAGGATATTGCCGCCAACCGCACCCTGGGAGACCTGGGGGCAGCGTTGATTGCCGGGCCAACCGCCGTCATCACCCACTGCAATGCAGGTGCCCTGGCAACCGGTGGCTACGGCACGGCATTGGGGGTGATCCGCAGCGCGCATGCTGCGGGGAAGATCCAGCAGGTCTATGCCGATGAGACCCGTCCCTGGCTGCAAGGTTCGCGCCTCACCGCCTGGGAGCTTCAGCAGGACAACATCCCCGTTACTCTACTAATAGATGGTGCCGCAGCCAGCCTGATGACTCAGGGCGGTATCGGCTGGGTCATCGTGGGCTCCGATCGCATTGCCGCCAATGGTGATGTGGCCAACAAGATTGGCACCTATGGGCTGGCTGTGGCGGCCAGGCACCACGGTGTCAAAGTGATGGTTGCGGCACCCACCTCAACCATCGACCTCTCTGTGGCCAGTGGTGCCGATATCCCCATTGAGTCGAGAGCTGCCGCAGAGGTGCTTTGTTGCGGAGGAAAACAGCTGGGGGCACCCGGTGTAGAGGCCTGGAATCCGGTGTTTGATGTGACCCCTGCCAGCATGGTGGATGCGATTGTGACGGAGAGGGGGGTTGTGCTCCGGCCAAACGCGAAAAAGATGGCGAAATTAATGGCGGGTTAATCTCAGGCGGCCTGAAAGCCGTTTTGAGCCGTTTTAAGTATGCAGGGCTATCTCAGGGTGTGTTAGACTTCCGCTTCCTTATTTAAGCATCAGCTGAGACGTTTATGGCCGAATTTGCCAAAGAAGTTTTGCCGGTCAATCTTGAAGATGAGATGAAGTCCTCCTACCTCGAGTACGCCATGAGCGTCATCGTAGGGCGGGCGCTTCCAGATGTAAGAGACGGACTGAAACCGGTGCATCGCCGCGTACTCTATGCGATGAACGTACTGGGCAATGACTGGAACAAGCCATACAAAAAATCAGCCCGTGTCGTCGGTGATGTCATCGGTAAATATCACCCGCACGGTGATACCGCCGTATATGACACCATTGTGCGCATGGCACAGCCCTTTTCCATGCGCTACATGCTGATCGATGGGCAGGGCAACTTTGGCTCGGTTGATGGCGATGCCGCCGCCGCCATGCGTTATACCGAAGTGCGCATGGCCAAGATCGCCCACAGCATGCTGGACGATCTGGACAAAGAGACGGTCGACTTTGCGGCCAACTACGATGAATCAGAGCATGAGCCGGTGGTATTGCCTGCCCGGGTTCCCAATCTGTTGGTCAATGGCTCCGCCGGTATTGCGGTCGGCATGGCCACCAACATCCCCCCGCATAATCTGGCTGAAACCGTTAATGCCACTATTGCACTGATTAACGATCCTGAGATCAGCATCGAAGGGCTGATGCAGCATATTCCCGGGCCTGATTTCCCAACCGCCGCACTGATCAATGGTGCGCGTGGCATCCATGAGGCCTATCACACAGGCCGTGGCCGCATCTACATGCGCGCCCGCACCGAGATCGAAACCGATGATGCCAGCGGCAAACAGACCATCGTCGTCCATGAGCTGCCCTATCAGGTCAACAAGGCGCGCCTGCTGGAGAAGATCGCTGATCTGGTCAAAGAGAAGCGTATCGAAGGCATTACCCACCTGCGTGATGAGTCCGATAAAGACGGCATGCGTATGGTCATCGAGCTGCGCCGTGGCGAAGTGGCTGAAGTTATTCTGAATAACCTCTTCCAGCAGACCCAGTTGCAGAGCGTATTTGGTATCAACATGGTGACGCTGGTCGATGGCCAGCCGCGCCTGCTGAACCTGAAGCAGATACTGGAATGCTTCGTTCGCCACCGGCGTGAAGTGGTGACACGCCGAACCATCTACCTGCTGCGCAAGGCCAGAAGCCGGGCGCATGTGCTGGAAGGGCTGGCGGTGGCGCTGGCCAATATCGACGAGGTGATTGCACTGATCAAAGCGGCGGCCAACCCGGCTGAGGCCAAGGCCGGGCTGCTGGGCCGTCACTGGAGATCGGGTGCGGTGGAGGCGATGATCGGGCGCGCCGGAGCCGATGCCTCACGCCCGGAAGAGCTGGGTGCCGAGTTTGGCTTGACGGAGCAGGGTTATCGGCTCTCTGAGGTTCAGGCCCAGGCCATCCTTGATCTGCGTCTGCACCGCCTTACAGGGCTTGAGCAAGACAAAATAATTAGCGAATACAGTGAGATAATCGAAAGAATTAAGGATCTACTTGATATTATTTCCAGTGCGGATCGCCTGATGAGCGTAATCCGTGAAGAGCTGTGCAGCATTCGAGATCAATTTGGCGATGAGCGGCGCACCGAAATCATGCAGAACCGGCTCGATCTCAGCCTGGAAGATCTGATCACCGAAGAGGATGTGGTCGTCACCCTCTCGCATGCCGGTTACGCCAAGGCGCAACCGCTGGATACCTATCAGGCGCAGCACCGTGGTGGAAAAGGCAAGTCAGCCACCAAAACCAGGGAAGAGGATTTTATCGACCAGCTGTTTGTCGCCAGCACCCACGATACCGTGCTCTGCTTCTCCAGCCGGGGCAAGGTCTACTGGCTGAAGGTCTACGAGCTGCCCCAGGCCGGGCGTGCCGCACGCGGCAAGCCGATGATCAACCTGCTGCCACTCGAAGAGGGCGAGCGTATCAATGCAGTGCTGCCGGTGCGCGAGTATTGCGATGATAAATATGTCTTTATGGTCAGCAGCTCGGGTACGGTCAAAAAGTCCCGCCTGACAGACTTCTCCCGCCCGCGCGCCAATGGCATCATTGCCGTCGATCTGCGTGATGATGATCAGCTGGTTGGGGTGGCGATTACCGATGGCAGCAAGGATGTGATGCTCTTTACCAGTGGCGGCAAGGCGATTCGGTTTGCCGAGAGCCATGTGCGCCCCATGGGACGCACCGCCTGTGGCGTGCGCGGTATTCGCCTGGCAGAGGGGCAGAAGGTTATCGCCCTGATCATTGCGGATGATGGCATGGTGCTGACGGTTACCGAGAATGGCTTTGGCAAACGTACCCCGATAGCGGACTACCCGGCTCACGGTCGTGGTGGCATGGGTGTCATCTCGATCCAGACCAGCGGCCGCAATGGTGCGGTGGTGGGTGCCGTACCCGTGCAGCAACAGGATGAGATCATGCTCATCACCGATGGCGGTACCCTGGTGCGAACACTGGTCGATAACGTCTCCATTGTCAGCCGAAACACCCAGGGCGTGAAGATGATCAGCCTGACCAAAAAAGAGAAGCTGATTGGCATTGCGCGCATTGAAGGGCTGGAGGATGAAGCCCCATCAGAGCCGCATGAAGAGAGCGAAGAATAAAAGCGGATAATCTCTTATAAACAACATCATACATACCAAACTTAAAGCGGAGAATAGCTATGGCGCGAACCTTTAATTTCAGTGCTGGCCCAGCGGTACTGCCCGAAGAGGTTCTTCTTCAGGCACAGGAGGAGATGCTGGACTGGCACGGCAGTGGCATGTCTGTGATGGAGATGAGCCACCGTGGCAAAGAGTTCGTATCCATTGCAGAACAGGCAGAGACCGACCTGCGTGAGTTGATGGCAGTGCCGGATAACTACAAGGTGCTGTTCCTGCAAGGCGGTGCCTCCAGCCAGTTTGCCATGGTGCCGTTGAATCTGCTGCAAGACAAGAGAACGGCCGACTACATCAACACCGGCGCCTGGTCCAAAAAGGCGATTGCCGAAGCGAAAAAGTTCTGCGAAGTAAATGTGGCGGGCAGCAGCGAGGCCTCTGGTTTTACAACGGTTCCGGCTCAGGGTGAGCTGAAGCTCAACCCGGATGCTGCCTATCTGCACTTTACCCCCAACGAGACCATCGGCGGGGTTGAGTTTCCATACCTGCCCGAGGCAGGCGACGTGCCGCTGGTGGCCGATATGTCCTCCACCATCCTCTCCCGCCCGGTGGATGTTGCAAAATATGGCATCATCTACGCGGGTGCGCAGAAGAATATCGGCCCTGCCGGTCTGACCGTTGCCATCATCCGTGATGATCTGGTCGGCCATGCCGCTGCCAAAACCCCCGCCATGTTCGATTACGACACCCTGGCGGGTGCCAACTCCATGTACAACACACCGCCGACCTATGCCTGGTATCTGGCGGGTCTGGTCTTCCAGATGCTGCTGCGCAAGGGGGGGCTGGCAGCCATGGCCGAGACCAATCAGCGCAAGGCAAAGGCGCTCTATGATGCGATTGACGGCTCCGGTTTCTATGCCAACCCGGTCGATGTTAACTGCCGCTCACTGATGAATGTGCCTTTTACGCTGGCCAATGCGGAGCTGGATGCCACCTTCCTGGCCGAAGCCAAAGAGGCGGGACTGGTCACCCTGAAGGGGCACCGCTCTGTGGGGGGCATGCGCGCCAGCATCTACAACGCCATGCCTGAAGAGGGTGTGCAGGCTCTGATCGACTTCATGGCTGATTTTGAAAGGCGCAACGGCTGAAATCTGGCAGGCGGGGAGCATCATAATAATGCATAAAATATTGACGCTGAACAATATCTCGGTAGCCGGGCTGAACCGGCTGCCACGGGAGAGCTACGAGGTTGCCTCTGAAATAGCACACCCGGATGCGATACTGGTGCGCTCATTCAAGATGCACGACATGGAGCTGCCCGAGACGGTAAAGGCGATAGGCCGTGCCGGAGCAGGCACAAACAATATCCCGGTAGAGGCGATGAGCCAACGCGGCGTGGTGGTATTCAATGCGCCCGGTGCCAATGCCAATGCGGTGAAGGAGCTGGTGGTTGCCGGCATGCTTATCGCCGCGCGGAATATTGCCCAGGCCTGGCGATATGCTCAGGGGCTGAGCGGCGATGACGCCGCTATCCATGCCCAGGTCGAGAAGGGCAAAAAGCAGTTCGTAGGTTTTGAGCTGCCGGGGCGTACCCTGGGGGTCATCGGCCTGGGTGCCATTGGTGTGCAGGTTGCTAATGCCGCCCACGCCCTGGGCATGAATGTGGTTGGCTTTGATCCCACCATCTCCGTACAGCGTGCCTGGCAGCTGGAAGCCGGGGTGGAGCAGGCGGTCAGCGTCGATGATCTGCTCTCCAAGGTGGATTTTGTCTCTGTGCATGTCCCGCTGATGGAGGAGACCAGGCATCTGATCAATGCGCAGCGCCTGAAGCTGATGCGCAAAAATGCTGTTGTGCTCAACTTTGCACGTGATGGCATTGTGGATGATGACGCAGTCTGTGCCGCGCTGGATGAGGGGGGCATCTACGCCTATGTCTGTGACTTCCCCACCAATCTGCTAAAGGCGCACCCCCGGGTGATTGCCCTGCCGCACATTGGTGCTTCAACCGGCGAGGCGGAGGATAATTGTGCCATTATGGTGGCCAATCAGGTGCGTGATTATCTGGAGAACGGCAATGTCCGCAACTCGGTCAACTTTCCGGAGATCAACCTGCCACGCACCGAAGGGCATCGCATTGCCATCGTGAACAGCAATGTGCCCAATATGGTGGGGCAGATCTCCACCGATCTGGCACAGGAGGGGCTGAACATCATCGACCTGCTGAACAAATCCCGTGGTGATATTGCGGTTACACTGCTGGATGTGGATCAGAAACCCTCACCGGATACACTGGATCTGATTCAAAATATTGACGGCGTACTCTCTGTGCGCAGCCTGTAGCAACAGACAAACCAACCTGCAGACCCGTATGAGCGACGACGAACAACTTCAGGCCATCCGAGAGCGGATCAATTCGCTGGATGAAGAGATCCAGCAGCGGATCAGCCAGCGTGCCGAGGCGGCTCAAGAGGTGGCGCGGATCAAGCTGGCGGCAGATAGCCAGGCAACCTTCTACCGCCCGGAGCGCGAGGCGGATGTGCTGCGCAAGGTGAAGGCCCGCAACCAGGGGCCACTGGATGATGAGGAGATCGCCCGTCTCTTCAGGGAGATCATGTCGGCCTGCCTGGCACTGGAAGAGCCGATGAAGATCGCCTTTCTCGGCCCGGATGGCACCTTCACCCAGGCTGCGGCGCTGAAGCACTTTGGCCATTCGGTTCAGACGCAGCCGGCCGGTTCGATCTCCGAGGTCTTTCGGGATGTGGAGTCCGGCGCATGCCACTATGGCGTGGTGCCGGTGGAAAACTCTACTGAAGGGGTTGTGACCCACACCCTGGATATGTTCCTCAGCTCACCGCTGCAGATCTGCGGCGAGGTCTCCCTGCGTATCAATCATCACCTGTTGAGTGTTGCCGATACGACCACAGCAATAGAGACCGTCTATTCACATCAGCAGTCACTGGCGCAGTGCCGGGGCTGGCTGGATCGAAACCTGCCGCATGCGGAGCGGATCAGCGTCGGCAGCAATGCCGAGGCAGCAAAGAGGGTGATCGCAGATCCCCAATCCGCAGCCATTGCCAGCGAGGCTGCTGCCGGGATCTATGGGCTGAAGATACTCGCTCAAAGCATCGAGGATGAGCCGGGCAACACCACCCGCTTCCTGGTTATTGGCAAGCAGCAGGTGGCGCCCTGTGGTGTGGACAAGACCTCTCTGCTGTTGGCCACCCGCAATGTGGCGGGCAGCCTGCACCGCCTGCTGGCACCCCTGGCAGAGCACGATGTGAGCATGACACGCATTGAATCCCGACCCTCTGGCCGGGGCCGATGGGAGTATGTCTTTTTTGTGGATATAGAGGGCCATAAGGATGACCACAATGTGGCGCAGGTGCTGGAAAACCTGAAGGCCGAGGCGCAGGTCTGTAAAATCCTTGGCTCCTACCCCACTGCTGTACTGTAATATCCTCTCTTTAAACAACCTGCTCCATCCATGCAAAAAACCGTTGATAACCCGTTTTTAAAACAGGCTGCCCCAGGCATCTCGGGGCTGCACCCCTATATACCCGGCAAGCCGATCTCTGAGCTGGAGCGCGAGTTTGGGATAAGTGCCCCGCTCAAGCTGGCCTCCAATGAGAACCCACTCGGAGCCAGCCCCAAAGCGAAGGCTGCCGTGGCCAACCTGCTGGATGAGCTGGCGCTCTACCCGGATGGCGGCGGTTTTGAGCTGCGTAGCGCACTGGCTGCATTTCATGACACCGAAGCCGAGGCCATCACGCTGGGCAATGGCTCAAATGATGTGCTGGATCTGATTGCACGCACCTTTTTAGCGCCCGGCTCCGAAGCGGTTTTTTCTGAATATGCCTTTGCGGTCTACCCCATCTGCACCCAGGCTGTGGGGGCGACATCCAGGGTCGCACCCGCGCATGATGGTTCAATCGGCCCAAGGTTTGGCCACAACCTGCAAGCGATGCGGGAGCTGGTGAGTGATAAAACGCGCGTCGTTTTCATTGCCAACCCAAACAACCCAACCGGAACCTGGCTGCCCAAAGATGAGCTGTTGGCATTTATTGACCATCTGCCTTCCGAAGTCATCGTGGTGGTGGATGAGGCCTATACGGAATATGTGGAAGAGACAGCCTACCCGGACGCAACCCAGTGGCTGGAGGCATATCCCAATCTGATCGTGACCCGCACCTTCTCCAAGGCATACGGGCTGGCTGGACTGCGGGTCGGCTATGGCCTCTCCCATCCCGATCTGGCAGAGCTGCTGAACCGGGTTCGGCAACCCTTCAATGTCAACGCCCCGGCACTTGCCGCAGCACTTGCTGCACTGGGGGATCAGGGGCATATCCAGCAGTCAGTGGCCGTCAATCGCGCGGGCATGGCGCAGCTCATTGCCGGGTTCAAGCGGCTGGGGCTGGACTATATCCCTTCAGTGGGTAACTTTGTCTGTGTCGATGTGGGTCGCCCCGGTGCAGAGGTGGATGCCAAACTGCTGCGTGAAGGCTGCATCACCCGCCCGATTGGCGGCTACGGAATGCCTCGACACCTCCGCATCACGGTAGGTTTGGAGGATGAGAACCGGCGGCTGCTCGAAACCCTGGAGTCTGTGCTGAAATGAAGATAACGCGTCTGGCGATTATTGGCGTTGGATTGATTGGTGGCTCCCTGGCACAAGCCCTGCGTGAAACGGGAGCCGTGGGGGAGGTGGTGGGGTGTGGCCGTGGAAAAGCCAACCTGGATAAGGCGCTGGAGCTGGGGGTCATTGACCGCTATACGCACGATATAGGTGAGGCGGTTGATGGTGCCGATATGATCT
>Ga0256839_1005220_pt1 | contig 12127 bp, 11 predicted proteins | sample 354166metaG_FD_185968 | JGI IMG/M metagenome (GOLD analysis project Ga0256839, IMG submission 185968) | Hydrothermal vent microbial communities from Mid Atlantic Ridge, Atlantic Ocean - 354-166 | ecosystem: Environmental > Aquatic > Marine > Hydrothermal vents | place: Atlantic Ocean: Mid...
CGAGGTGCGCTACCCGGACCCGTCCTGCAACCCGTACCTGGCCTTCGCGGCCATGGCCATGGCAGGCATCGACGGGATCGAGAACAAGATCGATCCGGGTGAGCCCCTCGACAAGAACATCTACGCGCTCACGCCCGAGGAGGCGGCCGGCATTCCCACCATGCCGGCGAGTCTCGAGGAGGCGCTGAACCACCTCGAGGAGGACCACGAGTTCCTGCTCAAGGGGGACGTCTTCACCCGCGATGCCCTCGAGACGTGGATCGCCTACAAGCGGGAGAACGAGGTCGACCAGGTGCGCCTGCGGCCGCACCCGCACGAGTTCGAGCTCTACTTCGACTGCTAGGGCCCCGCGGCCCGCGCTCGGCGCGGGCCGCGGGATCGCCCGCCCACGGGGCGGATGCCGCAGATGCGGTCTCCGCCCCGTTCGCTTTCGGGGGCGGAGGTCGAGGCTTCAGAGCGGCTCGAGCCCGAGGACCTGCTCCATCCGGTAGAGACCGGGCGGGCGGTCGAGGAGCCAGGCTGCCGCCCGCACGGCGCCGCGGGCGAAGTGGTCGCGCGTCGCCGCGCGGTGCGTGAGCTCGAGCCGTTCGCCCTCGCCGATGAAGAAGACGGTGTGCTCGCCGGGATTGTCGCCCCCGCGCAGCGTCTGCAGGCCGATGGCACCCGCCCGGCGCGGGCCCGTCTCGCCGTGACGCTCGAAGACGGCCACTTCGGCGAGCTTCTGCTCGCGCGCGGCCGCGACCGCCTCCCCGAGCCGCAGCGCGGTGCCCGAAGGCGCGTCCCGCTTCCCCCGGTGGTGCAGCTCGAGAATCTCCGCATCGTAGTCCTCGCCGAGCAGTCGCGCTGCGCGCCCGACGAGGTGGACGAGCACGTTCACGGCCACGGAGAAGTTCGGGGCGAGGACCACCGGGACGCGAAGCGCGAGATCCCGGATCTCGCGCTGCTGCTCGGGCGCGAAGCCCGTGGTTCCCACGGCGCAGGGCACGCCGGCCTCGGCCGCGCGGCGGAGGAAGTCCACCGTCGGCCCCGGGGTGGCGAAGACGATCGCGACCTCGGCACCCGAGAGCGCCCTCGCCGGGTCGTCGGTCACGTCGATGCCTTCGGGGAGGCGGTGGCCCACCCCGGGATGCCCGGGGGCCTCGAGTGCCGAGGCCAGCCGGAGTCCGGGGTGCTCCCGGAGCGCGGCGCGCACCCGCTCGCCCATGCGGCCCAGGGCGCCCACGAGCGCCACCCGGCGGCGAGCGGCGCTCAAAGGAGCCCGAGCTCCTTCAGGACGCCCCGCAGTCGCTCGCGGTGGGGCGCCGAAAGGGGCGTCAGCGGGAGCCGGAGCTCCTCGCCGATGGCCCCGAGCATGGCGACCGCGGCCTTCACGGGAATCGGGTTGGTCTCGCAGAAGAGGACCTCGAACAGGGGAAGCAGGCGCCGGTGCACGTCGCGGGCGCGGTCGGGCTCACCGGCGCGGAAGGCCCGCACCAGCTCCGCCATTTCCGCGGGTGCGAGGTTGGACGAGGTGGAGATCACTCCCCGCCCGCCCACGGCCAGGATGGGGAGGGTGAGGGCATCGTCGCCCGAGAGGACTGCGAAGTCCTCGGGGCAGAGGTTCACCACCTTCGAGACCTGCTCGAGGTCGCCGCTGGCCTCCTTGACCCCCACCACCTGCTCGATCTCCGCGAGGCGCGCCATCGTCTCCGGGAGGATGTTCGATGCCGTGCGACCCGGGATGTTGTAGACGACGAGCGGGAACTCGGTCTCGCGGGCGATGGCCGCGTAGTGCTCGTAGAGGCCCTGCTGGGTCGGCTTGTTGTAGTAGGGCGAGATGAGGAGCGCTCCGTCCGCCCCGGCCTCCTTGGCGTGGCGGGTCAGGTCGATGGCTTCGCGGGTCGAGTTGGAGCCGGTGCCGGCCACCACGGGGACGCGTCCACGCGCCGCGTCGACCACGATCTCGACCACCCGGCGGTGCTCGGCGTGCGAGAGGGTCGCCGCCTCGCCGGTGGAGCCGCAGGGGACCAGGCCGTCCACCCCCGCCTCGATCTGCCGCTCGACCAGGTTCCGGAGGGCCGGCTCGTCCACCTGCCCGTCCCGGAAGGGCGTGACCAGCGCGGTCAGGACTCCTTCGAACACGACAACTCCTCCCTGCCCCGGGCGCCTGCCTCGAGCGCCTCGAGGCACACCGTGCCGGTGAAGACCTCGGCTGCCGGACCCGTCATGAAGACACTCCCCTCCGGATCCGGCCAGGCGATCTCCAGGACGCCGCCCCGGAGCTCGATCTCGACCTCGCGGTCCACCACGCCCCGCAGCATCGAGACCACCGCCACCGCACACGCGCCGCTTCCACAGGCCAGGGTCTCGCCGGTTCCGCGCTCCCAGGTGCGCTGCCGGATCCGGCTGCGCCCGAGCACCCGGATGAACTCCACGTTGACCCGGTTGGGAAACGCCGGGTGGTGCTCGAGGAGCGGCCCGAGCTCGGCGACCGGGGCCCGGTCCACGTCCTCCACCTCCACCACGCAGTGGGGGTTTCCCATGGAGACGCTGCTCACGGACAGCCGGCGGCCGGCCACCTCGAGGGGGACGTCGAGGACGGGTCCACGCCCCGGCCGGAGGGTGGTGGGGATCCCGGCGGGCTCGAGCACCGGCCGACCCATGTCGACCCGCACGCGGTCCGGGCCCGCGGCCTGGGGACGCACGACGCCGGCGAGGGTCTCCACGGCGATCTCGTCCCGGTCCACCAGGCCGCGGTCGCGCAGGTACTTGTAGAAGGCCCGGATGCCGTTGGCGCACATCTCCACCTGGCTGCCGTCCGCGTTGTAGATGTCCATGCGCATGTCGGCTTGGCGCGAGGGCCGAACCACCAGCACCTGGTCGGCACCGATTCCGAAATGGCGGTCACAGAGCAGGGGGGCGAGCCGCTCGAGGTCCCGGAGCTGCTCCGGGCGGTCGTCTAGCACCACGAAGTCGTTGCCCGCGCCGTGCATCTTGGTGAAGGGGAGCGAGCGGCTCAAGGAGCGGTCTCCTGGGACTGCGGGGGAGCGGCCCTCCCGGGCTCCCCGGGGCCGGGTTCCCCGGCCGGCGGCCCCTCGAGGAAGGGCTCCGCCGGAGCGAGCTCCCGGGCCTGCCGGCGGCGCTCCGGTCTCTCCTCCGGTTCGGGCTCCCCGCCGGGCTCGGCTGCGTCGGGCTCGGCCGCGCCGGGCCGGGCTTCGGTGGGTATCTCCAGGGTAGCCGCCGGCTCGGGCGGGGGGGCGGGCGGCCGAGCCCGGCGCACCGGCGGCCCGTAGTTTCCACAGGCCAGCGAGGTCGAGGCGGCCAGGGCGAGCGCGGCGAGGGTCGCGGCGGGTCTCACGCTTCGGTCCCTCCGACTCCGCCGCCCTCTTCGGCCGCGAGGGACTCCTCCTCCCGCTCGAGCTCCTCGCGGAAGGCCGCCAGGCTCTCCTCCACCCGGGCCCGAGCCGGCCCGCCGGGGAGGGCCCTCGACTCGATGGACCGCTCGAGGTCGAGGAGTTCCCCGGCCGGAGCCGGAAAGGAGGGGTGGAAGCGCCGGAGCTCCTCCCGGGTCAGCGAGCGGAGGTCGGCGGACTTCTCGAGGCAGTGGGCCACCACCCGCCCCACCGCCTGGTGCGCCTCCCGGAAGGGCACGCCCTCCCGCACCAGGACTTCCGCGAGATCGGTGGCGAGGAGCATGGGATCCTCGGCAGCCGCGCGCATGCGTTCCGGCCTCAGGCGGAGGGTCGCCAGCGCGCCGGCCGTCACGGACAGGGAGTCGCGCAGCGTACCGGCGGAGTCGAAGACTGGCTCCTTGTCCTCCTGGAGGTCGCGATTGTAGGTGAGCGGGAGGCCCTTCACGACGGTCAGGAGGGCCACCAGGTTCCCCACCGCCCGTCCGGACTTCCCGCGAACGAGCTCCGGGACATCCGGGTTCTTCTTCTGGGGCATCAGGCTGGAGCCTGTCGCGTAGGCATCGGCGAGCTCCACGAAGCCGAATTCCGCGCTCGACCAGAGCACCAGCTCCTCCGCGAGGCGCGAGAGCTGTGCCAGGCAGATGGCGCAGGACGCCAGGAACTCGAGGGCGAGATCACGGGAGGCCACGGCGTCCATGCTGTTCCGCGAGGGGCGCTGGAAGCCCAGGTCCCGCGCGGTCCGGTGCCGATCGAGGGGGAGCGTGGAGCCGGCGAGGGCCCCGGAGCCGAGCGGACACTCCTCCCGCAGCCGGGCGCCCAGGTCCCGGAAGCGCGACGCGTCGCGACCGAACATCGCCACGTAGGCGAGCCAGTGGTGCGCGAGCCGGACGGGCTGGGCCCGCTGGAGGTGGGTGTACCCGGGCAGGATCGTCTCCACGTGCTCGCCTGCCCGTTCGAGGAGGACCCCCCGGAGGACCTGGATTCCGCGCCGGGCAGCGAGGCAGGCGTCGCGGAGGTAGAGCAGCAGGTCGGTGGCGACCTGGTCGTTCCGGCTCCGGCCGGTGTGGAGGCGTCCGGCGACCGGCCCGACCCGCTCCCGCAGGCGCGCCTCGAGGTTCATGTGGATGTCCTCGAGCTCGGGGTCGAGCGGGAGGGTGCCGGCCTCGAGCTCCCGGCCGAGCTCCTCGAGACCCCGCACGAGGGCGGAAACCTCCTCTTCCGAGAGGAGCCCCGCCCGAGCGAGCATCCGCGCGTGGGCGATCGAGCCCCGGATGTCGTGGCGGGCGAGGGCCCGGTCGAAGTGGACCGAGGCGGAGAATCGGACCACCTCCGGATCGGTCTCGGCGCGGAAGCGCCCGCCCCACGGCTTCTTGCGGCTCATGATGCGCAAATCTCGGAGAATCCGGGGCCTTCCGCAACGTCTGCCGCGGATCGCCGGGCGGCGCACGCCGCCCCCGCGGGCCGCCGGGTGCTATGGTCTCGCCGGTCCAACCCCCCGACCCGAGGCAGGAATCCCATGATCATCGTGATGAAGGCCGACGTGGGGCCCGATTCGCCGGACGTGGCCCAGGTGGTCCGGCTCGCCGAGTCCTATCCCGGCGTTCGGACCCAGATGCACCGCATCGTGGGCGCGACCCGATCGGTGGTGGAGATCTACCTGATCGGCCCGACCGGGGTCCTTCCGACCGAGCCCTTCGAGGAGATCGCCGGGGTCGAGAAGGTGGTCCGGGTGACGGAGAAGTTCCGGACGATCGGGCGCCACGACGGCGGTCTCGATGCGGTGGGGTTCACCTACAACGGCGTCCACCTGTCGCAGGACACCTTTCACGTCTTCCCCGGCCTGTGCGCCGTGGACACCCCGGAGAATCTCGACGCGACCTTCGCGGCCCTCGCCCGGCACGGCATCCAGACCGCCCGCGCAGGCGTCTACAAGCCGCGGACCAGCCCCTACGACTTCCAGGGACTCGGTGCGTCGTGCCTGCCGTGGGTGCTCGAGTCTGCCGGGCGCCATGGGATCCGCATCGTGGCCATGGAAGTGACCCGCGAGCGGCACATCGAGGAGATCTACGGCGCCCTCGAGCAGACCGGCCGTCCCACGGGGGTGATGCTCCAGATCGGGACCCGCAATGCCCAGAACTTCGAGCTGCTCAAGGCCGTGGGCCAGCAGACCGAGCTCCCGGTGCTCTTCAAGCGCGGGATGGGCATCACGCTCGAGGAGTCGCTCAACGCCTGCGAGTACGTCGCCTCGGGGGGCAACCACAAGATCGTCTTCTGTCTGCGCGGTGTGAAGAGCCACCTCGGCGACCCCCATCGGAACCTGGTGGATTTCGGGCACGTCCCGGTGGTGCGGCGGCTCACCCGGCTGCCGGTGTGCGTGGACCCCTCCCACTCGGTCGGGCGGCGCGCCATCGCCCCCGACGGGCTCCTCGACATCTTCCACGTGACCGCCCAGGGCGTCATCGCCGGCGCCAACATGGTGCTCGTCGACTTCCACCCGCACCCCGAAGAGGCGCTCTGCGACGGTCCGCAGGCGCTGCTCCTCGAGGAGCTGCCCCACTTCCTCGACGACGCCCGCATCGTGCGGCGCGCCTACGAGGAGCGGGTGAAGCGCGTGGGGCAGCCGGCCGCGTCCTGACACCCGGTCACCCCCGGCCCCGGGGCTAGACTCCCCGGCGCGGGGCCGCTCGCAGAAGCGTGGCCCCGGGAGGGGCGATGGCGGGAACCAGCAGGCAGCGCCGGCGACGGCGCCCGTCCGGCCGCAGGCGTCGGCCGGCCCGCCGCGGGAGGCTCTCCGCGGCCCAGGGGGTCTTCCTCGCCGCCTGCGCGGGGCTCGCCGGACTCGCCTTCGTCGCGGGGCTGCCCCTCGGCGCCTACCTGAAGCGACTCGACGGGATCGTCACCGAGCGCTTCGAGGGAAGGCTCTTCCGCGTTCCCTCCCGGGTGTACTCGGCACCGACCATCCTCTACCCCGGGCTCGATCTCGAGGAGGTGGGGCTCGAGGAGGTCCTCGAGCGGCTCAGCTACACCGAGGCGGCACCCGAAGGGGGCTTTCTTCCCCCCGGCCGCTACCACCGCTCCCGGCGGGGCTTTCGCATCCACCTCCGCGCCTTCGAGCATCCCCGACGGCCGGAGCCGGCCCGGGACATCCTGCTCGAGCTCGACGGCACCTCGATCCGCCGGATCCGGGAGCTTCCGGATGGGCCGGAGCTGGCCGCGGTCATGCTCGAGCCCGAGGCCGTGGGCGCGTACTACGGGCCCCGCCGGGTGCAGCGGGAGCTGGTGCAGCTCTCGGACGTGCCGCGGCACCTGATCGACGCGGTGCTCGCCATCGAGGATCGCCGCTTCGAGCAGCACGTGGGGATCGACCCCGTGCGCATCGTGGGGGCGCTGATCGCGAACCTCCGGGCGGGAAGCATCACCCAGGGCGGGAGCACGCTCACCCAGCAGCTGGTCAAGAACTTCTTCCTCACGCCGGAGCGCACCTACCGCCGCAAGCTCAACGAGGCGCTGATGGCGGTCATCGTGGAGGTCCGCTACCCGAAGGATGCCATCCTCGAGGCGTATCTGAACGAGATCTACCTGGGCCAGCGCGGTCCCACCGAGATCCGCGGGGTGGGCGAGGCGGCGCGGGTCTTCTTCGGAAAGTCGGTCCGGGACCTCACGGTGGCGGAGTCGGCACTCCTCGCGGGGATCATCCACAGCCCCAACGCCACCTCTCCGTACCGGAACCCGGAGGCGGCGCGGCGTCGCAGGGACCTCGTGCTCGACCAGATGCGTCGCCAGGGGCGGATCGACGAGGAGACCGCCCTCCGGGCGAAGGGCCGACCGCTGGAGCTCGCCCGGGTGACCCGGGAGGAGGGGCATACCCGCTATTTCCTCGACGCGCTCCAGGGGCAGCTCCCCGAGATCTACGACGAGCAGACCCTCACCTCCGATGGCCTCCGCATCTACTCCACGCTCGACCCGCGCCTCCAGCGGATCGCCCACCAGGCAGTCCGGGAGGGCCTCGCCGAGCTCGAGAAGCGTCATCCCCGCCTCCGGATCGGGGATCCGCGCCGGAATCTGCAGGCCTGCCTGGTGGCGCTTCGCCCCCAGACCGGCGAGGTGGTGGCGCTGGTGGGTGGGCGCGACTACGGGCAGTCCCAGTACAACCGATGCACGAGCGCCCGGCGCCAGCCGGGAAGCGTGTTCAAGCCCATCGTGTACGCGGCGGCACTCGAGCCCGGGGAGGAGGGGCCCACCATCACCCTGGCCAGCTTCATCGACGACTCCCCGCTCACCGTCCGGACGAAGGGCTCGAGGCCGTGGCAACCGAAGAACTTCGACCGGCAGTTCCACGGCCGCGTCCCCGTGCGGACGGCGATCGAGAAGTCGATGAACGTGGCGGCGGCGCGTCTCGGCCAGGAGGTGGGGATCGGCCGGGTGCGGGACATGGCCCGGCGGCTCGGGATCGCGAGTCCTCTCCCCGCCGTGCCGAGCCTGGCGCTCGGGGCGGCGAGCCTCCCCCCCATCGAGATCGCACGGGCCTACGCCACCCTCGCCAACGGTGGCATCCGCCCGGAGCTGCGGTTCTTCGAGGACGTGGTGGACCAGCGCGGGCGCACCGTCGAGCGCCGGGAGATCGCCTTCGAGCGGGTGCTCGATCCGGGGACGGCGTTTCTGGTGACCTCGCTGCTGCAGGGCGTGGTCGAGCGCGGAACGGGCGCCGGGATCCGGCGCGCGGGCATCCGGGGACCGATCGCCGGGAAGACGGGGACCAGCAACGACACCCGGGACGCCTGGTTCGCGGGGTACACGCCGGATCTGGTGGTGGTGGTCTGGGTGGGCTTCGACGAGCCCCGGCCGATGGGGCTCACGGGGGGGCGGGCGGCGCTGCCCATCTGGATCCGCTTCCTCCAGGGGGCCACCGGGGGGCGGGTCGAGGGGGAGTTCCTGGCGCCCCCGAGCGTGGTGGCGCTCGCCATCGATCCGGCGTCGGGCGCCCGGGCGCTCCCGGGCTGCCCGTCGCGCCGGCGGGAGTTCTTTCTCCCGGGAACCGAGCCGCGCCACACCTGCCCCGGCTTCTGGGGTGGGCCCCATGTGATCGCGAGCCGCGAGCCGGGTGCCCCGGCGGCGCGCTCCGCGGGGCCGCAGCAGGTGGAGCCCCGGCCCCCGCGTCCGGACCGGCCGCGCGTGCAGCGGCCCGCCCGGGACGCGGAGCGCGTCTATCGCCGCGTGCTCGAGTGGTTCCGGCGCCAGGCCCAGGGGAGGTAGCCGTGCGCCGCAGCCTGCTTCTCGCCGCGGTGGCCGCGCTCGCGGTGGGCTGTGCCGGCCCCTGGGCCGGCCGCGCACCCGACGCCGGGCGCGCTTCCGCCATGCGGGCCGAGCCCTTCCACCTTCTCGACCAGGTGGAGCGGGGCACGCCGAGCTGGCGGGCCTCGATGCACCTCGTCGCCGAGGGCCTGCGGGCCGAGGCGGAAGGCCGGCCGGCCGAGGCCGTGGAGCGCTACGACCGGGCGCTCCAGGTGGAGCCGTCGAACCCCTACGCCTTTCTGGCCATCGCGCGCTACCTCGCCGAGCACGGGCGGCCCGACACGGCGCTCGGGCACCTGGAACAGGCCGAAGCGCTGCTGGCCTCGCGTGGCACGCCCCCGGGACTTCGCGCGCACCTCCGGGGCCTGCGCGGCTTCGTCTTGCGCGAGCTCGGCGACCGGGAGCGGGGCGCGCGGCTCCTCGAGGAGGCGCGGCACGGGGCGCCCGAGGTGTGGGCCGATGGGTTCCTGGACGCGGAGGAGCTGCTCTGAGGGCAGCCCCGAGGGGCCTTTGGTAGGCTGCGCACCGCATGCAGCCGAAGACCCGTTTCTTCGCAGTGAGCTTCGTGCTCGCCCTCGTCCTCGACCAGCTCACCAAGCTCTGGATCGTGCGGAACCTCTCCCGCACCGACAGCATTCCGATCATCGACGGATTCTTCACCCTTACCCACGTCCGGAATCCGGGCGCCGCCTTCGGGCTCTTCACCGGGCTCGATGACGGCATCCGGGTGCCCCTGTTCCTGGTCGTCTCGATCGCGGCCGTGATCCTGGTGCTGCGATTCCAGCGCTCTCTCGAGCCCGGGGACCGGCTCTCGGCGATGGCGCTCGGCCTCATCCTGGGCGGGGCGGTCGGCAATCTCATCGACCGGCTGCGCTACGGGGAGGTCATCGACTTCCTGCATTTCCGCCTGTGGCGCGGCTACGCCTGGCCCGACTTCAACCTGGCGGACAGCTTCATCGTCGTGGGGGTCGCGCTTCTCGTGATCGAGCTCGTTGCGGGCGAGGGGGAGCGCCGCGCCGCGGGCGAGGGAGCCCCCGCCGACTGACTTCCGGTCCGCGCGTCCGCGCGGACGGAGACGGATCCGGCCGCACTGCGTTCCGGTGCATGGGACGGGCACCCTGGATGTCGGTTGACAGGCGTCGAGGCGCTGAGATAGAACGGCGAGAGCCCGGGAGCGCCCGCGCCTTCTCGTGGCGCCGGGGCGGCGCTCGGACCTTCCCCGGATCCGGGCCGCGCACACGGGTGGGGTGCCTTGTCGAGACCGAAGCACGAGTACGCCGTCCAGAGCATCTCGAACGCGCTTCGGCTGCTCGAGTGCTTCGGCGAGAGCGAGGAGTTCGGCCTCACGGAGCTCGCGAAGCGGCTGAAGCTGGGGAAGAACACGGCCTTTCGCGCGCTGGCCACGCTCGTGGTCCATGGCTACCTGGAGCAGGATGAGGAGAACGGTCCGTACCGGATCGGTCCGGCCGCGCTCGAGCTCGCCCACCGGCTCGGACGGGGCCATGTGCTCCTGCAGAAGGCGCGGCCGATTCTCGAGGAGCTCGCGCGATCCCTCGGGGAGACTGCCCACCTCGGGGTGCTGCGCCGCTTCGAGGTGATGCACCTCGACGGCCGCGCCGCCGATCGGCCGGTGATCGCCGGGCTCCGGCTCGGACACCGGACGCCGGCCCACTGCACGGCCCTCGGCAAGGTGCTCCTCGCCCACGCCGAGCCGGCGATCCGCGAGGCCTTCGACCGCGAGCTCATCGCCGCGGGACTCCCGGCGTTCACCCGCTCCACCATCACCGACCGCGCCAAGCTCCTCGAGGAGCTTCGGGCCATTCCCCACCGGGGCTTTGCGCTCGACCTCGCGGAGTGGACGGAAGGTCTGCACTGCGCCGCCGCACCGGTGCAGGACCGCACCGGCGCCGTGGTCGCGGCCCTCTCGGTCTCCGGGCCGTCCTTCCGGAACGACGCGCCGGATCTCCTGGTCCGCCACGCGCCGGCGGTCGTCCGTGCGGCCGGCCGGCTGTCGGCCTCCCTCGGGGCGCCCGCCCCGGCCTAGCCCCGGCCACGGACCCCCTCGTTCCGGGCGAAGGGGGGGCCGGCGGGGAGCCACGGGAAGACCGGAGCCCGCCCGACCTCCAGTCGACGGAGACACGGGGCGCGGCTTCGCCGGACGGCCGGGGGAGCGCGCATCCGCGGCGCCGGATGATCCCGCGGATCCTGGAGGAGGACGGGTCGCGGGCGCCGGTCCCGATCCGCGAGCCGCTACCCTCGGCGCCGCGGAGCGCGGGCTCCGCGGGAGGGCGGGCCATGGACTTCGATCCCACGGAGGAGCAGCAGGCGCTCCGGGAGGCAGCGCAGCGCTTCGCGCGGGAGCAGATCGCGCCCCTCGCACGCGAGTTCGACGAGGCCGAGCGCTTCCCGCGGGAGCTCACCTTCGGCGCGCTCACCCTCGGCCTCGGCAACACCAGCGTCCCCGAGGTCTTCGGGGGCCCCGGCCTCGGCGTCCTCGACAGCTGTCTCATCGTGGAGGAGCTCGCGTGGGGGTGTGCCGGGGTGACGACGGGGCTGCTCGCCAGCGACCTCGGCCTCACCCCCGTGCTTCTCGCGGGCACCGAGGAGCAGAAGCGCGAGTGGCTGGGACGCGCCGCCCGGGGACCGGAGCTCGCCTGCTTCGGCCTGTCCGAACCCGATGCCGGCTCCGACGTGGCCGGCATGCGGCTCTGGGTCGAGCGGTCGGGCGACGGCTACGTGCTGAACGGCACCAAGTGCTGGATCACCAACGGCGGAGAGGCCTCCATCGCCACGGTCTTCGGGACCCTCGACCCCGAGCTCCGGCACCGGGGGATCTGCGCCTTCGTCCTGGACCTCGACACGCCCGGCGTGACCCGGGGGAAGAAGGAGCAGAAGCTCGGGCAGCGATGCAGCGACACCCGGGTCCTCCACTTCGAGAACGTGCGCGTGCCCGCCTCGCAGCGGCTCGGGGCGGAGGGGGAGGGTTTCGCCCTGGCCATGCGCACCCTCGACCGCTCGCGGCCGCCGATCGGCGCGCTCGCCGTGGGGATCGCCCGGCGCGCCCTCGAGGAGAGCCTGGCCTACGCCCGGGAGCGCCGGGCCTTCGGCCAGCCCATCGCCGACTTCCAGGCGATCCAGTGCATGCTCGCCGACATGGCCACGGACCTCGAGGCGGCCCGGCTCCTGGTGCACCAGAGCGCCCGCTGCGTGGACCGCGGCGAGCGGGCCTCGAAGCTTTCGTCGATGGCCAAGTGCTTCGCGACCGACGCGGCCATGCGGATCACCACCGATGCGGTGCAGATCCACGGCGGCAATGGCTACACCCGCGAGTACCCGGTCGAAAAGCTGATGCGCGATGCCAAGCTGATGCAGATCTACGAGGGCACCAACCAGGTCCAGCGCGTGGTGATCGCACGGGAGCTCCTCCGGGGCTGAGGCCCGCG
>Ga0256839_1005221_pt1 | contig 12125 bp, 12 predicted proteins | sample 354166metaG_FD_185968 | JGI IMG/M metagenome (GOLD analysis project Ga0256839, IMG submission 185968) | Hydrothermal vent microbial communities from Mid Atlantic Ridge, Atlantic Ocean - 354-166 | ecosystem: Environmental > Aquatic > Marine > Hydrothermal vents | place: Atlantic Ocean: Mid...
GAGGGTCTTCTAACGGCGAAAAGTGTTCAATCAAGCAGGCGGTCACGGGAAACTCCTAATGTGGTTTCTCTGTATGATCTCATATCTTGCTGGTTTTATGGGAGTTTATATGCGCTCGCCCTGCATGGTTATAGGTGCGAGGCTAGGTGCAGGATCATAGCGACAAAACCAACCTGACTATAGTTACGGTTATGTCAGAAACCCGTGCTTGCGAGGCGGTAGTCAGTGGACACGGGTTAGGCTTGCGTTATTGCATAGGTAATTCTTCTGATGCTCCAAATCCATTAGTAAGGAGAGCGCTCGCCCGGCAAGATCGAAGCTCGCCGGTTTTCAGTTGTACTGTTCCCAATGCCGGTCGGTCAATAGAAGTCACTTGCCAAGCTGAAGATGCGTGGTACTGGCCGGCAGGATGCCGACGGTCCCAGAGGGTTATAGCCGCACGATGGTTCGGCCGCGCAGTTTTCCTTGCAGGAGTTTGTGGGCTGTATCGGCGGCGTTGGTCAGTGGGATTTCGTTGGCGATGCTGTCGAGTAGTTTCGACGGGATTGTTTTGGCGAGCCGGTTCCAGGCTTTTTTTCGCTCCTCTTTGCTGCTATAGACGGAGTCGATGCCTTGCAGTGTCACGGCGCGCAGGATGAAGGGCATGACGGTGGTTTCAAGGCGGTGGTCGGCGGCGAGTCCGCAGGCGGCGATGCAGCCACCGTAGCGGGTTTCGGCGAGGGCGCGGGCGAGTATGTTGCCGCCGGTGGTGTCGATGACGCCGGCCCAGCGTTGGCTTTCCAGCGGTTTGCTGGGTTGCTGCATGGTGGCCCGTGTGACGATTTGATCGGCGCCGAGCTGGTGCAGATAGTCGTGACTGGATTGGCGCCCGCTGACGGCGGCGACTTCATAGCCTGCCGCATGCAGCAGGGTGATGGCGATGCTGCCGACGCCGCCGGATGCACCGGTGACCAGCATTGGCCCGCTGTCGGGAGTGAGACCGTGTTGTTCCAGCGCCATTACGCAGAGCGCGGCAGTCAGGCCGGCGGTGCCGAGAATCATTGCCTGGCGGCTGTCGAGTCCGGCGGGGAGTGGTAGCAGCCAGTCGGCCTTGACCCGCGCCCGCTGCGCCAGTCCACCCCAATGACGTTCGCCGACACCCCAGCCGGTCAGCAGCACCTTGTCGCCGGGCTGGAAGGCGGGGTTAGCCGATTCGAGCACGCGCCCAGCGAGGTCGATACCCGGCACGAACGGAAATTCGCGGATGATCTTGCCCTGGCCTGTGATGGCGAGGGCGTCCTTGTAGTTGATCGATGAGTAATCGATGGCGAGCAGTACGTCTTCCTGCGGCAGCTGGTCGGTGGAGAGCGTTTCCACCTGCGCCGTGGTGCTGCCGTCCTGCTGGCGAAGGATGAGTGCGTCAAACATGGTGTCGGTCTCTGAGATTGGCTTTCGAATCAGTTAAACTCAGTGAACAATAACCTGCAAAGCCAGCTGCCACCATGCCGAATATTCGTGTTTCCGAGCTATATATCTATCCCGTCAAATCCATGGCGGGCATCTCGCTGCCATCGAGCCGTGTCGATGCGCTAGGTCTGGTTCAGGATCGGCGCTGGATGGTGGTCAACGAGTCGGGTTACATGGTGACGCAGCGTAGCCATCCGCGCATGGTGCTGATTTCGCCCCGGCTGGAGAATGGCAATCTGGTGCTGGAAACCGCGGGCAAGTCGCCCATCGTGGTGCCGGAATCCAGCGCGCCGGTGCGGGTTGAGGCACGCGTCTGGAACGATGCGGTGGCGGCGCTGGCAACCGATCCCGATGTCGACTGGTGGCTCAGTGAAGTGCTGGGTGAGCCGGTGCGGCTGGTGTCTTTCCCTCGCGATGGCAAGCGCCAGGTCGATCGGCAGTACGCCAGGGCAGGGGACCGCACCGCCTTTTCCGATGGTTTTCCGATCTTGCTGATCTCGCAAGCCTCACTCGACGACCTCAATCAGCGCCTTGAACAGCCATTGCCCATGCGCCGTTTCCGCCCCAACATCGTTGTGACCGGCACCGAGCCATATGCGGAGGATGACTGGCGCCAGATGCAGATTGCCGGGGTGAATTTTCGCATCGTCAAACCCTGTTCGCGCTGCGTGGTCACCACGGTCGACCCGGAAACGGGGGAGGTAGTGGGTGATGAGCCACTGCGCACCTTGGCGACTTACCGCAAACAAGGGGGCAAGGTGATGTTCGGTCAGAACGTAATCCCCGACAATGCCGGCATATTGCGTGTCGGCGATCAGGTTTTACCGCAGTAAGCTGGCGCAATTCCGGGTTCCTACCGGGTCTTTTTTCACCCATCTGAGCGATTTCCGCTATATTCGAGCATTCTCGAACGTTCGGATACAAGCCATGGCCGCAACCGGCATCGCCATCGAAACCGCAGCCGATCAGGGCAGGCTGCTGACCCACTACCTCAGCGCGACGCGTCAGCGCTTCAAAGCCGAGGTGAATCGCCTGACCAGTGGCGGCATGGCAAAGTTGTTGCAGGGTCAGCCGGACACGGCCGATCTCACCTTTCTGATGAGCTACCTCTATATCTACCACTGGCTCGATCACAACGTGCCGGTGGACTATCGCGGCTTGGTGCTGAAAACTTTTCGTTCACCGGCGAAGCGTTTCTTGATGGATCTGCTCGAATTTTCCGCCGACGGCGAGGCTTTTCTTCGCGGCTATATCGACCACTGGCTGAATGCGCCGGAAAATTCGCCGCTTCAGCGCAGCCAACTGCTTGCGTTACTCGAACGCAGCGACGACTCGGCCGACAAGCTGGTCGTGCGGATCATGGAAATATGGCGCGGTATCAATCCATTCAGTAAAAGCTACGCAGTTGCCTACAAGGATCTTGCCCGCCAGGAGCGCGAACGGTATGAGGGCATGCTCGGCCCGGAAGATCGCGAACGGTTGCAGCTCGTCGATGCCCTGCCCGATGTGGCGATGGAAAAGCCCCGCTTTGACAAGCTTGGTCTGATCCCGGCAATGGGCTGCCCGCAAACCTGCCGTCATTGCATGTTTATTTTTCGCCCTCTGATGAAGGATAAGCGGGAGCCCGAAGACCTGTACAAAATGGTCAACGAAATGACCAGCAGCGTGCTCTTCACGGGTGGCGATCTGACAAAACAGCTCGACTATTTCTACCAGGCCATCGGTGAGATGAAAAATATCACCACGTTCGCAATCCTGCTCAATGGCGATTTTGCGACCACACCGGCTGACACGACGAAGGTCATGGAATCGATGGCGCGTGCGATTAGGCAGCGCCCGTTTGGCTGGCCGAAGGCGAAAGTCATGCTGCAAATCAGCTTCGATGAATTTCACCAGGAGGTGATCGTCGACAAAAAAGGCAAGCTCAAGGAGCGCATCCCCGTGGCAAAAATCGCCAATATCGTTGAAGCCGCGCCGCGCTATGTGCATGAGATTCAGCTCTGCCTGCTCCACAAGCAACATGCCCTCAATTTTTCGATGGATCTGTTCAGCAAAGGTGTGTTTGCGCGGCTGGCGCAGGCGTTGGCTGAACGGGGGCATAAAATACAAATACTCTCGACTGCACCGTCGAGCCGCCTCAAGCGCAATCCGCTGAACCCGGAAAAATTGGCGCCGATCCTAAAAGACGCCAGTTTTATTCTCACCCGGTTTCCCAACGCCCCTATCATGCTGACCAGCTCTACCATCGATGCCTACGGCCGCGCCGTCATGATGGATGAATCAGAGGCGGTCAAAGAAAAAGACCTGCTCGCCCAGGTATTGCGTGGCGAAAAAACCGGAGAATCCTTCGATATCGACCTGATGTTCTGGTTCAATGGCTGGGCGACATTATTCAATGCTGTGCATATGTGTCTTGGTAATGTATTTGATGATGGCATGGAAACGGTGATCCAGCGCCTCAAAAAAGATCCATTGACCCAAGCGCTGCATCATTTTGATTTACGTCTGCTGGATTTTTACCGCGAACGCAGAGCCGACTTGGATGAAAAAATCGCCAATGCCACCGGCCCGCATCAGCTCTTCCACGCGATCACGGAAGATGGCGAGATGCGTTTGCATATGACGAGGCGTCTACTTGATGGGGAGAGGGGGCAGGCCGAGAAAACACTACGACAGTAGCGCAACGCTTTTCACCTGAGCAAAAACCTGTTTGCCAGGTTTCAGCCCCAGCAGTGTGCTGGATTTTCTCGTCACACGGGATAACAGCGTCACTTCCCCCACTTTCAGTCGCACCATGATTTGCGATTCGTTTTCCGTGCTCAAGGTTTCAACTGTCGCCGGAAAAATATTGAGGATGCTGGTGTCCTGCTGATGCGCCAGTGTGAGACTGACATCGCGGGCAATCACGCGAAGCCGGGCGCGGTGGCCGATGGGGAGGTTTTTGCGGGACACGGCAAAACGCCCACCGCTGAAGTCGAGTAGCGTCAGTGCATAGTGATCATCATGTCCGGCGACGGTTGCTTCGATCAGTGCGGCGGCCTTGTCGCTATGGGCGAGTGGCAGATCGAGTCGGGTGAATATTTCAGTAATGTCGCCATGTGCTTGCACCATGCCATTGTCCAGCAGCACCATTTCGTCGGCGAGGCGGGCGACTTCGCCGGGGGAGTGGCTGACGTAGAGTATGGGAATCTCCAACTGACGCTGTAGCGATTCAAGGTAGGGCATGATTTCTTGCTTGCGCTGCAAGTCGAGCGCGGCCAGTGGTTCGTCCATCAGCAATATTTTTGGGCTGACGGCAAGCGCGCGTGCAATGGCGACCCGTTGGCGTTCTCCGCCAGACAATTGGGCGGGTCTGCGTTCCATGAGCTTTTCCAGCCCGAGTAATGTAACCGCATCATCCAGAGAAATGCGCTGGGCGCTCATGGGAATGCGCTTGAGCCCATATTCGATATTGCGGCGGGCGCTGAGGTGGGGGAACAGACTGGCTTCCTGAAAGACATAGCCGACCGGGCGTTGGTGCGGCGGCAAGCTCGTTTTTTCATCTTGCCATGTCGTTCCGGCGATGCGAAGCCTGGCTTTGCGACAGGGTTCGAGTCCGGCAATGGCGCGCAGCAAGGTGGTTTTGCCGCATCCCGAGGGGCCAAATATGGCTGTGACTCCCTGACCGGGCAAACGTAAATCCACATTCAGCGTGAATGCATCACCCGGTTGCACGATAAAACGGGCTTCGATACTCATGATCTCAGCAGCAGCTGTTGCCGATTCAGCGCATAGACACTGAGCAATAGCAGAAAAGAGAATATCAGCAGCCCGGCAGACAGCCAATGAGCCTGCGTATATTCCAGTGATTCAACGTGATCGTAAATGGCAATCGAGAGCACTTGCGTCTCACCGGGAATATTGCCACCGATCATGAGCACGACGCCAAATTCCCCGACGGTATGAGCAAAACCGAGTACCGCAGCGGTGAGAAATCCGGGCCGTGCCAGCGGTATGGCGACGCTGAAAAAACGGTCTAGCGGTGATGCCCGCAACGTCGCCGCCACTTCCATCGGCCGGCTGCCGATGCTGGCAAATGCATTTTGCAATGGCTGTACGACAAAGGGCAAAGAATAGAATACTGATCCGATGACAAGGCCGCTGAAACTAAAGGCCAGTGGCTGCAAACCCAGTGCTGTCATTGCGCCGCCGATTGGCCCGTTGGCACCCAGCATGATGAGCAGATAAAAACCCAACACCGTGGGCGGCAATACCAAGGGCAGGGCAATCAGTGATTCGATGAGAAATTTGAAGCGCCACCGGCTGCGCGCCAGCCACCAGGCTAGCGGCGTACCAATGAGCAGCAGGATCAGGGTGGTCAGGCTGGCGAGTTTCAGCGTGACGATGAGCGCGTCATAGTCAGCCGCGGTTAGCATCAGCGCACCTCGTAGCCATGCTGACGGATAATATTTTCTGCCTCGTTATCTTGCAGCCAGTCCATGAATTCTTTTGCTGCCGGTTGATCGCTGAGGCGTACCACCTGCTGCTCGATGGGTGCATGGAATTCCTGCGGTACGATCCAGACACTCTTTATGATGTCGTTACCCTGCTGGTGCAGCTGCGACAGAGCGACCAAGCCGAGTTCCGCCACGCAGTCGTGAACATAGCGATAAGCCTGGGCGATATTTTCACCCCGTACCATGCGTGGTTGCAGCTGTTGCCACAGCGCCAGTTTTTCCAGCGTCTCTTTTGCCGCACGCCCGTATGGTGCGAGGCGGGGATTGGCAATAGCCAGGTGATTGAAATCGGCGCTTGCGAGGATGGCCGGGTCGGATACGTCAATACCGGGTATAGCACTCCACAATGCGAGCCGCCCTTTCGCATAGGTGAATCGGCTGCCCTTTTTTGCTTTGCCGCTTCTTTCGAGTAATTCAGGGCGGCGGCTGTCAGCGGCAAGGAAGATATCGAATGGCGCGCCGTTGCTGATCTGGGCGTAGAGTTTTCCGGTAGAACCAGGAATGGGCGTGATGTCGTGCCCCGTCGATTGCTTGAATGCAGCGCCGAGCGCATCGAGTGTATGGATAAAATTGCTGGCGACGGCGACACGAATTTCGGCCGCGCCTGCTGTCATGCTGAGTAGCAGCCAGAATATCAGCAGGTATTTACAGATCGAGTTTGTTCGACTGCGCATCGAGATACCCCTGAAAATCTTCATAAGCCGCCCAGAACGCGGCGATCACCTGCTCGCCGGCCGGGGTCAGCTGGGTGCCGCCGCCCCCGCGCCCACCGGTGCTTTTGCTAACAACGGGCGTACGGCTTTGCCGGTTCATTGAATCCACCAGCTTCCAGGCATGCCGATAGGACATATCCATCGACTTTGCCGCTGCGGTGATCGAGCCGTGCTCGCGAATACGTTCCAGCAGAATTACGCGCCCATAGCCGACAAAGGTGCCCTCCGGCCCTTCGATCCAGATTCGGCCACGTAACTGGTAGCGTGGGGTAGCGGTCGGTTTGTTCATGGGAAAACCGTAATGCATGAGGGAATATAACGCAAGTGGGGGGATGCCATGCCACGGGTCGCGCGATGGGCGACGGGCCGGCAGGATGCCGACGGTTCTAGTGCGAAAGCTCGCGAAGGGATCTACCGTGCGCGGTTAAGCGAATTCCAGAACAGTGTCGTTGATGCGGCGAAGGATGCCCATGAAACCCAGGGTAGCCCGAGCCAGCCGTGGCCGTGTTGTGAGTCGATGAGCAATATGCCGGCGATGAACAATGCGCTGGCGATAATCCATAGACCGTTGCGGCGTTGGCCTTCCCTGAGTGTACGGTCGAGCTGATCGAGTTGCTCGGCGCGGTAGTCGATGCGGAGTTTTTCGCGTGATGCCTTGCTGATCACGTCGGCCAGCAGCAGAGGTGTTTCGGGGAGTTTTTCCAGCAGCTTGGGGAAGTGCGTTTTCATCCCTCGCGCCAGTGCCTTGACGCCAATCTGTTCGTGCATCCAGTTTTCGATGAAGGGCTTGGCGGTTTTCCACAAATCGAGGTCGGGGTAGAGTTCGCGACCCAGACCTTCGATGTTCAGCAGGGTTTTTTGTAGCAGCACCAGCTGGGGCTGTACTTCCATATTGAAGCGTCGCGCTGTCTGGAAAAGCCGCAGTAGAAAATGGCCAAAGGAAATTTCTTTCAGCGGACGCTCAAAAATGGGCTCACAGACCGTTCTGATGGCCGCTTCAAAATCATTGACGCGGGTGGTCGATGGCACCCAGCCAGATTCGACATGCAGCTCGGCAACCCGGCGATAGTCGCGGCGGAAAAAGGCGTAGAAATTTTCTGCCAGGTAGCGCTGGTCTTCCGGCGTCAGTGAGCCGACGATGCCGAAATCGACAGCAATATACTGCGGATGTTCCGGATCGCGGACGTTGACGAAAATATTGCCGGGGTGCATGTCGGCATGAAAGAAATTATCGCGAAACACCTGGGTAAAAAATATCTCGACGCCACTCTCAGCGAGGGCCTGCATGTTCACGCCATGCTGATGCAGTGCTTCGGTATTGCCAATCGGGATGCCGCCAATGCGTTCCATCACCATGACGCGCTCGGAGGTGAGATCCCATTCGATGCCGGGAATATAGAGCAGTGGAGAGTCCTCGAAATTGCGTTTGAGCTGCGAGGCATTGGCAGCTTCGCGCATCAGGTCGAGTTCGTCGAAAATGGTTTTTTCGTATTCGGCGACAATTTCCAGCGGTCGCAGCCGGCGTGCTTCAGGCCAGTAGCGGTTGGCGAATCCGGCGATGACATACATTAGGCCCACGTCGCGCTCGATGACTTTTTCGATGCCGGGGCGCACGACTTTGACGACGACCTGGCGGCCATCTTTCAACTCGGCCGCATGGACCTGGGCAATGGAGGCGGAGGCCAGTGGTTCCGCACTGAACTGGGCAAACACTTCGTGAACCGATTTACCGAGCCCTTTTTCGATAATGCGCCGCGCCTCTTCATTGGGGAAGGGCGGTACGTTGTCTTGCAGCTTGGCGAGTTCGACAGCGAGCTCATCGGGCAACAGATCCTTGCGGGTCGATAGCATTTGCCCCAGTTTGATGAAGATCGGGCCGAGATCTTCCAGCGCCTTGCGCAGCCTTATTTCGCGGCTTTCGGTATGTTTGTGAAACCAGTTCCAGGGCAGTAGCCGGTAGAGAAAACTGATCGGCCGGAAAATATGCAGCGCGAAGATATACTCGTCCAACCCGTGCCGCAAAAAGACGATGTTGATCTTGACCAGGCGGATCAGCTGATGGATTCGCCTCATGCGTCGTCAGCCTCGGCCAGCTTTTTTTCGAGACGTTTGATTCGGGCTTCCAGGCGATCGACATCGTTGCGAAATTCATCGACGCCGCGCATGAAAAATCCGATTTCTGTCGCGGTCGGGAGAATGCCCGATTCCTCGCGCAGGTAGTCGCCAAGGTCGAGGCGCAGCGCTTCGAGCGTTTCTTCGAACCAGCCCTTTGCCTGCCGTGTGATATTCCCGATACGATGCGCGGCGAAATCCCCGGTGACCTTGCTGATTAGATCTTCCCAGTCGATTTCGATATTTTTCAGGATGTCGGAAAAATCCTGTGCTACGCGGCTGTTGCCGACGATCTCTATTTCGCCGCTGGAGAGGGATTGGGCAGGGTCTTCACTGCGCAGCATTTTTAGCAGGTTCAGCAGACTGCCCTTGATGACGCAATCCGGTTGTTGTTCACAGTCGAGCGACAGGCTGACCGATTTTTCATGGGGCCGGCAGTAGAGGCGGATTGCCGGGTCGGTCAGGTCGAAGCCGAGGCACTTGCCTTCGAGTTCGCCGAGCAGCGATGACATTTCCGGGTCGAGCGCCAGATAGCGGTTGAAAATGGTTTCGAGAATTTGTACCAGCGTTGGGTTGAGTATCACAGTCGTGTTCCGCGTCAGTCGATTGCGTAGCCGGTGTGCAGCGCCACCACACCGCCGCTCAGGTTGTGATAGTCGCAGCGTTCGAAGCCTGCATCCTCCATCATGCGTTTCAGCGTGTCCTGATCAGGGTGCATGCGGATCGACTCGGCGAGGTAGCGGTAGCTTTCGGCATCGCCGGTGATCAATTTACCCATCATGGGCAGCGCGGTGAATGAATAGAGGTCGTAGATCTTGCTGAAGGTGGTGCTGATGGGTTTGGAAAACTCCAGTATCAACAGTTTGCCGCCGGGCTTGAGTACCCGCTTCATCGAGCGCAGCGCGGCATCCTTGTCGGTGACATTGCGCAGCCCGAAAGCGATGGTGATGATGTCGAAGCTGTGATCGGGAAAGGGCAGTGCTTCGGCATTGACCTGGGCGTAACGGACGTTGCCAACGATGCCCTTGTCGATCAGCCGGCGACGACCCTCTTCCAGCATCGAGCTGTTGATGTCGGCGAGCACCACTTCGCCGGTCGAGCCGACCTGGGTGGCGAATTTCATCGCCAGATCGCCGGTACCGCCGGCCAGATCGAGCACCCGCATGCCAGGTCGCGCGCCAGCCTGGTTCAACGTGAACATTTTCCACAGCCGGTGAACGCCCATCGACATCACATCGTTCATGATGTCGTATTTGTTGGCGACCGAGTGGAAAACCTCGGCAACCTTGCCGGCCTTCTCTTCGACGGGGACTTCCTGATAGCCGAAATGGGTGGTTTTGTCCTGCTCTGACATGGTGGTTGCTTCCTGACGCTGATCGCAGCTGGAGATAGGCGTGGATTTTAGCAGAATAGCAGCCTGACCTACTGGATGATCACCTTGATGTAGGCTGTCTGGTTGTTGAAAGTGGCTTTGACGAAAGCTTCGCCGGCGTTGCGGGTATCGACCTCGCCCTTGCTGCCCTTGTCATTGCTGACAGTGATCGGCCCGCCCTTGATCACTTCCACCGACCAGTCGGCATCCGCGGTCACGCTGCTGCGTCGCCCGGTGCTGTAGATCGCAGTGGCGTCGAGCGTGAGCGTTGCGCCTTTGTTCACCTTGATTTCGGCCTGGCCATTTTCGATTTCCAACGCGGAGACCTCGGCGCTGGGAACCACGGTGACGGTGATGGCGCTACTGATGCCGCCACAGCTGACCTCAATGGTGGTTGAACCAACGGTGACACCCTCGATACGGCCGCTCGGATCGACCTTGGCGATCGTCGGCAGGGAGCTTGTCCACTTGGCGATGCTACCCACATCGGTCTGGCTGCCGTCCTGATAGACCGCGCTCGCCGTTGGCCGAATGCTGCCGCCAACCTCGACGCTGAGGCTTGTGCTGGTCAGCGCGATGCGTATCAGGTCATGGACGACCGCCACGGGTTTGGAGGCGCTAATGCTGTTTTTGGTCGCCCCGAGCTGGACGGAAGCGACGCTCGCGCTGGTGACGGTCACTCTGCCGCTGTTGTCGATCGTGCCGGCAGTGGCCGGTGCGAGTGACCAGTTGGCCGTATTGGCCTCAATCGGGCGCTCACTGCCATCACTGAATTGACCGCTAAGCGAATAGCTGGCCGGGCGGCAGACGGAGATGCTGTCACTGCCCCCGATGTTCAGCGTGACCAGGTCAGCGGTATTGACCAGAATCGTGCGCTGCGCGCTGAACTGAGCGAAGCGGGCGCTCACCCATGTCGAACCATCGCCGGTGGCTGTCACCAGCCCTTGCCCATCGACGGTGGCGATCGCGGCATTTCCTGTACTCCAGATTGCCTTGTCGTTAAGCGGGTAGGTACTGCCATTGTCGAGTGTGGCGGTGAAGGTCATCTGCCGGGTGTCGTCACGGCTCAGGACAATGCTTTCAGGTGTCAGCGAGACGCTGTCGATGCCCAGCTCCGCCGCGGCTACCGATTCGTGATAGATATCGAGCTTGTCGTTGCAGCCGACGAGTAGCAAGGGCAGCAACAGATAGCGCCAATCAAAATTCATACTGCACCCCCAAAGCACCGAGCGTCAGTGGCGCGTCGTTGTCGCGACTGAGGAAGTAGCGGCTGGCTTCCAGGAACACGGCAAAACGCCGATCAGCCGTCAATGGTGCGAGAAAACCGACGCTCGCCAAGCCTGCGTCGAAATCTTCCCGCCCGGGAAAGCCGGAGTCACCGGCATCACTGTCCAGCGTGACGATCGCCCCACCGAACAGCAAATAGGCTTTCAGTCCCCACTCCTCGGGCGACTGGAAGCGCAGGCCCGCCGAGACGATCCGAGGCAGCGAGGTGGTGACGCCGTGGGCGCTGTCATCGCTGAATTCCGAATTCAGGCGCAGCTCGAGGCCAATGTTCGTCACCAGCCAGCCGCCAACATGCAGTTGTCCCGAGGTGGGATTGAAATGCGTCTTGTCGAGCTTGATGTCAGTCCAGTTGATACTGGCGCCGCCATAGAATCGGGGTGCCGCTGATGCCGTGCCCAGCATCGCGAACAGTGCCATCAGCATCGCAGCGTTGCGCAAAAGAGGGTGTTTGCTGAAAGAGTGGATCATCGGTCGGCCATCCTTGAAACAATGCGGGAATAATAGCACCAGATAACGCTATTCGGATGGCGTTTAAGAGGACAGCTCAGGGCGAGCGCATATAAATCAACGTGAAAAGTAACTACTCAGCGCAAAAAAACCATAAAAAAAGCTTGACAGGGTTTTTGCGTATTTTTCCTGCTTTTTCGGCAATCCAGGGATTAGCTTCAAACCCCTGCCTCAGAAGCATCATCATTCTAT
>Ga0256839_1005222_pt1 | contig 12125 bp, 9 predicted proteins | sample 354166metaG_FD_185968 | JGI IMG/M metagenome (GOLD analysis project Ga0256839, IMG submission 185968) | Hydrothermal vent microbial communities from Mid Atlantic Ridge, Atlantic Ocean - 354-166 | ecosystem: Environmental > Aquatic > Marine > Hydrothermal vents | place: Atlantic Ocean: Mid...
GATAATTATGATCGTTATCTCATTCGCATGGAAGAAATGCGCCAATCTGTTAAAATAATGCGCCAGTGTATCACTATGATGAATAGCTCTGAGGGTAAAACAGCAGTTTCATCAATGGATGGAAAAGTTGTGCCGCCAAAACGCCAAGATATGAAACAATCGATGGAATCACTAATCCATCACTTCAAATTATTTTCTGAAGGTTATAAAGTGCCAAAGGGTGAGGTTTATGTCGCCGTTGAAGCACCAAAAGGGGAGTTTGGAGTTTATCTTATTTCAGATGGTTCAAACAAACCCTATCGCTGTAAAGTAAAAGCCCCAAGTTTTGCGCATCTAAGCGCTATGGATTTCTTATGTCGAGGCCTAATGCTGGCCGATGTTTCGGCGGTGCTTGGCTCGCTTGATATTGTTTTTGGAGAGATTGATCGATGAGTGTTCGTCGTTTAGCAGATGAGTCGGTGCAACCAAGTAAATTCGCTTTCACACGCGAAAATGCAGCTTGGGCAAAAAAACGTATAGCTCTTTATCCAAAAGGTAGAGAGCAATCTGCAATAATTCCGCTACTTATGCGTGCGCAAGAACAAACTGGCTGGGTCAGTAAAGCGGCGATTGAAAAAATCGCCGATATGCTCAAAATGCCATATATTCGCGCACTAGAAGTTGCAACTTTTTACACGCAATTCCAACTGCAACCAGTTGGCACAAAGGCGCATATTCAAGTGTGTGGCACAACGCCTTGTATGTTACGTGGTGCTGAGGGTCTGCGCTCTGTTTGTCAAAATAAAATCGCCAAAAAAGCCCATCAGCTTAATGAAGGCGGCACACTAAGCTGGGAAGAAGTTGAATGTGCTGGCGCTTGCGTAAATGCGCCAATGGTAACAATAGGCTTTGATACCTATGAAGATTTAACACCAGAGCGGCTTGAAGAAATTATTGAAGCTTTTGAAGCGGACAAGGGAGAGACAATTGTGCCAGGGCCGCAAAATGGCCGTCATTTTTCAGCCGCCCTAAGCGGACAGACAAGCCTGCTTGATATTGAAATTAAAAACACAAAACCTGCACCTAAGGCAAAAAAGCCAGCTGCTAAAAAAGCTACTAAAAAGCCCGCTACGAAAAAAGCAAAAGCCTCATCTTTGTTTGCAACGCCAAAAGGCAAGGCGGACGATCTGAAGTTGATTTCAGGTGTTGGGCCAGTATTAGAGAAAAAGCTCAATAAATTAGGAATTACTACTTTTAAGCAGGTAGCTGATTTCAAAAGAGCGGATATTAAAAAAGTTGATGATGCACTTTCTTTTAAGGGGCGCATTGATCGTGATGGTTGGGTAAAACAAGCAAAAGCTTTGGCAAAGGGCGGTGTTGATGAATATATCCGCGTTTTTGGCAAGAAGCCGGTTTAGGGAGAAAATAGATGCTAACAGATGAAAATCGCATTTTTACTAATCTCTATGGCCGCCATGATTGGGGTTTAAAGGGTGCAAAATCTCGCGGGCAGTGGTCCGGCACAAAGGCGCTTATAAACAAGGGTCGTGATTGGATTACTGATGAGGTGAAAGCCTCTGGTTTGCGTGGGCGTGGTGGAGCTGGTTTTCCAACTGGTTTAAAATGGTCATTCATGCCAAAAGTAAGCGATGGTCGTCCGCATTATTTATTGGTCAATGCCGATGAATCCGAACCAGGAACTTGTAAAGATAGAGAAATTTTACGCCATGATCCGCATTTGCTTATCGAGGGTTGTTTACTTGCCGCTCGTGGTATGGATGCAAATTTAGCTTTCATCTATGTGCGTGGTGAATTTATGCGTGAGCGCCAACGTTTAGAGGCGGCAGTTGAGCAAGCTTATGAAGCTAAACTAATCGGTAAAAATAATATTCATGGCTGGGATCTCGATATAATCGTGCATCACGGGGCAGGGGCTTATATTTGCGGTGAAGAAACTGCAATGATGGAAAGCATTGAGGGCAAAAAAGGCCAACCACGCCTAAAGCCGCCTTTTCCTGCTGGCATTGGCATTTATGGCAACCCTACAACCGTTAATAATGTAGAATCAATTGCTAGTGTGCCAGAAATTCTTCGCCGTGGCGGAAGCTGGTTTGCAGGCTTGGGGCGTGAAAATAATACAGGCACAAAGCTTTTTTGTGTATCTGGTCATGTGAATAACCCAAGCACATTTGAAGAAGAAATGGGCATACCTTTTAATGAGATGATTGAAAAACATTGCGGTGGTATTCGTGGTGGTTGGGATAATCTTTTGGCGGTAATTCCGGGTGGCTCTTCTGTTCCTTGTGTAAAGGGAGAGTTGATACAAAATGCGATTATGGATTTTGACGGCCTGCAGGCTGTTGGCTCTTCACTTGGCACAGCGGCAGTTATTGTTATGGATAACAGCACAGATATTATTAAAGCAATTTGGCGTTTGTCGGCATTTTATAAACATGAGAGCTGTGGGCAATGCACCCCTTGTCGTGAAGGCACTGGCTGGATGATGCGGGTGATGGAACGTATGGTTGAGGGACGGGCGCAAAAGCGCGAAATTGATATGTTATTTGATGTTACCAAGCAGATTGAAGGGCATACAATTTGTGCGCTAGGTGATGCGGCGGCTTGGCCAATTCAAGGGCTGATTAAAAACTTCCGCCATGTAATTGAAGAGCGGATTGATAATTATACTTATAATTCCGATAAAGATGGCGCTGTGCCATCTATTGCAGCGGAATAGGGGTTTAGCGATATGGCAAACATCAAAGTTGATGGTAAACTGATAGAAGTTCCAGATCACTTCACCTTAATGCAAGCGGCGGAAGCGGCGGGCGCTGAAATTCCACGCTTTTGTTATCATGAGCGTTTAAGTGTTGCCGGTAATTGCCGCATGTGTTTGGTCGAGGTTAAGGGCGGGCCACCAAAGCCGCAAGCAAGTTGCGCAATGGGCGTAAAAGATTTGCGCCCTGCACCCGATGGATCGCCGCCAGAAATGTTTACCAACACTCCAATGGTGAAAAAAGCCCGTGAAGGGGTGATGGAATTTTTGTTAATCAATCACCCGCTTGATTGCCCAATTTGTGACCAAGGTGGTGAGTGTGATTTGCAAGATCAAGCGGTTGCTTTTGGTCTTGATGGATCAAGATTTAGCGAAAATAAACGTGCCGTTGAAGATAAATATCTTGGCCCGCTGATTAAAACGCAAATGAGCCGTTGTATTCATTGCACTCGTTGTGTTCGCTTCACTACAGAAATTGCAGGTGTTTCAGAGCTTGGTCTTTTAGGACGTGGTGAAGATGCGCAAATCACGCCATATATTGAACGTGCGCTAGGCAGTGAATTATCAGGCAATGTGATTGATCTTTGCCCAGTTGGTGCGCTGACCTCAAAACCTTATGAGTTTAATGCAAGGCCTTGGGAATTGGTTAAAACTGAGAGCATTGATGTTATGGATGCGCTTGGCTCGGCAATTCGTCTTGATAGCCGTGGCAAAGAAATCATGCGCATTGTGCCTTTATTGAATGAAGACATAAATGAAGAGTGGATTTCAGATAAAACCCGCTTTATTTGGGACGGATTAAAATCTCAACGTCTTGATCGCTCCTATGTTAAAAAAGGCAATAAGCTGGTTGAAGCAAGCTGGGACGAGGCGCTTAACACTGTTGCTCGTAAAGTTAAAAAAGCTGGCAATAAAGTTGGCGCAATTGCTGGTGATCTTGCAGGGGTTGAAGAAATGTATGCGCTTAAGCTTTTGCTTAATGGTTTAGGCTCTGGCCACACAGATTGCCGTCCACCAATGAGCGCAATTGATCCTGGAATTGATCGTGGTGCTTATATTTTCAACCCGACAATTGCAGGTATTGAAGAGGCCGATGTGATTTTAATCATTGGTGCAAATCCTCGTATTGAAGCGAGCATGTTAAATGCTCGTATTAGAAAAGCTTGGCGCTCAAAAGACTTGCCGATTGCTGTGGTTGGCGAAAAAGCTGATCTTACTTATGATTATCAGCATTTGGGCGATGATGTTGAGACATTAAAAGCACTGGCAACAGGCTCGCATAAGTTCAACAAAATTCTTAAGAAAGCCAAGAAACCCATTATTATTGTTGGTGAAAATGCTGTTTCGCATGCTAGCGAGAGCAAAAAAACTGGCCGTGATATTTTAGGTATGGCGTTAATGATTGCTAATAATTCAGGGGCGTTTAGCGAAAATTGGAATGGCTTAGGTTTGCTACATAATGCTGCTAGCAGAGTGGGCGGCTTAGATATTGGCTTTGTGCCGCATGATAATGGTGTCTGTTCGGCTGATCAGATTAAGTTGGCGGCAAAAGGCGAGCTTGATGTTTTATTCCTGCTTGGCGCTGATGAATATGACATGAGCGCAATGGGTGAGAGCTTTGTAGTTTATATAGGCTCACACGGAGATGCTGGAGCGCATCGTGCCGATGTAATTTTGCCAGCCGCGGCTTATACTGAAAAATCAGCTACTTATGTTAATACTGAGGGGCGGGTTCAGCGAACTAATAGAGCTATTTTCCCACCAGGGGAAGCAAAGGAAGATTGGGCGATTATTCGTGCCTTATCTGAAAAAGTCGGAGTAATACTTGATTTTGATAATTTAGCACAGTTGCGTGCAGTTCTTTATCAAGATTATCCGCATTTGGCTCAAGTTAATACAATTTTGGCTGGTGATATTGGCAAGATGAAGAAAAAAGCCAAAATTGCCGCAAAAACAAAAAATGTTAAATTCACCTCAGCGGTGAAAAATTATTATCTAACTAATCCAATTGCACGTGCCTCTAAAGTTATGGGGCAGTGTTTGCAAGCGGCAGATGCAAGAAATAATAATAGCAAGCAAGCGGAGCAGGTTAAATGATGGAATTTATAGTTTCAGCTTTGGATTATTTGCTCGGCATACCATTTTTGGGTTGGGGTGAGCATATTGGCTTTATATATAAAGGCTTGTTAATGCTAGTTGCCCTGCTTGTTTTTGTGGCTTATTTTTTGTTAGCTGATCGTAAAATATGGGCGGCGGTGCAAATGCGTCGTGGTCCAAACGTAGTTGGAATTTTTGGCCTGTTCCAGAGTTTTGCTGATCTGCTAAAATTTGTATTCAAAGAGCCAGTAATTCCCGCCAGCTCAAATAAATTCGTGTTTTTACTCGCCCCATTTGTAACAGTTGTGCTGGCACTGGCCGCGTGGGTGGTTATTCCGCTTGATTATGGCTGGGCGCTCTCTAACATCAATGTAGGAATTCTATATATCTTTGCCATTTCGTCGCTTGGTATTTATGGCATTATTATGGGTGGCTGGGCTTCTAACTCAAAATATGCCTTTTTGGGAGCGCTTCGCTCTGCGGCACAAATGGTCTCTTATGAAGTTTCAATCGGCTTTGTTATTGTCACCGTATTATTGCTGGTTGGCTCGTTAAACCTAACAGATATTGTTTTGGCTCAAGCCGAAATGGGCTTGGCTCACATGCTTGGTGTGCCATGGATGAATTTCTTAAACTGGTTCTGGTTGCCGCTATTTCCAATGTTTATAATTTTCTTCATCTCCGCTTTAGCAGAAACAAACCGCCCTCCATTTGACTTGCCAGAAGCTGAGAGTGAATTGGTTGCTGGCTTTATGGTTGAATATGGCTCAACGCCATATATGATGTTCATGTTGGGCGAATATGTAGCTATTGTTTTAATGTGTGCATTGACCACAATATTATTCTTGGGTGGCTGGGCTGCACCATTAGAGATTGCACCATTCACTTGGATACCAGGGTTTATCTGGTTTATTCTTAAAGTCTGGCTGGTGTTCTTTATGTTCTCAATAGTTAAGGCATTTGTGCCACGCTATCGTTATGACCAGCTAATGCGCCTTGGTTGGAAAGTATTTTTACCAATTTCAATTTTCATGATTTTCGTAGTTGCCTTAGTGCTTCAGCTTACTGGCTGGGGCTGGCACGGCGGAATGGCTTAAGGGGAATAATAGATGCGCTTTTTACAATTCCTCAACTCGCTTTTACTCAAAGAATTTATTGAGGCTTTTATCCTTTCAATGAAATATTTCTTTGCCCCAAAGGCAACAATTTATTATCCGTTTGAAAAGGGCTATCTCAGCCCGCGTTTTCGTGGTGAGCATGCCCTAAGGCGTTATCCGAACGGTGAAGAGCGTTGCATTGCGTGTAAATTATGTGAGGCAATCTGCCCCGCGCAAGCGATTGTAATAGAGGCAGCACCGCGTCAAGAGGATGGCACACGGCGCACGCTTCGTTATGATATTGATATGACAAAATGCATTTATTGCGGTTTTTGCCAAGAGGCATGCCCAGTTGATGCAATTGTTGAGGGGCCTAATTTTGAATATGCAACTGAAACACGAGAAGAGCTTTTTTATGACAAGGCAAAACTTCTTGATAATGGTGATCGTTGGGAGCAAGAAATTGCACAAAATCTCTCCCTTGATGCACCCTACCGATAGGAATTTATGATGAGCCTAACACTTTTCTTTTTCTATCTATTTTCAACCATATTGGTGGCATCTGCCTTCATGGTGATTTCGTCGCGCAATCCAGTGCATTCGGTGCTGTTTTTAATTCTAACATTTGTTAATGCTGCTGGCTTATTTTTGCTGGCGGGGGCTGAATTTTTAGCCCTGATTTTAATCCTAGTTTATGTAGGTGCTGTTGCGGTGCTATTCTTATTTGTTGTGATGATGCTCGATATTGATTTTGCTGAATTAAAAAAAGGCATATTACAATATATGCCAATCGGCGTTTTAATTGGCATAGTGCTGTTTTTAGAATTAGCATTAGTTGCTGGCACTTGGGTGGTTTTGCCAGAAGTAGTTGCAGGTAGTGCAATGCCAATTGATGACACAATCTCTAATACACGAGCGCTTGGTCAGGTGCTTTACACCAGATATGTTTATCTGTTCCAAGGTGCAGCAATTATTTTGTTAATTGCAATGATAGGGGCAATTGTTTTGACCTTACATCATAGGAAAAATGTTAAACGCCAAGATATTGCAGATCAGGTCGCACGTGATCCAAAAACTGCAGTTGAAATAGTAAAAATTAAAAGCGGACAGGGATTAGAATCATGACACCAGATATTGCAATTGGTCATTTTTTGACAGTTGGGGCAGTTCTGTTCACCATTGGTGTGTTCGGGATTTTCCTAAATCGTAAAAATGTCATCGTCATTTTAATGTCGGTTGAATTGATGCTTTTAGCGGTGAATATAAATTTTGTTGCTTTTTCAGGCCATCTAAATGATTTAGCAGGGCAGGTTTTTGCACTTCTGATTTTAACAGTTGCAGCAGCAGAAGCGGCAATTGGTTTGGCCATAATAGTAATTTTCTATCGCAATCGCGGCTCAATCGCGATTGACGATATTAACGTGATGAAGGGCTAAAGAAGATGATTCAAGCAATCGTATTCTTCCCATTGATTGGGGCATTGGTTGCAGGGCTGTTAGGCTCAAGAATTGGCCATCGTGCCTCAGAGATAATCACATCTACGCTTTTGGTTATTGCCGCCTTGCTTTCATGGTGGGTGTTATTTCCAATTGCTTTTGGTGATGGCGCGCAAGAAGTCATAAAAGTTGAAATAATGCGCTGGATCAGTGTCGGAGACCTAGATTTGCGCTGGGTTTTACGTGTTGATACGCTCACCGCTGTCATGCTGGTCGTTGTGACTTCTGTCTCTTCTCTCGTGCATATTTATTCAATCGGCTATATGGCTGATGATCCCTCACGATCACGCTTTTTTGCCTATCTCTCACTCTTTACTTTTGCCATGTTAATGCTGGTAACTGCCGATAATTTCTTGCAAATGTTCTTTGGTTGGGAAGGTGTGGGGCTTGCCTCTTATTTGTTGATTGGCTTTTGGTATAAAAAACCATCGGCCAACGCCGCCGCCATTAAAGCATTTGTGGTGAACAGAGTAGGCGATTTTGGTTTTGCACTTGGTATTTTTGCGGCTTTTATTGTGCTTGGCACGATTGATTTTGATACTGCTTTTAGTGCAGTTGAAGGCGCTAAAGGGACAAGTATTAGCTTTTTATCGATGAATTTAGATGCAATGACAGTAGTTGCTTTGTTATTATTCATGGGGGCTATGGGTAAATCAGCACAGTTTTTGCTGCACACTTGGCTTCCAGACGCTATGGAAGGGCCGACCCCAGTTTCTGCCCTTATTCATGCGGCTACAATGGTAACGGCTGGTGTGTTTATGGTGGCACGTTTAGGACCAATTTTTGAGGCCTCAGCTTTTGCAATGACAGTGGTGCTAGTAGTTGGCGCAACCACCGCATTTGTTGCTGCAACAATTGGCTTGGTGCAGAATGATATTAAACGAGTGATTGCCTATTCTACCATGTCGCAACTTGGATATATGTTTGTAGCGCTTGGGGCAGGGGCATATTCTGCTGGTATTTTCCATCTATTCACACACGCTTTTTTCAAGGCCTTATTATTCTTAGGCGCTGGTGCGGTTATTCATGCCATGCATCATGAGCAGGACATGCGAAAAATGGGCGGTTTGCGTAAAAAAATTCCACTCACCTATGCGATGATGCTTATTGGCACATTGGCGTTAACTGGCGTTGGTATTCCGGGGACATCATTTGGTTTTGCCGGTTTCTTCTCAAAAGACAGCATAATTGAGGCCGCTTTTGCGGTTGATGGCTGGCAGGGGACTTTTGCCTTTTGGTCATTGGTTGTTGCTGCGCTCTTTACCAGTTTTTATTCATGGCGACTTATTCATCTAACATTCCATGGCAAAAGCCGCGCCGATGCTCACACTTACGAGCATGCGCATGAAAGCCCAAATGTAATGATGGTGCCGCTTTATTTGCTTGGCGTTGGTGCGGTTTTAGCAGGCGTTTTATTTTATGATCAATTCTTTGGAAAAGAAAAGTATATCGAAGCCTTCTTTGCTCATTCAATAGTTATAAATGCCGCAATTATTGATGCCGCGCACCATGTTCCGACTTGGGTGAAATGGTCAGCAACTTATGCAATGATTTTGGGTCTTTTTACTGCTTGGTTCATGTATATTGTTGCGCCAAAAACTCCAGCAAAATTGGCCTCAACAATGCCGTGGTTATATCAATTCTTGCTCAACAAATGGTATATTGATGAGCTATATGATTTCCTTTTTGTTAAACCTGCATTCAAAGTCGGTAATTTCTTATGGAAGAGGTTTGACGATGATTTAATCGATAAGACAATTGTTGAGGGGCTTGGCCATCGTGTTCAAGACATCACAAATAAGATTGTTAAATTGCAATCTGGTTATTTATATCATTATGCCTTTGTGATGCTTATAGGAATAGCAGCACTGCTTACATGGGTAGTTGTAGCAGGAGGTATGCTATAATGATTTTTTCAGAAAATATTCTTTCAATCATTACATTTTTGCCATTGATTGGCGCATTATTCATTCTACTTGTTCCAGGTAGTGATGAGTTAGCAAAAAATAATATGCGCCGCATTGCGCTTGCTACAACGCTTGTTATCTTTGTGCTTAGTTTGATTATGTGGTCAATGTTTGACCCAAAAAATATCGAATTTCAATTTGTGCAGAATGTTGAATGGATAGGCAATGTAATTGGTTATCGTGTTGGTGTTGATGGTATTTCAGTTTTATTCGTGGTGCTTACTGCATTGCTGATGCCTTTATGTATTTTGACCAGCTGGGATAGTGTTAAAAAGCGTGTTCGTGAATATATGGTTGCCTTTTTAGTGTTAGAAATGCTGATGCTTGGTGTGTTTACTACACTTGATTTGGCTATGTTCTATGTGTTTTTTGAAGGCGGTTTAATTCCTATGTTCCTCATTATTGGAATTTGGGGTGGTAAAAGGCGTATTCAAGCCTCTTATAAATTCTTCTTTTATACATTTGTTGGCTCGGTTTTAATGCTGTTAGCAATCATGGCAATGTATTGGCATGCAGGCACTCTTGATATTACGCAATTGTTGAAAACTGAATTTCCAAAAGAAATGCAAACATGGCTGTGGCTGGCATTTTTTGCCTCTTTTGCGGTTAAAATGCCAATGTGGCCATTTCACCGTTGGTTGCCAGAGGCTCACGTTGAAGCGCCAACTGCTGGCTCGGTAATTTTGGCGGCAATTTTGCTAAAAATGGGCGGCTATGGCTTTTTACGCTTCTCGCTTCCAATGTTCCCTGACGCTTCTGCTTATTTTGCCAATTTTGTATTCATCTTAAGTGTTGGAGCAATCATTATCACTTCGCTGATTGCATTAGTGCAGACCGATATTAAAAAGCTGATTGCTTATTCTTCTGTTGCTCACATGGGCTTTGTTACCATGGGGATTTTCACCGCAAATATTTATGGTATTGAAGGTGCGATATTCCAGATGATTTCACACGGCTTTATTTCAGGTGCGCTATTTTTATCTGTTGGTGTGATTTATGACAGAATGCACACTCGTGATATTTCTGCCTATGGTGGCTTGGTTGAGCGAATGCCAAAATATGCTTTTGCTTTCATGATATTCACCATGGCTAATGTCGGCCTACCTGGAACATCGGGATTTGTTGGCGAGTTTTTGGTGTTGGTTGCTATTTTTCAGGTCAATACATGGTTTGCCGCAATTGCAACTTTGGGCGTAATTCTTTCAGCCGCTTATGCTTTATGGCTATATCGCAGGGTAATTTTTGGCGCTCTTACAAAAGATTCACTCAAAGCTATTTTTGATTTAAACACTCGAGAAAAGGTGATTATTTACCCATTACTGATTTTAATAATCGTATTTGGTTTTTATCCTGCACCAATTCTCGATACAATTTCACCAGCGGTTCAAGCGCTTGTGTCTAACTATTCCATATCAATCGGCGCTAATGTGCTGGCTCACTAGAAAGACTAAAAAATGAAGTCTGATATTGTTGATTTTGCTTCCCTTGCTCCCTTTTATCCAGAGCTGATATTAGTTATCGGCGCTATGGTGTTGTTGATGCTTGGTGTTTTTTCAAAAAAACAAGCCGCCGCTAAATTAGCAGGTGTTGGCATAGGGTTACTTGTAGCTGTTTGTGCAATAATTGTAGTTTTCCCAAGTCATGGTATTTTATTCAATGGTGCGTTCATTCAAGATAGTTTTGCTTCCTACATGAAGGCTTTGGTGTTGGCTGGTGCTGCCTTTGCTCTTGTACTTTCCGTTTCAAGCGCTGTTGAGGAGGGGTTGGACAAGTTTGAATATACGGTTTTAATTCTATTCGCCACGCTTGGCATGATGATTATGATTTCTGCTAACGATCTGATGTCGCTCTATATTGGCCTAGAAATGCAAGCATTAAGTCTATATATTTTGGCAGCTATGAAACGCCAAAGCACTAAGTCAACTGAGGCTGGTTTGAAATATTTTGTGCTTGGCGCGCTTTCTTCTGGCATGCTGCTTTATGGAGCTTCGCTGGTTTATGGTTTTACTGGGCAGACGCAATTCGACAAAATCGCCGAAGTGATTATTCTTGGTGAGCGCTCAATTGGTTTGGTTTTTGGCCTTGTGTTCTTGCTTGCTGGTTTAGCTTTCAAAATTTCAGCAGTACCGTTTCACATGTGGACACCTGATGTTTATGAAGGTGCTCCAACTCCAGTTACTGCATTTTTTGCTACCGCACCAAAAGTGGCGGCAATGGCATTGTTAATTCGTGTGGTGATGGAAAGTTTTGAGCCAATTTCAAGCGATTGGCAGCAAGTGGTAATTTTCCTATCTATTGCCTCAATGGTATTGGCAGCATTTGCGGCCATTGGGCAGAAAAATTTAAAACGTTTGATTGCTTATTCATCGATTGGCCATGTTGGTTTTGCTCTTGTTGGTTTAAGCGCTGGCTCATTAGTTGGTGTGCAGGGGGTTGCAATTTATATGGCGATTTACCTGACAATGACCATTGGTCTTTTTGCAGCCATTTTGTCATTGAAAAATGAAAATGGTTATGTTGAGGATATTTCTGACCTTGCAGGTTTAGCACAGACGCGGCCATTTGTTGCAGCCATTATGGCAATAATAATGTTCTCGCTTATTGGCTTGCCTCCCTTGGCTGGATTTTTTGCAAAATGGCATGTGTTTACTGCCGCAATTGAAGCGCGTTTATTCTTATTGGCAGTGATTGGTGTGTTGGCCAGTGCTGTGAG